>Ga0209698_10000721_pt1 | contig 37839 bp, 30 predicted proteins | sample LitLauG_LLR_2012_FD_187203 | JGI IMG/M metagenome (GOLD analysis project Ga0209698, IMG submission 187203) | Freshwater sediment microbial communities from Pennsylvania, USA - Little Laurel Run_MetaG_LLR_2012 (SPAdes) (version 2) | ecosystem: Environmental > Aquatic > Freshwater > Creek >... | reverse complement strand
CCCCCGCTCGGTTAAGAAGGAACATGAAATACTGTTACCCATCATCCCGGTCTGATCTGTCACCCATCAGCTCGGCCGCACAGGGAGAGGGCGAACGGCCACCCTACGCTGACGCGGGCGCCCGCAGATGCTGCCGGCGCGCAACCGCTCACGGCCGCCACGTCGGTCCGAACACGGCACGCCGTCGCGTGGCCGCCGTGCTCGTGCAGCGCCACCGCCAGCACATAGGCAAGGGCCGACACCGCGATCAGCGTCAGCAAGTCCGGCTTGTTCGGTGCGGTCGGCGCGCCGTGTTGCTTCATGGGCTCGTCCTTTCGGTCGGCGATCGGTCTGGCGGGAGCGGCCCCGATGCTACTGGCATCAGCGTGGCGGGTCGGCCCGCAGCCTCGCCGGGATCGGCTATCGTTAGCGGATGGACGGCGGCAGGGACAACAACGCGCTCGAGCTCTTCCATCCGGCGACCCGGGCCTGGTTTGCCTCCGCCTTCGCCGCGCCGACGCCGGCGCAGCTGGAAGCGTGGCCGGCGATCATGGCCGGGCGGCACGCGCTGGTTGCCGCGCCGACCGGCTCGGGCAAGACGCTGGCCGCGTTTCTGGCCGCGATCGATGCGCTGGTGCGCGACGGCGTCGAGCACGGGCTCGCCGACGAGACGCGCGTGGTCTACGTCTCGCCGCTGAAGGCGCTGTCGAACGACATCCAGCGCAACCTGGAAGCGCCGCTGGCCGGAATCCGCGCCGAGCTGGAGCAGCTCGGGCTGCCCGATGTCGAGATCCGCACCTTCGTGCGCACCGGCGATACACCGCAAGGCGAGCGCGAGAGCATGCGCCGGCGTCCGCCCCACATCGTCGTCACCACCCCGGAATCGCTGTACATCCTGCTCACGAGCCGATCCGGCCGCCGCATGCTGGCGACCACCCGCACGGTGATCGTCGACGAGATCCACGCGCTCGCGCCGAACAAGCGCGGGGCTCACCTGTCGCTGTCGCTGGAGCGGCTCGAGGCGCTGGCCGGGCGCGAGCTGGTGCGGATCGGGCTGTCGGCCACGCAAAAGCCGATCGAGCAGGTCGCGCGCTTCCTGGTGGGCGACCGCACCGATGCCGCCGGCGTTCCCGCCTGCGCGATCGTCGACACCGGACACGTCCGCACCCGCGACCTGGCGATCGAGCTGCCGTCTTCCCCGCTGGAAGCGGTGATGTCGGGCGAGGTCTGGCAGCAGGTCTACGACCGGCTGGCGGGGCTGGTTCGCGAGCACCGCACGACGCTGATCTTCGTGAACACGCGGCGCCTGGCCGAGCGGGCTGCGCGCCACCTGTCCGAGCGTCTGGGCGAGCAGTACGTGACCGCGCATCACGGAAGCCTCGCGCGCGAGCAGCGGCTGGACGCGGAGCGGCGCTTGAAGCGCGGCGAGCTGCGTGCCCTGGTCGCCACCGCCTCTCTCGAGCTGGGAATCGACATCGGCGAGGTGGACCTGGTGTGTCAGCTCGGCTCGACACGCTCGATCGCAGCGCTGCTGCAGCGGGTCGGCCGTTCGGGTCACGCGATCGGCGCGGTGCCCAAGGGGCGCCTTTTTCCGCTGTCGCGCGACGAACTGTGCGAGTGCTCGGCGCTGCTGGACGCGGTCCGGCGGGGCGAGCTCGACCGCCTCCGCCTGCCGGCCAAACCGCTCGACGTGTTGGCGCAGCAGATCGTCGCGGAGGTTGCGCTGCAGGAGTGGAACGAGGAGGAGCTGTTCGCGCGGGTGCGGCGCGCCACACCCTTCCGCGACCTGGCGCGCCAGGAGTTCTCCGAGGTGGTCCGGATGCTCTCGGACGGCTTTCACACCCGGCGCGGACGCCGCAGCGCGCACCTGCACCGCGACGCGGTCAACGGCGTGCTGCGCGGCCGGCGCGGCGCGGCGCTGGCGGCGGTCACCTCGGGCGGCACGATTCCCGACACCGCCGACTACACGGTGCTGCTGGAGCCGCAGGCGCAGGTGATCGGCACCGTCAACGAGGACTTCGCGGTGGAAAGCCTGGCCGGCGACGTTTTCCAGCTCGGCAATCACTCCTACCGGATCCGGCGCATCGAGCGCGGCACCGTGCGCGTCGAGGACGCGGGCGGGCAGCCGCCTTCGATACCGTTCTGGATCGGCGAGGCGCCGGGCCGCACGGCCGAGCTGTCGCAGGCGGTCTCGGGCCTGCGCGAGACGATCGCCGCCGAACTGGCGGCCGGCGGGCGCGCCCCGGCACTTGCCTGGCTGACCGGCACGGTCGGACTCGGCGCCGCGGCGGCCGACCAGGTCGTGCAGCACCTGGCCGCCGCCCACGCGGCGCTGGGCGTGCTGCCGACCCTGCGAACAATCGTGCTGGAGCGCTTTTTCGACGAATCGGGCGGCATGCAGCTGGTCGTGCACTCGCCGTTCGGCAGCCGGATCAATCGCGCCTGGGGGCTGGCGCTGCGCAAGCGCTTCTGCCGCAAGTTCGACTTCGAGCTGCAGGCGGCGGCGACCGAGGATGCGATCGTGCTGTCGCTCGCCAGCGCCCACAGCTTTCCGCTGATGGACGTTGCGCGCTACCTGTCGGCCGGCACGGTGCGACCGCTGCTGGTGCAGGCGCTGCTCGCCGCGCCGATGTTCGGCACGCGCTGGCGCTGGAACGCCTCGGTGGCGCTGGCGCTGTTGCGTTTTCGTGGCGGCCGCAAGGTGCCTCCGCAGCTTCAGCGGATGGAGGCCGAGGATCTGATGGCGACGATCTTCCCCGATCAGGTCGCTTGCGGCGAGAACATCGTGGGCGACCGCGAGATTCCCGAGCACCCGCTGGTGCGGCAGACCATCGACGACTGCCTGCACGAGGCCATGGATATCGACGGTCTGGAGCGCCTGCTGGGCGACATCGAGCGCGGGGCAATCGAGGTGGTGGCGCGCGACCTCACCGAGCCTTCGCCGCTCGCGCTCGAGATCCTGTCCGCCCGGCCGTACGCCTTTCTGGACGATGCGCCGCTGGAAGAGCGGCGCACGCAGGCGGTGCTGGCGCGCCGCTGGATCGATCCCGAATCCGCGGCCGACCTGGGCAAGCTCGACCTGGATGCGATCCGGCGCGTGCGCGAGGAGGTGTGGCCCGAGGCGCGCGGCGCCGACGAGCTGCACGATGCCCTGATGAGCCTCGGTTTCCTCACCGGCGCGGAGATGGATGCGCAACCACTCTGGCGCCCGTTGATCGACGAACTGGCGGCGGCGCAGCGCGCGGCACGCCTGAGCGTGGGGCGGAGCGGACTTCACGTGGCTGCCGAGCGCCTGCCCGAATTCGAAGCCGTCTTTCCCGCTGCGCGGCCGACGCCGGCGATCGAGGCTCCGCCCGACTACCGCAAGGACTGGACGCGCGAGGCGGCGCTGGCCGAGATCGTGCGCGACCGCCTGCAGGGCCTGGGGCCCGTTCGCGCGGACGAGCTGGCAGCCTCGCTCGGGTTGGCGGACTCGCAGATCGATGCCGCGCTGGTGCAGCTCGAGTCCGAGGGATCGGTGATGCGCGGCAGCTTCACGCCGGACGGATCCGGGCAGACCGAATGGTGCGAGCGCCGGCTGCTGGCGCGCATCCATCGCTACACGGTGAACCGGCTGAGGCGCGAGATCGAACCGGTCGAGGCGCGCGACCTGCTGCGCTTCCTGTTCGAGTGGCAACGGGTGGCGCCCGAAGCGCGTGTCGAGGGCCCCGACGCGGTGGCCAACATCGTGGCGCAGCTCGAAGGCTTCGAGGCTCCCGCGGCCGCCTGGGAGACCGAGATCCTGCCGGCACGCGTCAACGAGTACGACCCGGTGTGGCTCGACGAGCTCAGCCGTGCCGGCCGCGTGGTGTGGACCCGCATCGCGCCGCTGCACGCCAGCGGCGAGCGCGCGCCCAGCCCGGTGCGCACGACGCCGATCGCGCTGGCGTCGCGCCGCAACCTGGCGCTGTGGGGCGCGCTGGCGCGTGACGGCGCGGGCGCACCGCCGAGCTCGCGCGCCCAGCGGATCGTCGAGTTCATCGGCACGCATGGCGCTTCGTTCTTCGACGAGATCGCGGAAGGCACGGGGCTGTTGCGCACGCAGATCGAAGACGCGCTCGGGGAACTGGTCGCGCAGGGACTCGTGAATGCGGACAGCTTCGGCGGCCTGCGGGCGCTGCTGGTGCCGTCCGAGCGCCGGCGCAGTTTCGACGGCGCTCGTCGATTGCGCCGGTCGGCCCTGTTCGGCATCGAGGATGCCGGGCGCTGGGCGCTGGCGCGGCGCAAGCGGCCCGAGACCCCCGCGGCGGCGCGCGACGGCGCCGACGATCCCGAGGTCGTCGAGCACGTCGCGCGCACGCTGCTGCGGCGCTATGGCGTCGTGTTCTGGCGCCTGGTCGCGCGCGAGGCCGACTGGCTGCCGCCCTGGCGCAACCTCCTGAGGAGCTACCGGCGGCTGGAAGCGCGCGGCGAGATTCGCGGCGGCCGCTTCGTGGCCGGCGTGACCGGCGAGCAGTTCGCCGCGCCCGAAGCGATCGGCCTGTTGCGCGACATGCGCCGGCGCGAGCGCGCCGATGCGCTGGTCAGCTTGAGCGGCGCCGATCCGCTGAACCTGGTCGGCATCCTGACGCCGGGCCCGCGCCTGCCGGCGCTGACCGGCAATCGCGTTCTGTACCGCGACGGCGCGCCGGTTGCGTTGCTGGCCGGCGGCGAGGTGCGGTTTCTGGAGACGCTGGAGCCGGAAGCGCAATGGTCCGCGCGCGCCGCGCTGCTGCGGCGCCAGGTCCCGGCCACGCTGCAGTTCCTCGCCTGAGCGCCCTCACCCCTCCCGCTGCGCGGGCGAGGGGCGGGGGTGAGGCTTGCGGACTTCAGCGCGCCTGGCCGCACTGCCAGCATTCGCCGAACTGAGGCTCGAGCTGCTCGCCGCAGCTGGCGCACACCCAGGGATCGCCGCAGTTGGGCCCCGCCAGCTCCTCGAGCAGGCGCCGCGCCATCGTCTCGTCCAGATCGTTGTGCAGCCAGATCTCCGGCGAGCACTCCTGCCAGGGGATGTCTCCCACCGCGCCGTACAGCGCGGCACGGCGCACTTCGCAGGCGAAGCCGCCCGCCCGCAGCACGTTGGCGTAGTGCGCCGCCTGCAGGGGGTGTTCGCAGCGCAGAATCCGCTTCATCCGGCCGCGCCCGCGCTGGTGCGCATGGTCAGGAGACCGTCGCCGGCGGTTGAAGCTTGAGCAATCGCTCGATCCGGATCGATGCCGGCGGATGGGAGTTGTAGAAGGTCGAATGAATCGGATCCGGAGTCAGCGTCGTCGCGTTGTCCTTGTACAGCTTGATCAGGGCGTCGATCAAGGCCCGTGGGGAGGCATAACGCGCCGCGAACCGGTCCGCCTCGAATTCCTGGCGCCGCGACAAAAGGCTCGACAGCGGTGCGAACACGAACGTGAAAACCGGCATCACCAGGATGAACAGCACCACGGCCAGGCCGTCGTTGCGCGCCCGCAGCAGCGGCTCGACCCCCAGGCCTTCGAAAAACCAGGCGCGCTGCATCAGCCAGCCCAGCGCGAACAGCAGCAGCAGGCTGCCCGCGAACCCGAGCAGCAGGCGCTTGCGCACGTGGCGCAGCCGGAAGTGTCCGAGCTCGTGCGCTAGCACGGCCTCGATTTCCGGCGGCTGCAGCCGCTGCAGCAGCGTGTCGAAAAAGACGATCCGCTTGGCCGCGCCCAGGCCGGTGAAGTAGGCGTTGCCGTGGCTGGAGCGGCGCGAGCCGTCCATCGTGTAGACGCCGCGCGAGTGAAATCCGGTGCGCCCCAGCAGCGCCTGGATCCGCTGCAGCAGCTCGGAGTCGGCAAGCGGCGTGAAGCGATTGAACAGCGGTGCAATCAGCACCGGGAACAGCACCGTCAGCAGCAGCGTGAAGCCGCACCAGACCAGCCATCCGTACACCCACCAGTACGGGCCGGCGAAGCGCATCAAGGTCAGGATCATCGCCAGCAGCGGCAGCCCGATGACGATCGACAACCCGATTGACTTGGCCGTATCGGCCAGGAACAGCGCCGGAGTCATCCGGTTGAATCCGAATTTCTGCTCGATGCGGAATTGCCGGTACCACTCGATCGGCAGGTCGACCAGGCTGACGATCAGCACGACCGAGGCCGCCACCGCCAGCTGGAACGCCATGCCGTACCCCAGCCAGGAGCCCAGCAGGTCGCACAGCATCTGCAATCCGCCGCACAGGGTCAGCGCCAGCAGCACCACGGTGCTGCAGGCCATTTCGAACATCGCCAGCCGCTGTTTGGCCACCGTGTATGCGGCCGCCTTGCGGTGCGCTTCCAGGCTCACCTGCGCGGCGAACTGCTCGGGCACCGCGTCGGCCCGGCCCAGCACGTAGCGCACCTGGCGCGTGGCGAGCCAGTACTTCAAGCCGACGTTCAGCGCCAGCAGCGTCAGGAAGATCCAGGTGAATAGGGCCGAAGTCATCGCGGATGCGCCCAGGCCGTGCGAGAATCATGCGGGTCCGAGCATCCACCGAAGACCGGCATGCCCGGTCCTGGCAGGGCAGCGCGAATTATGTCACAGCAGCCACAGAAAGCCGGCGCGGCCGGCCCCGCGCCCGTCGAGGAGAACCGGTTGCTCTGGGTCGACATGGAAATGTCCGGCCTGAGTCCGGATACCGACCACGTGCTCGAGGTGGCGATGGTGGTGACGGACGCGGATCTGAATGTGGTGTCCGAGGGGCCTGTGATCGCGATTCATCAGGACGACTCGGTGCTGGATCGGATGGACGATTGGAACCGCTCGACCCACGCGCGTTCCGGACTGACCACCCGCGTGCGCGAGTCGCACGTGGATGAGGCCACCGCCGAGCGCCGCATGCTGGAGTGGGCCGCGCGCCTGGTCCCGGCCCGCCGCTCGCCGATGTGCGGCAACTCGATCTGCCAGGACCGCCGCTTCATGGCGCGCTGGATGCCGCAGCTCGAGGCGTTCTTCCACTACCGCAACCTGGACGTCAGCACCCTCAAGGAGCTGGCCAGGCGCTGGAAGCCGGAGGTCTACCGCTCGTTCGAGAAGAAAAGCCGCCACGAAGCGCTGGCCGACATCTACGAGTCGATCGCCGAGCTGAAGCACTACCGCGCCCATTGGCTCGGCGGCTGACTGGTCCCGCCGCCGGGAATTGAACCCGGATCCCACGCTTAGGAGGCGTGTGCACTATCCGTTGTGCTACGGCGAGACGGCCGCATCAAGCGGCGGTGAAAGCGCGCGCGCGGCGGCGCGCGCAAGGCGACGAAATGCAAGGAGCGTACGCAGGATAAGGCAAAGCTTGACTGCAGCGCCGGCAATGAGTATACGAGCCGCCCCGAATCTGCCGTACGGATCCGGCTGCTCAACAACGGAGCAATGCAGCTGCGCGCCGTGCTGGCGCCCGTTTGGAGCCCTTCGGATCCATGTTATCCACACGGTCTGTGGATAAAATCGTCCCCCAGTTTCCCGGCCCAACCCATCCACACAGTTCCATGTCCCGACCACGCCCAGGCCCAGAAGGCCGCGACTACAGCGAAGCATCGATCCGGGTCCTGAAAGGGCTGGAGCCGGTGCGCCAGCGGCCGGGCATGTACACCCGCACCGACAGCCCGCTGCACATCGTGCAGGAGGTGATCGACAACGCGTCCGACGAGGTCCTGGCCGGAAGCGCGTCGCGGGTCGATGTGACCGTGCACAAGGACGGATCGATTACGGTCGAGGACGACGGGCGCGGTATTCCGGTCGGTCTGCATCCCGAGGAAAAGCAGCCGGTGATCGAACTGGTGTTCACCCGGTTGCATGCCGGCGGCAAGTTCGACAAGGGCAGCGCCAGCGCATATTCGTTCTCCGGCGGACTGCACGGCGTGGGGGTCTCGGTCACCAATGCGCTGTCCAGCCGGCTCGAAGTGACGGTCTGGCGCGAAGGGCGGGTGCACACGATCGTGTTTTCCGACGGCGACGTGGCGACCCCGCTCGCCTCGCGTGCGGCCAAGGCGGGCGAGCCGGCCGGCGGCACCCGCGTGTCGGTGTGGCCCAACAAGAAATTCTTCGACACGGTCCAGGTCCCGCCGGACGAGCTGGAGCGGCTGCTGCGCAGCAAGGCGATGCTGCTGCCCGGTGTCCAGGTCAGCCTGAAGTTCGAACGCGACGGACGCCAGCACAAGTGGCGTTTCGAGGGCGGCCTGAGCCAGTACCTGGAGCAGTCGCTGGGCGCGCAGGCGATCGCGCCGATGTTCGAATCCGAGGGATACGCGCCCGACGATGACCCGACCTGGGCACCCGGTGAAGGGGCGCGCTGGGTGCTGGCGTGGACCGAGGACGGCGCGACCACGCGCGAATCCTTCGTGAACCTGATCCCGACCCCGGCCGGCGGCACCCATGAGGCCGGGCTGCGGGAAGGCATCTTCGGCGCGGTGCGGGCCTTCGCCGAGGCGCACGGGCTCACGCCCAAGGGCGTGAAGATGCTGCCGGACGACGTGTTCGGGCGCACCAGCTTTCTGCTGGCGGCCAAGGTCCTGGATCCGCAGTTCCAAGGGCAGATCAAGGAGCGGCTGAACAGCCGCGATGCGGTCCGGCTGATCGCGTCCTTCGTTCGGCCGAAGCTCGAATTCTGGCTCAATCACAACCCGCAGTACGGGCGCGGCATCGTGGACCTGGCGATCCGCCAGGCGCAGGCGCGCGCGCGCGAGGCCCAGAAGGTGCAGAAGCGCAAGGGCTCCGCGGTGGCCGTGCTGCCCGGCAAGCTGACCGACTGCGAATCGACCGACCTGGCGCGCAACGAGCTGTTCCTGGTCGAAGGCGACTCGGCCGGCGGATCGGCCAAGATGGGGCGGGACAAGGAGTACCAGGCGATCCTGCCGCTGCGCGGCAAGGTTCTGAACACGTGGGAAGTGGAGCGCGACCGGCTGTTCGCCAATGCCGAGGTGCACGACATCGCGATCGCGATCGGCGTGGATCCGCATGCGCCCGACGCCGTAGTCGACCTGGGCGGGCTGCGGTACGGCAAGATCTGCATCCTGGCCGACGCCGACGTCGACGGTGCGCACATCCAGGTCCTGCTGCTGACGCTGTTCTTCCAGCACTTCCGGCGCCTGGTCGAGGCCGGTCACGTGTACGTGGCGCGGCCGCCGCTGTTCCGCATCGACGTCCCGGCGCAGGGCCGGCGCCCGCCGCGCCGGCTGTACTGCCTGGACGAGGCCGAGCGCGACGCCACGCTCGCGAAGCTGCGCGACGAAGGCGTGCGCGACGGCGCCTGGGAGATCGGGCGGTTCAAGGGGCTGGGGGAGATGTCGGCCGAGCAGCTGTGGGAAACCACGATGAATCCGGACACGCGGCGCCTGCTGCCGGTCGGCCTGGGCGCGCTGCCGGTGCCGGACACCACGAAAGCGATGACGATGCTGATGGGCCGCAACGAGGCGCCGGCCCGGCGCGCCTGGCTCGAAGAGCATGGACATGAGGTCGAGGCCGACGTCTGACCGCATTGGCGCCTTTCGGGGTTCATACAAACGTTTTGAGAGCTTCCGTCCGGACCCGGGCTGGCGTAGGCTGAGCCACCTATGAGCACCAGCCGCAGTTCCGCCGCCGCATTGCCGCAGGTTGCCGACGATGCTGCGCCGGCCGAGACCGCCGCCGGCGACAGCGAGCGGCGCTTGCGCTCGCTGCTGGAGATGTCGTGCGACTGGCTCTGGGAAATGGACCCGTCGCTGCGCTTTACGGCGCTGCACCGCGTCAATGCCTGCAAGCTGACCTTGAAGGACGAGGAAGTGCTGGGGCGGCGGCGCTGGGAGATCGAGGGTGAACTGCTGCACCCGGCGACCTGGGCCGAGCACCAGGCGGTGCTGGAGGCGCGGGAGCCGTTTCGCGACCTGGTGATCCGGCGCTGGCACCCGATCGGCGAGCCGGTGTACCACCTGTCCAGCGGCGATCCGCTGTTCGACGCCGCCGGGCGCTTCCAGGGCTATCGCGGCGTCGGCAAGGACATCACCGGCCAGATGCGCACCGGCGAATGGGTCGAGCGGCTGGCCACGTTCGATGCGCTCACGCGCCTGCCGAACCGGCAGGCGTTCGACGAGCGGGCCCAGCGCCTGCTGTCGAACGCCTACGCCGGGGGCCGGGTGTGCGCGCTGCTGTACATCGATCTGGACAACTTCCGCCTCCTGAACAACGGCTACGGACATCGGATCGGGGACCAGGTGCTGGCACTGGTGGCGGAGCGGATGCGATCGGTCGTCAGCGATCCGAACCTGCTCGGGCGGCGCGGCGGCGACGAGCTGGTGGCGCTGCTGGTGGACGTGCCCGGCCGGGAGGTTGCGGTGGCGACCGCGCGCCAGCTGATCGAGGCGATTTCCCAGCCAGCCCGGGTGTTCGGCATGGACATCACGGTGACGGCCTCGATCGGGATCGCTTTCTTTCCCCAGGACGGCAAGGAGCTCGATTCGCTGCTGAATGCGGCCGATGCCGCGATGTACCAGGCCAAGCAGGAAGGCCGCCACACGTGCGCGTTCTTCACGCCGGCGGTGGAGCGGCGCGTCGGACTTCGCCTGCGCATGGAGCAGCGCCTGCGCCGAGCCTTCGAAGCGCGCGACTTTCGCCTCTTCTATCAGCCGCTGGTGTCGATGACCGACGGGCGCATGGTCGGCGCCGAGGCGCTGCTGCGGTGGAAGGACCTGGAGCTGGGCGACATCCCGCCGTCGGAGTTCATCCCGATCGCCGTGGAAAGCGGCCTGATCGTGCAGCTCGGGGACTGGGTGCTGCGCGAGGCGTGCCGCCAGATACAGATCTGGCGCCAGATCGGGCTGGATGTGCCGCCGATCGCGATCAACATGTCGGGCAAGCAGCTGCAGCTGAACGATTGCGTGGACAACGTGCTGTCGGTGCTGCGCCAGTTCGGGCTGGCGCCGGGCGACATCGAGATCGAGGTCACCGAAACGGATCTGGTCGACACCTCGGCCGTCTGCGGCGACAACCTGGTGCGGCTGCGCAACGCCGGGGTGAACATCGCGCTGGACGACTTCGGCGTCGGGTATTCCAGCCTGTCGCATCTGCGCGACCTGCCGATCAGCCGCCTGAAGATAGACCGCAAATTCACGATCGACTGCCGGCGGGACGCCCGCACGCTGACGATCGTGAAGGCGGTGATCGAGCTGGCGCGCGACCTGGGCCTGAAGGTGACCGCCGAGGGCGTGGAGAAGCAGAGCCAGCTGACCTGGATGCGGCATCTGCGCTGCGAGTCGGTGCAGGGCTTCCTGCTGGCACGGCCGATGAGCGCCGAGGATTTCCTGAATTACTTCGCCGACCGCGACGAAATCGGTCGCGCCAAGTCGTTGATGCGCTGAGGCCGCGTTGTCCGGGCCGGCCCGCGGCGGCCGCCGTCACCCGGTTCGGGTAACATCCGCGCCGCCTTTCCCAGGTCAATTGCAGAACTTTCGAGCGGGTGGCGCCTATGCCGGAACAGCTGACGCTGTTGAGATCGAATGGCGGCGACGACGAGGGTCGTGAAGCCCTGACGCTGGCGCACTTCGCGCAGCGCGCTTATCTGGACTACGCCGTCTCGGTGGTCAAGGCGCGCGCGCTGCCGGACGTGTGCGACGGCCTCAAGCCGGTGCAGCGCCGCATCCTGTATGCGATGAACGCGATGGGGCTGATGTCCGGCTCCAAGCACGTGAAGTCGGCCCGGGTGGTCGGCGACGTGATCGGCAAGTTCCATCCGCACGGCGACCAGGCCGCCTACGACGCCATGGTCCGGATGGCCCAGAACTTCTCGCTGCGCTATCCGCTGATCGACGGGCAGGGCAATTTCGGCAGTCGCGACGACGATCCGGCCGCCGCGATGCGGTACACGGAGGCGCGGCTGACGCCGATCGCGCGGCTGCTGCTGGACGAGCTGGACGAGGGCACGGTCGATTTCGCCTCCAACTACGACGGCAGCCAGCAGGAGCCGCGCCTGCTGCCGGCCCGCCTGCCGTTGGTACTGCTGAACGGGGCCTCCGGGATCGCGGTGGGAATGGCCACCGAGATCCCGTCGCACAACCTGACCGAGATCGTACGGGCGCTGCACGTGGTGCTGAACGACCCGAAGGCGGGACTGGACGCCGTGATGGAGCATGTCCCGGGACCGGATTTCCCGGGGGGCGGCCAGATCATCTCGGGCGCCGACGAAGTGCGGGCGGTGTACGACAGCGGACGCGGCAGCCTGAAGGCGCGCGCCAGCTATCGCTTCGAGGAGCTCGCGCGCGGACAGTGGCAGCTGGTCGTGCACGAGCTGCCGCCCGGAGTCTCGTCGCGGCGCGTGCAGGAGGAAATCGAGGAGCTGACCAACCCGAAGGCGAAGCCGGGACGCAAGACCATCGGGGCCGAGCAGCAGCAGCTCCGGCAGGTCCTGCTGTCGGTGCTGGACTCGATGCGGGACGAATCCAGCAAGGACGCCGCGGTGCGGCTGGTGTTCGAGCCTCGCACGTCGAAGATCGACCGGGACGAATTCGTGCGGACTCTGCTGGCCCATACCAGCCTGGAGTCCAGCGTTCCGGTCAACCTGGTGATGATCGGCAGCGACGGCCGGCCGCAGCAGAAACCGCTGGTGCGGATCCTGCGGGAGTGGGTCGAGTTCCGGGCCGAGACGGTGCGCCGGCGCACCCGCCACCGGCTCGATCGGGTCAACGATCGGATCCATCTGCTGGAAGGCCGGCAGACGGTCCTGCTGAACATCGACCGGGTCATCGAGGTGATCCGCCACTCGGACGATCCGAAACCGGCGCTGATGCGCGAATTCAAGCTGAGCGAGCGCCAGGCCGACGACATCCTCGAATTGCGTTTGCGCCAGCTGGCGCGGCTGGAAGCGCTGAAGATCGAGAAGGAACTGGGCGATCTTCGCAAGGAAGGGGTCGGGCTGAAGAAGCTGCTGGACTCGGAGACGGCGCTGCGCAAGCAGGTCGGCAGGGAATTCGAGGAGGACGCGCGCAAGTACGGCGACGTCAGGCGGACCCGCATCGAGGCGGCCGAGCGCGCGGTGGCCGAGATCAGGGTGCTGGACGAGCCGGTCACGGTGATCGTCTCGGAGATGGGATTCGTGCGCGCCCGCTCCGGCCACGGCCACGACGAGTCGCAGTTCGGCTTCAAGCCGGGCGACGGCCTGTACGGGGCGTACGAGTGCCGCACCGTCGATCATCTGATCGCGCTGGGCTCCAACGGGCGCGTGTATTCGGTCCCGGTCGCGCAGCTGCCCTCGGCCCGCGGCGACGGCGCGCCGGTGACCTCGCTGATCGATCTGGAAAGCGGGACCCGCCTGGTGGCCTACGTGGCCGCGTCGGCGGAGGTGCCGGTGCTGGTGGCCACCACCGCCGGACGCGGCTTCGCCTGCCGCGTCGCTGACCTGTTGTCACGGCAGCGCGGCGGCAAGCAGTTCATCGGCCTCGACGAGGGTCACGAGCCGATGCGCCCGGCCGTGGTCGACCCGGCGACCGACCACCTGATCGCATGCGCTTCGGGCAAGGGCCGCCTGCTGGTTTTCGAGGCGGCCGAGATCAAGGCGCAGCCGGGCGGAGGCCGCGGCGTCACGCTGATGGGACTGGACGAGGGCGAACCCATGGTCGCGGTCGGAACCTGCGGAGCCGCCGGCATCGTCGCGCGCGGCCAGGCGGCCAAGTCGGGCAAGCCGCTCGAGGTGCCGTTGGGCCAGGCGGACCTGAAGCGCTACCTTGGCCATCGCGCGCGCAAGGGGCTGCTGCTGACCCCGCGCATGCGCGTGGCTTCGATTACACGAGCAAAGTCCCCTGGCTGACCATCACCGAGGCGCCCCCGACCCGCACCGACCGCAGTGCCGCCCCCTCCCGCTCGATCTGCAGGTCGATCCGGCTGGGGCGGCCGATTTCCTCACCTTGCAGCAGCGTGTACGAGGAACGGCGGGCGACCTCCGGCGCGTAAGCGGCCAGCCAGCCGCCAAAGGCCGCGGCCGCCGAACCCGTCGCCGGGTCCTCCGCCACGCCCGCATCGGGAGCGAACATCCGCACGCGCCAGGCGGCACCCGCCTGCGCGACCGGATAGACGTGCTTGGATTCATAGCCCGCCAGAACGCCGGCCCAGATGGTCGGATCCAGACGGCAGCGCTGCAGGGCTTCGACCGATGACAGGGGAACCACCAGGAACGGAATGCCGCACGACCAGAACTCGGCCGAGTCCAGCACCTGCGAAGCGGCCAGTCCGAGCATGGCGGCCAGTTCGTCGCGCGCCGGGGCGGCCGGCCCGGGCTGGGGCAGGCGCGGCGCATCGAAGATGCAGCGCCGCACCGCCGTGCCCTCCCGCTCGATCTCGACGGCGACCGGGCCGACCCCTTCCTCCAGCACGAGGTGCCGCGTCCCTTGCAGCCGGGGAACCTGACTGGCCAGCACGAACGCGGTACCGAGGGTCGGATGCCCGGCAAACGGCAGCTCGCGCATCGGCGTGAAGATGCGCGCGCGCGCCGCGTGTTTCGGATCGGTCGGCGGCAGCACGAAGACGGTCTCGGAGTAGTTGAATTCCCGAGCCACTGCCTGCATCTGGGCATCCGACAGTCCGGCCGCGTCGAGCACGACGGCGAGCTGGTTGCCGCCGAAGCGACGGTCGGCGAACACGTCGCACGTGAGAAAGGAATGGCTCCGCGGTGCGGTCATGGCGTGTTGTCCTCCGGAACCTGGGAAAATACCATGGTCCCGATCGGCAGCGCCGGATGGGCAGCGCGGCACCGGGGGCGGCCAGGGACGATTCGAAAGGGAGTGCGGCTCGATGAAAGAAACGCTTGGATTTCAGGCCGAGGTCAAGCAGCTGCTGCGGCTGATGATTCACTCGCTGTACAGCAATCGCGAGATCTTCCTGCGCGAGCTGATCAGCAACGCGTCCGACGCGTGCGACCGGCTGCGCTTCGAGGCGATCGCCGCGCCGGCGCTGATGGAGGCGGGCGAGGAGCTGTCGATCCGGGTCGAGCACGACCGCAGCGCGCGCACGATCACCGTGTCCGACAACGGCATCGGAATGAGCCGCGACGAGATCATCCTGCACCTGGGCACGATCGCGCGCAGCGGCACGCGCGAATTCTTCGAGAAGCTGACCGGTGATCAGAGGAAGGATGCCCAGCTGATCGGGCAGTTCGGGGTCGGTTTCTATTCGGCCTTCATCGTGGCCGACCGCATCGCCGTCGTGTCGCGGCGCGCCGGCCTGCCGGCCGGCGAGGCCGCGCGCTGGGAGTCGGACGGCGCCGGCGAATTCACCGTCGAGGCGTGCGAGCGGGCCACCCGCGGAACCGACGTGATCCTGCACTTGAAGCCGGAGGACGACGAGCTGCTGTCGTCCTGGAAGCTGCGCTCGATCCTCGTGAAGTACTCCGATCACATCGCCACGCCGATCCGGATGCCGGAGGAGGAGTGGGACAAGGACGCGAACCAGTACCGGCGCACCGGCGAGATTGAAACCGTGAACCAGGCCTCGGCCCTGTGGGCGCGGCCCAAGGCCGACATCACCGAGCAGCAGTACCGGGACTTCTACAAGCATCTGTCGCACGATTTCGGCGACGCCCTGGCCTGGACCCACCACCGCGTCGAGGGCCGCAACGAGTACATCCAGCTGCTGTACCTGCCGGCGCAGGCTCCGTTCGATCTGTGGGATCGCCGGCATCAGCACGGGCTGAAGCTGTACGTGCGGCGCGTGTTCATCATGGACGACGCCGAGCAGCTGCTGCCTTCCTACCTGCGCTTCGTGCGGGGCGTGGTCGATTCGAACGATCTGCCGTTGAACGTGTCGCGCGAGTTGCTGCAGGAAAGCCGCGACGTCAGGACGATCCGCGAAGGCTGCACCAAGCGGATCCTGACCCTGCTGGAGGATCTGGCCCAGAACCGGCCGGAGGACTATGCGAAATTCTGGGGCGAATTCGGGCAGGTCCTGAAGGAGGGCGTCGGGGAGGACGCCTCCAACCGCGAGCGCATCGCGCGGCTGCTGCGGTTCCGCACCAGCACGTCGGATGGCGCGCCCGCGGCGTCGCTGGCCGACTACGCCGGCCGCATGCCGGCCGGGCAGAAGGGCATCTTCTACCTGACGGCCGAATCGGTGGAGGCGGCGCGCGGCAGTCCGCATCTGGAGATCTTCCGCAAGAAGGGCGTCGAAGTGCTGCTGTTGACCGACCGGGTCGACGAATGGATGGCGGGCTTCCTGACCGAATTCGACGGCAAGCCGCTCGTGTCGGTGTCCAAGGGCGACCTCGATCTGGGCGGGCTGGCCGACGCCAAGGACAAGGAGGATCAGCAGAAGGTCGCAGAGGACTTCAAGGAACTGCTGGCGCGCGTGCGGGAAGCGCTGGGTGAACGGGTCTCGCAAGTGCGCCTCAGTACCCGGCTGACGGATTCTCCGGCCTGCGTGGTGGTGGACAAGGACCAGATGAGCGCCAACCTGCAGCGGCTGTTGAAGGCGGCCGGCCAAAGCGTGCCGGCCTCGCCCCCAATCCTCGAATTGAACGGTGATCACCCGCTGATTCAACGGTTGAAGACCCACGATGCGCGGCTGTCCGACTGGGCCCACCTGCTGCTGGAGCAGGCAGTGCTGGCCGACGGCGGCCAGCTCGACGATCCGGCTTGCTACGTGAAGCGGGTCAACGATCTTCTGCTCAATGCCGGTTGACGGCCGCCGCTGCAGGCAGCGCAGCACCGGATTTTCTCCGGTGATCGACGCCGGCGTGCGCGTACTGGTGCTGGGGAGCTTCCCCAGTTCCGCCTCCCTGGCCGCGCGCCAGTACTACGGCCATCCGCGCAACCAGTTCTGGCGGATCCTCGGCGCGATTCTCGGCGAGCCGCTGGTGGACCTCGCCTACACGGAGCGTCTTGCCCGGCTGCTGGCCCGCCGGGTCGGAATCTGGGACGTTTTTGCCGACTGCCGGCGCACCGGCAGCCTGGACGCGCAGATCGTCGCGCCGCGGCCCAACCCGCTGGAGAGACTGCCGGTGTTGGCGCCGCGGCTGCATGCCGTGGCGTTCAACGGCCAGACCGCGGGCCGCTTCCAGGCGCGCGTGGCCGCGTTGGGTTATGCGTGCGCGGTCCTGCCGTCCACCAGCCCGGCGCACGCGGCGCGCAGCTTCGAGGACAAGCTGACCCTTTGGAATGCCTTTTTTCAGGCTTGGTGTTGAGGCGAAACTGGGTTTAAGCTGGGCCGGCCAATGATGTACCGACGGATCCGGCGCCGATGAGCGAGGACTTGCCTGACCGGGCGCCGCAGGGCGCGCAGCGGCCGGCTTCGTCGCGCGGCCGGGCCGGTTACCGCCGCCTGTTCCAGGATTGCTGGGGCGGGATTCGCACCGTCACCGAAGCGCAGTTGCACGGTGCGCTGATCGATACGCTCGGCCCGCTGGCCAAGTCGCTGGGGGAAGACGACGCAAAGCGCGTAAAGGCGGTGCTGGTGCGGGACCGCGCCTTCGTGCAGGCGTACCTCGAAGCGCTGCAACCGGAGCTGAATGCGGCGATCACCGCCTTCATCGAGGCGCGCGGGACCGAAGGCGGCGGCGGGGGACGCTCCTCGCTTTCCCTGGTCGGACATGCGGACTCCGAATTCGATGCCGCCATCGACCAGTGCGCGGCGCGGCTGCGCAATTCCGTCGACACCGAATTCGTCGCCGTCAGGCTGCGGCTGATCAACCTGCTGAACGATCCCGAGCTGCGCGATACCGATTCGCCGTTCCGGCTTGCGGCGTTCGTGCGTGCGATCGCCGGCGCGCTGCGCCACATCGGCACCACCGAGCCGAACGTCATCCCGCTGATGCGCGTGATCTCCTCGGGGATTGGCCGCGTCGTGGCGCAGGGGTACCTGCAGATCGATCAGCGGCTGGCAGCCGGTGGGGCCGGCGATGCGATGCCGGTATGGCACCCGACGGGTTCAGGGGGTCAAAGCGGACCCCGCGGCCGCGGACCGGGCACGAGCGGCAGCGGCGCGGGCGCCGCGGCGGTCGGCGAACGCGCCGCCAACGAGATCACCCGGGTCGAAGACTCCCAGACACGGTCGGTGCTGCTGACCCTGCTGGAACGGCTGCAGCCGGCCACGTTCCCGGGTGCGGGCGCCGCGCTCGGCGCGCTGGAGGGCGGAGCATCTGCCGGTGCGCCGGGCGCAGGGGCCGGAACGCTGGGCGGGGCGCTGCCGCTGGCGCAGGCCGAGCGGATCTCGTTCCTGGAGTCGCGCGCGCCCGGGTCCGGGTGGACCTTCGATCCGAACCTGATCACGGCGATCAACGATGCGCTGCGCGCAACCGTCTCGGCGGCCGCGGCGACGGCCGCGGGGCAATCGGGGGGCGCCGTGGGGACGGCGGCCACCGCCGACCTGCGCAAGGGTCTGATCGATACCGCGTCGCGCAAGATCGACAAGCTGACGATCGAGCTGGTCGGGCTGCTGTTCGACCGGATCCAGCGCGACCGGCACGTTCCGGCCGCGATGAAGGAGCAGCTGGCCCGGCTGCAGTTTCCGCTGCTCAAGGTCGCGCTGAGCGATCCGGAACTGTTCGCCGACTCCAGGCAGCCGGCCCGGCGGTTGCTCGACCGGATCGCCAGCACCTCGATCGGCTGGTCGGCCGAGGGCGAAGACAACGGGCGCTATTTCGAGCAGGTGCGCTCGGCGGTGGATGGAGTGATCAATTCGGGCGGCGACGCCTCCCAGGCGTTCGAGCAGTCGCTGAAGGAGTTCGAGACGTTCCTCGACGAGGAGCGCACGCGCGACGACGATCCGGTGTCCCGGGCCCGCCGGGCACTGGCCGAGGCGGAGAACCGCGAGATCCTGGCCATCAAGTCGACGATGCAGGTGCGCAGCGCGTTCGACGGCGTCCAGCTCGAGTCCTACCTGCGTGATTTCCTGCTCGACGTCTGGGTGCGCGTGCTGGTCGAGGCGTCCACGCGCGAGAAGGCCGAGCCGGGCCTGGTGCGGCGCTACCTGGACGCGATTCCGGAGCTGGTCTGGAGCGTGCAGCCGAAGATCAACCCGGGCGACCGCAAGCGGATGATCGGTACCATCCCGTCCGTGCTGGCAGTGCTGCGCGAGGGCCTGAACCGCATCGAGTGGCCTACCGAGCGCATCCAGCAGTTTTTCGGGCGACTGATGAACTCGCATGCCAACGCGGTCAAGGCGCTGGAACTGGCGCACGGGACGCTGCCGCAGTTCACTCCGAGCACGGTGCGAATCAAGCTCGACGGCTTCCGCATTCCGACCGACACCAGCGACGTGCCCGCGGAACAGGTCAAGGTGTCCGACGACGTGGTTCGCCATGCACTGGCGGCCAACGCGGCCGGCGTGACGCACCTGTCGCCTCCTCCGGAGCAGAGCGCCGCGCCGGTGGTGATGGACCACCAGCAGGCCGTCAATGCGATTGCCGGCTGGAGCCGCGGCCTGTGGTTCGACCTGCGCAAGAACGATGGGCAGGTGGAGCGCGTGGTGCTGCGCTGGATCAGCCCGAAAAAGGCGCTTTACCTGTTCACGACGTCCGCAGGCGACCGCGCCCATTCGCTGTCTCCCGAGACATTGATCGCCTACCTGCAGTCCGGCTGGCTGGTGCCGGTCGAGACGACGCCGCTGTTCGACCGGGCGGTGGACGGCGTGATGTTCGACTTGAAGCACGGAGCGGAGAGCACCGGCGGTGCCGTCCGATAAGCTCGCTCACGCGGCCGCCGGCATCACGCTGTCGGAGGCGGCCGGGGTCCGGTATCTGCACTTCGGAACCGAGTGGGTCCAGGGCGCGATGCGGATCGCGCAGCCGTACCGGCTCGAACTCGAGTACCAGCAGCAGATGATGGTGCCCCTGCTGCTGCTGCCCCGCCCGCGCCGGATACTCCAACTGGGCCTGGGCGCGGCGGCGCTCACCAAGTTCTGTCATCGGCATCTGCCGTTCGCCGAAACCGTTGTGGTGGAACTCGATCCAACCGTGATCGGGACGGCGCGACGCTGGTTCGGACTACCCGAGGAGGATGGCCGGCTGACGGTCGTGTGCGATGACGCGCTGGCGTACCTGCAGCGGCCGCGCCGCCGCGGGTTGGCCGACTGGCTGCAGGTCGACCTGTATGACGCGGGGGCGCGCGGCCCGGTGTACGACGACCTGTTGTTCTACCAGGCGTGCCGCCAGGCTTTGCGCGAGCCCGGGATCGCGTCGTTCAATCTGTTCGGACGCCGCTGCGGGCCGAGCCTGGATCGAATCGCCGCCGCGTTCGATGGGCGGGTCATCGCAATGGATGAAGCGCGCGCCGGAAACCGCATCGTGGTGGCTGCGGTCGGCCCGACGATCCGGATCGACCCGTCGCAGCTGCGTGAGCGCGCCCTGACGATCGAGGCCGAAGCCGGCCTTCCGGCGCGCCGCTGGATCAAGGGGCTGCGGGGCCATGTTGGAGCGGGCCGGGTCAGCCCGCGGTCTCAGGCAGGAGTGTCGCTGTGAGCGGACGTCGGCTTATCGGCCTACCGTCGGAAAAGTTGAGGCGTTTTTCGGCCCCATTGCGCGGCTTGACTTGGCGCGCTGGGCGGCTACAGTGGGTTTTCAGGCAGGTTGGCCCGCCGGGTCCCACGCCCGCATGAACTCCACGGTGCCGTTCGACGGTGCGCGCTCTACGAGCGCCCTGCCGTATCTATCCGCCAGCCAGACCCAGGCGCTGCTGAAATCGGCGGCGGCGATCTCTTGCGAGCTGCTGTCCGGATCGTTCGAGACGATCGCCGGCAACGTGCGCGAATCGCTCACGACGCGCTGGGATTTCGATATCGGCACCCCGCTGGTCCAGCGCATGCTCTCGACCCGCACCCAGGAGCTGCGCCGGGCGTTCCTGCTGCGCGTGCCCGAACACCAGGACCGCCTGATCGAGGAGCTGCTGATCGTCAAGACCAGCGCGCCGACGGGTCCTGTCGACGTCGATTCGCTGTCGCTGCAGGCCACCGACGACGCGGTCGACTCGCTCGCATCGCGCAGTGCGCGCAGGATGCGCCGCGTGGTCGATGAGCCGTTGCGGGATCTGAACCTGATCGTCGGATTCCTGGCCGGCCGGCCGTCGCTGCGGGATTCCGAGAACCCGTATGGTCCGGACGCGTTCATGCCGGCGCTGCTGTCTGCCATCGAGGACGTCAATCTGCACCGCGACGCCTGGGGTTTCTGCATGAGCCTGTTCGAGCGGCCGTTCGCCGAAGAGCTGGCTCGCGTCGAACTGGCGCTGCTGGACCATTTCCGCACGCATGGGGTCGACGCCAAGCTGATCTGGCGCGAGCTGGCCAATCGCCAGGCGACCGGCGGCGCGGCTCGCCCGGGCGGCCGATCCGAGCCGCCTCCGCCCCCGGATCCGGCCAAGGCTGCGGCCGCGGGTGCGCCGGGTGCCGCCGCCGGCGGCGCTGCCGGGGCCGGCGCCAATGGAGCCGCCGGGGCCGGCGTCGCGGGACCGCCCATCTCGGCCGCGGATGCGCAGCGGGTGCTGGGGGACCTGCTGTCGCGGATGCAGGCCAACGTCGGCGGCTATGCGATGGCGCCGATGCCGGCACAAGGGCCGGTGAGCGTGCCGCTGATGGACGCGATCAACGAGCTGCAGGGCCTGGGCCTGCAGGGTGTGCACGGAGCGGCTTTCGCGGGCACGGCGGCCGGGTCGCTGAGCGCCTGGCGCGAGCACCTGCTGTCGCAGTCATCGCGTACGGTCGACAAGCTGACGATCGAGATCGTCGGCATCATGTTCGATCACATGCTGCGCGACCAGAAGGTGCCGGACGAGATCAAGGCGCTGTTGTCGCGCCTGCAGTTCCCGATCCTGAAGGTGGCCCTGATGGATGCCGCCTTTTTCGCCTCCAGCGCGCATCCGGCGCGCCGGCTGATCGACCGGATCGCGGCCACCTCGGCCGGGTGGGAACCGTACGGCGACGAGAACGAGCGCTTCCGCAGTGAAGTCGATCGCGTGGTGCGCGAGGTGCTGATCCAGTTCGATCGCGACATGAGCGTGTTCGAACGGCTGCTGGCCGAGTTCGACGCGTTCTTGGGCGAGATCGAGCCGCGCGAGGCCGATCCGGTATCCCGCGCCAAGCGTGCGCTCGAGGAGGCCGAAAAGCGCGAGATACTGACCATCAATACGACGATCCAGGTGCGGCGTGCTTTCGAGAAGGTCGAGCTGGAGGCGTACCTGCGCGATTTCCTGCTGGTGGCCTGGGTCCAGGTGCTGGTGGCGGCCACGGTGAGGGACGACGAGACCAAGGGTTTTTCGAAGCGCTTCCGCGAGGTGATCCACGAAATCGTCTGGAGCGTGCAGCCGAAGGCCACGGCGGAGGAGCGCAAGCGGCTGGTGGCGCTGATTCCCACGATGACCCGGATACTGCGCGACGGCCTGAGCCTGATCCGCATGACCCAGCGCGAGCAGGACGAGTTCTTCCAGCAGCTGATGGGATCGCACGCGATGGCCGTGAAACCGACCGACCAGGCGACTTACATCAAGCATTCGCTGCAGTCCAGCGAGCTTCGCGTCCGGCTGGAGGGGATCCAGCTGACCGCGGCCTTCCCGATGACGACGGTTCCGGGTGGAATCAAGGTGCCCACCGACGCGCTGATGCGGGCGGCGGCCGAGCACAAGGTCGACCTGAGCGTGCCCGAGCCGCTGACGGACGTCGGGGACCGGGACCGCTCGGCCGAGGCCAAGATCGACCAGGACCTCGCTTCGTGGACGCGCGGCACCTGGTTCGAGATCTGGAACGGGCACGAGTTCATCAAGGCCCGGCTGCGCTGGATCAGCCCGTTGCGGACCCTGTTCATGTTCAGCAGCGGCGTCGACAACAAGGCGCACGTGATGACGCCCGAGCTGATCAAGACCTACCTGCGCCGCAGTTACATCCGGCCGCTCGAGACGGAGCCGATGATGCGGCGGGCGGTGGACGCGGTCGTGTCGGAGTTCGAGAAATCTCCGAAGCGGGTGGAAGAGCTCGCCGCGCGCTTCGCGCAGACCCAATGAGCGGGGCGGCCGCGTGCCGACGCAACACCGTTCCGAACGACGGCGCGCGGCGCCGCCCGATGGCGTGAACGCGCCCCAGCGCGCCGCACCGGCGCAGGCGCCGCCGGTCGGCGGCCGGCTGCCGATGGCGTTCGTGGTGCAGCAGCTGGCGGCCGACCAGTGGCTGTCGCGGTCGGACTGCGAGCGGGTGCTGTCGATCGCCAACCGCGAGCAGCACGGGCATCCGATCGCGGTGCTGGCTGAAATGAACTTCCGCACCCCCGATGCGCAGAAGCGCCTGCTCGACCTGGAGGTGCTGACCCAGTGGCTGGCCGACAAGGTCAAGCTGCCCTATCAGCACATCGATCCGCTGCGGGTGGACTTCACGCGCGTGGTCGAAGTGATGTCGAGCGCCTACGCCACCGGCCATTCGATCCTGCCGATCGCGGTGAAGGCCTCCGAGATCGTGGTGGCCACCTGCGAGCCGTACCTGGACGACTGGGTGCGCGAGATCGAGCAGATCTCCAAGAAGACCGTGCAGCGGGTGGTGTCCAATCCGGTCGACATCGCGCGCTATACGACCGAGTTCTACAAGCTGGCGCAACAGGTCAAGGGCGCTACCAAGACCGGCACCACCAACGTGCTGAGCAATTTCGAGCAGCTGGTCGAGCTCGGCTCGAAGGTCGAGGCCAACGATGCGCACGTGATCCACATCGTGGACTGGATCCTGCAGTACGCATTCGACCAGCGCGCCAGCGACATTCACCTGGAACCGAAGCGTGATCAGGGGGTGGTCCGCTTCCGGATCGACGGCGTGCTGCACCAGGTCTACCAGGTGCCGCCGGGCGTGATGCACGCGATGACCAGCCGCATCAAGCTGCTGGGCCGGATGGACGTGGTCGAGCGGCGCAGGCCGCAGGACGGCCGCATCAAGACCCGGGCCGCCGGAGGGGGCGGACGCGAAGTCGAGATCCGGCTGTCGACGCTGCCGACCGCGTTCGGCGAAAAGCTGGTGATGCGGATCTTCGACCCGGAGGTCGTCGTCCGCAGTTATGCCGAGCTGGGATTCTCCGATGCCGAGGCGCAGATCTGGTCGGAACTGATCCGGCGGCCGTCCGGCATCGTACTGGTGACCGGGCCGACCGGCTCGGGCAAGACCACCACGCTGTACTCGACGCTGAAGCAGCTCGCCACCGACGAGGTCAACGTCAGCACGGTCGAGGACCCGATCGAGATGGTCGATGCGAGCCTGAACCAGATGCAGGTGCAGTCCGGCATCGAGCTGGGTTTCGCCGACGGCCTGCGCGCGCTGATGCGCCAGGATCCCGACGTGATCATGGTCGGCGAGATCCGCGACCGCGAGACGGCCGACATGGCGGTGCAGGCCGCGCTGACCGGCCACCTGGTGTTTTCCACGCTGCACACCAACGATTCGGCGTCCTCGGTGGCGCGCCTGACCGAGCTGGGAGTGCCGCGCTACCTGGTGAATGCGACGCTGATCGGCGTGCTGGCACAGCGCCTGGTGCGGACCATGTGCCCGAACTGCAAGGCGCAGCAGGAAGGCCCCGACGAGAGCCTGTGGCGCGACCTGGTCGCGCCGTGGCGCTCGACGCCGCCGCGGACCGTGTACCACCCGGTCGGCTGCCTCGAGTGCCGCCGCACCGGCTACCTGGGGCGCACCGGCCTGGTGGAGCTGCTGGTGGTGACCGACGCGCTGCGTGCGCTGATCGGGCGCGGCTCGGAGCTGCAGGAGCTGCGCGAGCAGGCCGCACGCGACGGCCTGCGTTCGCTGCGGGTGTCGGGCGCGGAGAAGATCGTGCTGGGGTTGACCACGATCGAAGAGGTGCTGCGCGCGGCACCGCCGTTCGCGGACTAGGGGCGACACCGGTCACCTCAGCGTTGACGATTGGATCCGAGTCGCCTGATCGCCCCTCGCCCGCGCAGCGGGAGAGGGGACGGGGGTGAGGGCGATCAGCACCGATTACTTCGCAGGCGCCGGCGTCTTGGACTTGAACTCGCACCACTTCGCGATCGCGCACTGCCAGCACTTGGGCTTGCGCGCGACGCACACGTAGCGGCCGTGCAGGATCAGCCAGTGGTGCGCGTGCTGGAGGAACTCCTCGGGCACGGTTTTCAGCAGGCGCTGCTCGACTTCCTCCACGTTCTTGCCGGGAGCGAGCCCGGTGCGGTTGGCGACCCGGAAAATGTGCGTGTCGACCGCGATCGTGGGTTCGCCGAAGGCGACGTTCAGCACCACGTTGGCGGTCTTGCGCCCGACGCCGGGCAATTCCTGCAACGCTTCGCGCGTTCTCGGGACCTGGCCGCCATGCTGCTCCATCAGCGCCCGGGACAGGCCGATCAGATTGCGCGCCTTGGTTCGAAAAAGCCCGATCGTCTTGATGTACGGGATCAGCCCCTGCTCGCCCAGATCGAGCAGCGCCGCCGGCGTCGCGGCGACGCGGAACAGCTCCCGGCTCGCCAGGTTCACGCTGCGGTCGGTGGCCTGGGCCGACAGCACGACGGCCACCAGCAGCTCGAACGGGCTGGCGTACTCGAGTTCGCTGCGAGGCTCCGGATTGGCGCTGCGCAGCGCCTCGAAGATCGCGCGGCGGCGCGTCGCGTTCATCGGGGCGTGCCCGAGCGGCGCTGACGCGCGCGCTGCACCGCGCGCGCCACGATGGCGGCGATCCGGTCGATCGGACCGCCGCCCGGCGCACCGACTTCCTGGTCGACCGGATCCTCGTCATCGTGCGCGCGCGAGGCGAGCCGGCTCTCCAGCGCCGCCCGTTCGCCTTCCAGCCGCGCCTTGCGCGCTTTCACGCGCTGGCCGGCCGCCTTGGCGTCGTCACGGCCCCAGGTGCGGGCGGGCGAGCCGGCGATCATCGCGATGCAGTCCACCGGGCAGGGCGGCAGGCACAGCTCGCAGCCGGTACACAGCGACTCGACCACGGTATGCATGCGCCGGGTCGCGCCCACGATGGCATCGAACGGACAGGCCTGGATGCACAGCGTGCAGCCGATGCACTGCGATTCGTCGATCCAAGCGGTCGGCGGCACTTTCCCGGTGGCGGGTGTCGCGTCGGCCGTTGCGCTCATCGCCCGATTATCTCAAGGCCCTGGGTGCAACGGCTCGCATCGATGCCGGCCGCGGTCTGCCGGTACTGGTCCAGATGCGGGCCGCCCAGGCTCACCGCGCGGCGCGATGCCTGCCCGGCCGCGCACACCTGTCCCAGCGCCGCCAGCGCGGTCGCCAGGTTGTTCCATGCGTCCGCGCGGCCCGGATCCAACTCGGTCGCCGTGCGGAATGCAGCGGCCGATTCCGCCAGATCCCCTTGCTCGAACGCGGTGTTGCCCAATCCGATCCAGCCCTCCGGAAAATCCGGGAACTTGCGCGTGATCGCGCGGTAGGTGCGGCGCGCCGCTGACGGGTCGACGCGTTCCAGCGCGGTGGCCGCCGCGAAGATCTGCAGCGGCTGCGGGGTCACCGGCAGCCGGTCCGGCGGCAGGATCGCGATGGCCCAGTGGTGCGAGCGGGCCCAGGTGTGCTCGAAGGTCCTCAGCGCCATCGGCTCGGCCGGCTGCCCGCCGGACTGCAGCACGATTTCCCGCCGGTCCAGGTCGTAGCCCACTACCACCGCGTAGTGCCACACCGCGAGCATCGGCAGGCTCAGGTTCTGCAGCACGATGACCGGCGTGCCGGCGGCCACTTCGGACAGCAACGCATCGATGCGTGGCGCCAGCTCGATCGCCAGGCGGGAGCGCCGGCGCGCGGCCGCGATCATTTCGGGAGGCAGCGAGCCTTCGCGCGCCGGCACGAAGACGGCCCCGATCAGGTCCGTCGGCGTCGCCGTATCGCCCGCGGCATCCAGCGCCATGGCCAGCGCGGCCGGGCCGCACTGATGATCGCGCAGGTCGAAGTACGGAACAGCGAGCGAATGCGAAGCCGGCAGGTCCGCCGGGCGGTCGCGCAGCAGCGCATCGACCTGCGGCGTGGCGCAACCACCGAGCAGGAACAGCCAGCAGGACGCGCAAAACAAAACCCCCGCCTGGGCGGGGGCCATGCCGCGCTGCGACGGGCTCACTTGCTGATCGGGCGGGTGAATGGAAACACCTTCGTAAGACCCAGTATGTCGGTGATCAGAAGGATCACGAAGATGAGCACCACCGCGCCCAGCACGTCACCGACGCCGTCGCCTCCGGCGGGCAGCTGATCGATGCGCGCGGCGAGGTCGCGTGCCTGGTCATCGCTGAGCGCGGCCACGCGCTCCTGCACAACGGCCGGGTCGACGCCGCGCTGCACGAGCGCTTCACGCACCTCGGTCCGCGCCAGCAGGGCCTGGATGCTGGCGCGCGCGGACGAGTCGGGTTGCAGCAACTGTTCGGAGCCGATCAAGGCGGCGTGGGCCGGCAGCGGAAGGCCCGTGCCGAGCATCAATGCGCAGCTTGCGGTGGCGACGATTCTCTTCAGCATCGCGGACGTTCTCCTGTCGGTTGTGGGATAGGCCAAGACTAAACCGAACCGTCACCCGGCCACATCATGCGCGCGGATGAACTCCGCGATCTGCGGGCTGATCATTTCACGCCAGCGCCGGCCGGAGAAAATCCCGTAATGGCCCACGCCGATCGCCGTCAAGTGACGACGGTTCGCCTGGGGGATGCTGTGGCACAGGTCGTGCGCGGCCTGGGTCTGTCCGCTGCCGGAGATGTCGTCCAGCTCGCCTTCGATCGTGAACAGCGCCACGTCGCGGATGTTCTCGGGAGCGACCCGCTCGTCGCGCACATGCCAGGTTCCTTCGGGCAGGCGGTGCTCCTGAAACACGATCCGGATCGTGTCCAGGTAATACTCGGCCGGCAGGTCGAGCACCGCGTTGTACTCGTCGTAGAAGCGCCGGTGCGCGTCCACGTCGTCCTGGTCGCCCTTGATCAGGTCCTGGTAGTACTCCCAGTGCGAAGTGACGTGGCGGTCCGGATTCATCGCGACGAAGCCGGCATGCTGCAGGAAGCCGGGATACACCTGGCGCAGGTAGCCGGGATACGAAGACGGAACCTTGAAGATCACGTTGTTGCGGAACCAATCGAGCGACTTGCGCTTGGCCAGCGCGTTGACCTGGGTCGGATTGCGGCGCGAGTCGATCGGGCCGCCCATCATCGTCATCGATCGGGGCAGCGCCGGGTCGCCGCGGCTGGCCATCAGCGAGACGGCGGCCAGCACCGGCACGGTGGGCTGGCACACGGAGATCACGTGCGCGCCCGGGCCGACCAGGTCGAGGAACTCGATCACGTACTCCACGTAGTCGTCCAGATGGAACGGGCCGCTCGATAGCGGCACCATCCGCGCGTTGGTCCAGTCGGTGATGTACAGATCGTGGGTCGGCAGCAGCGTGCGGACGGTGTCGCGCAGCAGCGTGGCGTGATGACCCGACAACGGCGCCACCACCAGCACCCTCGGATCGGGCCCACCCCGCCGAGGCAGGCTGCTCAGGTCGCGCTCGAAGTGCAACAGGCGGCAGAAGGGCTTGTCTTTCGCGACCGCCTGCCGCACCGGCACCTCGACGCCGTCGATCGTGACGGCGTCGATGCCGAATTCGGGCTTCTCGTAGTGCTTGCCGAGCCGGTAAAGCAGGTCGTAACTGGCCGCGAGCCGGCGCGAATAGACGGTGTACGAAAGGGGACTGTAGGGATTGGAGAACAGCTCGGAAGTCGCCTGCGCCCAGGTCGAAAGCGGGGTCAAGAGCTTTCGCTGCAACTCGTGCAACTGATACAACACGTCTGTTTTTCCCCAAGCGGCGTCGATGCGCCAGTTCGCGATCGCGTGCGATTCTATCCCCGGCGGGTGCGACCCGATCTGCCGACGACCGGTCGGATCACGGACGATCCGCCAGGGGGCCTCACGCGGCCCGCTTGCCTTCCCGCGTGCTCATCGCTTCAGGAGCTCGAACTTGTCCTTCACGTCTTTCCACTGATCGGCGTCCGCTGGGTGCGGCTTCATCCGCGTGATGGAGGGCCACTGCTTGGCCAGTTCGGCGTTCAGCGCGATGAAGCGGCGCTGCTCGGCCGGGACATCTTCCTCGGCGAAGATGGCATTGACCGGGCATTCCGGGATGCAGACCGCGCAGTCGATGCATTCGTCGGGATCGATTGCGAGAAAGTTCGGGCCTTCCCGGAAGCAGTCCACCGGGCACACATCGACGCAGTCCGTGTACTTGCAGGCGATGCAGGTTTCGGTCACTACGTGGGTCATCGGTTCGCGCCTGGGCGGCCGAGGGGCCGCAATGCCGCAGTGCGATATCTTATCGTGATCATCGAATCTCTGCTCGGCGGCGCCCTCTGCGCGAGCTCGACCGTGCGCGCGGCCGGCGCTTCAATCGAGAGCGCCCGATGGACTTGGCTACGGCTTGGTCGGCGTGACTGCGCTCGCTTCGCGCACCGGGGTGACCGCGCGCCTCGGCGCTGCGGTGGCTGGCTTGGCGCGCGCCTGCGCCGCCAGCGCGCGCTTGCGGTCCTCGGGAAGATCCTGGTAGCGCTGCGTCAGCGCCTGGCGCTGATCCGGGGGCAGCGAGTACGCGCGCCGGAAGTTTTCGCGCGTGGTCTCACGCTGCTCGGGCGTCAGCCGGGCCAGCTCCGGCATCCGCTGCTGGAATCGCTTCTTGCCTTCGGGCGACATGTTCGGATACTTGGCGGCGATCTCGAGCCATTTTTTTTTGCGGTCCGCGTCGAACTTGTCCCAGTCGTTCGCCAGCGGTCCGAGCGCCTCGCGCTGCTCAGCCGTCAGTTCGCGCCACAGCGGGTGCGTGATCGAGCGGGCGTGCGTCACCGCTGTCCCGGCCCCGGGCGCCTGGGCCGGTACGGCCGCCTGGGCGTGCGCAGAGCCGGCGGCGGTGCAGGCCAGCAGCAGGGTCAACAGCCGAGACCGCATCCAGCGTTCAGATCCCCTGTTCGTTGCCGATCATCACGCCGAAGCCCTTGTCGGCGTACGTATCGATCGGCGTGTCGTCCAGCAGCACGGCCAGATCGAGGTTGGCGTGTTCGGCGATCTGCTGTTCCTGGTGCCAGCGGTAGATTCCCACGAAGCCGAACGCGAGCGCGAGGGCCGGAGCGAGCAGGCCGAGCCGGCGCAGCCAGAGCCATGCGGGCGTGGGCTGATCCAGGGCCGCCATGCCACCCCGTTCGCCCGAGAAGCGCAGGGCCGGCACCCAAAGAGGCGCCTCGACGGTGGCTTTCTGGCGCGCCAGCGCCGCGCGGCGTGCGCGCTCCAGCCGCAGAACGACCCGGTACTCGAGCCGCTCGGCACCCTCGTTAAGGGCCTGGCGGACGCGGTAAGCGAATTCGGCTTCATTCATAGCGTAATTCCGCGTGCTGACAGCGCTTGTGCCAGGGCGTGCGTCGCGCGCGAGCAATGCGTCTTGACGCTGCCTTCCGAGCAACCCATCGTAGCCGCGGTCTCGGCAACGTCCATGTCCTCCCAGTAACGCAGCAGGAATGCCTGTCGTTGACGGGCCGGCAGCCGCGCCACCTCCTGCTCGATGATGCCGATCACCTGGGCCCGTTCGGCCTGGTCGGCCGCGCTTTCGGCGGCTTCGGTACCGTGGGCCGCCTCCAGCGTCTCGAGCGGATCCTCATCGCTTTCCTGGCTGCCCCCGAGTGCCGACAGCAGGGTAACCCAGGTGGAGCGGACTTTCTGGCGCCGGAAGAAGTCGTGGATCGAATTCTGAAGAATTCTTGTAAACAGCGGCGGCAGCTCCTGGGCCGGCCGATCGCTGTAATGCTCGGCGAGTTTAAGCATCGCGTCCTGGACGACGTCCAGTGCGTTGTCTTCGTCCCTAAGTGCGAACACCGCCTGTTTGAAGGCGCGGCGCTCGACGGTGGCTAGGAATTCTCCGAGTTCTTCGCTTGTCGCCATCGGCAATCGGGGACATTGCCCCGGACGAGGGGGGATCCCCGGGCCGTGGCCCTGAGAGGAGGGCGCCCGATCGTAACAGAGCGTTCACTCTTCGGGCCGCGGCGGCGCGCCGCCGGGCCGGATTTGCACATCATCGTGCAGTGCACTAAGCTGCCCTGCTGAAATCAGGGAAAAGCGGGGTTCCGGCCTGGCCGGACGGCCGCAGGAAGCCGCTCTTCTGCCGGATTTCGTATTCGCCGCACCACCTGTCACGAGCAGGCAAGGAACGGCGTCCGATCAATTTCCAGACGGACCTTGAGAGGATGAAGTAGATGAAATCCGCCAGCGCGGAAGTGCCGCGCGCCGAGAATCTTTCCGACCCGAGCCCATCCGAGGCGCCGATCACCGGTGCCGAGATCGTGGTGCGCTGCCTGCAGGCCGAGGGCATCAAGCACGTGTTCGGCTATCCGGGCGGCGCGGTCCTGTATATCTACGACGAGATCTTCAAGCAGGACGCGTTCCAGCACATCCTGGTGCGCCACGAGCAGGCCGCGGTTCACGCCGCCGACGCCTACTCGCGCTCCAGCCAGCGGGTGGGCGTGGCACTGGTGACGAGCGGCCCCGGCGTCACCAACGCGGTCACGGGCATCGCGACCGCCTACATGGACTCGATCCCGGTGGTGATCCTGACCGGGCAGGTGCCGACCCACGCGATCGGGCAGGACGCCTTCCAGGAGTGCGACACGGTCGGCATCACGCGGCCCTGCGTGAAGCACAACTTCCTGGTCAAGGATGTGCACGACCTCGCCTCGACCATCAGCAAGGCCTTTTACATCGCGCGCAGCGGCCGGCCGGGACCGGTGCTGGTCGACATCCCCAAGGACGTGACGGTCGCGCGCTGCGCATTCGAGTACCCGCGCAACCCCTCGCTGCGCTCGTACAACCCGGTGACCAAGGGCCACATGGGTCAGATCAAGAAGGCGGTGCAGCTGCTGCTGTCGGCCGAGCGGCCGATGGTCTACAGCGGGGGCGGCGTCATCCTGGCAGACGCCTCGGCGCATCTGGGCCGCCTGGTGGAGCGTCTGAATGCGCCCTGCACCAACACCTTGATGGGCCTGGGCGGTCTGCCCGCCTCCGATCGGCGTTTCCTCGGCATGCCGGGCATGCACGGGACGTACGAGGCCAACATGTCCATGCAGCATTGCGACGTGCTGCTGGCGGTCGGGGCCCGCTTCGACGACCGAGTGATCGGCAATCCGAAGCACTTCGCGCAGAATCCGCGCAAGATCATTCACATCGACATCGACCCGTCGTCCATTTCCAAGCGCGTCAGGGTCGACGTGCCGATCGTGGGCGACGTGCGGGAAGTGCTGGCCGACCTGCTGGCCCAGCTGGACGCGGCGGAGGCCGCGGTGCCGTCGCCGGGGGTCGAAGCGTGGTGGCGCCAGATCGCGCAGTGGCGCGCGCGCGATTGCCTGAAGTACGAGTTCAACGACAAGGTGATCAAGCCCCAGTACGTGGTGCAGACGCTGTGGAAGGTCACCGAGGGCGACGCCTTCGTGACCTCGGACGTGGGGCAGCACCAGATGTGGGCCGCCCAGTACTACCCGTTCGAGAAGCCGCGCCGCTGGATCAATTCGGGAGGCCTGGGCACGATGGGGGTGGGCCTGCCGTACGCGATGGGCGTTCAGATGGCCAACCCGCAGGCCCAGGTCGCGGTCGTGACCGGCGAGGCCTCGATCCAGATGTGCATCCAGGAGCTGTCGACCTGCAAGCAGTATCGCCTGACGCCGAAGATCGTCAACCTGAACAATCGCTACCTCGGCATGGTGCGCCAGTGGCAGCAGATCGACTACGGCGGGCGCTATTCGGAGTCCTATGTGGACGCGCTGCCGGATTTCGTGAAGCTGGCCGAAAGCTACGGGCACGTCGGTATGCGCATCGAGAGGCCGGCCGACGTCGAGCCGGCCCTGAGGGAGGCCTTCCGGCTGAAGGACCGGCTGGTGTTCATGGACTTCATCACCGACCAGACCGAGAACGTCTGGCCGATGGTGAAGGCCGGCAAGGGATTGACGGAAATGCTGCTCGGTTCGGAGGACCTTTAATGCGCCACATCGTTTCCATACTGCTGGAAAACGAGCCCGGCGCCCTGTCGCGCGTGGTGGGACTTTTCTCCGCGCGCGGATACAACATCGAGACCCTGACCGTCGCGCCGACCGAGGATGCGTCGCTGTCGCGCATGACCATCGTCACCACCGGCTCCGACGACGTCATCGAGCAGATAACGAAGCATCTGAACCGGCTGATCGAGGTGGTCAAGGTGGTCGACCTCACCGAGGGCGACTTCACCGAGCGCGAGCTGGTGCTGATCAAGGTGCGCGCGACCGGGCGCGAACGCGACGAGATGAAACGTATGGCCGACATATTCCGCGGCCGCATCATCGACGTGACCGAGCGCACGTACACGATCGAGCTCACCGGCAACACGTCGAAGATCGATGCCTTCATCCGCGCGATCGACCGCGCCGCCATCCTGGAGACGGTTCGCACCGGCAGCTCCGGGATCGGGCGCGGCGAGCGCGTGCTTCGCGTCTGAGGCGGGCGAGGATACGGAAACGAGCGGAGGGGTTATGAAGATCTACTACGACAAGGATGCAGACCTGTCACTGATAAAGGGCCGCCGGGTCGCGATCGTCGGCTACGGCTCGCAGGGACACGCGCACGCGCTGAACCTGAAGGACTCGGGAGTGCGCGTGACGGTCGGGCTGCGCCGCGACGGCACGTCCTGGCAGAAGGCCGCCAAGGCCGGCGTCGAGCTGAAGGACGTCGCCGAGGCCGTGCGCGATGCCGACGTCGTGATGATCCTGCTGCCGGACGAGAACCACCGGCAGGTCTATCGGGAGTCGATCGAGCCGAACATCCGGAAGGGGGCGGCGCTGGCCTTCGCGCATGGATTCAACATCCACTACGGGCAGATCCAGCCGCGCGCCGACCTGGACGTGCTGATGGTGGCGCCCAAGGCGCCCGGGCACACGCTGCGCGCGACGTACGCGCAGGGCGGGGGCGTGCCGTCGCTGATCGCTGTGCACCAGGACGCGTCCGGTGCCGCGCGCGACCTGGCGCTTTCCTACGCCAGCGCGATCGGCAGCGGCAAGGCCGGCATCATCGAGACCACGTTCCGGGACGAGACCGAAACGGATCTGTTCGGCGAGCAAACCGTGCTGTGCGGCGGCTGTGTGGAGTTGGTCAAGGCCGGCTTCGAGACGCTGGTCGAGGCCGGCTACGCGCCGGAAATGGCCTATTTCGAGTGCCTGCACGAATTGAAGCTGATCGTCGACCTGATGTACGAGGGCGGCATCGGGACGATGAACTACTCGATCTCGAACAACGCCGAGTACGGCGAATACGTGACCGGGCCGGAGGTGATCAACGAGCAGTCGCGCCAGGCGATGCGCCGCGCGCTGCAGCGGATCCAGACCGGCGAATACGCCAAGAGCTTCCTGCTGGAAAACACCGCCGGCGCGCCGACCCTGCTGGCGCGGCGGCGCCTCACGACCCAGCATCCGATCGAGCAGATTGGGGAGAAATTGCGTTCGATGATGCCGTGGATCAAGAAGAACCGGCTGGTCGACACGTCGCGCAACTAGGGATCGGGTACGGTGGCGCTTTGATGCGGATCCGTCGCAGCAGGAAGCGCCCGCTCCGGACATGAAGGAAACCGCCCACCCGTGGCTGGCCCGCGAGGGCTGGCCTTTCATCGCGGCCACCGTCGCGGCGGCGGCCGTCGTGGCCTGGCTGGCCGGCTTCGCATGGTCGCTTCCGCTGTGGCTGCTGGCGGCGTTCGTGGTCCAGTTCTTCCGCGACCCGCCGCGACAGGTTCAGGCCGGGCCGCGGGCCGTCGTGTCGCCCGCCGACGGCCGGATCGTCAAGGTGGAGGCGGTGCGCGACCCGAACACCGGCGGCGACGCGCTGCTGTTCAGCGTGTTCATGAACGTGTTCAACGTCCACAGCAACCGCGCCCCGGTCGACGGCGTCGTCGAGAAGGTTCAATATCGACCCGGGGCCTTCATCAATGCCGGACTGGACAAGGCCTCGGAACAGAACGAGGCCAACGTGATCGTGCTGCGCATGGCGAACGGCGAGCGCATATCCCTGGTGCAGGTTGCGGGGCTGATCGCGCGCCGCATCCTGTGCTATGCCAAGGCGGGCGACCAGCTCGCGCGCGGACAGCGCTTCGGCTTCATCCGCTTCGGCTCGCGCGTGGATGTGTACCTGCCGCGCCACGCGCGGCCGATGATCGCGGTCGGCGACGCGGTGTACGCGGGCACCTCGGTGCTGGCCGAGCTCTGACCGTGGCGATGCGCTTCCGGCGCCGCAAGCTGCGCCCGTCGCTGGGCTCCGGCGGAGCGTTGCTCGGGGATTTCAAGCCCCCGGTGCGCCGCCGGCGCGGCATCTACCTGCTGCCCAACCTGTTCACCACGGCGGCGCTGTTCGCGGGCTTTTTCGCGACGGTGCAGGCGATGAACCAGAACTTCGAATCGGCGGCCGTGGCGATATTCGCCGCGATGGTGCTCGACGGCATGGACGGCCGCGTCGCCCGCCTGACCAACACGCAAAGCGCGTTCGGCGAGCACTACGATTCGCTCTCCGACATGGCCTCGTTCGGCGTTGCGCCGGCTATCGTGATGTACGAATGGGCGTTGCAGGGGCTGGGCCGCCTGGGGTGGGCCGCCGCGTTCGTGTACTGCGCCGGCGCCGCGTTGCGGCTGGCGCGCTTCAACGCCAACATCGGTGTGGTGGACAAGCGCTTCTTCCAGGGCCTGCCCAGTCCGGCGGCGGCCGCCCTGATCGCCGGGTTCGTCTGGCTGGCGGTCGACAATCACCTGAAAATCCAGGAGGTCTGGCTCCCATGGGTCGCGTTCGCCGTCACCGTGTACGCCGGGCTGACCATGGTTTCGAGTGCGCCGTTCTACAGCGGCAAGAGCTTCCAGCTCGGCGTCAGCGTGCCATTCTGGGTGATGGTCGCGATGATGGTGCTGTTCGTCCTGGTTTCGTCCGACCCGCCCAAGGTCCTGTTCGGCCTGTTCTGCTGCTACGCGGTTTCCGGATACGTCTACTGGGCCTGGCGGCGCTGGCGCGGCGAATCCAATCCCGCCCGGCCGGCGCCCCAGGGCGGTGCGGACGGCGCCGCCCCGCATTGAGCGGTTGTTTACGTGCGCGAATGCGCTTATAGTCTCCGCGTGGATACCTTGCCCACACGCCTCACCGCCCTGTGCACCGCCGCGTTCCGACTGCGGCCGCTGCTGCTGCGCCCCGCGCGCAGCTAACCCCCTGACCCACAATTCGAGTAGTGACGGGCCTGCGGAGAGCCCCCAGGCTCGATGGCCTTGCCCTGACGGAGAGCCCCAATGGACCGAGTGATCATTTTCGATACCACGCTGCGCGACGGCGAACAGAGTCCGGGCGCCTCGATGACCCGGGAGGAGAAGCTGCGCATCGCCAAGCAGCTGGAGCGTTTGCGCGTGGACGTGATCGAGGCGGGGTTCGCGGCCTCCTCCAACGGCGATTTCGAGGCGGTCCGCTCGATCGCCGGCGCGGTTCGCGAAAGCACCGTGTGTTCGCTGGCGCGCGCCAACGAGGGCGACATCATCAGGGCGGCCGAGGCGCTGGCCAATGCAAGGTCCAAACGGATCCACACGTTCATTGCGACCTCGCCGCTGCACATGGAAAAGAAGCTGCGGATGTCGCCCGACGAGGTCTTCGAGCAGGCTCGCCGCGCGGTTCGCCTGGCGCGCCGCTACACCGACGACGTGGAGTTCTCGACCGAGGACGGCAGCCGCTCCGAGGTGGATTTCCTGTGCCGCATCATCGAGGCGGCGATCACCGAGGGGGCCACCACGATCAACATCCCCGACACGGTCGGCTACGCGGTGCCCGAGCAGTACGGGCAGCTGTTGCGGACGCTGCGCGAGCGCGTGCCCAATTCGGACCGCGCGGTCTGGTCGGTGCACTGCCACAACGACCTGGGAATGGCGGTGGCCAATTCGCTGGCCGGGGTGCTCAACGGCGTGCGCCAGATCGAGTGCACGATCAACGGGCTGGGCGAGCGCGCCGGCAACACGTCGCTCGAGGAGGTCGTGATGGCGCTGAAGACGCGCCGCGACGTGTTCGGCCTGGACGTCGGCATCGACACCACCCAAATCGTCCCCAGTTCCAGGCTCGTGTCCAACATCACCGGATTTCCGGTCCAGCCCAACAAGGCGGTGGTCGGCGCCAACGCGTTCGCGCACGCCTCGGGGATCCACCAGGATGGCGTGCTGAAGGCCCGCCAGACCTACGAGATCATGCGGGCCGAGGACGTGGGCTGGACCACGAACCGGATCGTGCTCGGCAAGCTGTCCGGCCGCAACGCGTTCCGCCTGCGCGTCCAGGAACTCGGGATCCCGATCGAGAGCGAACAGGAGCTCGTGGCCGCCTTTGCGAGCTTCAAGGATCTGGCGGACCGCAAGGTCGAGATCTTCGACGAGGACATCCAGGCGCTGTTTTCGGACGAGGCGGTCGTTCCTCACAACGAGCACTTCCGCCTGATATCGCTGTCGCAGCGGTCCGAAACCGGCGAGCGCCCGCACGCGCGGATCGTTTTCAAGATGGGCACCGAGCAAGTCGAGGCCCAGTCCGATGGCAACGGGCCGGTGGATGCGTCGCTGAAGGCGATCGAAAGCAGGGTCAAAAGCGGCTCCGAATTGATGCTGTACTCGGTCAACGCGATCACCACCGGAACCGAAGCGCAAGGGGAGGTTACCGTCAGGCTGTCGCGCGCAGGCCGCATCGTCAACGGCGTGGGATCCGATCCGGACATCGTGGCCGCTTCCGCCAAGGCCTACATCAACGCGCTGAACAAGCTGTACACGACCGCCGAGCGGCTGAACCCGCAGACTTCGCTCGCTCCGTAGATCGGGCGCCGTACGCCCTCACCCCCGTCCCCTTGTATGTTTCAGTGCAAGGGGAAGCCATGAATCGTAAGCTTGTTTCTGGCGCTGCCGGACGCGGCAGTAGGCGGCCGGC
>Ga0209698_10000720_pt1 | contig 37866 bp, 36 predicted proteins | sample LitLauG_LLR_2012_FD_187203 | JGI IMG/M metagenome (GOLD analysis project Ga0209698, IMG submission 187203) | Freshwater sediment microbial communities from Pennsylvania, USA - Little Laurel Run_MetaG_LLR_2012 (SPAdes) (version 2) | ecosystem: Environmental > Aquatic > Freshwater > Creek >... | reverse complement strand
TATCGACCCATCAGGCCAGTATGATATCGACCCATCAGGCCAGGCGTTGCGGAACCGACGCCGGTTCGCGGCGCCTTACCACGCCGGATTTCCAGACGGATCGTGCCTCGATGCGGAAGGTGGTTTGTGGACCTGCCGCGTTGCCGGCGGGTACGCGGTGACCCGAACAATGCTGGATGGCAGCGTTGATCGGGTCATCGACTTGCCATGCTCCTGGCCGACCAGTTGCACGTTCGGCGGAGCGGACCTGGCAACGCTTTATGTCACGTCGGCGCGTTTCACAATGACCGAGGAGCATCTTCAGAACCATCCCGAGGAAGGAGGAGTGTTCGCATTGACGCCAGGCGTGGCCGGAGTGCCTGAGAACCGCTTTCAACTCGGCGGCAGGACCGTGGTCTGAAAGACGTGGCTACGATGCCATCACTCAGGACGGTGAGAGTGATCGCCGGCCGCCAGCAGATACACCGCGGGCACCACGAACAAGGTGAACAGCGTCCCGATCGAAAGCCCACCGGCGATGACCAGGCCCATATTGAATCGCGAGGCGGCGCCGGCCCCGCTCGCAGTGATCAGCGGGACGACCCCGAGCACCATGGCGGCCGTCGTCATCAAGATCGGGCGCAGGCGGATCGCCGCCGCCTGTTCGATCGCCTCGCGCTTGGAACGTCCTTGAGCCTGCAGATTGTTGGCGAACTCTACGATAAGGATGCCATGTTTGCTGATCAAACCCATCAACGTGACAAGACCGACTTCGGTATAGATGTTGAGGGTGGCCCCGCCAAGACCGAACGAGATGAAAATCAACGCTCCGGCGATCGACATCGGCACCGACACGAGGATGATCAACGGGTCGCGGAAACTCTCGAATAAGGCGGCCAGTGATAAAAAAATAATGATCAGCGCGAATGCGAAAGTCGTCACGAAGCCGCTCGATTCTTGAATGAATTGCCGCGACAAGCCGCCGTAGTCAACCGAATAGCCCTGGGGCAATGTCCGCGTGGCAAGGTCTTGCAGGAATTTGAGCGCGTCGGCTTGGGCCACGCCGGGCATGACGACGCCCTGGATCGTCGCGCTGTTTTGCTGCTGAAAATGGTTCAACGATTCAGGCACGGTCTTTGTCACGATACGCCCGATCGTCGACAGGGAGACGGGGACGCCGTTGACGCTGGCGACCGCGTAGTTGAGCAGTTGATCCGTGTTCAACCGCTCGTTCTGCATGACCTGCGGGATGACCTTGTAGGAACGCTGGTCGAGGCTGAAATAGTTGACATAGCCTCCGCCCAGCATGGTGGCCAGCGCACTCCCGACATCACTCATCCGAAGCCCGAGTTGCGCCGTCTTGCTGCGGTCGATTTCGACCACGGACTCGGGTTTGTCGATGCGCAAATCGGTGTCGAGGAAAATGAAGAGGTGGCTCGCTATGGCCTGTTGCAAGAATTGAGTGGCGGCATCATTCAGCCGGTCGAATGAATTGGTCGTGGTTATGACAAACTGAACCGGAAGTCCCTGGCTGCCGGGCAGCGGAGGCGGTTGAAAAGCGGCGATGCGCATGCCGGCGATTTGGTTGAGCTGCTGCTGGACCTGCGGTTGAAGCTGATTGGTCGTCCGACTGCGGGTGTCCCAAGGTTTGAATACCTGGCCAGCAATGGACAATCCCGGGACATCAATCTGAAACACATGCGCGGTTTCAGGATATTTGGCGAATGTCTGGTAAATTTGGCGCGAATAGAGCAGCTTTTGATCCAACGTTGCATTGGGTGCCGGCGTCGCGGACGAGATGATGACTCCCTGATCCTCTTGGGGAGCCAATTCGCTCGAGGCGCTCGTATAGAGGAAATAGATGCTGCCCAGCACGATCAGCGCAAACAGCGCGGTCACCGAAACGGTATTGAGACTGCCGTGCAGCAGGCGGGAATACAGAGTCCTGACCTGGTCAAACCGCCGGTCGATGAATTGGATCATACGATCCTGCAAACCAGGGTGCTCAGGGTCATGGGGTTTTAGGAGCCGCGAACTCATCATCGGCGAGAGCGTCAGGGCAATGACCGCCGACATGGTCACCGCGCCCACGAGCGTGAACGCAAACTCCGTGAACAGCGCTCCGGTCAGTCCGCCTTGAAAGCCGATCGGTACGTAGACGGCGATGAGCACGACCGTCATGGCGATGATCGGGCCGCCGAGCTCGCGGGCCGCCAAGGTGGCCGCCTGCATCGGTGCCAAGCCTTCCGCCAGATGTCGATTGACGTTTTCGACCACGATGATTGCGTCATCGACGACGAGACCGATGGCCAGGACCAAAGCCAGCAATGTCAGCAGGTTGATCGAAAATCCGAACATCAGCATCATCGTGAACGTGCCGATCAAGGACAATGGAATGGCGACGCTCGGGATGAGAACCGTTCGCAAGGAGCCAAGAAAGGCGAACACTACCAGCGTCACGATCGCCAGGGCTTCGATCAGGCTCCGCACGACCTCGCGGATCGAGCTGTTCACGAATTGGGTGGAATCGTAAACAATTGCCCCTTGGAAGCCTTGCGGAAACTGGGCCTGCAGATCGGGAAATACCTTGCGTACGCCGGCGATGACGTCGAGCAGGTTGGCCGCCGGCGCCGTTTGTATCCCGATATAGACCGCCTGGTGGCCATCGAAGCCGACCTGGCTCTCGTAGTCGTCGGCGCCGAGTACGACACTGGCCACGTCCTTCAAGCGCACCATCGCTCCGTTGGTCTGCTTGAGTACCAGGTTCTCGAACTCTTGGGCCGTGTGCAAGTTGGTCGAAGCGGTCAAATTGACCTGAACCATCTGACCCTTGGTGGTCCCAAGTCCGGATATGAAATCATTGAGCTGCAGGGCATTCGCGACATCCGACCCGGTCAAGCCGAAAGCCGCCATCTTGGCAGGATCGAGCCAGGCGCGTAGCGCGAAATTCTGTGCCCCGAGTATTTCGGCGGTCTGTACGCCATTGACGGCCTGAAGCTTGGGCTGCACCACCCGCACGAGATAGTCGGTAATTTGGTTTCGGCGCAGCACGTCGCTGTCGAATCCCAAATACATGGCATCGATCGTTTGTCCAACCTTGACCACCAGCTGGGGTTGCTGCGTTCCCGAGGGGAGTTGGTTGAGAACCGATTGAATCTTCGTGTTGATCTCGGTGAGCGCCTTGTCGGCATCGTAGTTGAGGCGCAGATAGATGGTGATTGTGCTCGCGCCGTTCTGGCTGCTCGACGACATGTAGTCGATGCCGTTCGCCTGGGCGATGGCATTTTCCAACGGCGTGGTGATGAAACCAGCGATGACATCGGGGTCGGCACCGTAATATACCGTCGTTACGGTGACGATCGTGTTCTGTGTACGAGGATATTGCAAGATCGGCAGTGAGGTGAGGGACCGCAGGCCAAGCACGAGGATGAGCAGGCTGACGACGGACGCCAAGACTGGTCTTTTGATGAAGATATCGGTGAATGTCATGCTGCGTGCCCGGCCTCAGCGATCAACCGGCTTGGGATTGGCGTCATCCGAAGGCTGAACCGAATTGTTCACGAGAACCGGTACGCCGTTGCGCAATTTGATTTGTCCGGCGGTAACCACCGTGTCGCCCGGTTTGACGCCGGTAAGCACCGCTACCTGATCACCTCGAGTGTCACCGGTCTGCACGAAAGTCTGTCGGGCGAGAAGCTGCGGCTGCCCGTTGGCGCCCTGATTGCCGCTTTCCACCAGATAGACGATGTTGCCGAAGGAATTATAGGCGATCGCCGTTTGCGGCAGCGTGACGTAAGTTCGAGGCGCGCCGGCTTTGATGTCCACCGTGACAAACATTCCTGGCACCAATTTGTGATCGGGGTTCTTGACTGTAGCCCTGACCAGAATGTTCCGCGAGGCGACATCAACTTGCGAGTTGATGGCCGAGAGTTCTCCGTCGAACGTATCATCGGGGAATGAATCAGTTTTCGCGACCACCGTCTGGCCGACCTTGATCGCGGCGATCGACTGTTGCGGGAGATAGAAATCAACGTAGATCGGATCCAGCTGTTGAAGCGTCGTGATAGGGGTTCCGGCCGCGAGGAACTGACCGATGTCGACCTGCCGGATTCCGATACGCCCGGTGAAGGGTGCCTTGATGGTTTTATAATCCACAAGCGCCTGCTGCTGAGCAACGAGAGCTTCGTTGTTCTTCCAGCTCCAGAAGTCAGAATCGACCTGCTGCTTGCTGACGAACGAGGGCGTCAACAATTTGCTGTCGCGATCGTAGTTTAGGTGGGAGAGCTCGGTCGTCGCCTTCAAGGCGGCCAGATGAGCGATATCGTCAGCTTGTTGCAGTTCCAGCAGCACGGCATCCTTGGCAACATCGGTCCCGGATTCAAAATGGATCGCCGAAACGATCCCCGAGACCTGCGAACTCAGGTTTGCGCCGTTAACGGCCCGGGCGCTGCCGACGGCCTCCAGCTGCGGTTGCCATTCCTGTGTTTGAGCCACGGTGGTGGAGACGGTCTGCGGTTGATTGGCCAGCCCCGCCATTGCCTTTTGGATCATCATGGACTTGAAGGCTTGGAAGCCAAACACCAAACCGAGCACAAGCCCAGTCACTGTGAGCATAACGATCAGTCGTTTGATCATCGCACGAACACGAGCTCCTGGCGGGGCGGCAGCCACAGGGTCCACGGACCATGCTGCATCGCGTCAAAGAATTAGATTTAAACCACATCAACTTGGCGAGCGCTATTCAAAGGTATGCTTTCGGACCTCACCCGTAGCAGGCCCAGGAACCAACCCAGGGACCCCGGCGTCCGCATCGGTTTCACGTCAATGGGCGATTGACGTGAAACCGCCGCCCGCCTAAAACTGCCGCATGAGCAGATAGCCCCCTTCGCGAACAGCAACCAGCACGTGCAATTCCGCATGTGCTTTTGCCTGTCCTCGAAGGAGTAGATGCTATGAATCGAGCTTATCTGCCGTTTATCTTCAACCCAGCAGCGGTAGTCGTCCAAGCTCTCGGCCCCGACGCCGAGCGGGTGGCCTTGTTGGCGGTGCGCGCAGTACTAAGGCACGCTCGCGCGTTGGAGGTCGCTCACGAGCAAGTCACGTGGCGAGGCCAGGCTTTTGCCTTCTCATCGCGGATCAGCGCAGCCGGCGAACTGGTGATCGAGCTAGACGTTGGCGATCCGCGACTTGCGCATCATATCGTGCTCGAGGACGAACTGCGCGCCGTCACCCGTAAGGTGCGCGGGATCGCGCACGAGCAGCGGCGGCGATAGTGGACTTTGATCGAGCGCAAAGGCTAGTAGTGGCAGATCGGGTCACTCCGTTGCGGGGCGGCAGAATGTGGCCGACAGACGGATCGGGTGAACTAAAGAAAGCGCACGCGCCGCCATTGTTTAGCGTCGGCGCGTGGCAGGTTCTCGCTAACTGGAACGTCCTCATCAATCGAGGTGCCGGCGTGGCTAGTGAGCCTGTCGTAGCAGTACAAAGACACTGGTTGCGACTCGTCGTGCTGGGCATTTCGGGCCTCGAGTGCATCGCTGTCTCTGGCATTATCGTGGCGGTCTTTACCGAAAGCCCTGCCGGGCCGGAGGCATTGCTCAGCGGGCAGCTGGATTGGGCGACGTCTGCCATCCTGGTCATTTACGGTCTGCCGGCGCTGTGTTTGGCTGCGCCGGCCTTTGTGCTCGCCGCGTTGAACCGCAATTTGCGTCTCGCGCTCGCGTTGAGCGTTCTGGCGATCTTGGGGACTGGCCTACTCTTTTGGACGGCGTGAGCCTTAGATCTCCGGAACACCCATCACTGCCTGAAGGATACTGATGACAGGTCCCTCTGCCAAACCCATTGGCACTAGGGAGATGGTCCGGGCACGGCCGCACTTGTTAGGAGCGGGCAACTCGCCAAAGCCTTCTTCAGGTCGACTCGATCGCCGAAGGGATAACCTTGTTCGGCGAACACCCAGTCCATCGCGAAGTACCGGTCAAATTCGGGTTCGCGCTTGCTGAGGCCGGCTAGCATCTCGGCGATCAAGTCCTCCTTGAGGTAGTAGCTTTTGTCTCCTTCGATGCCGCTTAGAATGCCGTCAAAGAATGAAAGTGATCTTGGCTCGAGCGCCATCGACCAATCTGAACGATCGACGCCGATGCGCTTTGCGACATCATCGATTTCCGCAAGTTCGCGGGCGAATTTGAGCTCTTGCATGGTGTCGACGTCCGGCCTTGCTTCACCGGGCTGAAGTCCGAGGCGTTGTAAGCGCATCGCATTTTCGTGCTGCAACTGATCCGCGATGGTTTGCAACGTCGCAACGGCCGGCGAAGGAGCCGATTGGCAGTCGAGCAACTCAGCGAGGGCGGTTTTTTCGCCGGAACGGAAGTTGGGTCCGGCGGATAGTTTTCGATATACCCGCTCACGGTTCAATTCAGTCAACGCCATTCCAAGTCGCGTGTTGGGGAGGAACTGCATGGTGGCGGTATCGAGTTCGACCGTGCCGGCGCGCGTCAGCTTTGGGTCCAGGTAGGGGCTGACAGTACTGCCGCTAGGGAAAATGAGCGATTTGAACGGCTCCGTTTTGGCCGCATTCGCCAAAAAAATGCGGTATCGCTGAAGTTCCTCGGCTCCGAGACGATCGTTCTGAAAGGCGTCGAGAACCGAGCCGTAGAAGCCAGGCCAGAGGGGGTATGAGTCAAAAATCGGACGCGGGTCTGCGCCATGGCAGCCCGCGCAGTTGGTCGCGATCTCGGATGGCCGCCACGACCGGCGCTCGGCAGCCGGAAGTAGGTAGGAGCGCAAATCGAACCTCGCGGTGTCGTCATCGAACGACAGGCTTTCCAAGAGGTCGAGACCAGGTTGCGCCGGGTCTGTGGTGAAGGTGAGCACCAGGCGCGCGTCGGGTGTGAACATGATCACGCGAGGATGGTCAGGCGAGATGCTGGAACGAAAAGGGCTGCGGCTGTCGTAGACGAAAGTAAAATTCATCCGCATGTATCTCGGCAGCAGCGGCACGAGTTCGGCGACGGAATCGACCGGACGATTGGTTGCCGGATTGCTCCTCAGCAACTCCTCAAGTCGCGCGACGTCGAATACCCGCTCCTCGGCTGGCGCGGGTGCGGCGTTCAATGTCAAGATCAGGCCAAAAAAGGCCGTGATAAGCGCCCCCATTGTTGCACGGCCGAGGTTGCTACGCATGGGTCTCCTCCATGGTCTGGCATGCCGATCAAAGCTCGGTGAATCCCGCTCCAGGTCATGTCGTCGCGCAAGGGGGCGGTTCCAATGCCGCCCCCTCCATGCGTGCGAAATCCGTCGGATCACGCGCTACAGGTAGCGAGCCCAACGGATGCAATGGCGCTCACCGCCGAAAATCTCCCACTCAATGCAGTGGCGGTGAATGATGATGCCGTGAATGCACGTCGCCGACGGTCCAGGAACGCACCCAGGTCCATGAATGATAATTCCATGGACGACCGCCTCCTGGACGCCGAAGCCCGTGACATCGGCGCCGTCGGGCATGAAGCTCGCGGCCTGCGTCGCCATTGGATCGCGGCTGGTGGCCTCGTCGGCCAAGGCGGCACTCGAGCCGAGGCCGAGCGCGGTGAGGCAAGATAACGCGATCAAGCTGCATTTGATCGATCTAAGCATTCGCGGTTACTCCTAGCTGAGGTCTTTGGGCTGGCAGCGCCAGCCGCTTTGGGTTAGGGGCACCAACTGTCGCCCTGCCCCAGACCTAGCGCGCCGCGCCTGAACCCGACCTGAGCTGGCCGTTCAGCTGGCGTTTGGATAGTCCGCCGAATGGGTCCGAGCGACCCAAGTCATTCATTCGGTAGCCGAAGAGTCACGCGCCGATCGCCGATATACGAGCGACGGCGTATGCTTTGAGCGTCAGCGGCTCGTTTTTCTGCAACTCCCGGCGTGCCTCCCCAAGGAACCCCGGCCGTGTCGCGGCCTCCTCGAAGCTGTCTTCATCAAGAATGGCCGCCCGAGCGGGACTTTTCCCTATTCCGGTCAGCGAAACGCGCTGTTCTCTTTCGGTGAGATTGGCGAGCCAGACTTCGGTACCGTTCGCGGTCCGATAGGCGATTTCCGTCACTTGCGAGGCATCGGAAGACTTGGTCGACAGGACGCTCTGCCCCGTGGCCTGGGCAAACCCGGCGACGACATGGTAAACTGGATAAACGACCGGACCCGTAAATTGGTCGAAATAGGGCTGGGGATAGGTGTTGAGTGCTATGACACCTGAGGGGCCGGTGGTTGCGGCGACGCTCGCAACGTCTATACCGCCCTTCGCCAGAGCGGCGAGGTAGCCAAGTATCCAGGCGGCGCCGAACAGTCCGCGTTGACGCGGATCCATGCTTGCCAGACAGACACGGTCATTGGCTGGATTTGGTGCCGTTCCCGCGCCGTAAGGGTTGTCGCGAGCCGAAATGGCGCTCGGTCCAATCCTATAGGCCTTTCCCTTGATGAACGAACGGGTCGAGCGGATCACGTGCTCCATGGCCTCCAGTGTTTCCATGACGGACACATCGTCGGCGGCATGGACAATCGGCAGCGTGGTGTGGGTGACGAAATCAAGGAGTTCGGCCGGCGGTCGGCAGCGATTGAGCTCGGTGAAGTAAGCGTACGTTCCCCCGCCGAGCGCAACACCCGGAAAAGCCGTGCGCGCCGCCGCGTACATGGCCGCGAACGAAGGAACGTCGGGCCACTTGCCATCGGGTTGGTAGGATTTCAAATGCGCCGCGGGCGAGACCGTCACGGCACTCGGCGCGAGGCCGTTGGCATCCACGATTCGTTTTACTTCCGCGAGCGGGATCGCGGGATCGCCCTCGTCGGGCAGCAGGACTTCCAAAACGCAACCGGTGCCTGTCGCCGACGTGAGCCTGCGCAGCGCGGTTCCCGTTGCCTCCAAGTCCTTGCGTCGGCAGTCGAACCGGCAAACCAGAAGCTCGACCGCCGCCGACCTGATCAGATCCGCGACGCCGAGAGAGGCGATGGCCTCCTCGGCGGGAAGCCCGAGGCCGATCCTTGGCATGCGCATGGCGGTTGGCGTGTCAACGGCGACCGTTACCATTGAAGCGCCTTCGCTTAGCGTTACGGCGCGTGGGAGTTCTCCCGTGCAAGTCACGGTGACGGATTGTGTGAATTCCTTGCCGGATGGCAGCGTATACGGCCAAGGCCGCGACAGCGGTCGAACATAGGTCTTGAACGAAGCATCTGTCCAATTCCGCTGGTCCTCCATTTCGAAAGCGTCGCCCTCCATGCGACACGTAACTCGCAGGCCCGGCAACGGCTCATTCGTCAGCGCCCTGATGTCAAAGAATGGCTGGCTGGGCGCGATCAGTTCGGGAAACCGACTTTGGACCTTCCGGCCGTCAGTATGTTCGATTTCGACGGGAGCTCCGGCGACCCCGTTGATTGGATGAAGAACGATGAAACCCGTTCGGTTGGTCAACAGATCGGTTTCGGGCATCGCCGTGACCGAAAAGCCGAGTACGCCGTCGGCCCCGCCTCGTATCGTGGCCGCATAACGCAACGATCGTTTGGCATCCGAGCAATGGCCCTTATAGGAAACCTCGAACTTGTCGGGTTGCTCGACGATCTTTAGATCGGTGATCCCTGGCGTGAAGGTGCCCCAATTCTCGTCACGCACCAGAAAGGCGATGGCGCGGATCACCTCCGTCTCACCCATGCGAATATAACGGATGGCCCCGGCATCGAGGACGGCGGTGAGCGCCCCGGCTCGAAGCCGTCGCCCCTTGGCGCACTCCGCCTCTGTGCCGAACAATTTGACGGATCGCGAAGGCGTACTTGCTGCCATGGTCGTCTCCTGTCGGCATGTTCAGGTGAGCACAAGGCCCGTCGCGGGGTCGATGAGCACCGCGCGCCTTAGGTCGAAATCCACTTCGATCCGCTCGCCGGCGCGCTGCACATCGTGAGCCGCGACCTCGGCGATGACCGGATGTTTGTTCAGCGCGAAGGTGATGTAGGTGCGCGACCCCGTGGGCTGCACGAGTTCGATGGTCACCGGCTGGCGCGCATGTCCGTCGGTCGCCGCGGCCGCCGAGGCGCGGTGGATGTGCTCGGGGCGCATGCCAAGGATCACATCCTGACCACGCACCGGTGTGCTCCGTGGAACGATCGTCGGGGGCAGAGCGATCATAACCCCATCGCCGATGTCCAAGCCTGCGCTACCACTCTGACTGACCAGCTTGGCCGGCACGAAATTCATCTTCGGCGATCCGAGAAACCCAGCCACGAACTGCGTTCGCGGTCGCTCGAATAGATCGAGCGGGCTACCTTGCTGCTCGATGACGCCATCGCGCATGAGGACGATGCGATCCGCAAGGGTCATCGCCTCGATCTGATCGTGGGTCACGTAGATCATGGTCGTTCCGATCTCTTGATGCAGTCGCTTGATCTCGCCCCGCATTTCGTCCCGCAATTGGGCATCCAGATTGGAGAGCGGCTCATCGAAGAGAAAGATGCGCGGATTTCGGACGATGGCTCGGCCAATGGCGACGCGCTGACGCTGGCCGCCCGAGAGCTGCCGCGGATAGCGCTCGAGCAGATTTGCTATGCCGAGCATGTCAACGGCCCGCGCGACACGCGCGTCGATCTCAGCGCGAGGCAGCTTGCGTGCCATCAGCCCAAAGCCAATATTGTTGGCGACGGTCATGTGGGGATAGAGGGCATAGTCCTGAAAGACCATCGCCACGTCGCGGTCCCTCGGGCGCATGCCATTGACGACCACGCCGCCAACCTCGATCGTTCCCGATTCGATGGTTTCGAGCCCGGCAATCATTCGCAGCAGCGTACTCTTGCCGCAACCGGACGGTCCAACGAGCACGTTGAACTCGCCATCCTTCAGATCCAGATCGATCCCGCGCACGGCGTGGACGGCGCCGTATTTCTTGTGCAAGGCCGTGATCGTCACATTCGCCATTTTCGCTCCAAGCCTTGCCCGCGACCGTTCCCCAATTGCGGTCAGCTATCCCCGCAGCGCCCCCAGCGTCAGCCCACGAACCAAATGCTTCTGCACCAGCATTCCAAGGACGATGGACGGCACCAGAGAAACGATTGAAAGCGCGCTGGACTCACCATATTGCGAGCCCTGAAAACCGAGAAACGCTCGGAACACGGTCGGCAATGTGAAGGCGTGGCGACTGGTGAGAACCAGGGCGAAAAAAAACTCGGTCCAGCAGGCGATGAAAGCAAACACACTTGCCGCGACCACTCCGGGCAGAGCAAGGGGAACCGCCACCCGAACAAAGGATTGCCAGCGGGTACAGCCATCGACCATGGCCGCCTCCTCGAGCGACCGTGGCATCTGGCGGAAATAGGCAAACATCATCCAAACCGTCACCGGCAAAGTAAAGACCGTGTAGGCGATGATGAGCCCGATATGCGTGTCGTAGAGGCCGGTCGAGCGGTAGACCAGGAAGATGGGCAATACGACGGCAATCGGCGGCAGGAAGCGCTGCGACAAAACCCAGAACGACAGATGCTGGCCGCCGGTGTTGTAGCGCGCGAGGCTGTAAGCCATCGGCGTGCCCAGCGCCGCCGAGAGCAACGTGGCGAGCACCGAAATGATGACACTGTTGATGAGGCCGTCGAGGCCTCTATAGGCAAAGAGTGCGGCCCAATAGTGGATCAGCGTTGGTTGGGATGGAAACCACACCGGGGGCACCGCCAGATAGTCGTTGCTCGGCTTGATCGAGGTGATCGCGACCCAATAGAGAGGCCCAAGGACAAAAATGATCATCAGGCTGAGCGCGACGAACCGCCCGAGCCTTGACCAGATGCCGATAAATCCAACGTTCACCGCTATGCCTCCGCTCGCAACAAGCGCCGAACCAGGCCCATGATTATGACGGCGGTCAAGATCAGGAACAGCCAGCTTCCCGCTGTTGCCTGGCTGAGGTGAAACTGCTGGAAACCAACCTGGTAGAGATAGAAGGACGAGGTGTAGGTGTTGGTACCCGGACCGCCACCCGTCATCATGAAGATCGTATCGAACAGTTTGATCGAATCCAGCAGCCTGAATGCTATGGCAAGTGTGATCATCGGACCAATATAGGGCAGTGTAATATAGCGAAAGGTTCGCCAGTTTCCGACCCCGTCGAGTTCGGCCGCCTCATAGAGATGAGGCGGAATGGCCGTGAGGCCGGCAAGCAGGATCACCAACATGAAGGGCGTCCATTGCCAGACATCGGCGACAACGAGGGCGATGAAATTCCAAGGGGCCTCGGTCAGCCAACTGATGGTCACATCGAATCCGAGCAACTTGCTGAGCAGAAAGTCCGTCGGACCAAAGGGTCGCTGCAACAAGAGCGCCCAAAGCTGACCGACGATCACCGGGCTGATGAACAACGGAATGATCAGGATCGACATGATAATCCCGCGCCCGCGGAAGCTTTGCGCCAGGATCAAAGCGAGACCGAGGCCAAGCAGAAACTCGGCGACGACATCGAGGGTGCTCAGCATTGCCGTCACCACCACCGACCATCTCGCAACCGGATCGACGACCACCTGACGGAAGTTCTTGAGGCCGACGAAATCGTGCCCCGGAATCGAGAAATCATAATTTACGAAGGAAATCCAAATCGAAAACAGAAGCGGATAAATCGACAAGGCGGCGATGAGCGCCACGGCGGGTGCGACCAGTAGCCATTTGAAATTACGGTCGCACCAGAGTGCAAACGCGGTAGGGGGCGCAAGGCTCGGCTTGCGCCCAACCGGGTCGGCTACTGCGGCCTCAGTCATGCTGGAGCCTCCGGTTGACGAACATGCCACTACCTGGATGCAAGTGCCCTGACGTGAACCAGCGTTGGCAACCGCCGGCTCGCGTCAGGGATAAAGAGGCCAAACTAGTCGAGTTTTACGCTCATACCCAGCTTTTCGATGGTATGGTCAGCATAAGAACCAGGCAGCTTCTTGAACTCGGCATAAAAGCCCTTCTGCTTGTCGGTTCCTAGTCGATCGGTCGTGGCGTCCCACTCGGCCGCCGCATCCGTTAGCGCCTTGGCCGGGTCCGTTCCGGCCCAGACCGACGTGCACATTCTGTCAATCGACAACGCATAGTCCTGCCAACCCGGCATGATGATATCGATTACCGCGATGTTCGCCGAATTGCTGAGATTGACCAGATAGTCCTTGGCGGTCGGCCAGAGTGAGCGATAGATCGGAGACTTGTAGTGCGACAGACGATACGGGTCACGCAAGGTGTAGGGAGCCATGGTACGCGCAAGCGACAACGGGGGACTTACAACCCACTGCATGAAAAGATACGCAGCCTCGGCATTTGGCGAATCGGTCGTTAACGATTTCACGTAGCCCGACGCCATTTCTGGATTGCCAGGTAGCAGTGCGTACCCCTCCTTGCCGGCGATGGTGGATTGCGGCACGAAGCTGAATGCCTTGTCGCGCTGCGCATAGTTGGAGGTGATGCGCCCAGTTGGAGGCCAGGAATAGATCATCGCCACTTTGCCCTGCAACCATGCGGCCCACACCGCGACCGCGTCCAGTTCGTTGTTGCCGGGCATCGACGCGGTGTTCTGCGCGATCATCTGCTTCAGCGTCGTCACGCCGGCCGGTGTGTTGAGCTGCGCCTTCATGGTGTTGTCGTCAAAGAAGACACCGCCGTTGGCGCGGAACTGCTGGAGGAAGCTGTACTGATTGCCCGGGCTTCCGGCCTTGCGGAAATGGGCGCCACCGTACACGTTCGGCGCCATATTGTCGGTGATGAACTGCGCTACCTGCGAATAGTCGTCCCAGGTCTTTGGAACCTCGAGCGCTTTTCCGAATTTCTTCTGATAGGCGTCCTTGAGTTTTGGATCGTCGAAGACGTCCTTGCGATAGTAGAGGGCGAACATGTCGCCATCATCAAAGAAGCCCCAGATCTTGCCCTTGTATGTGGTGATATTCTTGTAGAGCGGATGATAATCGTCGAGATCGGCCTTGTTGAGGTGCTTGGCGATGTAGTCATCGATTGGCGCAATCACCCCACCATCGGCCAGTGACGGAATCCAAGCCGGCTCGATATCGAGAATATCGAAGGCGCCCGATGTCGCGATATGCTCGGCGATCGGCTTGGAGTATTGATCGGGGTGGGGAAGCTCGACCACGTTGGACGATATGCCGGTCAAATCCTCCCACAGTGGGCCCGAGAAATTCCGAGGTTCAAGCGCTTGCAGTCCAGCCTCATAGGTCATGTTGAGAGTTTTGCCCTTGAACTGCTGGGCAGCCTTGATCGCCCGGAAGGCCGAGCCGTCTGCCGGCCCTTCGGTCGAAGCCTTGACCGCTGCAGCATGGGCCATGCCAAGCGGCGAACTGGGATCGGCCAACTCGGTCTTCATCGCGGCCCGGGCGATGTCGGGCATCAGGGTGGCCATGGAGCCCGAAAGGGCGATCAGTCCAGTCGCCATGCCAAATTTTGTGAGAAACTCGCGTCGCGACCTGTCGCCTTTCAGCCAGGCATCCACTTCCTCGGCGAGCCCAGCCTCGAAATCACGTCGTTCACGGTCATTCATTGTCGTCTCCTCCTCGGCTATTATTTGACGATCCGACCAGCCAACTCTTTCGCCGGTAAAGACGCTGGCTCTAGTTCCAACTCCCATTCGGCCTGAGAGATACTCAACCAAATGCCCTCAGATTGGCCTCCAGCCGCTTCTTCCAACCGAGGCTGGTGGTGACGGTCTTGTTGACTACTCCCTTTGGGATGCGCCCGCCCATGAAGTCGAGAACCGCCGCCACGTCCGCCGCGCCGTTGCCGGCAAAGCATTGGTCCGTCCAGCACAGCGCATGCGGAGTTAGTATGACGTTGTCGAGCTTCAGGATTGGCTCGGTGATGTCTGGCGGTTCCTGCTCGAGCACGTCGAGGCCGGCGCCCGCGATGCGGCGCTCCTGCAGGACCTTCGTCAGCGCCTTCTGGTCAACAGTCGGTCCGCGTGACGTGTTGATCAGATAGGCGGTAGGCTTCATCAGCGCGAGGCGTTCAGCATTTACGATATGTTGGGTTTCCGGTGTCAGCGGGCAATTGACGCACAGAATGTCGGCCTCGCGGAACAGCCGTTCCAGAGGGACGAGTTCTATCCCGAGGTCCCTGGCGACAATTTTGTCTGCAAAGGGATCATGGGCCATGAATTTCATATCGAACGGTCGTACAAGTCGGAAAAGTTCGGCACCGATGTTGCCGATACCGATCGAGCCCAGGGTTTTTCCGACCAACCCAACGCCCATGTGCTGTGAGCGCTTGTTGAATCCATCGGCGCCTTGCCGCGTGAGTTGATCCTTGATGATCAGTTTGCCGGTAAGCGCGAGCATGAAGGTGAGGATCGATACTGCGACCGGTCTACGGACGCCGTCGGGAGTGATGCACAATGCGACGTCGCCGACGGTGCAAGCAGGGACATCGACACTGTCATAGCCGACGCCGAACCTTGCGACGACCCCGAGCTTGCTTCCGGGAAGGATGCTGGAGGCGTTGAACTTTGGCACCAAGAGTATGAGCGCATCATAATCCTTGAGCGCACTGCCAGGCATCACGCCGTCGACGGGATTGACATAGCCCACCTCCACCTTCGGGTTCGAGGTCAGCGGAGAGAGATCGAACATCGGATAGGTCGGCGAACCATCCGATTTGACGAAATCGCCACTGAGAGCCACGCGGAATTTTGCCATGCCGATATCCTCCGGCGGTCTATTTGCGTTTGCCAGATTTGGTGCCGACGGGGTTTTCGGCGCCGGACTTCAACTTGCCGACGGCCTCGGCGAGCGCATTGTGCAGGACCCAGACATCGCCCGAGTAACAGACGAAATCGAAGCCATGCGAGTATATCTCCAGGCCTTGCTCGACCGTCGGCACCAAGCGACCGAGTGACTTGTTGTGCTTGCGCGCGGCGGCAGTGACCTTGTCGATCGCCGCTTTGAACTTGGGACTGTCGAATTCGCCCGGTATGCCCAACGATACCGAGAGATCGAAGTGGCCGACCCAGAGGCAGTCGACGCCTGGCGTGCCGGCGATCGCTTCGGCGTTCTCGACACCCTCGGCGGTTTCGATCTGGGTAAATACGGTGGTGCGCCGATTGGCGGCGGTGAACTTGTCCTTGACGGCACCAGGTCGATAGTCGTCGTGCGCGACCTGGAGGGCGACGCCTCGCATGCCGTCCGGATAGTATTTTATCGAATCGATGATGCGTTTTGCCTCCGGCGCCGAGCCAACCATCGGCAACATGACGCCTTCGGCGCCCATGTCGCACACGCGCGCGATGTGGTGGTATTCGCGGGAAGGTACACGCACGATCGTGGGCAACTCCGCCGCCTGCATATACCGCACGGCGCTCTTGACCGTTTCGATCGAGAACCCCGAGTGCTCCATGTCGAACAGCACGAAGTCGCACCCGGCCGATTTCATGATGTGGCCGATGCCTGGCGTTGCGAACTCGACGATGAAATGCCCCACTTTCATTCGCCGGGTTTCCGCCATGCTCCTCAAGTTGGGTCTGGTCATGGAATGTCCTTGGGGTTTTTTCGTTTCGATTTTGTGGGTGAGCGACCGGCGAAATGGAGACGGCCGGCGGATACGGATTTGGAGCGCACCATGGGAGCGCTCTGCCGGTCGAAGTCATGAAAATGGGGGGTGGCCATATGTTTTTCAAAGCCAGGCTTGTCGTCATAGATCTCGTACAGGAACACCGTGTGCGGCGCTCCATCGGGGACGACGACATCGAACTGGCGACAAGCCGGCTCGGTCTCGGCTGAAAGCCGAGCGTTTTGCGTCACAAGCCGCAGAAAGTCTGAAATCTCATCAGGCTTTACGCGAAACTCGACTGTCACTACGTAGCCGCTCATCGGCCAACTCGATCTGTTTCCAGTAAATCTTCTCAACGTGCCTCAGATGATCACGCATCATGCGTTCCGCGCGATCGACGTCGCGGTCCTTGATGGCCGCGTAGATCTGTTCGTGTGCGCGATAGGCGAGCTCGTGCTGGCGTGGGGCCTGCAACGTGATGTGCCGCTGCTCGGTGAGCCAGGTGACCATGCCTTGATGGATCGCCTCGAAGATCGGGTTTCGCGCAACGAGCACGATCGTGTGATGGAACTCAACATCGGTTCGCTCGAAGCCCTCGAGATCGCCAAGCGCCTCGCGGTTCTCACCCAGGGATTTCGCCAATGCGGTGAGATCGGTCGGCGTCGCATTTTCGGCGGCGTGTCGGACCAAGCCCGTCTCGAAGAAGCGGCGTGCCGACTGGAAATGGCGAACTCCGTCCGAGGCCGACAGCAAGTGCCGGGCGGCACCTGAAAGCGATGCCACGAGCGTGTCCGAATTCGGTGTCGTCACACGCGACCGGCCACCTTGCCCGATTGCCAATAGGCCCATTTTCTTGAGCGCGAACAGCCCCTCACGTACGGCCGGCCGGCCAACACCGAAGTGCGCCATCAGCTCTCGTTCCGAAGGCAGCAGATCGCCGGGCTTGTAAAGGCCGCCACTGATCTGTGCCTCGATACGATTGGCAACATCCTCATACAGTCGCCGGCGTCGGATGACGTCGCCACGTGTTGGGAGCGGCTTTGGTATACTTGTCATGCTAGGACTTTATTATACCATTTCGCCGGAAGCAAGCGGGTTTGCCAGGCAAGAGGCGCGGGCTGGATAGCCGAGTTAAGCTAGTCCGGTCCCGGCGCCGGGAAGTCGTTGCCAAAGCCGCCGACATATCAATATAGTCCCGGTGACAGACCGTGCAGGAAGGTCCAGATCGGCTTTGCCAGCTCCAGAAGTCTGACTAGGGAGGTGCTGTGACGGAGCCTAATGCGGCGTTCAAATCGACGATTGCACCAACTGGTGTAGCCGCTACCAGCGAGCGCAGGTCCGTCCTTGAAACGCGTGGAATCGCCAAGCAATTCGATGCGACCCAGGCGCTCGATGACATCTCGCTATCGTTATATCCCGGCGAGGTGCACGCCTTGCTCGGCGAAAACGGAGCCGGAAAATCCACGCTCATCAAGATCATCACCGGCGTCGTGCAGCCCGATCGTGGCGAGATACTGTTGGCCGGTGATCGCGTCAGCCTTCGGAGCGCGGCGGACGCCCAACTTGCGGGCATCGCGGCGATCTATCAAGAGCCATTGCTGTTTCCCGACCTAACGGTTGCTGAGAATATCTTCGTCAGCCATCAGAACCGCGGTGCGGTTGTCCGATGGGCGCGGATGTACCAGGAAGCCGAGGCCATCCTTGCCGAACTGGGTGTCGCCATCGACGTGCGCAGCCCCGCGCGCGGATTGACGCTGGCCGCGCAACAGTCGGTCGAGATCGCGAAGGCCATCTCGCTAAATGTGCGCGTTTTGATCATGGATGAACCGACCGCCTCGCTGTCGGCTCATGAGGTTGCCCAACTCTTCAAGCTGGTGCGTCGGCTGCGCGACAACGGCGTCTCCATACTGTTCGTCAGCCATCGCATTGAGGAAGTATTCGAGATCGCCGACAAGGTGACGGTGTTCCGCGACGGCCGGCTGATTTCAACTCGCCCGAAGTCCGAGACGTCGCCGCAACGGTCCATCGCCGACATGGTCGGGCGCGAGATGGGGCTGTTGAAGCCTCGCCCACTCTCGCCGCGAGGCGACCAATTGCTTTCGGTGCGCGGCCTTGGTCGCGATGGTGCGTTCGAGGATGTGAGTTTCGATCTGCATCGCGGCGAGGTGCTCGGCTTCGGCGGCCTGATTGGGGCGGGGCGGACCGATGTGGGCTTGGCGCTCTTCGGCATCGAGCCGGCGACAGCTGGGACCATAACTCTCAACGGCAAGGAAGTGACCATTCGCTCGCCGCGCGAGGGAATGGATCTCGGCATCGCCTATGTCTCGGAAGACCGTCGCCAGCTCGGGTTGTCGCTGCCAATGTCGATCTCGGCGAATATCACGCTGCCGATGCTACATCAATATCTCGACCGTTTTGGGCTGATCCGCCATGACAAGGAGCAAGCGACAGCGGAAGCCTTCCGGAAGCGTCTGTCGATCCGCACGTCGTCCGTCGATCTCGCCGTCGCCAAGCTATCGGGTGGCAACCAGCAGAAAGTCATGCTCAGCAAGTGGCTGAATACCCGACCCTCGGTGCTGATCCTTGACGAGCCCACCCGTGGCATCGACGTCGGTGCCAAGGCCGAGGTGCACGCGATCATCGCCGAGCTGGCGGCCGAGGGCATCGGCATCATTCTCATCTCATCGGACCTTCCCGAGGTGTTGGCGATGAGCGACCGTGTGCTGGTGATGCGCGAGGGCCGCGCCATGGCGATATTCGAGCGCAAGGACGCCGACCAGGAGACCGTCATGACCGCCGCCATGGGCCAATCCTCCGCAGTCGCCGGCGAGGTCGCGGCATGAGTTGGTTACAGCGCCATATCCGTCCTGAGCAGATCCGTGAACTCAGCCTCCTGCTTCTTATCATCGTCGCCGTGTTGTTCTTCGGCTCGATGATCGATGGCTACTACACCTCGCGAACCTTCAACCGGATCGTCTCCAGTATCGCGATCATCACCATCGTCGCCGTCGGGCAGACCTTGGTCGTTCTCACACGCAACATTGACCTGTCCGTCGGCTCGATCGTCGGATGTACGGCATATGCGGTGGGCACGGTTCTCGGGCACTATCCCGGCATCAGTCCGCTGCTTGCCGTTGTGATGGCGGTAGCCCTCGGCAGTCTCATCGGTGTCGTAAACGGGGCGCTTGTGGCCTGGGGACGCGTGCCGTCCATCATCGTGACGCTCGGCACCCTAGCGATCTTCCGTGGGCTGCTTGTCGACCTCTCCAATGCCAAGACGGTGACCACAGACAGCCTTCCGCCCTGGCTTGTCAATCTGCCGCGGTTGAATATGTTTTCGCTGTTCGGGCTGGATATCCCGGCTCTGTTTCTTATGTCGGTCATCGTTGTGCTGATCTTCCATTTGGGGGCCAGCTATCTTTCCTTGGGGCGTCGCTTCTATGCCATCGGCTCAAACCCGGACGCTGCCGCGCTCATCGGCCTACCCATTCGACGCCTGGTTTTTCTTGCCTTTGTGCTGTCGGGTTCGCTCGCGGGGCTAGCGGGCTTCGTAACGCTGGCGCGATTTGGCAATATCACGGTCGAATCGGGTCGCGGGCTGGAATTGCAGGTGGTGGCAGCCGTCGTGGTCGGGGGCGTCAACATCTTCGGTGGGTCGGGCACGGTGATCGGCGCGATGCTGGGCGCGATCATGATCGGCACGCTGGAACAAAGTCTCTATCGGTTGCAGATCAGCGAATTCTGGCGCGACGCGATCCTTGGGCTGCTGATACTTCTTGCGGTCGCCAGCGATGCCGTTATCCTTCAACGCCTGCGCGCGCTGTGGGGTCGGGCGGATCTGAAATACGTCGCTCCCGCCGGAAAGCCATCCCTCGAGGGAGCGCATATCCCATGACGGTGCTTGGTCGCCTCAAGAGCTGGGAGGGCTTGCTGCTGGCGGTGCTGGTGGCCGTTGTTGCCATGAACGTCGTGCGCTCGCCCTACTATCTCGGCGTCACCAATATCGCCAACTTGTTCCAGCTTGAAATCGAAAAGATCATCGTCGCCTTGATCATGACGCTGATCATCATCAACGGCGAAATCGATCTGTCGGTCGCTTCGGTCATGGGACTGTCAGCCTGTGTCCTTGCTTGGTTATTTCAGATGGGCACGCCCCTGCCGCTTGCGATCATCGCCGGTTTGCTGTCGGGGTTGGCGGCAGGGTTGTTCAACGGCTTCTGGGTGGCCTATGTGGGCCTACCCTCGCTGGCCGTGACGCTCGCCGGTCTCATCGGCTTTCGCGGCATCGCACGGATCCTTGTCGAGGACCGTGCGATCGGCGGATTTCCCCTGTGGTTCAATACGATGGGGCAGCAGCCGGTCCTTGGGCCAATGACTGCGTCGATCGCGATTTTTTTCGTGCTCTTTGCCATCATCGTCGTCGTGCTCCATCGATCGGCACTTGGACGGCTGGTTTATGTCATAGGCAACAACGCGCAGGCGGCGCGGTATTCCGGCGTCCGCGTGAAGCGGGTCAAGATGGCGCTTTTTGCAGCATCGGGCGTCGTCGCGGCGTTGGCGGGCATACTCTACGCCGCCCGCCTGGGCTCGGTGCGCGGCGACATGGCGACTGGCTTTGAGCTGGACGTCATCACCATGGTGCTGCTCGGCGGCGTAAGCATTTTTGGCGGCTCGGGGAACCTCGTGGGCGTTGGCCTATCGATCTTGGTCATCCTCAATCTCCGCAACGGAATGGGTCTTGCCAACATCACCGGCAACACCCAAACAAGCGTAATCGGAGCCCTGCTGATCCTATCGGTGCTGGTTCCGAATATGGCACAAGTTCTACAAAGCAGCTGGAAAGGGAGAAACACATGAGGAAATATCTAGTCGGCGCGGTCGGCCTGGCAACGGTGCTGTGCATCGGCGGCGTTGCATCGGCTGGCGATATCGCGCCGGGCAAGGCGATGGATATGGTTCTGTTGCCAAAGTTCCTTGGCATTTTGCCGTTCGATCAGGCCCATCAGGGTGCCGAAGAGGCCGCCAAGGAATTGAAGAACGGCAAGCCGTTGCAGTTTCTCGGACCTACGCCCGAGAATAGTGTCGCCGGACAGATCGAGATCACGACCAATGCGACCACCCAGGGTGTTGCCGCGATCATGATCTCCAACAATTCCGGCGACCAGATCGTGCCGGCCGCGAAGGCAGCCCAAGCCAAGGGCGTCAAGGTTGTGACGTGGGATTCGCCGATCCCCTCGGCGGACGGCGAGGATGTGTTCGTCGCCCAGGTCGACTTTACCGAGACGGGTAAGGTCATGGCCGACATGGCCTTGAACATCCTCGGCGCGGACGGCGGCAAGTTCGCCATTCTCTCGGCCTCTCCCGATGCGGCCAACCAGAACGCTTGGATCGCCGCCATGAAGGAGGCGCTGAAGGACCCGAAATACGCCAAGTTGCAGCTGATCGATACCGTCTACGGCAACGACCAGTCGGAAGCGAGCTACAACCAGGCCAACGCCCTCGTCGACAAGCATCCCGACATGAAGCTCATCATGGCCCCGACATCGGTTGGCATCGTGGCGGCCGCCAAGGCCCTCCAGGACGGTAACCTCTGTGGCAAGATCAAGGTCAGTGGCCTCGGCGTGCCAAAGGAAATGCTCGCCTACGCGATGAACGGCTGCGCACCGCAATTCGCATTGTGGAGCTTTGTCGACCTCGGCTATCTCACCTATTACACCGCCTATGGCCTCGCATCCGGCGCCATCAAGGCCGAGGAGGGCGCGACCTTCAAGGCCGGCCGCATGGGCGACTACAAGATCACCAAGGATCCGACCCGCGCCAAGGGCCTGCGCGTGCTGATGGGGCCGTTCTCGATCTATAACAAGGACAACGTGGAAGCAGCCTCCAAGTAGGGGCGCCCCTGACGTCATGGGCCGGCGCGCCTGGGTGCGCCGGCCAGAGCCAATCGGACGCGACGTCAGGCCGTTCCGATAGACATCTGCGGAGCGGCCGACTTCGGTGGAAGCAATGCTACTTGCCTATCTTGGCCTTGATCGCGTTGACGTCTGCCGTCGACATTTGACCCACGGTCACGATCTCGCCGTCCTTGATTTTCCATAAACGGAAGGGGCCGGTGATATCACCGAATTCGTCGAAGGTGACTGCGCCGATCACGCCTTCGTATTTGATCGGTTTGCCGTCCTTGATGAGCTTCAGCGCCTTGGCGAATTCGTCCTTTCCCGCATGGATAACCGTGCCGTCGGCGCTGAGCACTTTGCGCATGGCATCCTTGATCGCGGCGGCGTCACCCTTGCCGGCCTGGGCGATGGCGAGTCCGACGATGGCGCCTGCGTCATAGGCCTGGACGGCGGCCGGAGCGGCCGGGTCGATGCCGGAAAAGGCCTTGTAGTTGTCGTTGAAGTATTTGGTCGAGGGCGTCTCATCGGTGCCCGATGATGTGCCGTATGCGTCGTTCAAGTATTTCGCACCGACGGCGTCGATGAAGCCCTTATCGTTCATGCCGTCGTTCAGCAGGAATTTGGCGGGGCCGCCAAGACTGATCCAGGCGCGCGCGATCGTCGCGCCGTCGACCGGAAAGCCCACCAGGTATAGCGCTTCGGGTGCGCCGGCCAACGCAGCAGTTACCTCCGCCTGATAGGATGACTGCTTCTCATTATAGGGCGTGTCCGAAACGATGGTGCCGCCGAGCGCTTTGAAGGCCGAAGCGAACTCCCTCACCATGTTCACGCCGAAATCGTTGTTGACGTGGAGAATGGAGAGCTTCTTGAGGCCCTGATCGAGCGCGTACCGGGCGGCCGCCGTGCCTTGCAGGGCATCCGAGGTGATCGTGCGGAAAAAGACGCCATTCGTCTTGCCGTCGCGCGCCAACTGCGTCAGCGTGGGCGAGGATGAGGCTGGCGAAACCTGGACGACTTTGGCGGGGCCCGTAACCGAGGTCAGGATCGGGATCGACACTGACGAAATGATGCCGCCGATAATCACGGGCACCTTCTTGACGGTGACGAGCTGGTTGGCGACATCGACGGCGACGTTGCCCTGGCTTTGGCTGTCGCGGGTGTCGGTTACCAGCTTGCAACCGCCGACGCCGCCCGCATCGTTGATATCGCGGAGCGCCATCTCGATGGACTTGGCTCCGGCCTGGCCATAGGCTCCAGCCGGTCCCGTCAGTTCCATCACGACACCGACCGTGATGTCGCAGTCGGCCGACTGTGCCGCTCCGGTCGTGGCAAGCAGCGCCATTGCAGCGGCTGCCCCCAAAAGTCTCGAATTCAGATACATGCCAAAAAGTCCTCCCGTGTGCCAACTCTGAAAACGCTATGGGCTGAACGGCTTCATCCAGGTTTCCTGCAAGAACAGCCAGACCATTCCACGTGGCGCGTTCCGGTCCGTCCTCAAGAGTGCCGCGGAACGCCGTTGAGTGATCTTACCGTCGCGCGACTGCTGCTCGACATACTCAACCAGGATGGTGTCGTCGCGCAACCAGACCATCCGGAGATCGAGAATCAAAATTCGGAACTCATGCGAAGTCCGGCCACGCGCTTTTTCGAGACGTTCGACGACCGCACTGCGATCGAGCCGACTGCCGTCGGTATCCACCAAGACAAAATCGTCGGCAAACGCGCGCTCGCAATCCGAGAATTCGATCGGGCTTTCTTCGGCAGCGGTGAACCATGAGACGAAGAACTCATGAAGACTCTCGATCTCAGCGCGCGCTAGGACTTCGATGGCGCGGCCGGCGCTCATGAAGGTACCTTGTTGAGGTTGTACTTCATGATCGAGCCATGCGCGCCTCTCCGGTCACGCTCGAGGCCGAAGGTGTCGCCAGCCGGGCCGCGTCGGTGCGACAGTAGGCCGGCGATGTTGGCGTGGTCCTGAGGGCTCAGTCCGAGTGATGCAATCGCTCGATTTGCGCTGAGATGTGCCCGGTCACGTCCCCCGACGATGACCCCCGCCACCATCGGTCGATCGAGCACATATCGGCTTGCCACCGATGCGATGTCTGTGTTCAACCGGTCGGCGATGCGTCGCAGCAGCCGCAGCAATTCCTGCAACATTTGCCAGCCGCCGAAATCATCGACGATGAGCTTGTATTTCGTCAGCGACCGATTGGTGAATGGCGGCTTGGGTTCGGTCTTCCCCAACCACGCGTCCGACAGGAAGCCGCCGGCAACGGAACCGTAGCACAGCAAGTGGATGCCGTGCCGGCGGCATAAGTCGATCAGCCCATGCTCTGGCCGGTCGTCCAGCAACGAATACTGCACTTGCATACTGACGAGGGGGAAGCCGGCGGCCACCAACTCCGCAGTGTGTGGCGCATCGAAATTGGTGCCTCCCAGCAGTTCGATCTTGCCTTCGCGCCTGAGTTCGTCGAGCCATCCCGCAGCATCGAGATAGCCGGGAACAGCGTAGTCCCACCAGTGGAACTGCACCAGATCGAGCCGGTCGCAGCGCAATCGCATCAGGGAGCGTTCGATGATGCCGCGGACGTCGGCTCGCGACAAGGTCGCGAGTTTGTCGAGGTCCGGCACACATTTGGTGTGGACCTTGATATCGGCCAAGGCTGACACGCCATGCCGCCGAGCGTATTCGGCTCGGAAGGCTCCAATCAGCTCCTCGACACCGGTGTAAATGTCGGCGCAGTCGAAGGTCGTGAGCCCGGCTTGGCAAGCTGCCGCGAGATCGCCAACAGCGGCGGCTGTTTCGACGCTGCCATGGCCTCCCGCAAGCTGCCAACAGCCCCTGATGATCGGGGAGATCTCGTAACCCGGCCGGAGGACCACGCGCCCAGGAACCGTCATGTTCCGGTGCTCGGCGTGAGTGGATTTGCGGTTGTCTGCGAGTGCCGGAAGCGACGTTTGCCCGTGCGGGTGATACGAAAACGGCTTGGGCAGTTGGGATCGGGGCAGGCAACCTCGGCGTCGGTCGACATCCAGTCGTTGGGGTCGGTTGGGCGCTGCTTTGCCGGCAACAGTGGCAAAAGCGCTGCCAGGGAGTAGATTGAAAACGCTTGGCCCGGAGGCAAATGCAGCATCTCGCCCCTCAGTTCGAAATAGTCCCCCGGTTTGCCGCCGCAATAGAGTATCGCACCTGGTGGAGCCACCACCTCGATCTTGAGATCGTAAAGCTCGAAGCTGTCGTCGTCGGGGGCGGGCATGACAGTTCCTGGCCTCGGCTGGCGCTTGCGTGGGTCGCAGGTCGACCCTAAGGTCACAGTGAAGCCTCAAACCCACCGAAATTCAACAATGTTGATGCCGACGTCGCCCATGCTCGAATTGCGCTCTGTTTCAAAGCATTTCGGCGGCATGAAAGCCGTGGACGGAGTGTCTCTTTCGGTTGGATCGGGCGATATCGCGGGGCTCATCGGACCGAATGGCGCAGGTAAGAGTACACTCTTCAGCGCGATCGCTGGCGTGGTCAAACCAACCGCCGGCGAGATTCTGCTGCGAGGCGCCCGCATCGAGCGCGAACCGGCGCACCGGCGGCTTGGCCGCGGTCTGGGTCGTACATTCCAGATACCACGGCCCTTTCCCGCCATGACGGTGCTCGAAAACGTGTTGGCGGCCGCGGCCGTGCAAAGCGGCGAGCGGCTGCTGGCCAACTTGCTCGTTGGCGGCCGGATCGGTCGGGAGGAACGTGCGAACGCCAACAAGGCCATGGCGCTTCTGGAGTTTCTCACACTCGACAAGCTCGCCGCGTCGCCCGCCCGCGGGCTGTCTGGCGGCCAAAGGAAGCTGCTGGAATTGGCCCGCGTGTTGATGGCCGACCCGGCGATCATTCTGCTCGATGAGCCGGCCGCCGGCGTCAATCCCAGCTTGATCGAGATCATCATCGAGCGCCTTATCGAGATCAACAAGCGCGGCGTGACGTTCCTGATCATCGAGCACAACATGGGTCTGGTGACACGGCTGTGCCGCAATGTGTTCGTGATGGCGGAGGGACGCTTGATCTCGCAAGGGCCGCCTTCGGAAGTCGTGCGCAATGCGCGAGTGATCGAGGCGTATCTTGGCGGAGCGCAGCATGAACCCGCCTAGCCTTTTGACCGTCGAAGGCCTCGTCGCCGGTTACGAGCCCGGCATACCGATTGTTCGCGGCGTGAGCGTGCGGGTTGATGCAAGTGAGATCGTGGTCGTCCTTGGGCCAAACGGAGCCGGCAAATCAACACTTGTCAAAGCGGTGGCCGGGCTGGTGCCAAAATCGACCGGCAAGGTGCTGCTGGATGGTGTCGATATCACCGAATTGCCGGCCCACCTTATGGTGCGCAACGGCCTTGCCTTCGTGCCGCAGACAGACAACGTATTTACAACCATGTCGGTGGCCGACAACCTTGCTCTTGCCGTTGCGATTCTTCCAAAGGCGGTGCGGCTAAGAGGCATGGACGAAATGTTTGTGCTGTTTCCCGATCTCGCAGAGAAACGATCGCTGGCGGCTGGGCGGCTGTCAGGCGGCCAACGGCAGATGCTGGCGGTGGCGCGCGCGCTCATGGTGAAGCCGAAACTCTTGGCTCTGGACGAGCCCTCGGCGGGCCTCTCGCCCAAGCTGGTCGAGCTGGTGTTCGCACGCCTGGTGGATATCCGCAAATCCGGCGTATCGATCTTGTTGGTTGAACAGAACGCCCGGGCCGCGTTGTCGATCGGCGACCGAGCCTATGTGTTGGCGGATGGCGAGAATCGCCATGAGGGCCAATCCGCCAGCCTGTGGAGCGACCCACGCATCGCCAAGCTCTATCTTGGCGCGGGCGGCTCTGCCGAGGTCCCTGCATCGTGACTCTGCAGTTCCTCGTCGATGGCCTTTTGATGGGTGGCCTAATCGGCCTTGGCGCCATCGGTGTCACGCTGACCTACGCAATATTGCGCTTTGCGAACTTCGCCCACGGCGAATTCATTACCTGGGGTGCATATTCAACCTTGGTCGTTGCCGGAGCGATTGGATGGATGGGGGGCCAAACCGCCGGCACACTGGGGCCCTTCTCGGTCGGCTGGCCCGTCTTGGTCGCCGGCCTCATCGCTATGCTTCTCACGGGGCTGTTGGCGCTGGCGCTCGACTACATCTTGTTCCGGCAGCTGCGGGCGCGCGGCAATGCCATCATCATGGTCATGGCAAGTTTTGGTGCCTCCATGGCATTGCGCAGCCTCATTGAATTTGCGTTCACCGCCGAGCCGAAGTATTTCAGCCGAGACATTCAGATCGCGATACCCATCGGCGCTGGTGTACGCATCACTGCCGATCAGGTGCTGATGCTGGCGATCACCTCGATGCTCGTTGTTGCGGTTCATTTGGCAATGACGCGCACAACGATCGGCCGCTCAATGCGAGCGGTTTCGGAAAATCCCACGCTGGCGCGGGTGACCGGCGTCAACGTCGAGGCGGTAATCCGCACGACATGGATTGCCGGTGGGGCGCTTGCGTGCGCGGCCGGCATCATGTCCGGCATTACCGTTCAGGTCCGCCCATTCATGGGTTTTGATCTGCTGTTGCCGTTGTTCGCTGCGGCGATTCTCGGCGGCATCGGCAGCGTGCCGGGAGCGGTGATCGGTGGTCTCATCGTCGGTCTATCCGAAGCTGTCGCCGTGCCGGTGGTGGGCGCGAATTTCCGCGCTGCGGTGGCGTTCCTGCTGCTGATTGCCGTCCTGCTGGTCAGGCCGACCGGACTGTTCGGGGGGCGGAATGATCCTTGATCTGACCACGTACGCCGCGTTCTTCCTGATGACCGCCGCCAGTTTCGGCATCATGGCGTTGGGGCTCAATCTGCAATGGGGACAAACCGGCCTTTTCAATGTCGGCGTCGCGGGCATGGCGGCCATCGGTGCCTATGCGTCGGCCCTGTTGACAACGCCACCAGTGGCAGGCCGGGTTGGCGGCTATGAGCTGCCAATCATCGCCGGTTGGCTAGGCGCCATGGTTGCCGCGGGCCTGATCGCTACGATCATCGGAGCTGTCACCTTGCGACTGCGCGCTGACTATCTCGCCATTACCACCTTCGGTATCGCCATTGTCATCCAATTGGTCGCCGTGAATGTCGAATGGCTCTCTGGCGGCCCGTTCGGCATGGCGTTCATTCCACGGCCATTCGCCAGCCTGCAAGAATATCCACTCGCGTTCAATCTGGCGAATTTAGGGTTGGTCGGAGCTGTGTTGGTGATCGTCTATCTGGCACTCGATCGACTCACGCGCGGACCCTGGGGACGGGTGCTGCGCGCCATTCGCGAGGATGAGACGGCAGCAGCCAGCCTGGGCAAGAACGCCCGCCTCTTCCGCCTTCAGGCGTTCGTGGTGGGCTGCATGATCATTGGTCTAGGCGGGGCCATCCAGGCCCATGCCATCGGCTTTATCGCCCCGGAGAACTATCTGTCCGCGCTGACCTTCCAAGTCTGGGCGATGCTGATCGTCGGCGGCGCCGGCAACAATTTGGGCGCGCTGGTCGGAGCCATCGCCGTTTGGGGCCTTTGGAGCGCATCGAGTGGTCTGGTTTCCGAACTCTTGCCCGCCGGAATGCAGGCCCGCGGAGCACCCCTGCAACTTGTTGTCATAGGCACCATGATCGCCGCGATTCTCGTGCTGCGGCCACGCGGATTGCTGGCCGAACAGATCGCCATATCGCGATTCCTCGCCAAGAGCGCCAAGTAGGTTACGGCGCGTCGACGATCGCCTCAGCCTCGATCTCAACGTCATAGTCGCCAATGAGATTTCCGGCGACGATGAGTGTGTTGGCCGGACGCACATCGGCGAAGTAACTGCCGTGAACGCGGGAAACTTGTTCGCAACTGCTCGCATCTCTCAGATATATCCGTGTCCGCACCACGTCGCCGAGACCGCCCCCGAGAGCCATCAAGCTGGCCGAGATCTTGTCGAGAATGTAGACCGCCTGCGCCGCCGGGTCGCCGCGGCCAATCACTTGACCGGCACCGTGAGTGGCGGTGGTGCCGCTCACGAGGATACGGTCGCCGACACGCACGGCCCGGCTGTAACCGGCTATTGCTTCCCATTGGCTACCACTGGCGACCCGCTTACGCCCGAGCCTTCCGGGCACCGGCGTTGAGGTAAAGACCGGCGCCAAATTGGCCAAGTGATGACTGAGATCGCCCGAGGCGGTCAGGAACGGTGGCCTCCGGTATTCATCGCCACAATCCCCAGGGATTGCCCGCAAGCCGGACAAGGCATCGGCTAGCCGTGCGCCATCCTCGGCGTCAAGCGCAAAATCGAAGGTCCCCAAATTGGCGGTTCGGTGCTCGGTTTCGCCCAGCCGCGCGCCGACGATCGCTGCCGCCACGGCGGGATGGTCGAGCACCCAGCGCGTGGCGACGTTGGCGATCGACACGCTGTGTCGGGCGGCGATGGTCCCCAACGCCGACAACATGTTTTGGAATGCGGCCCAACCGCCGGCAGCATCAATAAATCGCTTGTACTTCATCTTGCTCCAATCGGAGACCTCGCCAGGCGTCGGTTCTGGTTTGCCTAGCCAGCGCTCCGAAAGAAAGCCCCCGGCAAGCGTGCCAAAGGCGAGCACCCGGATGTCGTGGCCGAGGCAGAAATCGGACATCTGGCCGGCCGCCCGCCGATCGAGCAACGAAAAGCATACCTGATTGGTGAGGATCGGCAGTTTCTGGGCCGCCAGCACGCGCAAGTGGTGGGTATCGAAATTGGTGACGCCAAGGTGCCGGATCAGCCCCTGCTGGCGCAGTTGGTCCAGCTCGAACATGGCATCGATGTAAGCCGGGTTCTCGAATTGCCACCAGTGCAGCTGCAAGAGATCAACCGAGGTGGTGTCGAGCCGGCTGAGCCGTTCTGCCACGCCTGCCCGAACCACGCCGGCCGTCATCGGGCCAGGCTCGGGAACCCATTTGGTCAACACATTGGCGGCCGGGCGGCCACGCGCGGCGAGCCGCTTCAGACATCGCCCGGCAACCAATTCGGCGCTGCCATAGTGATCGGCCATGTCGAAGCTATCGAATCCGGCTTCCGCATACTGCTCCAAATCGGCCGCTGCCCGATCGAGATCGAGCTGCCGCCCCTCCCGCTCCATGTCCGCGATCTGCCAAAGCCCAGTGACAAGCCGGCTGATGCTGAACCCAGGTGCCAGCATCAGCCGTTCGGGACGAGATGCGCTTGCCATGGTCGAGGTTCCAAATTGAGGACGGGCTCTTCACGCAGGCGCAACGTGCCAGTGGACTAGCGACGTTCATAGGAATTTGGCATCGCACCTCGCCGTTGAAGGCTGAACGACCCTGTTTCGCCCGTCAATCCTTTCTGGGCTGTCACGACGGAGCATTGCTTGCCGGCGCCCTCAATTGGAAGGCTTGTAGATCTGGTCGAATATTCCGCCATCACCGAAATGCGTCGGCTGCGCCTTGGCCCACCCACCGAAGTCCTTGTCGATGGTCGCCAGGTCAAGCTTGGGAAATGCCGCTAGGACCGCCGGATCGACGAACTCGGGCTTCGTCGGCCGATAGTGGTGCGCGGCCCCAATTCTTTGCGCCTCGGGCGAATAGAGGAAATTCAGGTAGGCTTCAGCAATCTTGCGCGTGCCCTTGGCATCGACATTGGCATCGACGACCGCGACGGGCGGTTCCGCGAGGATCGAGAATGGCGGCACCACGATCTCGAACTTGTCGGCGCCGAATTCGTTCAGCGTCAGATAGGCCTCGTTCTCCCAGTTGATGAGAACATCGCCGAGACCTCGCTGCGCGAAACTTGTCGTCGAGCCGCGGGCGCCCGAATCAAGAACCGGGACGTTCTTGTAGAGCTTGGTCACGAACGCCTGAGCCTTTGCCTGGTCGCCACCGTTTTGACTGGCTGCGAACGCCCAAGCCGCAAGATAATTCCAGCGCGCGCCACCCGATGTCTTCGGGTTTGCGGTGATGACCGCGACGCCGGGCTTAACGAGGTCGTCCCAATTCTTGATTCCCTTGGGGTTGCCCTTGCGCACCACGAACACGATCGTCGATGTGAACGGTACGGAATGGTTCGGTAGCCGGTCTTGCCAGCCAGGCGCGATTTTTTTCGAATTGTTGACGATCGCATCAATGTCACCGGCAAGACCCAACGTGACGACATCGGCCGGCAAGCCGTCGATCACGGCGCGTGCCTGCTTGCCTGAACCGCCATGCGATTGCTCGATCGTGATGGCCTGACCGGTCTTGGCTTTCCAATCGGCGGCGAAGGCAGCGTTTATGTCCTTGTACAGTTCGCGCGTCGGATCATAGGACACATTCAACAACGTCGTGTCGGCACGAGCGAATGTGGCCACGAGCAAGACGACAGCGAAGGCCGTCGCCACGGCGGCAAAATTCAATACCGAGAACCAAAGTCGACTAGCGTGGGTCATCATGCACCTCCTTGATGTCATTGAAATCACCGAATTCGAACCGCCTTGCACGTCAAGAAATCTCCGAGGGACGATAAGGAAATCTATAAGGACGTCTCACTCGCCGGTTTGGCATCGCGCGCCGCCTCCGCCACGAGCCAATCCCGAAAATGCGAGACTTTTGGAAGGTTGAGCTTGGGTTTGGTCGAAACGATGTAGTAGGCAAATTCGACGGGCGTGCTGCCTTGGAACAAGGAGACAAGCCGTCCCGACGCCAGATCCTCGGCAGCGAGCGCCGATTTGGCCAAGGCAATCCCGCGTCCCCTGGCCGCCGCTTCGAGCACCAGGCTGGATTGGTTGAATCGCGGGCCCCGTGCCGCATCGACGTCGGCTATGCCCGCCGCGCGCAGCCACATTTCCCAATTCGGGCACGAGGCATCGGCATCCGGACTGTCGTCATGCAGCAAGGTGTGATAGCGCAGCGTACGCAGATTGATCGGCGCGCCGGAAATGGCTAGCAGGGATGGACTGCACACCGCAACGATCGCTTCAGGCAGCAGTTTTTCGACCGCGAGCCCCGGATAGAGGCCGCCACCGTAACGGATCGCGATGTCGACGCTGTCTTGGCCGAAATCGGCCAGCCCCATGGACGCCGCCACATGGACATCGATCTCGGGATGAGCGGACTGAAATCGATCAAGGCGAGAAAGCAGCCATTTGGCGGCGAAGGACGGGGCCACGCTGACGTTCAATATGCCGCCTTCGCCTAGCCGATCGATGGCGTCCATCGCGCCCATCAGCCTTCCAAAACCCTCGCGAATGCCTGGAAGCGCTGCCTTGCCTGCATCGGTCAACACCAGGGATCGACCGTCTCTCTCGAGCAAGGCCAGCCCAAGATGGTCTTCTAGCTGCCGGATGTGATGACTAATGGCTGCCGGCGTGACGTTCAGCTCCTTGGCGGCCAGCGTGTAGCTCAGGTGTCGGGCGGCGCACTCGAAGGCTCTGAGGGAGTTGAGAGGCGGCAGCCGCTTCGCCATGACGGGCCTCGGTTTCTTGTGATGAAGCTTCCATTGCCCGTTTGCTTTCGGCGTCGCGTTTTCCACGAGGCTATCCCGCGCCTCGGAACCAATTGCCTTCCAGCGTGACGTCTGAAGTGGTGCGATTGTCGCCGCGGCTCTGCCTTCGTGCGCTGCTTCCGGCATGGGCTTCGAACTCGCTTTTGTTGGTCGAAAACGGCTCAAGACCGAATAATATATAAAAAATATCGATTATGTCAAATACGTCATCGCGCAACCGAAACGGCGCCGACAAAGCAAGAACGAAAAAAAAGCCCTCGCTGCGGAATGGAGTAACCGCACCGAGGGCTTCGAGTGCCACCTTAGGGCTGGTCTCCGCTTTGGCGTGGAGACTCTATAGCGGTGGCAGGCCGTAAATGTAGAATGCGCGTTCAAAGCGATCGGAATGGCGGCCGCTCTGATCTTCGTCGTTAAACACCTGAGCCTCTCCGGGTGACCTGGCGTCCGTGGGTTCGGTGTCGCTGAGTTGACGGCCGCCAAGCTGCTCCAGCCAGCCGTAGAAGTCTCTCAATGCCCCAAGGGTTTGCGCGATGCCGTTCATGGCGAAAATGCCCCGCTAGCCTGCGTTCCGCGCCGGGCAGTAGCGGCGTTGATATGACCTCGGGCAGCGCGTTCGGCAGCCGAAGGCTTGCAAAAGACATGTCCGTCAAGCGCGTCCACAGCCTTGACGGCGGCGTGAAATTTGAAGCCATTCTCACCCTCGTAGCGCACGATCATGCCGACGATCTCGTCGCCGACTTCGATGCTATAACCTTCTGACATATAATCCTCGCTTCCGGCGCGCGGGGCCGGATTGTTCAATTGCCGATGCTGGAGTCCGATCGATAGAGGCCCTGGCGGTTGCCGATCAACGACAACACGAGGCCCGCATCGCGCGCTTCAAACCGCGAGGTTCGACAATGAATCTTGACGTCGTCATGAGTCTTCTCCTTCCGTGCAACGGAGGCCACGAAGACCCTTCGTGGCACCTTAGCGTTTGATATCGCGGCGCAAGTTGCTGCTAAATCACCGCGGCCGGTTGGGGTGACGTCACTCCGACGTCCCAGCATGAGCAAAATGAGGGATTTGGGCTCTGACGACAATTGAGAATTGTTCGTCGGCGCCATTAAATATTTTGCAGCATTCGCCGCGCTCAGGGACGCAGGCAGCCTTCGTCGAAACTGTCTGGCGTGCGCCTATTCCAACCGGGACATGCGCACCCTGGATTGAGCACCGAGTATTCGTTGTTCAATCCGGCGGATGGCCGGCGTTCGCAAGTCGTCGCTCCAACAATCGGGAGCACCATGTCAGCGGATAGCAGATGACAAAATAGGCTAGCGCGACCAGCCCGTAGATGACAAATGGTTGGAAGGTCGCGTTGCTCAGGATTTGCGCGGTCTTGGTGAGTTCGTGGTAGCCGACGATCGAAGCCAGCGCCGTGCTTTTCACCAGCTGCACGAGAAAGCCAACGGTTGGCGGAACGGCGATGCGCGCCGCCTGGGGAAGGACTACCAGTCGCAACTGCTGCAAGAAATGCAAACCCAGACTGGCGCCACCGTCCCACTGGCCGAGCGGAATCGCATCGACGGAGCCGCGCCAAATCGCCGTGAGAAAGGCGCTCGAGTAGAGTGTGAGACAGACGGTTGCCGCGAGCCAGGCGGATACATCGATCCCCAGCATCGGCAGGCCGAAGTAGACCAAGAATAGCTGCATCAGCAATGGCGTACTCTGGAACAACTCGACATAGAGATCGATCGCGAGACGCGCCCATTTGTATGGGCCAATGCCCACAAACAGCAAAAGCAAACCGACCAATCCGCCGCCAGCAAAAGCGATCGCCGAGAGCAACAGCGTCCACGGTACCGCCAGCAATAGATTGCGGGTGATGTCCCAGAGCGTGAAGTCATTCATCGGCGCCGTCCGGCAATCAACCGGTGTCCGCCGAGTGCCAGGACGCGTCGCAGCACGATGGCGAGCCCCAAATAGATCAGCGTGATGATCAAATAGGTCTCGAAGCTGCGGAAGTTCCGCGACTGGATGAAATCAGCGACATGGGTTAGGTCGACCACAGCGATCTGCGATACCACTGCGGATTCCAGCATGGTGATGGTTATCTGGCCGACCAGCGCGGGATAGACGACCGCCACCGCCTGCGGCAGCACCAGCAACGCGAACACCAGCGTGGGCCGCAGGCCGAGGCTGAGGCCGGCCTCGCTTTGCCCGGCCGGCACAGCCTCCAGCCCTGCCCGCAAAATCTCGATGGCATAAGCCGCCAGATTGATCGTCATCGCCAGGGCGGCGGCTGGAAGCGCCGCAAGCCGCAGTCCCAGGGCTGGCAGTCCGAAAAAGATGAAAAACATCTGCACGATGAATGGGGTGTTTCGGATCAGCTCGACGTAGGTCGCGACGAGGCCGCGGATCCAGGCCGCCTTGCTGCGAGTGGCGGCGGCCCCGCCGACGGCAAGGGTAAGGCCAAACAGCGAGGCAATCGCGGTCAACCAAAGTGTGACCGCGGTGCCCTTCAGCAACAAACCGAAATATTGGCCCGCCGCGCCGAAATCGAACTGATAGCCCATGGCCGGCTAGAAACCCGCTGGCAAGGGCACGAACAACCACTTCTTCGAAATCTCGTTCAAGCTTCCGTCCTGCTTCATCTTGGCAATGATCTCATCGAGCTTTGCCTGAAGCTTATCCTGACCCTTGTTGATCGCCATGGCCGAGGGCGAGTTCAAAAGCTGGAACTTCGATTCCGGCTCGATCGCGGGATGCTTTGCCAGCACCGAGGCGCCAACATCGTTGCCCACGACCATCAACTGGACCTGCCCGGCAAGAAACGCCGAGATGACACCGTTGTAATCGTTGAAACGCTGGATGTCGGTGCCGGCTGGAGCGGCAGTCGTCAGCGACGTATCTTCGAGTGTTCCACGATTGACCGCGACCGACTTGCCGACAAGATCAGCGGCGGATTTCACCGACAACGCCTTGGGACCCATGACGTCGATCGTATAGGGCGCGTAAGGAGCGGTGAATGCCACCACCTTCTTGCGCTCGTCGCTGACGCCGACACTGACCAGCAGATCGAGTTTGTGCTCGGTAAGCGAGGGAATGCGGTTCTGCCCGGTGATCCCTGTCATCTCCGCCTTTACGTTGAGGGCCTTGGCCAGGGCATTGATCACATCGATGTCGTAGCCCTGTGGCTTAAGATCGGTGCCGGCCGATGAGAAGGGTGGAAAATCCTCGAATATGCCGACCTTGATGACACCCGCCTTGGTGATGTCGTCGAGTTCATCGGCATGGCCAAGTTTAGATCCGAACTGCTGCAGTGCCAGGGCCAGGCCAAGTGCCAAAACCAGATGCCGTCTTGCTATACCGTTGTTGTGTTGCATGTGTCTCTCCAAACGTTCGACTTTGTGAATTTGTCGATCGGCTGACGACCACCACAAGACGGCCGTCATGGCCATTCGCGGCCCCGGTTGGCCGCGATCCCGCGATGTTATTTTTGAGCCTCGCTGCCGCCGATCCTGCCGTCCATACCCGACCGCCAATCTTCGGTTTGAACCAAGTCGAAGTAAACAGCCATCAATGTCCAAGAATCTGGCTAAGAAATTGCCTGCTGCGATCCGTGCGCGGATTGTCAAAAAATGTCTTTGGCGGCGCGCTCTCGACGATTTCGCCCGCATCCATGAACACCACCCGGTCAGCCACCTGTCTGGCAAATCCCATCTCGTGGGTTACGACCAGCATGGTCATTCCATCCCCGGCAAGCCCGACCATCACGTCGAGGACCTCCTTGATCATTTCCGGGTCAAGGGCTGAGGTCGGCTCGTCGAACAACATGATCTTGGGGTTCATGCAGAGTGACCGGGCGATTGCCACGCGCTGCTGCTGGCCGCCCGAGAGCTGGCCCGGGTATTTGTTGATCTGCTCGGCGATCTTGACGCGCTCGAGGTAGCGAATGGCCTCGGCCTCGGCCTGTTTGCGGGGCACCTTGCGGACCCAGATCGGTGCCAGGGTCAGGTTTTGCAGAATGGTGAGATGAGGGAATAGATTGAAATGCTGGAAGACCATCCCGACCTCACGGCGGACTTGGTCGATGTTCCTCATGTCATCGTCCAGTTTCACCCCATCAACGATGATTTGTCCCTGCTGGTGATTCTCAAGCTTGTTGATACAGCGGATGAGGGTTGACTTGCCTGAGCCTGAAGGGCCGCAGATCACGATCCGCTCACCTTGCGCCACTTCGAGATCGATGTTCTTGAGAACGTGAAGCTTTCCGAACCATTTGTTGAGGCGCTCGATCCGGATGATCGGGTTCGTGCCCGTGGCGGCCGTGTCCTGGGATGCGGCAAGCTGGGTCATGGATATCCTTATGCTCCTGAGCAACCGGTCGCCGGGCACTACGTTTCAGCGGTAGATCTCGCGCCAAACCAGTTATTTGGGAAAGTGCCTCAGAGTCAAATGCCTGCTTGAACCGAAGGGACGCGAACCATCGCTCGTTTGTCCTGATGCATGTTGCGATGTGACGCGGCGATACCCCTTGCGCACCGCGCGAGTTGAGTCGTCGCGGCCATGTCCAGTCTGTCCGTCCACATGGTGGCCCGGCCGGGCTTCCAGGTTACACCATCGGTAGTGCTGCAATGCCGCTCGCCAGTCTCTAGCGCGGTCTCGATGAGTATCTGACGAGGCCGCCGATTACCTTGGGCAAATCGACGGGTTCGACCGCAAACTCCCCTTTTACTGAACATTGTGTGAGGACGCGTCACTATTCGGACGCGCAATTGCCGTCTCGGATGGTGCGCCGCGCTGTCTCGAGCGCTCCATCGAGATTTGGCGGATCGCCGCTGAGCAGTGTTTTTGGTCCTGACACCTATCGATTTTGCGAGCTGATCTGTGACACGATCAAGACGGTTGTCGACTCGGCTGCGGGGCAGCAGCCGGAGGCATGAGCTTTATGCGACATTGGTCGTGCCGGGCGCTGTGGGCCGCCGGATGGTGGCAAATGCGGCACGCTTTCC
>Ga0209698_10000719_pt1 | contig 37881 bp, 28 predicted proteins | sample LitLauG_LLR_2012_FD_187203 | JGI IMG/M metagenome (GOLD analysis project Ga0209698, IMG submission 187203) | Freshwater sediment microbial communities from Pennsylvania, USA - Little Laurel Run_MetaG_LLR_2012 (SPAdes) (version 2) | ecosystem: Environmental > Aquatic > Freshwater > Creek >... | reverse complement strand
GTAGGAACACCGCTGGCTCGCTCAAACGTGTTGCGGAGGAGCCTACACAAGATCTTGGGAAAGATGGGCCGCGAGAAGTGCGGCTTCCATGCTTTTCGGAGATACCGTGTGACTCATCTCCGCAAGCAAAGAGTGCCAGAGGATCTGTTGCGTTTCTGGATCGGTCACGCCGACAAGAGCGTCACAGATGGTTACTCGAAGGTGAAGGAAGATGTCGAGTTCCGCAAATTCACGGCGGAGCAAGCAGGACTCGGTTTCCACACGCCCACTGTGGCACCGAAATTGCCAGTTGCACCCATTGCACCCAAAACCGCGGGTGCTGAAATCGCTCTAACTGCTTGAAAGAAATGGTCGGGGAGAGAGGATTTGAACCTCCGACCCCCTGGTCCCGAACCAGGTGCTCTACCAGGCTGAGCCACTCCCCGACGGTGCGACCGGCGCCACCGGAATTGTGAGCGCCTGAGCGGAAATCACTGAATCGCACTGAAATTATAACATTCCGTGCCGACGTCCACTCGCGGCCCTGGCGCATAGCGATGACAGCTGCCGAATGCGCCATCTGAATCAATCCGGAACAAACTACCCAGCGGCCGCGCAAGTTGTCTGAACAACGACGTGCGGCTACGATAGGATTTCGCAACAAAGAACCTGCATGAAAACAGTATTCACGGCGAGCCGGCTCTACACTCCAATCGAGGAGATCGCAAGCCCTTGGCTTGTGGTGGAAGACGGGCAAATCACCGAGGTGTCATCGCGGCTGGGGAAAGAAGCCGGAAGCGCCCCCCTTGTCGATTTTGGTGACACGGTGCTGGCGCCCGGTTTCTTTGATATTCACCTGCACGGTGGGGCGGGGCTGGATGTCATGCGAGCCTCGCCCGCCGAACTGCCCCGCCTGGGCAAGTTCCTGACCACGCACGGTGTGACCGGGTACTTTCCCACCACCGTGGCGGCGCCGCTCGACGTCACCTGCGTGGCTTTAGAGCGTTTGGCGGATGCGATCGAAAATGCCGAAGGTGACGGTCGCGCCGCTGATGGCGACTCCGCGCAGGCGCGGCCACTCGGCATCCATTTAGAAGGGCCCTTTCTGAGCCACAAGCGGCGCGGCGTGCACCCGCCGGAGTACCTGGTCGAGCCCACGGTTGCGATTTTCGAACGTTTTTGGCAAGCCGCACGCGGGCATGTGCGCATGATGACGATTGCCCCCGAGACTTCGGGCGCCATGGAGGTGATTGCGGAGGCAGCGTGCCGCAACGTGTGCGTCAGTATTGGACACTCCGATGCCGAGTTGCCAATCGCGCAGACTGCGGTGAAGGCCGGGGCACGGCACGCGACGCACACTTTCAACGCCATGCGGCCGCTGGACCACCGCGACCCGGGGATTCTAGGCGAGGTGCTTACGGATGACCGATTGAGCGCAGACATCATCGTCGATGGAATTCATGTGGCGCCGGTAGTGGTTCAACTTTTCCTGCAGGCGAAAGGATTCGAACGGGCGGTTCTGATCACCGACGCTATTTCGGCGACCGGCATGCCCGACGGACGATACCAACTCGGCCCCATCCAGGTGGATGTGAAAGACGGCAAGTGCACCTCGGGTGGCAGCCTGGCAGGAAGCGTGCTCACTATGGATCGCGCGGTGCGGAACGTGACCCAGTTTTCGCGCTGGAGCCTGAAAGATGCGGTGCGGGCGGCCACCTTGAATCCGGCGCGAGCCGTGGGATTGGCATCCCAGCATGGTGTTCTTGCCAAGGGCGCGGACGCGGATTTTGTGGTGCTGAGCCCTGCCGGAGAAGTGCTGAAAACGGTGGTGCGCGGGCGAGGCTTCTAGCTAGCCGACGGTTGCGTATGCGGTTCTTTCAGCATGCCACTATTTGCAGTGTAAGGCGGATGCGGCGCCCCGCGGTTTCCGGAGAATTTGCGCTAATTTTCAGCGTCACTAGCGACCAAGTTGGAGGTGGCATTACGAGAGCACCACGAAAAGTCATCGTCTATATCGCGACCAGCGCCGACGGTTACATCGCCAGGCCAAACGGCGATGTCGAATGGTTAAATCGCCGGCCGAGCACAGTCGATTACGGCATGCGCGCGTTCTACCCGACCATCGACACGATCCTTTGGGGACGCAAGACCTACGACTGGCTTCTCGGCTATTACAGGAAGAAGGGCAAGAAAAGCCGGATGTTCGACACGAAGCTCGCCAACTACGTATTCTCCCGGAAGCCTCCGAAACGAGCGGCGCCAGGAGTGGAATTTGTCTCGGAGCCGGTGAAGGTGTTTGCGCAGCGTCTGCGCGCGACGCCAGGTAAACACATCTGGATGATGGGCGGCGGAAACCTGATCGCTTCGTTCCTAGACGCTGGCGAGATCGACGAGTTCGATATCCACGTTATACCCAACTTCATCGGTGAGGGCATTCCACTGGTGGCGCCACGCCATCGCGACATTCCGCTTCGCTTGCTCTCAGCTCGGAAGTACTCGGACGGCGTCGTTCGACTGTGCTATGAGGTCGCGAGATCGCCCCTGAGCACGAAATAGTCGCAACATTTGGTAGTCTGCGGAAACAAACGGAAAACAAGAGCCTGCTAGTTCGGCTTGCGCTGCTTGTTCTCAACCATATGACGAAGCAGCACGAGTTCGTCGGCACGGGAGAGTTTATCCAAGAAAGAATTTTCTGATTTCGGGTTCTCATCAGTTGCGGTTTTCGTCGGGCCGGCTTGCCGCAACTTGTCCCCAAGTTCCGGCTCGGTGTCCATCACCTGCGAATAGAACCAGAGGAAATGGCGCATCTGATCGAGCGCCTGGCGAAGGGTATCGATGGGCTCCGTTTCCGAGAGCGAATTGAGCGCTTCCATGAGTTCAGGATCGCTTGGCGCCTGCATGGCGGCGCAGTTGAGTTCCTGCTGGATGGTACGCAGGTCTTCGGTAACGCGCGCGATTCGAAGATGCAGATCGTTCATATCGTCTCGGGCCATTTGCTTCCCAACCATCTCATCGGCAACGGCGAGCGAATAGATGTCCCACGGGCATGCGCCTTTGGTAATTCTGAGATTACTTTGGTCCGCGCCATGGTCACCACGTCCAAAGCCTTGATGGGTGCGGCTTTTCACGTCTGTGCGACGCGGATTTCCGGCACCGCGACAACCCGAATTCCGTGGGCAGGATTTTCCACGGCAACCGTTAGTGCAGCCGTCATCTGTTCCAAGGTCACCAGCCCCAGCCGGCGTGCCCCGTCGCGAGTTTGAGGCAGCAGTTCGGCCAGCTTGTACATCGGCACCAGGACATACGGCCAGCGATGACCTGGGCCAAGCACGTACCAAGGCCGCAGAATCGTGGCGCTGAGGCCAGCCGCTTCAATGGCTGCCTCACACTCGGCGCGCACCGCAATGTAGGCGTGCATCATGGGCGCAGGGTGGGCTACGCTCAGGTAGACGAAATGACGAATCCCCGCGGTCTTCGCCGCAGCAACGGACCCTAGACCTGCGGAAAGATCAACCTGCCGAAATTCGGCAGCCTTGGCGGGGCTAGGATGGGCTACTCCCACCAGTTGCACAAAAGTATCGGCGGGCGCGATCTGGTCGACATAGCTAGCGCCTTCCAGCGCGTTACCCGAAACCGGCGTGCAGCCCGCAGGAAGCTTCTTCTCAGAACCGGGACGCACCAGGGCCCGTACTTCGTGCCCTCGCTCGAGCAGGCGGAGGATCAATTTGCAACCCATATATCCCGTACCACCCGCAATAAATACGCACCGCCGGTTTCCGTTCATGAGTATTTCCTTAGCCGCAGTCATTTAGATTTACGGAAGTGACGGCGATTTGGATTGCGCGAGATTGTAGACGACTCCCGGCCGCCTCGTCAGACAATCGGCGATTTGTGATACAAACTCGCCGTGACTGAAACAATGCAGCAGTCCTCCTCCAACGAGGGACTGGTTCGCGTGATTGGCCGCTGGAGCCTGGCCGCGCTCACGGTAAATTGCATCATCGGCAGCGGCGTCTTCGGCTTGCCTTCCGCGCTTGCTCAGAAAGCGGGACGCGCCAGCATCCTCGGGGTCGTGCTCGCGGGAGCAGCCGTCGGCGTGGTCATGGCGTGCTTTGCGGAAGTGGCTTCCCGCTTCACCGAGACGGGAGGGCCTTATCTCTACGCCCGAGAAGCGTTCGGGCGCTTCATGGGTATCCAGGTCGCATGGCTGGTTTGGTTTGTGCGGCTGACTGCGTGTGCCGCGAATGCCAATCTGTTCGTCACCTACCTGGGAGAGTTTTGGCCACAGGCCACTCAACCTTTGCCCCGATTCGTAATTCTGACACTGTTAATCGGAATGCTGACGGCGATCAACTTTCGCGGGGCGCTCGCCGGCACTTACGTGAGTACCACGTTTACGGTCGCCAAGCTGGCATCGCTCGGCGTCGTCTGCGTGGCGGGAGCTTTCTATCTGGTTTCCGCACACCGGATTGTTCCGGCGGAGAGTGCTCCGCCGCCGGCTGGTTCCTGGCTGCAGGCCATCGTGCTCCTCATTTTTGCCTATGGCGGATTCGAGGCCGCCCTCATTTCAACGGGCGAAGCCCGAAACCCGCGTCGCGACGCGCCGTTTGGATTGTTTGCCGCTCTTGTCACTTGCACCGTCATTTACGGACTCATTCAATGGGTGGTGGTGGGAGTGCTCCCCGATCCGGGGCACAGCGAGCGCCCGCTGGCCGACGTGGCGCGGATCGTCATGGGGCAGGGTGGCGCTGCTCTCATTGCCGTCGGCGCGCTTCTTTCGGTTTACGGCTATATGAGCGGGAACCTGCTTGCCACTCCACGCATCACTTTCGCGTTGGCGGAGCGGGGAGACTTCCCGCCCGTGTTCGCGCTCGTGCATAAACGGTTCCATACGCCGTATTTCTCGATATTCGTGTTCGCGGTGCTGGTCTGGGCCCTCGCGCTGCTGGGCAGCTTTACGTGGAATGTCACACTCTCCGCCGGATCGCGGTTGTTCTATTACGGCGTGGTCTGCGCCGCACTGCCGGTACTGCGAAAGAAACAGGGGCCAGCAATCTTTCAGGTGCCGGGCGGGACATGGACGGCCCTCATGGGAGTGCTGATCTGCGTTGGTCTACTGACGCGTATCGACTACAGTAAATCATTGATAGTGCTAGCCGCGGTGGCGGTAGCCCTGCTGAATTGGCTGGCGGTGAGAAAGTCCTCGTAGAGACGTTGCTCGCAACGTCTCAGGTTTCCTTCGCGCCCTTTGCGGCCTATCCTTAGCACCCTTTTTGGTTCAGGCTTTTAAATGGTCATCCGGCAATCATGCCGCGGATCCCTAAGTTGTTGAGTCTGCGTGTAAGTCGTTGAAAAATCGTAAAAGGGCCCTGCAATGCCCCAGGACGCGTAGTTTTCTCGCGGACGACGATTACCCTGTCGATCATGAGGATCGTCGATGCCAGGGCCGTTTCCGGCTCAGGAAATGGCTCTGTGGGTGACGTTCAGAACTCATATCTCAGGTTATCAGGTGTCGTATAACTATGTACGTACATATAAATAGGTACAATCGATTCAAGGACCTAGTGTGCCCCGGCTCCCGTAGCCTACGATTGCTGCTCCATCTCCAGCAGGGCCTGCTTTCGCTCGATGCCCCAGCGATAGCCGCCCATGCTGCCGTCTTCGCGAACCACGCGATGGCAGGGAATCGCCACGGCAACCGGGTTGGTCGCGCAGGCGCGGGCTACGGCACGAGCAGCCGTGGGCTGACCTATGGCCTTGGCGACCTGGTTATACGACCGCGTGGCGCCGAACGGGATGGATTGCAGATACGTCCACACCCGCCGCTGAAAGGCGGTGGCGCGGATATCGAGGGGGAGCGAGGAATCGAGGTGCTTGCCGCGCATGTGATGGAGCAGCGCTACGACCCAAGACTTGAGCCCGCTCTCGTCGGGCTTGCGCGCGGCAAAGGGGAATTCGCGCTTCAATCCCTCCAACAGTTCGTTATCGGTGCGAGCAAACTGGATCGCACAAATGCCTCGTTCGGTGGCCGCGATCAACATGCGGCCCAGTGGCGAATCCGCGACCGTATAGCGAATCGTTGCGGCAATGGCGCCGCGGCGGTACTTGTCCGGGGTCATGCCAAGCTGCGAGGCAGTCCGCTCGTATAGCCTGCTGCTGGAGCCATATCCTGCGTCGTACATGGCGCGCGTAACTGAATCGCCGGCCTGAAGGTTGCGTTTGAGCAGGCGCAGGCGGCAAGAGTCGGCATATTCGCGCGGCGTAATGCCGAGTACTGCCTTGAATCGGCGCTGCAGGTGGAATGGGCTCTGGTGAAATTCTTTGCCGAGACGATCGAGTGTGACCGGCTCGTCAAGGTGTTGCTCGATGAAGCGGCAAATCGCCTTGACGCTGTTGGCCGGCCCGTTGCCGCTGAGCGCTTTCGGACGGCAGCGCAGGCAGGCACGGTAGCCCGCCTGTTCCGCCTGCTCCGGCCGCAGGAAGAACCGTACGTTCTCCCGGCGCGGACGGCGCGCCGCGCACGATGGCCGGCAATACACGCCGGTCGTCGACACGGCGAACACGAATTCCCCGTCGTGCGAACGGTCACGCCCGACAACGGCGCTCCAGCATAATTCGTCGGTTAGCTCGGCCTGCGATTGGTCCGCCGCGCTGGTTCGAGTGGGCATGGGTTTCAGGCCTTCCGTTGCGAGTATGGCATTGGTAGTCATAACAAGGATAGGGTACGGCGATGAGCCTGGAACGGACTATCCGAATCTTGCGCGCAAAGCGAAAAACTAATTGCTAGTACCCTAGTACCCAAGACCTAGCACCGTAAGTCTAGAGTTCGTTCACGAAGTAATGGTGCTTTGAAAGGGCTCGGCTTCAGCCGAGCCGTACAAGTGCTATTGAAAAATTGGGCTTTAGCCCCTGAGGCGCGTGAGAATTTCGAATCATTCGCACCGCCGCAGTTATTCAACGAATTTCTGACTCAGGACACTAGAAGCCATCAGCCATCTCATAAATCGATTTGAAAGGGCGCGCCTTCCCGGGCCAGTAAAGACGCGGGCTTTAGCCCCTGAGGGAACCCGGAGTTTACTCAGTCGGTTCATTATGAGCTGGCTCTGGCTTCTAGTCTCCTGTCCCAGAAGTTGCTGACATAATTCGAGTCACGGCTTCAGGTGCCCTCAGCGGCTGAAGCCGCGATTCTGTTTGGCCATCTTACTGCTCGGCTGAAAGCCGAGCCCTTTCAAATCCAAAAGCACTTATTGCACGAACCACTGGGACAGGAGACCTAGCACCCTGTTGTCGATCTGTAGATGCACCCGCCCACGCCTCGATTTGCGCTCGGCCGGGAGAACGATTAGATTTCCGGGGAAAGCTTTTGACTCTCAACTTTGAGGCCTATTGTCATGAAGGACTCACGTTTGGCGATCTCCCGTTTAACCGTCCTGGCCGGTTTCTTGCTGGCCATGGTGTCCTTGGCAGCGGCGCAGCACACCGACGCCCTTCCGCCAGAACTAGCGCCGCACGTCCTCAGCAGCGACGAAGTGAAGAAGGCGGTCCCGGCCGAATTTTTCTTTCGCGGGCAAAAGGCGCCAGTACAACTCCGCAATGCGGTCGGATTTCAGACGGCGGACGGCAAGATGGCTCTTGCCGCCCTGGTGGACGCATCGGGGTATTCGACGGCGATCCAGCAGAAATATCAGGGCATGTTTATCACCGAGGTCAAGGTCAACATTGGCGGGTCGGAGCTGGCGGCGGGCGAATATGGCTTCGGATTCACCGCGGACGGGAAGTTTGTGGTGATGGACGTGGCGAATAACGATGTGCTCAGCGCAGCCTCGCAAATGGATTCAGAGTTAAAACGCCCCGTCCCGCTGAAGCTCGTGGAGGATGGCGGCGGCTACAAGCTTTACGCTGGGAGGAAGTGGGTAAGCATTAAACCGAAGTAGGCCACTTTCAGTCCGAGAGCGGCTGGAACGGGCCCATCAGCGCGCTCATGCCAGCGCGCTTGCGGATCTCGGTCAGCAGCGCGTTGGCTGCGTTCTCATAGGTCTTGTTGGGATCGGAAGGATCGGCCCAGACGGCGTCGTAGATGATCTGCGCCGCTTCCTTCAGGTCGAAGTGCAGGGCTGCTTCGTGTACATCGAGGCGTTCCTGCAGGCGGTCATAACAGGCTTTGCAAACCACGGCGCCGGGATCGTCCCCGGCGTGATGCTCCCCGAGGGCGCAGATCGAGCCCGCGGCGTTCATGACTTCCGAGTGCGCTTCCATCAGCTGGGACTTGAACTGGCGCAGAAATTCCTCTCGCTCCTGCTCGACGGCGGCGCTATCGGGAACGGGATCGGGAACTGCTTGAGTCAGCTTGGGCGGCACTTTCGGCACGATGGGCGAAACTCGCTCATGGTGATGGCAGGTGGGGCAGATATCAAGATCGGCCGGATAGTACAGCCGGCACTTGGCGCACGGCAGGCCATACCCAGCGGGTTTGTCAGGCGAGTTGTCTGGCGATCCGGTAGCATGCGACGGATCCATATGGCGCGCTCCAGTATCCTGCGCCAGAGCTGCGAGCGGCTTGTTGCCAGAAGCAGTTTGCTGGGTTCGCGTCGCGTTGGTGGCCATCGTACTCCTCGATTTCATCTCCGACATCCGTCAGGGCTTGTCGGCTACGGCTTACACCCCAGTGTAAGCAGGGCCTGCGCCTACCGCTAAACACCTTGGTACATCGGCTTCTAGTGCGCAAACCCTGGTGCACGGGCCTTCCCGTCTACCGCGGGCTCGATTCCTTTCGTAGAGACGTTGCTGGCAACGTCTCTGGCCTGCGGCGCCCTCGAGCCTCGGATTCAGTGTTGCTGCCAGCAGAGACGTAGCAAGCTACGTCTCTACGGAAGCTTCATCAGCTTGAGCAGTTCTTCGCGGCGGGCGCGATACAGCGTCTGCGCCGGATCGAGCCGGGAAGCCGTCTCCAACTCCGACAAAGCTTCGTCGTAACGGTCCATACTCATCAGGCACGCGGCAAGGGAGTAATGGTTGTCGGCTGAGGAATTCAAGCGTACGGCCTCGCGGAATTCCCTTTCAGCGGCATGTAGCTCCTGCTGCTCGAACAAGACCGTGCCCAGCAGGTGATGGGCGAGGTCGGAATCGGGGTTAAGAGAAACCGCCAGCCGCAATTCGCGCACCGCTTCTTCCGGCTTATTGTCGAGCGTAAGAGCCTGGCCCAGAATACGGTGCTCGGCGGCGCCGGTCGGATTCAGGCGCAGCGCCAACCTCAGTTCGTCGACCGCCGCATCGTAATCTTTCTTCGCCAGGTACGCGCTCGCCAAACACGCGTGTCCCTGCTGCCACTCCGGATGCTGGCGGTAGAGTTCGTGCAATTCGTCCATGGCGGCGTCGAAGTTTCCCTGATCGCAATAGGTGTTGCCCAGATTGTTGCGAACCGAGGCTTCGTCAGGCGCCAAGCGCTTGGCCTCGCGATATTCGGCCATGGCTCGGCTGAGGTTGCCTTCTTCGTGCAGGATCAAGCCCAGGTTCGAGTGGGCTTCCCAGAAGGCGGGGCGCAGACGGATGGCATGCTCGTAGGCAGCGACGGCATCGGGCAGGTTGCCGTCGGCGTGGAGGGCTATGCCCATGTCGTAGTAAGTGTCGGCGTTGTCGTGGTCACGGACCAGCGACTCGGCGTAGGCATGAACTGCAGCCCCGTACTGGCCGCTCGAATAGTGGCCGAGGCCCAGGTATTGGTAAGCCTCCGCATTCTTTGGGTCGAGGCTCAGGGCGGTGCGTGCCTCTGCGATCGCGTTTGGCCCATCGTCGAGGCGGTAGAACAAGTAGGCGAGGGCGCTGTGATTCTCGGGGAGATCGGGCATGAGCCGCGTGGCTCGGGTGAGCTCGTCGAAGGCATCGTCCCATTGTTCCTGCTGCCGAAGCATGGCTCCAAGAGCCAGGTGCAGAGCGGAGTCTTGATCGTCGGAGGCGATGGCTTCGCGGAGTTGGAGTTCGGCCTGATGATAGTGCTGCTGGCGGGCTTCAGCGGCGGCTTTGAGAAGGGCCGCCGGGATAGGATCCCCAAACTTTGCCGACTGGGCGTTCCCCGAAGTTACGACGCGTCTTAGTTCCGTGGTGGCCCCGAATGCTTCGAGTTGATGCAATTCCTTATTAGTGGGAAGGGTTGCGAGTCCTCGCTCCTGAACCAAGCCGGCGAGGCGGTTGGAGGGAATTCCAGCCGTCAGCCATGCGGCCAGCTGCCTGGTGGTGATGGGCTGGACTTCGGAATGAGCGGCGGTGGTAGCCGCCAGAATCAGCATGGAAAGCAACAGCGCGACCTTCACTCTCACCGGATTCCCCAATACATGGAATTGGCTTGCTGGTGGCGGCTTTGGAGGCTCTAGACGAATCCCCACCCTTCGACTTCGCCCAGGGCAGGCTTTCTCGCAAAATACGCGAGAAATGGGGACCCGGGCGCCTCGGAAGCTCCCTTCAGAAAATAGTCGCCAGCGAAGCCGGCGGTAAGGTCACGGAGGTAACCTAGGGGGATGACTTGGGGCCCTTAAGTGCGGGGCCCACTCCTTGTCAACATCCGCTACTCTTAAGGTCCCTCAATTCGCCTGCAACGGACAACATACCTGGGTACCCCATTTCTCGCGTACTTTGCGAGAAGTGGGGATTGCGCGACTCAATTCCCTCCGGCGTTTTCAAGCCTTCGCCGGCCATGTGTACTGGCCACCGTGCTGGTGGGCAAGGTTGCCGATTTGTCCGGCACGAGCGGCGGCGACCCCGGTTTCGACTGGTGCGGTCGGGTCTTTGCGCGTCTTGATGCACCCAAAGAAATTCTCCATGTGCGAGATGGTGCCGTCGCGAAAGCTGTGGGCCTTGAGGACAGGATTCTCTCCCTCGTCGATGCGTTCGCGATGGACGGCGAAGCCATCGCGATCGATCTTCAAGGTCGCCTCCGTCCCACGGAATTCCAGGCCGCCACCGTCAATCGACGAGTTCATCATGCCCTCGTACACCACATCAAAGCCGGGATAACGGAAGGCGGCCTGGATGGTGTCAGGACAATCCCACTGATCGAAAATATATTTGTCGCCGAGCATGTGAACCTGATGGGGCTGGTCGGATTTCATGGCCCAGTGCACCACGTCGATCCAATGAGTGAACAGATCGGTCATGGCGCCCCCGCCAAAATTCCAGAACCAACGCCAATGGCTGAATTTTTCGTCGCTGAATACCTGATCCGGAGCGGAGCCGAGCCAACGCTTCCAATCGAGCGCCGTTTGGTCGATGGGTTTCGCCGCCCAGTCCCGGTGATAGTTCTGCCACCAATAGGTCCGAACTTGCACAACGCGGCCTAGACTGCCCGCTTGAATCAGATCAACGGCATCGCGAAAATGAGTCCAACTGCGCTGCTGCATGCCGCACTGCAGGATCTGCTTACTGGAGCGAACGGCGCGGGTCAGGGTTGCGCCTTCTTCAATCGTGTGGGTGACGGGCTTTTCCAAATAGACGTCTTTGCCCGCTTTCAGCGCGTCGACTGCCATGGGAACGTGCCAGTGGTCCGGGGAGCCGATGATCACCGCATCAATGTCCTTGTCGAGGACTTCACGATAATCCAGGTGTGTGGTCGCCAGACCCTTGGAGCGTTCCTTGAAGGCATCGAGGTTGGGTCCGTACACATCACTGACGGCGACGAGTTGGTAAGGGCCGGCTTTGTCGGCGGCATCGAGAAGGCCTTTCGCCCGGTGGCCGGCTCCGATGACTCCGATACGGAGGGTATCGTTGGCTCCGAATACTCGGGTTGAGGCGAGCGCGGTAATTCCACTCGCGATGAGGAAGCTGCGGCGATTCATCATGATGGGAGGGCCTCCAGTCGGTTTTGTGCGGAATGATCCTATCAAGTTTTGGGTTTGCGCGATGCCTCGATGGAATGAAATAGTCCTGTCACAACACTTGAGGCATCCCATCGGATTTCTAGCCTGGCTCCGGCAATGTCCGAGCGCCTCAGTCACGGTCTTGCGAGCTAAACGAGAGTGGCTTTTTGCTTGACTTGGGGGGGTATTGAGTACTACGCTCCCTGCGTTTCGCGTTCGGGGACGGGGTACCTTCCACGTATCACAGCTCGCCATATCTGAAGCTGGTAGAACTGACTTCAAAAGAGGCTGTTCGCGAGCGTTTTGAATTCTTGGGGAACCATTGAGCAACATCCCTTAATGGCCGTTAAGACGGCGATCACTTGGAGGTATGCAATGCGATTGAAAAGGAACACCCTTTTTCAGCGGGTCTGCGCTGGCCCCGACTCGCGAACCATGGAGAAACTTCCGTCAACGACTCCGTCTTCCGTGGTCTGCAGTTTGTTGCTGCTTGCGATGCTCGCGGCGACTGCGATGACCGCGATGGCACAGGCAGCACCAGGCTCCCGAGGTGCGATTGTGAAGGTGGACCGAGCTGCACTGCATGAGCACTTAAGAGCGCTCGGACACCGCACCCGCGGCGGCATCGCGAAGAGTAAGTCGGATAGCAGCGATCCTAGATTCCGATCTCTGCCGCACTTCTCCTCGTCGTTCTCGGTAAACGGAATGACTTATCCCTACACGATGTTGGGTTATCCGCCGGCCTCGGGACGTACGGCGAAGCTGCGGTCCGTTATCGTCCCTCTGCGGATGAGATTCGTTGGCTTCGGTCCGAACCAAGACGTGTCGGTCGACTTTGACGCTAAAGCTGCGGTCACGAACATCGTCCATTCGCCGATGTATCAGGACGCGCAATTCCCCAACGGATTCGGACAATTCGGCGACATGCTGCAGCGTGCAACCTTCTGGAACAAGATGGACCGGGAAAGGGAGTGGCACGTGCGAATGGCGCGCCCGCGCGTCATGCAAACCATCGACATTGAGGTCACACCCGAGACCGGGGCGCTGTTCCAGGATTCGAACGGCAACTTCTTTGGCGACGTTCTGTTCAGTTTCATCGATGCGGAGGCGAAGACCATTCTGCAGCTCAGGTCGATTGATCCGGACGAACTGCCCGTCTTTGTCACCCAAAACGTCACAGCAGAGGCACTCGGGTACCACTCCGCTTTCTCTATTCCGAACGATGATGGTGGCGAGACCCTGCAGACGTTCATTTATACGAGCTGGCTCGACCCCCGTCTTGTCGATCCTCTGTTCGCCGACGTCAGCACCTTCAACCACGAAGAGGGCGAATGGCTCAACGACCCCTTCATCAATAACGTCGCCCCTGACTGGATGTATCCACCGCCGACCGATCCCCGCACGGTCTGCTCGGGCAATCCGTTCCTTGAAGTTGGTGATCCCCAAGGGAACGGCCCGACCTTTGACGATTTCCCGACCATCGTAATAAATGTCGGTAACGTGGGCTATCACTTACAGCAGTTGGTGATGCTGCCGTGGTTCGCCGACGAGCGACCGTCTTCAGCGGAGAACGGCTGGTACACCTTCCCTGCCCCTGACGCCCTCACGGTTCCGGCGGTGTATTGTCGGTGAGACCCGGGCGTGATTCCCTCACTCAGCAGGCACGGTGCCTGATGTGATTGAGATCACACCTTGCCGTGGGCTGGTTCACCGAATGGGACGCGTGTATGGGGTAAAAGTAAGGCAGAAAAGGTTGTCGGGGCCAGTCTGGCTGGGGTACCTTCCATTACGGGCTGCCGATAGCGTATGATCTGGGATTGTAGCTGTATCCCTTGGAGGGTCCGATGTTTGAAGGTCTATTTCAACCGATGCACCTGCTGGTGATTTTCTTTATCGCCCTGTTGGTGTTCGGTCCTAAGAAATTGCCTGAACTCGGGAAGGGTCTGGGCGAGGGAATCCGTGCCTTAAAAGACGGCATGAAGGATCACTCCTCCGCGCAGGCTTCCAACGAGCAGAGCAAGAAAGATACAGAAACCAAGGGCTGACCGAGATCCCGCGCGGTGCGGGCAACATCTTCTGGTTTCCAAGACTCCTGGTTTCCGAGCGCCTCTCTGTCTCTTTTTTCCGTTTCCGCATCCAAGGTAGTTCCGGGCCCAAATCGTTTTCGTAATTATCAAAATCTCTCAAATCTGGAGGTAGGTCGTGTTGCGTAAGTTTGAAGTGTTTGTCTTAATTGCGCTTTTAGGACTTTCATCGGCTCTATTCGCAGATCAGATAATCCTGAAAAACGGTGATCGCCTGACCGGTACAGTTGTGAAATCGGATGGGAAGACGCTCGTCCTGCACACCGATGCCGCTGGAGACGTCGAGCTTAAGTTTGACGCGATTCAGGAAATCAAAACCGATCAGGAGTTGCACGTGAGCCTGAAAGGCGGGAAGACGGTCGTCGGGCCCGTCACCACCTCCGATAACAAGATCGAGGTCGCTACCAAGACTGCAGGTACGGTGGAAGCGCCGACAGGAGATGTAACGCTGATCCGCAACAATGCCGAGCAGGCCGCTTACGACAAGTCGTTACATCCTGGGCTATTGCATGGCTGGAATGGCGGCATCAACATCGGCTTTTCGGTGGCCCGCGGCAACAGCCAGACGGAGAACCTGGCGCTGGCCTTCAACGCGGTGCATCCTACGCTGAACGACAAGATCACGCTTTACGCGAGTTCCATCTACACCACGAATCAACTGGCCAATCCGAGCACGGTTGCGAACCTGGAGACGGGCGGACTGCGCTACGATCGCAACTTGAATCCGAAGTCATTCGTTTTTGGCGCTGGGGACTTCATGAGCAACGCGCTGCAGTTTCTGGATTTGCGCAGCGTGTACAGCGGAGGCTTGGGCTATCACGCCCTCAAGACGGATAACACCGTGTTTAACATTCTGGGCGGCGTCAACTACACGCACGAAACGTATTCCAACGGCGACGAGGTCTTGCCTGTTACGACTCCTCCGATCTTTACTTCGTACGGGGTCACCCATAAATTCGTGGCTTTGACCCTCGGCGAGGAACTGACACACAAACTGGGAAAGAGCACGGTGGTCACGGAGAATTTCTACTTTTATCCGAATCTTCAGCAGACAGGACAATATCGGACCGTGTTCAACATCGGCACCGTCACCAAGATCAGTAAATGGCTGGGCTGGCAGAACCAGGTCGGCGACATTTATGTTTCAAACCCGCCAATTGGGTCGAAGAAGAATGACGTTATTTTTACGACCGGGGTGAATATCGCTTTCACGCACTGAGGCAAGCTTTCAGCTATCAGCACTCGGACATTTTGCAGATCTCCGCGTCGGCGAGTCGAGCTTCGCTCGAATGAAGAGCCGAGGGCGGCTGTCCCCACATCGTTTCAGGGCTCAGTCGATACCGTGAATCCTCATGCTGACCAGTTGATCGATGCTCAGATCGTGCAATCCGCGGGAGCGTAGGTCGCTGATGTACTCCGGCGTCACCTGGTGGATTCGCATGGCGATCAGGTCGTCGGGATCGGGGTGCGAATAGCCGAGGCCCTGCAACTTTTCGATGAACTCGGGCGAAACCCCGTGGATGCGGAACGCAATCAGCTTCTCCAGGTCGATGTGAACGTAGCCGCGCTGCTTGAGCTGATCCATCCATTCCGGAGTCGCGCCGTGGATTCGCATCGCGACCAGGGTGTCTTCATCAGGAGAATACCCGGCCTGGTGCAGGCTGCGGACCATCTGCGGAGTCACGCCATGGATGCGGAAGGCGACCAGTTTGTCTGCGTCGGAAATCTTCAAGCCCTCGGCCCGCAAGGCTTCAATAAAAGCTGAGTCCACACGGAAGATACGGAATGCGATCAGCTTGTCGGCGTCGAGGTCGGTGAGATGTTCGTTCTTCATCTGCCTGGCGAACTCCAGGCTCACGTCCTGAACCGCCATGGCGAACTGCTTCTCGTCGTCAACAGTGAAACCTACGGAACTTATCTCGCGCGCGTAGTTCGAGTCCGGCTGGAAGTGGAAAATGCCGGCGCCCTCGCCGTCTTTGAGGAACCCTTCGCAGTCGATCTTTCCAGCGTCGCGTGCGATGGTGAAGTGGACGTCCTGGCGTCCTGACTTCGAGAAGTCCAAGCCTTGAAACGAGGTTGCAGGCCAGTCCGATTGATGGCTGGAGGTGCCGCCGTGATGGTGTTCGATCAGTGAGAACTCTACCTTTCCTGGAGTGTCAGACTTACTGATCGTCCAATCGCCGCTGCGGACTTCGGCGGCGCGATTCTTCACTGCGAGCACAAGAATGCAGGAGGCGAAAATTAAGTAGGCCAGGGTGCGACGCATTCTCATTACGTTTCTCCTCGTCGGAATGGATTGAAAACCTTTCCTGACTCTTCCACCAATAGCGCGGGCTTCGCCCGGGCTTGGACAGCCGAGGCGGCTGTCGCTACATGAGATTTACAGATCCGCCTTTGGCTCCAGAATTCCTAACTGGCGAAGCTGAATCAGCTTTTGCAGGGTCAGGTCTTTGAAGCCATGCTTCATGGCTCGCTCGATGAACTCGGGCGTTACATCCTGTATCTTGGCGCCGATGATGTCGTTCACGTCGAACTTGAAGCCCGCGGATTGCAGCGCCTTTACATACTCAGGCGTCACACCTTGTATGCGCATGGAGATGAGTTCGTTGGTGGACGGCTTGAGACCCAGAGCACGCATATCGCGCACATACTCGGGAGTCACGTCTTGAATTCGCATGGCGATGGCATCGTCCGCCCGCGGATCGATGCCCTGATCGTGCAACGCCTTCAGGTAGGACGGAGTTACATCCTGGATCTTCAAAGACACGACTTGGTCCACGGTTGGGGTTAGACCTGCGGCCTTGAGTGCGCGAACATATTCGGGAGTTACGCCCTGGATTTTCAAAGAGACCAAATGGTTTACATCCGGAGTGATTCCGGCTTCCTTGAGCCCCCGATCGTACTCCGCGTCTGCTCCTTGAATCTTGAGGGAAATGATCTCGTCCTGATTGGGATTGAGCCCTGCGGCGTGCAGATCGCGAACGTACTCCGGCGTAACGCCCTGGATGCGCATCGCAACGAGCTTTTCCGGATCGAGATTCAGGCCTTGCTCGCGCAGATCGCGGACGTACTCCGGCGTGACATTCTGGATCTTCAATGCGACGAGCTGGTCGACGGTCAGGTCGCCCAGGCCGGCGGCCTTCATGGCATCGATGTAGGAGCCGGCGGTCTCGTTGTCTTGGGAATCGCGCTGGGGATGAGCCGGGGAAGCCTTTGCGGCCGGAGCGCTCCTGGTCGACGGAGCCGGGTGCGCAGCGGCAGTAGCTGCGGCTTGCGCGACGAAAGAGATCTGGGGTTTAGTCCGCGACATCCCTAGCAAAGCGTTTCCCGCGACGAGTGCCGCGGTCAGACAGACGACACTTCCGGTGAGGCCGACGCTGCGCCTTCCTTCTCCGAGCGGTTTCAGGCCGAGCACGCGAACGATGCGCTCGGTCAACGGACCACGGTTTGCGGCCATGGCGAAAGCAGGTGCGCCGCGCCATTCTTCCATCAGCGTGAGGGCGCGGGCATACTCAACGGCGTTGCCGCAGACGGTGACGGCCACGTCGTCACAGCAGTGTTCGCGCTCGGCGCGGATTTTCTTGTTCAGCCACCAGACTGCGGGATGGTAGAAGAGCAGCGTCTCCACCAGAACCTGGAACACATTCACAAAGGCGTCGAAGCGCCGGATGTGCGCGAGTTCGTGGGCGATTACCGCTTGCAGTTGCTCCTCCGAGAGCCCGGTGAGGGCGGTTGCCGGTAGAAAGACGATGGGGCGGAACCATCCGATCACCGCCGGAGCTTGCAGCCATTTGCATTCGCAGAAGGTAATGGCGCGACTCAGGCCGATCCGGTCCTGCAGCGTGTAGCAGATCTCGAGCACGCGAGGGCCTACGACACTGGATCTTTTGCGGCGCTCCCGTTCGAGCAGGAGGAATCCGCCTGCGGTGCGAAGGCTAAAGAAAGCCACGCCGAGGAGCCAGGCTTCGACGGTCCATGCTTCGATCAGCCGCGAGAGCGCATTGGAGGAGGTCGCGGCCGGCGCAGAATGAGCCGGGTTACTCGCAATAGTTTGGCCCTGCCCTGCCGGCCACGCAGCTGTCGGCGACGTCTGCAGGGCCTCAGCGCGAGCACCCTGGGCTTGCCATGGATGATTCCGGGAGTAGAAGAACGTTGCCGCGGGCGCCAGCAGCATCAGAAGCAATGTGCCGATGCCCAACACATAGCGCACCGAGGCGCGCCGACAGAGCGCCATCGCGGCGGCAGCCAGAGCGGCGAGAGCCGTCCCTTGCCACAGGAAATGAAGGAGAGCCCATCCCAGAGAGTGCATCGTGGCTGGGGAAATCCAAGTCATCATGGCTGTGGTTGTTGTGATCATTGTTGTGATCATCGGGGGCGGCTCCTTTCATATTCGTCCAGCAAACGTCGCAATTCGCTAATCTCTTCCGCGGAGGCTTTGCCGCCAGCGAGCGCGTGCATCATGAGCTGGCTCGCCGATCCTTCAAAGACCCGCTGCAACATGTCCCCGGCAATCTGCCGCTTGGTCTGCTCGGCGGGCAGGCATGCCTCATAGACGTGCGCACGCTGGGTTTCGTTTCGGCGTACCGTGCCTTTTGTAGTCATGATCTGCAGAAGCTTGAGCACGGTGGTATAGCCCAGGGATTTCTTTTCGCTGAGCGCGTCGTGGACTTCGCGCACAGTCGAGGGTCCCCGAAGCCAGAGCACGCGGAGAATCTCAAGCTCGGAGGCGGTGGGTTTCTGCGGAGTCTGTCGCATGCGGGGGACAATACTACGAAGACATTCGTAGTGTCAACGAAAATCTTCGTAGATGCTGAAATTTTCCTTGGCCGCCCATATTCCTTGCCATCTTCTGACCCTAAATCCACCGGGCGGCCGAGCAGAAGCTTAAACCGCAAAGTGCGCTAAGAAGAGCGACGGTGAGGGGTGGCGCGGCCGCTGACTCCCGTAATTTGCTAACCAAGACTTGGCAATAACGTCTGGTTCGACGTAGAGTACTGTCGTCTCATTTCCCAGGTCTAACAGTCCCAAACAAGGAGTTCGCTCCCATGCGTCACGCAGTGATCGTGCTGGCGGCAGTGTCGTGCCTGAGTCTCTTCGTCTGCGCGCAGACCGCCGAAGAACTCGTTACCAAGAACATTCAGGCGAAGGGCGGCGTCGACAAGATCAAGGCCATCAAGTCCCTTCGCATGACCGCCAAGTTCATCGGAGGCGGGGGCTTCACCGCAAACATTGGCCAGGAGAGCCTGCGTCCCAACATCGTGCGGCAGACATTCTCGCTGCAGGGAATGACCGCCGTGACGGCTTACGACGGCACGACCGGCTGGCAGATCCAGCCTTTCGAGGGGCACAAGGATCCGCAACTGCTGGGCGAGGATGAGCTTCGCGGCCTGGTTCTGGACGCCGACTTCGACGGACCCCTGGTCGATTACAAAGAGAAGGGGAATACTGTCGAGTACCTGGGCCACGACGTGGTGGACGGCGACGACGCGTTGCGATTGAAGGTTACGCTGAAAAACGGTGACATCCTGTACTACTACCTCGACCCCGATACTTTCCTCGAGATTCGCAGGGATAAACAGGAATTCATCCGGGGCTCCATTCACGAGAGCGTAATGGAAATGGGCTCGTATAAGCCAGTGGCAGGGGTGATGTATCCTTTTGCGCTCTCCCAGGGGTCGAAAGCGAATCCCAGCGCGCAGTCGATCAACGTCGAAAAGATTGAAGCGAATGTGACTATCCCCGAGGCGGACTTCGCGCTGCCGGCGTCTTTGAAGCAGGGAGCGAAAGCGGACGCGACGAAGAAGTAACAACTTACATTCAACCGCCGAGAACGAAATCTTGTGCCGCCAAAAGAACTGGATAGAAGAGGACTTCTAATGATGAATGCACGCGCTGCTTTTCGCCTTTTCCAGAAGATGTTGAGTCTGTGCACGGGTATTGCCCTGCTGGGTTGCGCAGTTCTAGCCTTCGCTCAGAGCGGTTATAAGTTCGACGCCGCTACGGTGTCGGGCCTGCCGGCGCGGAATATTGGCTCGGCCACCATGAGTGGGCGCGTAGCGGCAGTTGATGCCGTGGACCAGGATGGGCGCATCACCGTTTTCGTGGGCGCGGCCAGCGGCGGCGTTTGGAAATCAGTGAATGGCGGCACGACTTTCAAATCAGTTTTCGATCGCGAGAGCGTGCAGTCGATCGGAGCGGTGACGATCGATCCGTCAAACCCCAAGACGGTTTGGGTGGGCAGCGGCGAGGCCTGGGTGCGCAACAGTGTGTCCATCGGCGACGGTGTTTACAAGTCGACGGATGGAGGCGAGAACTGGACCAACGTCGGACTGAGGGACAGCGAGCACATCGCGAAAATCGTGGTCGACCCTGCGGATGGGAATAGTGTGCTGGTCTGCGCGATGGGACACTTGTGGAATGACAACGACGAGCGCGGCGTTTACAAGACGACCGACGGCGGCAAGACCTGGAAGAAAGTTCTGGCTGGGGCCAATGGTTCCTCAGGATGTGCGCTGCTGGCCATGAGCCGGCAGGAACCGAAGACGATTTATGCGTCGATGTGGGATTTCCGGCGCCAAGGCTGGACGTTCCGATCCGGCGGGCCGGGCAGTGGGCTGTTCAAATCGACCGATGGCGGCGACCACTGGAGTGAGATTAACGATAGCAGCGGCAAGGGCCTTCCAGCCAAGCCTTGGGGCCGGGTGGCAGTCGCAGTCGCACCGGCAAAACCTCAGGTTGTGTACGCCAACATTGAAGCTGAAAAAGGACGCGGCCTATATCGCTCTGACGATGGCGGAGCGAATTGGACCAAACTCGACGCCAGCAACTACATGCTGTGGCGTCCGTTTTACTTCGGCAATCTGATCGTCGATCCCAAGGACGAGAACAAGATCTTCAAACCGGATGGGCCGCTGCTCCTCAGCCCAGACGGTGGCAAGAGCTTCAACGTGGTTTCGAATGCGGCGCACGGCGACTTTCATGATGTGTGGATCAATCCCAAGAATACCAACGTCGTGTATGCCACTGACGATGGCGGCGTGTGGCGCAGCGAGGACGGCGGCAACCGCTGGAAGCACCAGATGAACCTGCCGATTTCGCAGTTCTACCACGTCAGCACCGACAATGCCGATCCGTATCACGTTTATGGCGGATTGCAGGACAACAGTTCGTGGGTGGGCGATTCGTCCTATCCGGGCGGGGTTTCAAACTCACGCTGGGAAAACATGTTTGGCGGCGATGGATTCTGGATGTTCGAGGACACGTCGGACCCAGACTACCTCTATGCCGAGGCGCAAGGCGGAGAGATCGGGCGGGTGAACCGCTACACACACGAAATTCGCGGGCTCAAGCCCCTGCCCAACTACGGCGAGAAGAAATTGCGTTTCAATTGGAACACGCCGATTCACATGAGCCCCAACGAGAAGGGCACGATTTATATGGGGGCACAGTTCCTATTCCGCTCGCGCGACCATGGGCAGTCGTGGGACCGCGTCTCGCCGGACCTGACCACCAACGATCCCGAAAAGCAGAAGCAGGAAGAATCGGGCGGCGTGACTATCGATAATTCGTCGGCGGAAATGCACACCACGATTTATTCGATCTCGGAGTCGCCCAAGAACGGGCAGATTATCTGGGCCGGAACCGACGATGGCAACCTGCACATCACGCGCGACGGCGCCAAGACCTGGACCAACGTTGTAGGCAACATCAACGGCCTAGGGAACAATTCCTGGGTGTCGACGGTGGAAGCCAGTCGGTTCGACGAAGCTACGGCCTATGCCACCTTCGATCGCCATAACTTCGGCGACATGACGCCCTACGCGTACAAGACCACCGATTACGGCAAAACCTGGACGGCTCTTCCGGTGCAGGAGAGCGGGGCGCGCGGATACGCCCACGTGATCAAGGAGGATTCGGTGAAGCCGAATCTGCTTTTCCTGGGCACGGAGTTCGGACTGTGGATCTCCGTCGATGGCGGCCAGCATTGGGCGCAATACAAAGGGAGCAATTTCCCCTCGGTTGCGGTAGACGACATTGTTGTGCAGGCGCGGGAAAGCGACCTGGTGTTGGCGACGCACGGGCGCGGCATCTGGATCATCGACGATATCTCGGCGCTGCGGGCTTTGACTCCCGACTTGATGTCGAAGGAGGCGGCACTGATTCCGGGGAAAGCGATTCAGTACTTCGATGTCTTCGGCGGCTGGGCCGACGGTGACGAGGCCTTCACCGGCCGAAGCCGGCCTGGGGAAGCGCAGATAACCTACTACCAGAAGGGGCGCCACATTTTTGGCGACCTGAAGATCGAGATCCTCGATCAGAACGGTAAGGTGGTCGACAGCGTGGCGGGCAGCAAGCACCGGGGCCTGAACCGCGCCAACTGGTCGATGCGCGTGAAGGCGCCGGCGGTTCCACCGGCGGCGACGGCCCTGTTCGAGGCGTCCCAGGGGCCACGAGTACTGCCGGGCACCTACACGGTCAAGATGACCAAGGGTGACAACGTTTATACCGAACAGTTGAACGTGGCTCTCGATCCGCGGGCGAAGTTCTCGCCGGAGGACCGCAAGGTGCAATTCGATTTGAGCATGAAGGTCTATCACACTATCGAACATATGACCTACGCGGTTGAGGCGATCGAGGGCGTGCGCGACGGCGCCAATGGCAGGACGGGCAAGGTAGCAGAGAAAGATCCCCTGCGGAAGCAACTGCAGGATCTGGCAGCCAGGTGCGACGAACTGCGGTCGAAGATCGTGGCTACGAAAGAAGGTGGCATGATCACGGGTGAAGAACGTATCCGCGAATTGCTGGGACAGCTTTATGGCAGCGTCATCGGCTACGAGGGCCGTCCGACCGACTATCAGACGGCACGCGCCGATTCGCTGGCGCACGAACTGGAAGACGTGATCGGGGATTTCCAGAAGCTCACGCAGAAAGAACTTGCCGGCGTCAATGCGGGATTGAAAAAGAAAAAAGCGGAAGCAATTTCAGTGATGACCGAGGCTGATTGGGAGAAGAAACGAGCGGCCGAGGGGGGTTCCGGGGCCGGTGCGGGAATGAAATTCCTCGCGCACGAAGTCCGGGATCACGACTAGGCGATCTGTTCGCGCGGCCAATCGTGGTGCAACTCACCAGCGGGAACCTCCCTGCCCGATCTACTCTCGTGTGGGATATCTGAAAACTCTTGACACTGCCCGCTTTGAAAGGGCGCAGCTTCAGCTGCGCCGGAAGCGGTCTGAAACCTGAGGCCTTTAGGCCCTGAGGGAGCTGGCCCTCAGCACCAACCGTCTCATCCCATCTAAAGAGGTTGCCGAAAAAGTCCACTTGAACGCCAAGAGCGACCCTCAGGCGCTAAAGCGCAAATATGTTTTCATCGACTTAGGGCGCGGCTGGAAGCCGCGCCCTTTCAAAACAGCGATGCGGGGTGAGCTTTTCCGCAGCCTGTGAAGGCGTGCTCTTTCAAAGCTCATGACTATAACTTCATGTGCGAGACACGACGCCAGCGAGGCTTCGCCTCGGACCGACGAGGGTGGCCCCGAAACAAGATGCAAAAAAAGTGACTCATTTGCATCAAGTTCTTTACTTCAAGAAATCAAGGAAAATGCCAACGGCTATTCTCATCCATTGATTCCCGACGCCGGGACGAGTAGATTGGTCTGTCCCCAAATAAGACATCATTGAGAAACTGGGAGATTCCTCATGCTAAAACGTTTTACGATCTGGATTTTTCTGCTGGCTGGTCTCGTAACGCTCTCGTTTGCAGCCGACGAAAACGCCTGCAAGGGCGATCCCGACAAGTGGCAGCAGCTATTTGATGGCAAAGATTTGACCGGTTGGAAGCACGTGGGCCCGGGCGGAGACACCGTGGAGGACGGGATGATCCGAACCCACGGCGGGATGGGGTTGCTGTATTGGACCGGAGGCAAAATTGGCAATTGCGCCATCCACGTCGTGTACAAGATGCGCGACGAGAACGACAATTCCGGAGTCTTCATCCGCATTCCCGTTGAGCCCCGCGAGGAGTGGATGCCGGTGCATTACGGCTTCGAAGTGCAGATCGATAATCATCCGGAAGCGTCGAAAGAGGACGAGTATCACGAGACCGCCATGCTATATTCCCTGACCAAGCCGCTGGTGAGGCATGCATGGAAGCCCGGCCCCGAGTGGAACACGATGGATATCACGCTCGATGGGCCGCGGACGGTCGTCATGCTCAACGGGGTAAAAGTCACGGACTACAAGGACGGCGACCCGGTCCCGGAGCGCAAGTTTGACTTCGAGCCACAACGCGGCCCGCGGCCTAATTTCGGCTATATGGGCCTGCAGAACCACAGCGACAACGACATCGTGTTTTTCAAAGAAGTGGCCATCAAGCCTCTAAAGAAGTAGTGGGATTCGAGCGAAGGTCAGGAGTTAATCGATTCGGAGGAATTCTTATGAAACGTAGAGTTTCGCGAAGGGCATTCTTGCAGGGTGGCGCGGCTGCAGCGGCTGGCGGACTGCTGATTTCAAAAACCGTATTGCTCGAAGCGCAGCCCCTTCCGCGCGCGGTAGCGCCAAGTGATCGCGTGCGGTTTGGGATGATCGGGATCGGTATGCAAGGTTCCGGCCTGCTGGGTGGAGCGATCACACTCCCCGGGATTGAGTGTGTGGGCGCTGCGGACTTGTATGACGGGCGCCACACCCTGGCCAGGGAGATCACCGCCAACACGAGCCTTCCTACGACGCGCCACTATCAGGAACTGCTCGATCGCAAGGATATCGACTGCATCGTGGCCGCGGTGCCCGACCACTGGCACCGGAGAGTGGTTGTCGATGCCTGCAACGCGGGCAAGGACATCTATTGCGAGAAGCCGATGTCACACAACGTGGCCGACGGGCTGGCCATGGTCGACGCGGCGCAAAAGAACAATCGTATCGTTCAGATTGGCTCGCAGCGTGTCAGCTCCGTTTTGTGCGCCAAGGCGAATGAACTATACAAGTCAGGCGCGATTGGCGACGTCGAAATGGTGGAACTCACGCTGGGGCGAAACGATCCGACCGGAGCGTGGGAGTATCCGCCTCCGCCCGATCTTTCTGCGCAGAATCTCGATTGGGACACCTGGCTCAACGACGCTCCGAAAGTTCCGTTTAACCCCCTCCATTTCGCGCGCTGGCGCTGCTGGCGAGCTTACGGAACAGGTGTGGCGGGCGATCTGATGGTGCACCTCATCAGCGGAATGCTGGTCACGCTGGGATGGAACGAAATCCCACGTTCCGCGACCGCAATGGGCGGCATCTTCCGCTTCCCAGATGGCCGCGATATGCCGGACTTCCACGCTGTGTTGTTCGACTATCACGGCATTCCCGTTTACATGCGCCTGGACCTGGGCTGTGAAACGCCGGAACTGGCGCGGTTCATGGGGCCAAAGGGAATCCTCGATACCGGGGAGTACGAGTTGCGGCACTCTACGCAGACTGGTGTGGACACGGATCCCAGCTACTACACCTACAGTTTCCCGGCGAAGATGCGGGCTGAGTACGTCAAAGAGTGGCACGCGGAGCACGACCCGCAACTCGGGAAAGAACCCGTGCACGAGGACACCGTCTATCGCGGCCACGACTGGGACGACGTGCGGCCGCACTTGCAGAATTTCTTCCAGTCAGTCAAATCGCGCAAGCCGGTGACCGAAGATGCGGTCTTCGGCAACCATGCGGCCATCGCGTGTCACATGGCGAACGAGTCGTACTTCCGAAAACAGCCGGTGACGTGGGACCAAGCGTCGAAGACGATCAAGTCCTAGTACACGGGAGGAAAGATGCGACCCACATTCCCTTCAGCCGAGAAGAAACGGAGGATCATTTCGGTTCTTCTCGGCTTCTTGGTCTTAAGTGTTCTTGCCGTGGCGCAGGATTTGCCCACGGCCAAGCCAGAGACGGTCGGGCTGTCGTCCGAGCGACTAGAGCGCATTAACGCGGCCGTCCAGCGCGATATTGACGACAAGCGAATCGCAGGCGCGGTCACTCTGGTGGTCCGACACGGCAAGGTGGCCTGGTTCAAGGCACAGGGCATGGCGGACCGGGAGGCGGCCAAACCGATGCCGCTGGATGCCATGTTCCGCATCTGCTCCATGACCAAGCCCATTACCAGCGTGGCCGTCATGATGCTGTATGAAGAAGGCCGGTTCCTGCTCGATGATCCCGTGTCGAAATATCTGCCGGAGTTTAAAAATCCGAAGGTGCTCGTGAAACCGGCGTCGGGTGAGCGGTACTCGATCCCGGCGACGAAAGAAATCACGATTCGAGACCTGCTCCGCCATACATCGGGGATTACCTACAACTGGCATGACGATCTGGGCCCGATGTATGAAAAGGCTGGCGTTGCGAGCGGATTGCTGCAGTACGATGGCACCATCGGCGACAGCGTAAAGAATCTTGCGGGTCAGCCGTTGCTGTTCAATCCCGGAGACCACTTCGAGTACAGCCTCGGCGTTGATGTGCTGGGACGCCTGGTGGAAGTTGTATCGGCCAAGCCGCTTGACGAATTCTTTCGCACCCGCATCTTCGAGCCGCTGGGGATGAAAGATACCTATTTTTATCCGCCCGATAACAAGCTCGATCGACTCGCCACCGCATACACCTACTATGCCGAGAAGGGCCTGAATCGCTTCCCTGATACGCCGATCCGGGAAGGATCGTTTGTCTATTCGGCGGATTATCCGTCGCGAGGCCCGAAGAAATTGTTCTCCGGCGGCGCGGGCTTAGTCTCAACCGCGATGGACTACGCCCGTTTCTGCCAGATGATGCTGGACAACGGCAAATTGGGCAGCGCGCGCCTGTTGAGCCGAAAGACGGTCGAACTCATGACGCAGGACCAGCTCGGCAAGATCGGCCCGGATCAGGGCTTCGGCCTCGGTTTCGGAATTGAAGGCGTCAAGGGGCCGCTCTCCGAGTTGGGATCGGTGGGTGAATATAACTGGGGAGGCTTCTTCTACACCGGGTTTACCGTCGATCCGAAGGAACAGATGATCGTCATCTTCATGGCACAACTGCATCCCACGGGCGATTTGACCCTGGATCGCCAGGTCAACGAACTCGCATACCAGGCGATCATCGACTGAAGCACGCGAAGGCGATTTTTTTGGGGGAGCCAGACTCATCGCGCCAGGGTCGGGGCGAGCTGTTTCGGATCATGCTTCTCCTCGACCTGGACCTTGTCTTCACCCGGATCGAAAACTCCCTGCATAAGTACCGCCGCGATGAGCATGAAGCAACCGCCCGCCACCACCGCGGTCAGGCGGTTGTTGTGGAGCAGGTGGTTCATCACCCAGCCAAAGAACAGGGACGCGATGATCTCCGGCGTCACAATGAAGAAATTGAAAATGCCCATGTAGACGCCGGTCTTCTCTTTGGGCAACGATCCCGCCAGCACTGAATACGGCATGCAGAGGGTGCTGGCCCAAGCCATACCGACGCCCACCATGGTCAGCAGCAAGACATATTTGTCGTGAATGAAAGCGACCGAAATCAGTCCGATTCCACCTGCGACGAGGCAGAGGCTGTGAGTGTGCTTGCGTCCGATGGCGCGAGCGAGTACAGGAAGAAAGAAGGAAAACGCAAAACACACGGCGGAGTACAGCCCGAAGCAGATGCCGCCCCATTCGACGCCTGCGGAATAAAGAGACGACGTCGTATCGGGCGCAGCGAAAACATTGCGGGCGACCGCGACCGGGAAATACAGCCACATGCAAAACAGTCCGAGCCAGGTCAGGATCTGTACAGGGGCAAGCTGGCGCATGGTCTTCGGCATTTGCGCGATGGAATCGAGGATCTCTGCGGCATTGGCGGCCAGGCCGCGCTTCTCGCTCTTCATGCGGCGGAAGGCGTCCATATCTTCCGGCGGATATTCTTTCGTCGTGAAGATGGTCCACAGGACCGCGCCCAGGAACACCGCCGCGCCACTGTAAAACGAGATGCGAACCGTCAGCGGGATAGCATGTCCCGGGGCGCCCGCTCCGAGATGGAACCAGTTGGTCAGCATCCACGGCAGCGCCGAGGCGATCACGGCGCCGAGGCCAATGAAAAGACTCTGCATGGCGAAGCCGCGCGTGCGCTGTTGCTCGGGGAGCAAGTCGGCGACGAACGCGCGAAAGGGCTCCATGCTGATGTTGATTGATGCGTCCAGGATCCACAGAAGGCCGGCGGCCACCCAGAGCACCGACGAGCGCGGCATCATGATGAGGGCGAACGAACTGAGGAGTGCACCCGTCAGAAAGTAGGGGCGGCGGCGGCCGAGGCGCCCCCAGGTGTGGTCGCTGGCGTGGCCGATGATGGGCTGCACGATGAGGCCGGTGAGCGGGGCGGCGAGCCAGAGAATCGGAATCTGGTCGGCACGGGCGCCAAGGTATTCATAGATGGCGCTCATATTGGCCATTTGCAGTCCCCAGCCAAACTGAATGCCGAAAAATCCGAAGCTCATGTTCCAAATTTGCCAGAAAGACTTGCTGGGCTTTTCCATATGTACCGCCTTTGTGCCGTATCAGCTGCTGAAGCCGCGTTGACTTTGGACAACTTACGGCGCGGCTGGAAGCCGCGCCCTTTCAAATCGAATCGAATTCAGCGGTCATAGAGCGTCACCATTTCTTTAAGTCTCGCAGCGATCTGCTGGCTGGCCGCTCCGGGCTTCATGCGCCATTTCCAATATCCGCTCGGCACTCCCGGCAGGTTCATGCGTGCTTCGCTGCCCAGGCCGAGAATGTCTTGCATAGGCGCGACGGCGGTATTGGCAACGGAGGACATGATGCCGCGGATCATGACCCAATGGATGGTTTCGTCCTTGAAGGCTAGGTAGGCGCGGGCATGCGCGTGTTCTTTGACCACGTCCTCCGGCGTGCGGGTGCTGTCGCCAGCGCCGCTGCTGCTCCACCAGCCCACGACCGTGTCATTGTCGTGCGTGCCGGTATAGGCCACCAAGTCGCGGACGTAATTGTGTGGCTTGAACGTGGGTGCCTGCGGATCATTGCCAAACGCGAACTGCAGGATGGCCATGCCGGGAAGACCAAATTCGTGGCGAAGCTCCTCGACTTCCGGAGTGATCACACCGAGATTTTCCGCGATGATGGGCAAATCGCCGAATTCTTTGCGGAGAACGGAAAAAAGGCCTGCCCCGGGTCCCTTCACCCAACGGCCATTCATGGCCGTAGTCTCGTGTGCGGGCACCTCCCAGTAGGCCTCGAACCCGCGAAAGTGGTCGATGCGAACGCAGTCGTAAAGACGAAGTGCGGAGCGCAGGCGCTCGATCCACCATTTATATCCGGTCTGCTGCAGGAGCGGCCAGTTGTAAATTGGATTGCCCCAACACTGCCCAGTGGCACTGAAGTAGTCGGGCGGCACGCCGGCGATCTTCAGCGGGTTACCGCGTTCATCAATGAGGAAGAACTGGCGATTCGCCCAGACGTCGGCGCTGTCATGGGCAACGTAAATCGGAAGGTCGCCGATGATGCGGATACCGCGCTCGCGCCCATAGGCCCGCAGTTCCTGCCACTGGCGGAAGAATTCGTACTGAAAGAATTTCTGGGCCCGAATCGCTGGCGCCAGCGACTCCGACAGGCGCTTCATAGCGGAGGTCTCGCGCGCAGCGATATCGGGCGGCCATCGCGTCCAGGCCACCATGTTGTGGGCTTGCTTTACGGCCATGAACAAGGCGTAGTCATCGAGCCAGGTGGCGTTGGCGTGCGAGAATTCCTCTAGTCGGTGTCGTTCTTCAGCCGATGGGTTGGCAAAAAAATTTGCCGCCGCCTTTAGCAGGAGTGGCATTTTGAAACGAATGGCGGCGCCGTAATCCGCCGTTTCAAGCGGGAATGCAGGGACGCTTCGCAAGTCGCTCTTGTCCAGGATGCCTCGGTCGGCGAGGCGATCAAGACCGATCAGCAGCGGATTCCCGGCGCTGGCGGAAAAGCATTGAAAGGGCGAATCGGCGTAGCCCGTGGGGTTCAGGGGCAGAACCTGCCAGAGCTTTTGCCCGGCGGAGTGGAGGAAATCGATAAAACGATAGGCCTCGCGACCGAAATCGCCCACGCCATGCGGACCGGGCAGAGACGTAGGATGAAGCAGAACCCCGCTGGAACGGGGAAATTTCATGGGAGAACCATAAACAGTTCTCACGCCAGACGCAAGGGTGAAGGGCGGTCCGCAGTGCAGTTTGTAAGGAGCGTTCGTCATACACCTCGTGTCATCGTGAGCCGAGCGAAGGACCTCTGTACTCCCCGGCCAGTTGCATAGGTCCCTTCGACAAGATCAGGGCAGGCTCTTCGGCGCCAAAGAACGGCGCCTCAGGATGACACGGCTTTTGATACGAATCTGGCGCTCAAGCTCCACCACTAACAGCGTTCGGCGGTTAATGGACTTTGCGGTAGAGGTGGAAGTCCCAGGCGTTCAGGACGAGCGCCGGGAGCGAGGTTTTCTTGCGAGCATTTTCGTCGATGCCGGGAGTCTCGTCGGTGTATTCGCCGGCGGGAGCGTCGACTACTCCGGCATAAGGTCGGTTCGAGACGTTGATCGCGACGAAATATTCTTCGCCCGCGCCGCGGCGAAAAAAAGTCAGAACGCGGTCGGGCGACCCGTTCCCCACCCACTCGGTTTCGCCCTGCTGCAGGGCCGGATGAGCGCGGCGGATCGCGATGAGTTGCTTATAGAATGGCAGGAAGTTCGAGCGCCGCTCGGAGATCTGCCAGAAGACCGGCAACTTCTCGAACAATGCGGGGGCGCCAGACTCGGTCGTATCGCCGACTTCCATCCCGTTGTAGAGCATGGGCACGCCGTCCATGGTGAAGACCAGAGCGGAGGCTGCCAGGGCACCACGCTCGCCGAAGCGGGCAATGGCACGCTTTTCGTCGTGGTTGTCAGAGAAGCGCATCTCGAGAGCACCCTTCGGATAGCGCCCGTGTTCCCGTTGCCAATCGAAGATGACCGCCTGCGCCGCCGCGCCGTTTTCGAGAACGTCAGTCATGGTGCTGTGAAACGGCCACGCATAGTCCAAGTCAAACGCTTTCGTCAGCAGTTCCGGCTTGTTGGCCTCCGCGATCATGATGAGGTCGGGCTTAATTTTGGTTAGTTCGGCACGGGCATTTTCCCAGAAGTCCGTGGGTACTTCGCCGGCAACATCACAGCGAAAACCGTCGAGGTCAAACTCGTTCAGCCAGTACTTCAGCATGTCGGTCATGTAAGCGCGGAGCTGAGGATTCCTGTAATCGAGACCGGCGACGTCGGACCAGTCCGGGTCCGGCGGAATGATGTTGCCCTGAGCGTCTTTCTTGTAGAACTCGGGATGCTTCATCAGCACGCTATCCCAGGCGGTGTGATTCGCCACAATGTCGATGATGATCTTAAGCCCACGTTTGTGCGCTTCACCGACGAGATGTTTGAAATCGTCTTTCGTGCCGTACGAGGAATTGATGGCGTAATAATCCTGCACGGCATACGCGCTGCCGATGCTGCCCTTCTTCTTCACTTGCCCAACGGGATGAATGGGCATAATCCAGAGAATGGTGACACCGAGGTCTTTGAGGTAATCGAGGCGTTGCTCAACCCCTCGGAAGTCGCCCGCAGCAGAGAAGGTACGAGGATTCACTTCGTAGACAACTGCGGATTTGATCCAGTCGGCGAGGGGATGCGCAGCTTGGTCGGCGGCGAATGCGGGGTGCAGGAGAGCAAGACTCAACACAACGACGAAACACAATCGGCCGATCTTCTTCACGGAGGCCCCTCGCTGAGCGATTTATTGAAAGTGCGGCGACCTCAACACCGGAGCGCTGTGCTCGCCGCTGCCCAGAGGAGTCTATACTCTTTCCACGACTGGCATGACAACCAAAGGCAACGCCACATCTTCTGCTGCCGCCTTGGCTAGCGGGATTGCAAGCCGCTTCGCTGCGATCCGCGAGGTCGAGGCCGTGGTTCTGGCCGGATCGCAGTCGTCGCCGTTCGCGGACGATCAATCCGATGTCGATCTGTATGTGTACGCGAGCGAGATTGTTCCCACGTCCTTGCGGGCCGAGATTGCGCGCGGCGCCCGGCGCTCTGAGATCGGCAACTCGTTTTGGGAGCCGGGGGATGAGTGGATCGACGAAACCGGAATCGGTGTCGACGTAATGTTTCGCACGACACGGTGGATCGAAGACCAACTGGATCGCGTTCTGCAGCGGCATGAAGCGTCAGTCGGGTATTCGACTTGCTTCTGGTATAACGTCGGGAATTCGCGTTCGCTGATTGACCGGTCGGGGTGGTTCAAGGCGCTCCAGGAGCGAGCAAACCAGCCATATCCCGAGCAGTTGAAGCGGGCGATCGTAGCGAAGAATCATCCTATTCTTCGCAATACCATGTCATCCTACATGCACCAGATCGAACTGGCGCTCGAGCGGCACGACTCGATCAGCGTGAATCACCGCACGGCCGCCGTACTGGCAAGCTACTTCGACATTGTTTTTGCGGTCAACGGGCAGCCGCATCCCGGCGAGAAGCGTTTGCTGAAATTCGCGCGAGCTTTGTGCGCGAGGTTGCCAACGGGGATGGAGGAGCGCGTCGGGGCCGTTTTGTCATCACTGCCTGATGGTCCCGTAACGCATCTTGCGAACACAATGCTGGACGGGTTGGATGACCTGTTGCGCGGTGCAGGATTTCCTTGATCGCCGCGCTGTGACACTTTTGAGGAGGGAACCATCATGAGTGAATCTTCGCGGCAATTCGATCGCCGAACTTTCCTGAGCGGATCCGCCGCCGTGGTGGCCAGTGGCGCGATCCTGCCGCGTACGGCGTTGTCCTACGGGAACATTATTGGCGCTAATGACCGGATTTCGCTGGGGCACATTGGTATTGGGAATCGCGGCGGCGATCTGGACCTGATTGTGTCGAAGCTGAAGTCTACCCACCGGGTGGAGATGACGGCGGTCTGTGATCTGTGGAAGGGAAACCGAGAGAAGGCCGTCGTCACCAATACCGGCTACTACGATCGGGCCCCGCGGGGCGTCCAGCACCTCGAAGATCTGCTGGCGATGAAGGACGTCGATGGCGTGCTGATCTCAACACCGGAGCACTCGCATTCACCGATTCTGAAGATGGCAGCTGAGGCCGGCAAGGATGCCTACGTCGAGAAGCCGATGGGGAACGTGATCGCCGAGGTTAAGGCGGCTCGCGACGCGGTGTTGCAAGCCAAGACTGTGGTTCAGGTCGGCACGCAACATCGCAGCGAGCCATACCCGCGAGCGGCGCAGGAGGTCGTTCGAAGTGGTGCTTTGGGCGACATCAGCAAGATTGAAATCGTTTGGAACTACCACGGTCCACGCTGGCGCGGCCGGGAACAAGTCAAACGGATCCGCGAGCAAGACACAGATTGGAGCAAGTGGTTGCTGACCAAGCCGGCACGCCCATTCGATCCGCAGCTGTATTTCGAGTTTCGTTTGTATAAAGAATTCTCCAGCGGAATTCCGGACCAGTGGATGAGCCATGGCATCGATCTGGTGCACTGGTTCATGAACGACAGCTTTCCCCAGTCGGCGGTTTCCCATGGGGGAGTCCTGGCTTGGCATGACGGGCGCGAGAACGCGGATACTCTCCAGGCTTTGCTGGAGTATCCCAAGGGCTTTCTCGTAAGTTATTCCACCAGCTTCGGCAACGATGCGCCCAGCTTCACGCGCTACATGGGCAAGAAAGCAACGTTGTTCAACATCGGGGGGGAAGGCAGCCCGCGTTATCAAGTGATCGAGGAGAAGGGCACGCACGAAGACGATGCCGACATTGACCAGAAGCGGGAATCGAAATTCATCTTCTTGCCGGGCGAGAACAAGCTCCCGCCTATGGGGATTGATGATCTCTCCTTAGAACACATGGCGAACTGGTTTGAATGCATGCGAACGCGCACGCAGCCGAACTCGTCCGTGCATGACGGATTTGCGCACTCAGTGGCCTGCACCATGGCGGCCGAGGCGTACTGGTCGGGCAGGAAGGTCTACTGGGATCCAGTGACGGAGACGATCGTGGATCGTTCGCCAGCCAAAGGGTCCAACACCTGACCAGGTCTCTTGACAGCCTTTAGTGGGGACGCCTCGATGATCTTGTAGTCCTGGTACTCGATGGAGAGGCTCGCTGTGCCGCCCAAGCGGATCACGCTCTGCGTGCGGTTTTCGGCGGGAAGCCAGAAATCGTCGACCTTGACGTACTTGTGGGCGATTTCAGTCTTCTTGATCCAGAACGATGGATTCTTTCCGGGTTCTCCTTCAATCCGTGCGACCGCGAAATCCTTGGCGTCGACCCAAATCTTTCCCCGATAGAGGAACTTGTTCTTCGTCTTCGGCAGCAGGTTGAGGATGTACTGGCCGCCTTCGGGAGTATTTTTGTACCCGGCGAATTCAAAATCGTAATTCTCGGAGCTTAACCTTGTCTGGCGTTGATTGTCCCCTTTGGCGGCTTCCAGTTCGCCCTCCAACAGTTTCTTGAAAACGTGATCGATGATGAACTTGGAGCCGGTTTGGGAAACTACGGTGAACTCCTTGGAATTGGGAGCGCGGTAGTTGACCTTTACCACCATTTCCGCATCCCGATTGCTAGGGAAGCCGCGATATTCCATGCGATAGACGCGCTTGCCCTCGAACCGGCCGAGCGCAGCCGTTCGCTCAGCATTTCTCTCCTCAAGGGTCTTGACGATCTGGGCTAAGGGTAAAGAAGCATTCTGGACGGCGGGCGCAGGCTCGGAAGCTTGCTGGGCGGCGGCCACATGTGAAAGAAGAAGAATGCCGACAACACTTGCAGCGAGTAAGTTGCGCCCCCTCGAGACTCTCATGCAGATTGGCCTTTATGGACGGCTCTTCAGCCCCTGGGGCCGAGTACAAGAAATTAAAGCTGGTAAGTTTACTCTGGACCAAAGGCTGTTCCAGGTCAATCGGAAAGCGAATATTCTTCTCAACGTCAATCGTCCGACAAATTCGTGCCGTCCTTCGCACACCCAGGGCTGACGCCGGCTTGATTGCAGATCGGATTCCCTCCCACCCCTGACGGCGGGCAAGTAGTGGCCGAGCTCCTGACCAATCACTGATACTCCCTCGCACATGCTAGGCTGCGCTTTGGGCCTCCGTCAACGAAATGAGGCAGGAACTAACGAGTCGAGGCCAGGAGCACGGAATCATAGCAAGACATATCCTTCTGGGTTAAAATTACGTTGTCTCCTTCTTCGGAGAGCACGGGCATGTCGCGCCAGCGTCTGCGTTTGGTTTGGACCTTGGGCTCGCCACACTGATTGAGGACCCTGAAATCGTCCCGCCAACTGCACTGCAGTGATTGCTTTCTTCGCGGGTTTTGACCGCCTTCATTTTGGTTATTTGTTGTGGCTGCGACTGTCGAGGTTTCCGTGCCGCAAGTGGCGACGGCACACTCGGGGCAGCACAGATGATCGGAAAATCACTTCGCTCGTATCGCATCGAGGCCAAGCTCGGGGCCGGTGGGATGGGTGTGGTCTACAAGGCGGTGGATTCCCGCCTTGGCCGAAGTGTTGCGATCAAGATTCTTACCGCGACGGCACTCAACGCAGACCGCGAGCGCCGCTTTGTCCAGGAAGCAAAGGCAGCCTCGTCGCTGAACCATCCGAATATTGTCACCATCTACGACATTGACACGCAGGAGATCGATGGAAAGCCCGTGCAATACATCGCCATGGAGTACGTGGCGGGAGATACGCTCGATCACGTAATCGGGCGGAAGGGCCTGCGGATTCGCGATGTTTTGAAATATGCCGTCCAGATCGCAGACGCGCTGTCCGCGGCTCACGCTGCCGGAATTGTGCATCGTGACCTTAAGCCTGCGAACGTAATCGTGACGCCGCAGGGACTCATCAAAATCCTTGATTTCGGATTGGCTAAGCTGAATGAAGCCACGGAAGCCGATGCCTATGCCGAGACTCTTCATGGTGAAGGATCGCCCATCACCGAGGTCGGTACCATCCTAGGAACCGTTGCTTACATGTCTCCCGAGCAAGCCGACGGCAAGAAGGTCGACGCACGGTCGGACGTTTTCTCTTTTGGCTCGGTCCTATACGAAATGACGACTGGTCAACGGGCGTTCGCCGGTGGATCCAAGCTCTCGTCGCTCTCGGCGGTGCTCTACAAGGATCCGCAGCCGCCCTCGCAGACGATTCCAGAGATCCCCCCAGAACTGGATCGGATCATTGGACGATGCCTGAAGAAAGATCCTGAGCGCCGCTGGCAAACCATGGCCGATGTAAAGGTGGCGTTGGAAGAGTTGCGCGAGGAGACGGATTCCAGCAAGGTAGGGATTCTGACTCCGGCATCGGGCGCACGAATCGTTCCGCAAGCCAGGCGCTGGCACATTGCAAGGTTGCTGACTGGAATTGTGCTCGGGGTTGCGCTGGGACTTGTGTCAGGCATCTCTTATGAGCAGAAGTTTTTCCGTCCCGAGCCACCGTCGTTTCAGCGCTTGACGTTTCGTCGCGGGGATGTCACCTCGGCGAAGTTCGCTCCCGGGAACACCATTGTCTATTCTGCCGAGTGGGACGGCACCCCATCCACGCTATTTTCCGCCCAGCCTGGCAATCGTGAAGCGACGCCATTGCAGCTCCCCAGTGCACGAGTGCTGGCGATTTCGCAGAGCGGGGAGATGGCAATCCTGTTGGGCGGCGCGGACGTCGGCACACTCGCCCGCGTGCCGTTTGGTGGCGGCGCACCGCGAGAAATACTGGAAGGAGTGAGTGGCGCGGACTGGGGTCCGGATGGGGAATCACTAGCCGTAGTGCGGGTTGTGGGCGGACGGTACAAGCTGGAATATCCCGTAGGGACCGTGCTCTACGAGACCGACAAGCGGCCGCCGATGATGCCGCGCGTTTCAGCAGACGGCAAGCTGGTGGCCTTCTTCGATTATGACGCGGAAGTAGGGGATTATTCTCTCTGCGTCGTCGGCCCAAGCTATCCCCGACAGGTTCTGTCTCGCGGATGGCGCGCCATCGGCGCCCTAAACTGGTCCGCCGACAATCATGAAATATGGTTCTCCGGCGGCCAGCCCGGCGGCGATCCCGCGCTCTACGCTGTTACTCTCGCTGGCGTTCAGCGGCTGGTTTCTCAGACTGGCGGAATTATCGTAATGCAAGACGTGGCCCGCGATGGCCGTGTCCTGCTCAGCACCGTCAATTCACGGCTCGGTATCCTGTACTTACCACCGAACGGCGCCGCGCAGCGCGATTTAGCCTGGCTGGACTCGTCCTTGCTTTATGACATTTCGAACGATGGTAAATCCATCGTTTTCGCCGAGCTTTCCAATGGCCAAGGGCGCAACTCTGCTATCTATCTCAGGAACACGGACGGGTCTCCCGCGGTTCGCCTGGGAAATGGGCATCGACCTGCGCTCTCGCCGGATGGAAAGTGGGTGGCCTGCATCCACCACGAGGGAGAGCGCTCCGGTCTGATGTTGCTTCCCACTGGTCCCGGAGAATCGCGATTTCCGAATATCGAAGGAATCCACTTCGATGACGTGGAGTGGGCTCCCGACAACAAGCGGATTCTGTTCACAGGCAATGAAACCGGTCATGCGACCCGCACCTGGATTTACGAGGTAGAGGAAAACAAATGGACGCCCCTCACGCCGGAAGGTACGCGAGGTACTCGTGTTTCGCCAGACGGACGTTGGTTCGTCACCGTGGATGCGCACAAGTTATTGCTGTCGCCTTTGGGCGGCGGTGGGGAGTCCAAAACAATCGTGGACTTGCAGAAGGGCGAAAGTGTTGTGCGATGGAGTGGCGACGGGCGGTACTTGTTTCTGCAGCAGCGCGAACCCGCCAGCATCAAGATCAGCCGACTCGAGGTTGCTACGCATCGCCAAGAGCCTTGGCTGGTCGTGAGGGTTCCCGAACCCGGAGCCGCGTTTTTTGGGCCGTTGGCCTTGTCAGCTGATGGCAAAGCATGCGCTTCCACCTTCCAGCATGATCTTGCCAATCTGTTCCTGGTGAA
>Ga0209698_10000718_pt1 | contig 37881 bp, 38 predicted proteins | sample LitLauG_LLR_2012_FD_187203 | JGI IMG/M metagenome (GOLD analysis project Ga0209698, IMG submission 187203) | Freshwater sediment microbial communities from Pennsylvania, USA - Little Laurel Run_MetaG_LLR_2012 (SPAdes) (version 2) | ecosystem: Environmental > Aquatic > Freshwater > Creek >... | reverse complement strand
ACAAGCCGCCGCCCGTCAACCCAGCCAAACCCCAGCCCAAATCCTCGCCAAATCAATGCGAGTTCAGCTATGTTTGAATTTCCCCGGACAGCCGTGCGCTGGCGCGGAGAAGGGGGCGCACATCCATTGAATTAGTCGCTGGCATCACTCCTTGGGATGGCAATTGATCGTCCATTGCACGCCGAACCGGTCGGTAAAGTTGCCGTAGTGGTCGCCCCAGAATTTCCGTTCGAACGGAACCGTGACCTTGCCGCCCGCTGACAGCGCGTCGAAGAGCGATTGCGCGGCGGCTGGCTCGTCGTCCTCGATGAGGATCGCGCAGCCCTTCATGGGTTCGGAGTCTGGCCCGTCAGAAGCGTAGAGCCGAAACCATGGGCCATCAAAAACGCTGTGCAACACTTTGTCGCGCCACGCGGCGCCGTCGCGCTCCGCCATGGGCGTGCCCTCGTAGCGGCGGATTTCGCTGATTTTTCCCAGACCGCAGGATTCGTAAAACTTCAGCGCGCTCTCGCAATCGCCTTTGAAATAGAGGTAGGGGGCAACTTGCATAGTTTCCTCTCGCCGGTCGGCCCCGAATATCAGCCGTCAAACCGTTGTAACAATCAAATCATCTATGGAGATTGCACTGTGGGACGATGGGAATGATTCTTCCTGCCGCCCGCCCTGCCCGTCTTGCTCATGTCTCCCTTCTCGTGCAGGGAAGCGCCGTGCGAACCGACCCGAGAACCCGGCTTTGATGAAACATCGGATGGATTACGTCTGGCCGGTGGTTGGGCTCGGCGCAGTGGCGCTGGCCTCCTGGGCGCTTTGGAAAGAGATTCGCGGGCTGTCGATCGCCGATGTCGAGGCGGGCCTGTGGGCAATCTCGCCTTGGCATTGGCTTCTGGCGATCCTCGCAACCCTAATGGCCTATAGCGCCCTCGCCTGGTACGATCGGATCGCACTCGCGCATATGGGCCGTCGCATCGGTTGGGGCTTTATCGCGATCGTTTCGTTCACGACTTACGCGCTCTCGCACAATATCGGATTCACGATGCTCTCCGGCGCGGTCGTGCGTTATCGCGCCTACTCGACCAAAGGGCTGGGGATGGTCGAGGTCGGCCTTCTCGTCGCCTTCTGCGCCTTCACATTCACGCTCGGCAATGTGCTGCTCGGCGGCTTCGTCCTGACGTTCGAGCCGGCCATCGTCGGTCGCTGGCTGGATCTGCCGGCGTGGGTCGGCACGCTGCTCGGCCTGCTGATGCTGGGGGCGGTCGGGCTCTATGTTATCGGCGCGCTGCTGCACTTCAAGCCGCTGCGCATCGCGGGTTTTGAGCTGGTCTATCCCCGACCGCCGATCGCCGCGCGCCAATTGCTTGCGGGACCTCTCGAATTGATCGGCGCCGCCGGCATTATCTATTTCGCCCTGCCGGAAGTCGGAAACCCGGGGTTCGTGGTGGTGCTCGGCATCTTCCTCGCCTCTTTTACCGCGGCGCTGATAAGCCACGCGCCCGGCGGTCTCGGCGTGCTGGAATTTTCCTTCATCACCGCCCTACCCGAGGCGCCCAAGGCGGATGTGCTGGCGGCGCTGATCGTGTTCAGGCTGCTTTATCTCATCGTACCGTTGATTTTCGCGTTGTTCGTGGTCGCCCTGTTCGAGCGGGGACGCATCCGCGAACTCTTGCGCCCGACCCCGTGAGGCGACGATGTCCGATAGGCTGACGCCAGGCGATAGCGATGTCCTGCTGGTCATCGACATGCAGAACGATTTCATGCCGGGCGGCGCTCTGGCGGTCGCGGAGGGCGATGCGATCGTCCCCCTGGTCAATCGGATCGCGGGCAGATTTGCCAATGTCGTCCTGACGCAGGACTGGCACCCCGCGGGACACGCGTCCTTCGCGTCCTCGCATCCAGGCGCAAAGCCGTTCGAGAGCGTGACCATGCGGTATGGCGCGCAGGTCCTGTGGCCCGACCATTGCGTGCAAGGCGGCAGCGGCGCGCAATTGCATGCGGGTCTGAAGATCGATCACGCCATTCTGATCCTGCGCAAAGGCGCCAACGCCAACGTCGATTCCTATTCCGCGTTCACCGAGGCTGATCGCACGACGTCGACAGGGCTCGCCGCGCTGCTCAGGGCGCGGGGCATCACGCGCGTCTTCGTTTGCGGCCTCGCCACCGATTTTTGTGTCGCATGGTCGGCGCTTGACGCGCGCGCCAGCGGCTTTGAGACCTTTGTCGTTGCGGACGCCTGTCGGGGCATCGACGCCGCGGGATCGCTGGCCGATGCGTGGAAGGCAATGGAGGCCGCGGGCGTGCGCCGCATCCAATCCGCCGAGCTTCTTTCTTAACGGCGCTCCCAGCTTTACCAACGCTTAACCAGTCGGCCAGCATGAGTAGCCCCGCTGTCTGGCGCTCCATCCGCGCAGACCAAATATCCGACCTTCACTCAGGCCCGTCCGCCCAAAGCATGATCGTTCTTCATCACCATCCCTTCTGTCCGCATTCGCGGTTCGCCAGGCTCGCGCTGGGCGAATACGGGATTGAGTCGGAACTTGTGGAGGAGAACGTCTGGGAGCGGCGGCGGGATTTTCTGCGCCTCACCGCGGATGGCGCGACGCCGGTGCTTGTCGATGATGACGGGGCGGCCGTGCCGGGAGCGCAGACGATCGCCGAATATCTCGACGAGACGCGCGGCGCAGGGATGGGCGAGCGGCGGCTGATGCCACAGGACCCCCTGGACCGCGTCGAGGTGCGCCGCCTGATGCACTGGTTCAACGTCAAACTCTTCAACGAAGTGACGAACTGGCTGGTGACGGAAAAGATCACAAAGCGTTTCATGCCGCCGGCGCAGGGCGGCGGCGGGCCGGATATGGATTCCATCCGGGCCGCGCGGGCCAATCTGCGCTATCATGTGCGCTATGTCGGGTACCTGATCGGCGCCCGCAAATGGTTGGCCGGCGACCAATTCAGCTACGCCGATCTGGCCGCGGCGGCGCATCTGTCGGCGATCGACTATCTCGGTGATGTTCCATGGGCCGAAGACGAAGCGGCGAAGAACTGGTACGCAAGGATCAAGTCGCGGCCCTCGTTCCGCCCGCTGCTGGCGGACCGCGTTCGCGGCGTACTGCCGGCGGAAGCCTACGCGGATCTGGACTTTTAGACGCGTTGCGGGTGCGCGCCCGCGAACTCGGCTTTGATGTCTGCCGCATCGCCGCGCCGGAGCTTTCGGCGGAAACCAAGGACCATCTGGCGCAATGGCTCGGCGAGGGCCGCCACGGCGATATGGACTGGATGGGCGCGCATCGCGAGCGGCGCGCCGATCCCCGCGCTCTGTGGCCCGAGACCCGCAGCATCATCATGCTCGGCATGAATTATGGGCCGGCGAACGATCCGCTAGCGACGCTGGCGAACAAGAGCGCCGGCTCGATATCGGTCTATGCGCGCCATCGCGACTACCACAACATCATCAAGGGTCGTCTCAAATTACTGGCCAGCTGGCTTGCCTCGCAGACGCAGGCCGAGCGGCCGGAAGTGAAGGTGTTCGTCGACACCGCGCCGGTCATGGAGAAACCGCTCGCGGCGCAGGCCGGTCTTGGCTGGCAGGGCAAACACACCAATCTCGTTTCGCGGGATTTTGGCTCGTGGCTGTTTCTCGGCTCGATATTCACCACGATGGAATTTGCGAGCGATGCGGGGGAAAGCGACCATTGCGGGAATTGCCGCGCCTGTCTGGACATTTGTCCGACAAAGGCTTTCCCCGCTCCCTATCAGCTCGACGCGCGCCGCTGCATCTCCTATCTGACGATCGAGCATAAAGGCGTTATCGCTGAGGAGTTTCGCGCCGCCATCGGCAACCGCATCTTTGGCTGCGACGATTGCCTTGCCGTATGCCCCTGGAACAAGTTCGCGGCGCGCGGCGCGGAAGCGAAATTGACTGCGCGCGCCGATCTCGAAGCGCCTGATTTAGCCGACCTTGCAGCGTTGGACGAGCATGGGTTTCGTCAGCGCTTCGCCGGCGGCCCGATCAAGCGCATCGGGCATGCGCGCTTCCTGCGCAATCTGCTCATCGCGATAGGCAATTCTGGCGATTCGCGGTTGATCCCACTAGCCAGCGAGCGTCTCTCGCATGAATCCCCTCTTGTGCGGGGCATGGCTGTCTGGGCGCTCGCGCAACTGTGTTCAACAAAAGAGTTTCACTCCCGGGCGGCGTTTGCCGCCGGATTGGAAAAGGACCAGGAGGTTGAGACCGAGTGGCGCGCGGCGTTGCGGGTCAACCGGAGCGCGACGCCGGCGCCGCTGGCTTAATGGGCGGTCGCGGGCGCTGTCGCGCTCTGCGTTTCCTGCCGCAATTTTTCGATTTCGTCCTTGAGCGATAATTTCTTGCGTTTCAATTCGATGATCTTCAAATCGTCCGTGCCAGGATGCATTTTCTCGGCGGCGATCGCGTTTTCGATGGCTTGATGACGACGCTCGAGTTCACTCAGATGCGACTGTAGGGACATTGGCAAGACTCCCCGTTCGTTAATCGACAACGAAATTGTGACACATCCGCAAGGCGATTCAAGCGGTTAAATGCAGCGTCCCGATCAAATTTTTGGGCGCCCGTTTAAAAATCGCCGGATCGGGCTGCCCAAAGCAGCGCGGGAATCTTGCGAAGATCGCGGGCTGCCACCATAATCCCCCTCGGGGTGTGTTTGCTGGACTCTGCGAATGGCGCCGGGGCGAATCACTTGAGCGGGCGCAATGGCTCGGGACGGGTTGGATGACGTTGTGCGGGCGGACTTGCGCCGCCAGATCGAGAGATTGCGGGAGGAACATCGCGATCTCGATGCGGCAATCGAAGCGCTCGCGACCGCGGGCGCCGCGGACCAACTGCAAATGCAGCGTCTGAAAAAGCGTAAGCTTGTGCTGCGCGACCGGGTCGCGCAGCTCGAAGATGAGCTTACGCCTGATATCATCGCATAAGAGCCACCCGTTCTCCTGCGCGGAAGCCCGCACTTGTCGATCAAAACGCTCCTTTTGTTGCTTGCCGCCGCGAATTTCGTGATCGGCATGGGCGCGTTTGTCGTCATCGGCGTGCTGCCTCCCATCGCCGCGGACTTCGAGATAACTTCGTCCACGGCCGGTTGGCTGATGACCGCTTACGCCCTGGTCTACGGCGTTTCCTCGCCCATCCTGATCGCGGTGACAGGTTCGATCGATCGCGCTCGCCTGCTGACCATTGGAATGATCTTATTCGCGCTCGGCTCGTTTGCCGCCGCTGCCGCGCCGAATTTCGCGATTCTGCTCGGCGCCCGGGGACTTATGGCGCTGGGCGGCGGTCTCGTTACGCCTGTCGCGGCCTCGATAGGCGCCGCCCTGGTCCCGGCGGAGGCGCGCGGCAAGGCCTTGGCGACCATTTTCGGCGGGCTGACGCTCGCGCAGGTCTTCGGCGTTCCGGCGGGGTCATGGATTGGCTTTGCGTACGGATGGCGAATGACCTTCCTGGCGATTGCGGCGCTGTCGACGCTCGGCGCTATCGTGCTGGCCAGATACGCGCCGCGGGCGATCAAGGCGCCGCCAACCACGCTGACGACGCTGTTTGAAGTGCTGCGCGCGCCAAAGCTCATGGCGGCATTGTCCTTCACAGCGCTCTTCATTGGCGGGCTGTATGTCCTCTACACACCTACCTTTCGCCGTTCATCCAGTCGCGCTACAATCTCCAGCGAGACGGAATCACCACCGTCCTGGTCATCTACGGAGTGGGCGCCGCGCTGGGAAATTTCGCCGGCGGCGGCCTCACCGATCGAATCGGCGCGGTGCCGGTGCTCGCCATTCTGTGCCTCGCGCAACTGGCGATCCTGCCGTTTCTCACGCTGGCGCCGGTCCCGCTGATCGTGCTCGTGGCGGCGCTTGTTGTCTGGAGCATGTTCTCCTGGGCGTTCATGGCCCCGCAGCAGACGCGCCTCGTCGGCCTCGATGCGCCGCGCACGCCGGTGCTGTTCGCGCTGAACGCGTCCGCCATCTACCTTGGCGGCGCATTGGGGTCGCTGATCGGCGGCCAGGCGCTCGCCCGGTTCGGATTCGAGGCTCTCGGTCCGGTCGGCGCGATCATCGTGGCGGCGGCCCTCGCCAGCCTTGCGATCGTGCGGCGCATGACGCTGTCGGACCGGCAAGCGGCTCGCAAAGGCTTACGTAACGCAGGGCGGGAATTGATCGATGGCTGAAGACGGTTCCGCACAACGCAGCACCTGGCCGCTGCCAAAGTTCTATTTCTCGGTCGACATCAGCGGCATCGGCGAGAATCTGAAGTTCCAGGAGGTCACGGGCCTCGACATCGAGTCTCAGATCATCGAATATCGCACCGGCGCCAGCAAAACGTTCTCGACGATCAAGATGCCCGGCATCGTCAAGTCGGGCAACGTCACGCTGAAGAAGGGCGTGTTCGTCAAGGACAGCAAGTTCTGGGACTGGTTCTCGGAGCGGAAGCTGAATCAGATCAAGCGGCGCACCGTCACGATCAAATTGATGGATGAGAGCGGCAAGCCGACGATGACGTGGACGCTCGCCAACGCCTTGCCGACCAAAATTACGTCAACCGATCTCAAGTCCGACGGCAATGAGATCGCGGTGGAAAGCATGGAAATCGCGCACGAGGGGTGACGAGCGCCAATGGGTAGGGGGATGTTGAACTCGCGTGAGCGCAGCACCGCCATCCTTTCGCGCCACGGCATTAGACAGGCGGTGGCGGTTCCGATCCACTCGCAGGCGCGGACCTCCGCCCGGCGGTCCGCAGAATCCATGGCTGACAATACTGCAGAAATAACCAAATAGTTTCAATAGCTTGTCGATTTTTCATTCCAATAATCAGAAATTGTGCTAGAGTGTTTTTCCTGATCCTCGCGAGGCAGAGCCGCGTGCCACGCGCTAGGGCCGGCCCGTCGCCAAGGCGCCTGAAACTGAAGGAATATGCGCCGTTACGCACTTAAAGTCCTGAAATCATTCAACCATGCACAAATGTGCGGCCGCCGAAGACGGCCGATCGTTCCGAGCCTTGCGCCGCTCGCCCCCATCGTCTAAGGCGACGCCTCCCCCAACTGGACCGCCACTTGCCCCTCACCCCCAAACCCGTCGCCATCATCATGGGCAGCCAGTCGGACTGGGCGACGATGCGACGCGCGGCGCATACGCTGACCGAACTCGGCGTCGGCCATGACGTGCGGATCGTTTCCGCCCACCGCACGCCCGACCGGCTTGTCGCGTTCGCCAAGGGCGCGCGAGCGATGGGCTTCAAGATCATCATCGCGGGGGCGGGCGGCGCCGCACATCTGCCGGGAATGACAGCGGCGTTCACCAGCCTGCCAGTGTTCGGCGTGCCGATCCAGAGCAAAGCGTTGTCGGGGCAGGACAGCCTGTTATCGATCGTGCAGATGCCCGCAGGCGTGCCGGTGGGGACTCTGGCCATCGGCGAGGCGGGCGCGATCAATGCCGGTCTCCTCGCCGCCGCCGTGCTCGCGCTCGCCGATCCGGCGCTGGCGGAGCGGCTGGACGTCTGGCGCGCGGCCCATAGCGATTCTGTTGCGGAGCGCCCAAGCGATTCCGAAAAGCTGACATGATCCTCAGTCCCGGGGCCACAGTTGGCATATTGGGCGCGGGCCAGCTCGGCCGGATGCTGGCGATGGCGGCCGCGCGGCTCGGCTTGCGCAGCCACATTTACGCTCCCGAGAGCGACGCGCCGGCCTTCGATGTGGCCAGCGCCTCGACCGTCGGCGACTACGAGAACGAGCAGGCGCTGGCCGGATTTGCCGACTGCGTCGATGTCGTCACCTACGAGTCCGAGAATATCCCGACCGCCTGCGCCGAATTCCTGGGCCAGCGGCGTCCAGTGCGCCCGGGGACGCGAGCCCTCGCCGTGGCGCAGGACCGCCTCGCAGAAAAAAGCTTCCTGCGCGATCTCGGCCTTGCCACCGCGCCCTTTGCGCCCGTCGAGGACGCTGGCGCGCTTGTGCGCGCCGTCAGTGCGCTCGGACGGCCGTCGATTCTGAAAACCCGGCGGTTTGGCTACGACGGCAAGGGCCAGGCGCTGATTCGCGAGGGCTCCAACCTGCCCGCGCTGCATCGCGGCCTCGGCGGCGCCCCGACCATCCTCGAGGGTTTCGTCACGTTCGAGCGTGAGATTTCGGTGCTGGCGGCGCGCAGCGTCGAGGGCGCGTTCGCGGCGTTCGACGTCTGCGAGAACGAGCACGAGCATCACATTCTCGCCCGCACGCATGTGCCCGCCCGCATCGCCCCGGCGACCGAGATCCACGCGAAAGCCATCGCGCGGCAGATCATGGACGCCCTGGACTACGTCGGCCTGCTCGCCGTGGAGCTGTTCGTGACGCGTGACGCCGACGGCGCGGAAGGGCTCGTCGTCAACGAACTGGCTCCGCGCGTCCACAACTCCGGCCACTGGACGCTCGACGGCGCGCAGACATCGCAGTTCGAGCAGCACATCCGCGCCATCGCCGGCTGGCCGCTGGGCGGCACAACGCGGCGCGGGCGCATCGAGATGCACAATCTGATCGGCGAGGATGCGGAGGAATGGCGCGATATTCTGGCGCAGCCCGACCTCTGTCTGCATCTCTACGGCAAGCTGGAAGTGCGACCCGGCCGCAAGATGGGCCACGTCACGCGCGTGTTGCCGTCTGCCGGCAAAAGTGTGTAGTATCCGGCGGCTCCATAGGCGGCATAGAAGCGATCATGCGCATCGGCCTCGGGGTTTGGTTGATCTTCGTCATCTTTGGCGGAGCGCCCGCTCAGGCTGCTCCCTTTGTTCCCGAATCCGATAGCCAGATTCTGGAGCGACTGCCGTTCGCCGCGAATGATCCTGTTAGCCGCAAGCTGAGCGCATTGCGCGGGCAGCTGAAGGACCAGCCGGACAATCTGCCGCTGGCGCTCACGCTGGCGCGCGGTTATGCGGATCTGGGTCGCGAAACTGGCGATCCGCGATACGCCGGTTACGCCCAAGCCGCCCTCGCGCCGTGGTGGGATCTCGAGCAGCCTCCCGTCGAGATTCTGGTCCTGCGCGCCTTTTTGCTCCAGACGACGCATCAGTTCGAGGCGGCGCTCGCCGATCTGGCGAAGGTCCTCAGCGCCAATCCCCGCAATTCACAAGCGCGGCTGATGCGCGCGACGATCTTGCAGGTCACTGGCGCTTATGCCGCGGCGAGGGACGAATGCAACGCGTTGCAAGGTCTGACGCAGGAGTTGGTGTGGACGGTTTGCCTCGCCACCGTTAACGCCGCGACCGGGCGCCTGCGAGACAGTTACGAGCGACTGCGGACGGCGCTCGATCGTTTTAGCGCAACTCAACCAGAGATTCGCGACTGGGCGATGACTGGCATCGCCGAAATGGCGGCGCGCGCGGGTCTGGCCAAGGAGGCGGACGGATATTTTCGGGCCTCGCTGGCGAGCGACCCGGCGGACGGCTACCTTCTGGCCGCATACGCGGACTTTCTGCTGGACGAGGGTCGGCCGCAGGAGGCGGCGGCGCTGGTGAAGGACCGCACGCGCTCGGACCCTTTGCTGTTGCGCTACGCCCTGGCGTTGCAGGCACAGCATTCCCCCGAGCTTGCCGCGCGGGTGGCGGAACTGCGCGACCGTTTCGCCGCCAGCCGCCTTCGCGGCGACCGAGTTCACTTGCGCGAAGAGGCCCAATTCACTCTGCATTTGCTCGGTGAACCGCAGGCTGCGCTGGGGCTCGCGAGCGAAAACTGGCGGGTGCAGAAGGAGCCGGCGGATCTTCGCATCCTGCTCGAAGCCGCCCTGGCCGCGCGCGACGCCGCGCAAGCCAACGCCGCCAGGAGCTGGCTAGCCGCCACCGGCCTCGAGGATGTTCGCGTCAACAAATTATTGTCGGCGGCCCCGAAACCCAACTGACTCCGCGTCCGTACCTGCGATTGCAAGCTTTCCCGGCGCCCAAAATGCGCCCGAGCCGAGGAGGACAAACTATGAAACACGCGTCCAGGTTATGGTTCCCGCTGCTGGCATCGTTGCCCCTCACGTGGGCGATCCCCGCCGAGGCGGCAAGCCACCGTTCGGCGCCCCTCGTGGCGTTGGATCCGTCAGTCAACAACACCGATGTCTATGCCTTTGTCAGCTATGACGCGGCAAATCTGGCTCGCGCCGCGGATCAGCGGAAGGTCACCTTCATCTCAAACTACGTTCCGGGCCAGGACCCCAGCGACGGGCCTAACTATTTCAGTTTCGACGATACGGTCCGCTATGCGATCAACGTCGACAATAATCGCGACGGCAAGGCCGACGACATTGTCTATGAGTTCTATTTCAAAACCGAGAACCGACCCGTCGGAGGTCCCGGCGGATTGACGTCTCCAGTCCCGTATCTGGGCAACAAGCACATCCCGCTCGCGGTTCCGTTGCAAGGCATCACCGCTCTGGATGGTCCGGGATCGGAGGGGTTGACCCGTCGGCAGACCTATAAAGTCTTTGAGGTCCGCAGAGGCATTCGGACAGAATTGTTCGCCAATCGCACCCTTGTCGCCGTTCCCTCGAATACAGGACCGGCGACTTTTCCAGATTATCCCGCCTTGGCCGCACAAGGCGTCTATACGGATACCAACACTGGCGTTCGCGTTTTTGCCGGGCAGCGCGCCGAGACGTTCTACATCGATCTGGGCGCGGTGTTCGACACATTGAATCTGCGCCGCTACCTGCCCACCCTGACCGGTCCCGGAGAGGATTCCGACAACGTCAACCCGTTCGGCGTCAATCGCTTCAGCGGAGCCAACATCAACACTATCGCCATCGAGGTTCCAATCACCAGCGTCACCAGCGACCGCAAACCGGCCGCGACAACGGGAAATCCGGTCATCGGAATCTATGCCGAGGCTGATCGGCGCAAAGTGACGGTCCTGCGCGATTCGAGGTCGCGCGATGACGCCGGAATGGGCGCGCAAGCCGGACAAACGTCGAATAGTTCTCCCAGCTCGCCGCTGGAGTTCGGCCCGTGGGTGCAAGTGTCGCGAATGGCCAATCCGCTTGTGAACGAGTTGATCATCACCACCCCGTTCAAGGACGGCTGGAACGCCGCCGAGCCTGAGAATGAGGCCAACTTTCAGTCCTTCTACAAGAACCCGGTCATCGCAACCGAACTCAACCTCATCTTCGGCGTTCCGATCCTGCCAATCGATGGGTCGCCGGCGAACAATCGCACTGATCTCATGAGCATTTTGCTCAAGTATCCGGGTCAGCCGTTGGCCGGCAATAATTGCGGCTCGCCGTGCTCCGAACTTCTGCGGCTTGACCTGCGCACGCCCCCCACCGTGCCCGAGTCGCAAAGCCGGCTTGGCTCGGCGGTGGGGACTGACCCTGCAGGCTATCCGAACGGTCGGCGCCCCAACGATGACGTCACCGACATCATCGTCCGCGTCGCCGGCGGCAAGAACTACATCGCCAATCATGTCGGCGATGGAGTCAATTACCTCGAGGGCGCGCCCGGCGTCGTCGGCACGGATATAACCGCGAATGGCATCGCGAAGAACTTCCCGTTCCTGCCGACGCCGTATGATGGCAAGAACCGCCGGCACATCGACTGCGGCGAGTCGGGCGCCAATGCCTGCGGCCCGCTCGTGCCTTGATTGAGGGACTTTTGGCGCGGTCCGGCAGCGTGCTGGGCCGCGCCAAATATTGCTTATCCAAGAATTGATCGCGAAGGGGTGCCATTGACCAGGATTTGGCGGATCGCGGTCATTTTGGCTTTCACGTTCGGTTTCGGACAGATCGCCGAGGCCCATAAACCGAGCGACGCCTACCTCGCGCTTTCGCCGAACGGCGCTGAGATCCCGGGGCAATGGGACATCGCCTTGCGCGATCTCGACTTCGCCATCGGGCTCGACGCCGACGGGGACGGCGCGATCACCTGGGGCAAGGTCAAGGCGAAGCGCCAGGAGATCATCGCCTATGCGATGGCGCGGCTCGCGATTGCCGGAGATGGCGACACCTGCCCCGCCAAGGTCGCGGAAATCCTGATTGATAATCACAGCGACGGCGCCTATGCGGTGCTGCGTTTTTCCGCCGCATGTCCGCATGCCCCGAAGACATTGCAGGTGACCTACCGCCTGTTCGCCGACATCGACCCACAGCACCGCGGACTCCTGCGGCTCGAAATCGCCGGACAAACCCGCACCGCGATTTTCGGGCCCGGCAACCCGCAACAGGCCTTCGAAGCGGGTGGTCAAAATCTCTGGGAGCAATTTCGGGACTATTGGGCCGCCGGCGTGGAGCACATCTGGACCGGCTATGACCACGTCCTGTTCCTGCTGTCTCTACTCCTCCCTGCGGTCATGACGCTGAACGGAGGGCGTTGGACGTCGGGCGATGGATTCCGAACGGCCTTCGTCGATGTCCTGAAAATTGTCACCGCGTTCACTCTGGCGCATTCGATCACGCTCGCCCTCGCCACGCTCCGTATTGTTGAAGTCCCCGCTCGCCTCTCGGAATCGGCGATCGCCCTGACCGTTACGCTCGCCGCGCTCAACAACCTCTATCCCGTAATCCGCGGCAGGCGCTGGATCGTCGGCTTCGGCTTCGGCTTGATTCACGGCTTCGGATTTGCCAGCGCGCTCATGGACCTGGGCCTGCCCAAGGGCGCGTTGGCGCTCTCCCTGGCGGGGTTCAACCTTGGCGTCGAGACAGGGCAGGTGGCCGTCGTCGCCGCCTTCCTGCCGTTCGCCTACCTCGCGCGCCGCACCTGGTTTTATCGATTCATCGTGCTGACCGGAGGCTCTTGGTTTATCGTTATCGTCGCCTCGCTGTGGTTCCTCGAAAGGTCCGCGAATATCCGGCTTCTGCCTGTCCACTGACTCATCGTTCGGCTGGACAACGCATGTCCGCTCTGGTATTCTCACGCTCTGAAATTACGCGGCGCCCGAGCGGCGCCGGTTTGTTTTTGCCGTCATCAATCGAGGCTCCGCCTCCAGAAACAGGAATGCCCGTGCAAGTTCTCGTCCGCGACAATAACGTCGATCAGGCCCTCAAGGCGCTCAAGAAGAAGATGCAGCGCGAGGGAATTTTCCGCGAGATGAAGCTGCGTGGACACTATGAGAAACCTTCCGAGAAGCGCGCGCGCGAAAAGGCTGAAGCGGTGCGCCGCGCACGCAAGCTGGCTCGCAAAAAGCTGCAGCGCGAAGGCCTGCTGCCGATGAAGCCAAAGCCGGTGATGGGCGCGCCGCGCTAACCGCTATGCCCAGCGGGAGTGAGGCGACGATCTCGCGAATTGCGCTTGTTCTGCTGGCGGGGGCGGTGCTCGCCGGATGCGATCCCAGCCAACTTCGCGAGCCGACCGGCCGCGTCGCCGAGGTCGAGTCCGATCCCAACGGGACCAACTCCGCCAACATCACTTCGCTCACGGATGTGATCCAGCGCAATCCCGGCGATTCGGTCGCCTACAACACGCGCGGCGTGGTTTACGCCAAGCTCGGCCGCTATCCGCAGGCGATCGAGGATTTCAGCAAGGCGATCCAGATCGATCCGAGCTTCTCGGGCGCCTACACCAACCGCGCGCTGGCCTATCGGCAGACGAGCAAGGACGGCCCGGCGCTCACCGACTTCAACGTCGCCATTGTCGCCAATCCCAAGGACGCGGCGGCATATCTCGGGCGCGGCAATCTGCTGCGCGCGCAGAGCCATTTTCCCGAGGCGCTCGCCGATCTCAATCAGGCGATCGCGCTCAACCCCGAAGGCGCGCAGGCCTATCACGCGCGCGGCCTGATCTATCAGCGGCAGGGATCGCATCCCCAGGCGATCACGGATTTCAACAATGCGATTGATCGCGATCCTTTCGCGGGGGCGCCCTATCAGGCGCGCGGTCAAAGCCTGATCGCCACCGGCAAGTTCGACGCGGCCGTCGAGGATTTCAACGCCGCGCTGAATGTCGACGCCAATAACGCCGATGCCTGGGTCGGCCTCGGGCTCGCGTATGAGCGGCAGAATAACCGCGTCAAGGCGGTCGAATCCTACCAGCGCGCGCTCGTCGTCAATCCGAACAATGCGCAAGCTCGCGAAGGGTTGGCCCGGCTGCGCGGTTAGACGAGCGACCCGGCGACGAACCACACGCCGCCCACCACCACGAGCGCGCAGACGCCGAAAACAATGAGCGCCATGAGCAGGCCGGCGCCGCCGTGGGCGGGAGCGTCGGCATAAGCGACGTCGGCGGGCTTGCGGCCCGTGATCATCGCCGAAATCAACGGCTCGCGCTTGACGGTCTGGTAGTAGACATTAGCCGCGATATGGATCGCGATCGCTGCGATCAGCGCATAGATTCCGTACCGGTGGGCCGCGGTCACCAAGCCCGATGCGTCGTCGCCGAGGAAATCGGCGAAAGGTCCGCTCGCCAGCACGCCGTCAGAGGCAAACAGGCCTGTGCCGGACTGAAGCGCGAGAAGCAGCAGCAGCGTGAGAATCATCGCGCCGCCAGCCGGATTATGGCCGACAAAGCGCAAACCTTCGCCGCGAAACGCGCCGCTGAGGTAACGCCCGACTGCACGCGGCCCGCGCAGGAAGCTGGAGAACCGCGCCGTGCGCGAGCCGATAAACCCCCACACGATCCGGAACAGCACGAGGCTCAGGACGAAATAGCCCGCGAGCCTGTGGGCCGTCATCGCTGGGTCCGGCAGCCAGGTGGCGGCGTAGGCGACGACGACGCTGACCGCGAGAGACCACTTGAAGACGCGGGTCGGCAGGTCCCACGCGCGAATGTAGCCGCGATCGAGGAGCGCCAGTTCATCGAGCCGCGCGAGGCGTTCGGGCGGCTGCGGAAAAGTCTCGGTTTCGACGATAGAGCGTTGCATCGGCAGCCTGGGGTTGAGGGCAGCTGGATCGGCTCAGCGCGCCGCATCGTGGCAAGATCGGCACTGTGCGACGAGCCCGCCGAGCGCCGTCTTGAACTGCGCGGCGGTCGTGACGCTGCCGGCGGCTTTATGCGCGTCGGCAATGAAGGCCGCGAAGCGAGGCTGCGTCGACTTCGACGCGTCCGATGCACTCGCCTCGGCCTCGCGCGCAAGCTTTTCGAACAATTGCCGCGAGGCTCCGGGATCAAAGGAACGCTCGAGGCCGGCGCCGTCCCGCAGCGTGGCGCGCATCTCGCGCATGATCGATTTAAGCGAGGCCGCCTGGGCCGTCAGGGTCAGCAACATGATGATCAGAAGTGATGGTAACCCTGCCGCACGCATTATCGTTCCGCTCCTTTTGCGCCACTATGGGCCCGCGCGACCCTCATTGTTAAACGAGCCTGAATTAAGGCGCGCCGATGTGGAATAGGAGCCGCTTAACGACAAAAAGCTCCGCCCGGCGTGGCCGAGCGGAGCGAGTGTTTCGCGCGCACATCGGGGGGAACGGTGCATTCGCGCAAAAATCAACTTACGGGATGAAAAAATGTGATTCCCAGATCCCATGGGCCTCCGAATTCGCCTATTATTGGCGCCCGGGCGTTGCCGCGGCGAAATCAGGAGCGGAAATCGTCGTCCCTAAGAGCGATCCATTCGGCGACGACTGTTGCCGGTTTGCAACTTTCGCCGCCGTTGCGCGGCACCTGTTGCATCAAGGGTCGCTTAACCCGGCATCATTATGGTAAGCGAAAGTTTAAGCGGATTTCCCCGGGGGCCGGATGATTAGGAAGATTGCGGCGAATGTCGCTGTTGCGATTGCCTGTGCGATTTTAAGCGGCTGTCAGTCGATAGGCCCGGGCGCCTACGTTCCCGACCCGAAATTGACGGCGCGCGATCGGGAGATGATGGCGCTGGCGCCGCCGTCAGAGCAATCTATTCCCATTTATCGGGTCGAGATCCCGGACCCGACTGGCCAGCCCGCCGGAACGATCGTCATCGATACCGGCGCGAAGAACTTGTATTTTGTGTTGCCAAACAAGAAGGCTGTCCAGTACCGGGTCGCCACCGGCGCGGATGCCTACGGCTGGACCGGCGAAGCGCGCGTCGGCCGGATGGTCGAATGGCCGACGTGGATGCCGACCGCGTCGATCATGGAGCGCTGGCCCGAATTCCGCGCATATATTGCGCACGGGCCGCTCGCCGGCGCCTATGACAACCCGCTCGGCGCCCGCGCGCTCTATCTCTACCAGGGCAACAAGGACACGCTCTATCGTATTCACGGCACTAACGAGCCCGATGAAATCGGCCAGAGCGTCTCGTCCGGTTGCATCAGGATGCGTGATCTCGACGTCATCGATCTGTACAATCGGGTCAAGATCGGCACAAAGGTTGTCGTGATATAGACGCTTGAGCGGCTGGGGCGTGACCGCGTCGTGCGGTCGCTTCAGGCGTTCCCCGCGCCCACAGTCACCATCACCACCTCTGGCGGGACGCCTATCCTGACGGGCGCGTAGGAGGTGCCGAGACCTCCTGATACGACCAGATGCCGGCCGCCTTCGCGATAGACCCCGTAAACATAACGCTTGGTCGTGTGGGGCCCCTCTGGCGCAAAAGGCGCGCCAATCAGCGGCAGGTTGATTTGTCCGCCGTGCGTATGGCCCGACAGTGTCAGCGCCACGCGATCCGGAACATGCTCGAAGATGAACGGTTCGTGGGCCAGCAGAATGACCGGCGCAGAATCGCCGACATTCCGCAATGAGCCGGCCAGATCGTCATCGCCGCGCCTGTGATGTCCATGGGCGAGCTGGTCGCCTAACCCCACCAGCCAGAAATCCTGCCCGCCATGCGAGAGCTTGATCGCCCGGTTTTCCAGGAGCGGAATGCCGGCTCCCGCCAGGGCTTTTCGTATGCTTCGGGCGCCGTCGGGCGGATGTGTCGGAATTGCCGCGGACCACCAGTCGTGGTTGCCGAGAATCGCGTGGACGCCAAGCGGAGCCTCAAGGCGGGCAAGCTGCTCCGCCCAGGCTCCGGGCGCCACATAGCCGCTGACGAACCGGTGCGTGCAGACGAAATCGCCGAGCAGCACGGTCATATCGGGCTTTTGGGCATTTGCGAGATCAACAATGCTGGCAATCCGTTCCGCCGACATCCACGGCTCGCAGGCGTGAATATCGGCGATCACCGCGATTTTCAGCGTGAGGTTGGCGGGCCACGTCGGGGGAGCGATGAAATAGCGGGTCTGGTCAAGCTGGAAGCCCGCCTCATAGGCGCTCGCGCCGCCTGTCAAAGCGACAGAGCCTGCCGCAAAAACACCGGCGCCTGTCAGAAATCGGCGTCGATCAAGCAACAACATTTCACACGGTCCAGACGACTGTAACGACCCCGCGCCCCCATTCTACTAATCTGCGCCGCCTCAGGCGGCAAGCTCGCCCTTTCCGACCGCGCTCGGCGGCGAGAGCGACGCGCCGTCCTCGTCAAGGTCAAGATTAAATTCGCAAGCGACGGCCGCGAGGCCGATTTCTCGATAGAGATGCAGAAGCCGCGGGCTGGCCCCGGCCGGCTCCAGAAGCTCGTCGATCCTAGCCACAATGTCCTCGAACATGGGACGGTACTCGCAATGACGCAATGACGCTTGCCGCGCGCCTCGCGCGGGACCGTTGCAAACTGGACGACAAGGGTTAAGCATCGATTAAGGCGCTACGGCGCTTTTGCTGACGAGGCCAGATGCGCAGGACGATCGCTGGAGTTCTCTTCGACAAGGACGGCACCTTGATCGATTTCGATGGTACCTGGGGCCCAACCACCCACGCTGTCATCCATATGCTTGCCAAAGGCGAGGCGGCGATGATGCAGGCGCAGGCCGATGTCCTGCACTTTTCGCTCGACGAGCGCCGATTTCTGCCGACTTCGCCACTGATCGCCGGTTCTTCCGCGAGCTACGGCGAGCTTTGGGGGAAAGCATTGGGCCGAAGCGATCTTGCGGCGCTGAGACTCGAGATCGACAGCCTCACCGCGATCGAATCGCTGAAAGCTCTGACGCCAATCGGCCGGCCGTCGGAGGTGCTCGACGCATTGCGCGCAATGGGGCTGCGCCTTGGCGTCGCCACCAACGATTCCCAGGCAAGCGCGCATCGGCAGGTCGCGGCGCTCGGGCTCTCCGCGCAGATCGAATTCGTCGCTGGCTACGATTCTGGCCACGGCGGCAAGCCCGACCCCGGCATGGTTCTCGCCTTCGCCCGGCACATCGGGGTTGAACCGGCGGAAGTCGCCATGGTCGGCGATTCGCGCCACGACCTGCATGCGGCCCGGGCGGCAGGGGCGCTCGCCATCGCGGTATTGACCGGCCCGGCGAAGCGCGAGGAACTGGCTGCGGACGCCGATCATGTCATTGATGATATCGCCGCTTTGCCCGCTCTGTTGGCTCGGTTGGCGCAGCCTGCCTAAGCTCGCTGCCAAATCCCCGAGCAATGCAATATTCGCGTAGGTAAGATCGTCGTTATACGACTGGTGGCTTGCTTCGAAAGCACCCTGTCTTGCTACGACAACCGCCGATATCGAGCCTTAGAAAAGAATGACATCATCGAGATACCGTGGCTCACTGAAACACAAGGACCGACCCGCAAGGGGACGGAAGGGCAGCCTCTGCCCTGAGTGGACGCATCGGACTGTCTCAGATGGTTTCGAGGGTGATCCTTATGATCACTTATGGAGGGATACCGCAGCGCACACTATGTTTGAAGAAAGTGAACTGGATCCAGCCGGCTCGGGCAAACGTTATGCCACAATGAATGGCATTGCGTTCGCCTCGCAGGATAGCGGCGACGGGTCATGGCACGGCTACCCAGAGCCGTGGAACAAAATTCCCGCCGAATTGAAGGATCGGTGGATTGACGAGGCAAGGTGACGCACGCGTCATTGAGACGGTATAAGGACTTTCCGAGGAACAATGTCAGATGGGCATTGGAAAGCGACGATGAGTGAGTTCGCGACATTTGGCGACCCCAAGCGGTTCGCGATTTCGGTCCGCTGGGCCAGCGACGGGGAGCCGCGCGCGCGCCGCCCGGCAGGCCACGGATGGTCCACTGGCGACGTTAAGATCACTATTGCCAATCAGGTTTTGACCCATAGCCAGCGTAGCGGGGCACAGCAATCCCATGTGGGTTGGTATCTTGCGCCGTTATTTAATTGGATTGCGGCAAATTGGGCAGCGCTACTCCATGAGGAAGATTTCGCCTGGAACGAGCGCAGCGGCGCTCCAGCAGTGGTCGCATGCCATCGTGCACTTGATAAGTGGATCGGCGCGCGCGATCCCGAAGGCAGGGCCCGGTACAAGGAAGTGCAGGCTTGGTACTATCGACACGCAATACGCAGCGCGGCAGAGGGCGGGCTATTTCCAGATCTCTTCATGCGGCGATTCCTCGACGACATCGAATTGTCATGGTCTGCGGAGCCGCCGCTTTTCGCACCCGACGGATTTAGTTTCGTTGTCGAACCCGGCTTGGCGAGGCTGCCGATAGAAGAGGTCGCGACTCCACTTTGGGAGGTTCTAGCCTGGGTTGCCAGCGAACCGCCGAAACTTGACAATGATGATCACGCCTCGTGGCGGGCTTTATCCGACAGGATCGAGCACATTCCAGCCTTAGGCGCGATGGCGCTAGACCGCGCCTATGTCGACGAGCACATTCTGGCACTGGTTCGCACCTCACTGGATAGCATCGGTCACCTCGAATTGATGGCCGAGGATGTTCCGGCATCGCAGCCCTTCGTGAGGGAGCTTTTGCCCGCCGTCGCCATGTTTGGTGGCGTGAGTCCAAACCTGGAGCGCAATGACGTCGATGCGTTGTGCCGATTGCTCGTCGACCGATCGTCTGGTTGCGATGGAGCAAGATTGGCCTCGCTAGTGGCGTCCAACAACGAAATGCCTTTGGGCGTACCCCATGAGGACGGCTACTCCTTCGCTGAGGATTTCCTGGGCGAAATGGGGTTACCCGGTGACGAAGACTGGATCGATATACGCGCAATTGTTCAAGACCTTGGAATTGAGGTTCTGGAACGTGGGCTCGAAACCGATAGTATTCGGGGCGTCGCACTTGCCGGAAGAAAATTCGGACCGACTATCCTCATCAACACGACAAGCCCCTTCAACGCCTCTGAATACGGCAAGCGATTCACAATCGCCCATGAGCTGTGCCACATAATCTTTGATCGGACCCGAGCGCGGCGCGTGACCCATGTCAGCGGTCAGTGGGTAGCGCCAGGAATTGAACGACGCGCAAATGCGTTCGCGGCTTACATACTCATGCCCAGAGTGCTGGTGATAAGACATTGGCATTCTCGGAAGGTCACCGGCCACGCAGAAGTATCGACATTCGCAGACAAGATGCATGTCAATGAAACTGCAATGATAGAACACCTCTACAATATGGATTTGATCGACGAGATCGAGCGCGAGCGCCTGCGCAAGACATTTAAGAATTGAACGCGCGCACGCCCTCTCGCGAACACCTGAACACTTTCGGGAGATCAAGATCGTTGGAATTGAAACGCCGCGACGCCGCCCCGAGTAGGACCGTCTTTCTTTCGGCCCGTTCGCGTCTTAGGCCGCGCCCTATTCCGACGCGCGCAGCAAGTCGCGCGTCGCGATCAGCAATGCTTCGAATGCGGCGAGCTTCTCCTCCGGCAATTGTCCGAGCGTGCGCGCGATGAATGCGTGCTGCACGTCGATCGCCGCTTCCGCCGCCGCGCGTCCCGTGTCGGTCAGGAAAATCGCGTGCTGCCGCTTGTCGCCGACGATGGAGCGGCGCTCGACAAGGCCCGCCAGCGCGAGGCGGTCGACGAGTCCCGAAATATTGCCCTTGGTGACATAGAGCCGCTTTGCCAGATCCTGCTGGCTGACGCCTTCTTTCTCGGTCAGCGTCGTCAGAACGTCGCATTGGGGCACGGACAGTCCAATTTTCCGGAGCGACTCGGACACTGCGACGCGCATCCTGGTTTCCAGACGCACGAGCCGAAACCAGACCCTGACCGCCGTGACACGGTCGCTCGCTTCGATCATTCACAGTCCCCGAGGCCGCCGGAAAGTCCGGGCTCAATCGCCATCGTAGCCGGGCATTAGTCCTGGAGCAATTTGCCAAGCCTTTCGGCGCACGGCATCTTGGGGAACAAAAGACAGCCGTCCGGAAAGCGGCTTACGGGAGGATGGCGATGCTCGGATTGATGCAGGAATGGCCTTTGCTATTGCACAAGGTGATCGACTTCGCCGCCACCCAGCATGGAAATCGCGAAGTGGTTTCGCGCAGCGTCGAGGGCCCGATCCACCGCACCAACTACCGGCAAGTTCGCGATCGCGCCTTGCGCGGCGCGCAGAGGCTGGCGCGCGACGGGATCAAATCGGGCGACCGGATCGCCACGCTCGCCTGGAACGGCTATCGCCATCTCGAGGTCTGGTATGCGATCAGCGGCATCGGGGCGATCTACCATACGGTCAATCCGCGCCTGTTTCCTGAACAGATCGCGTGGATCATCAATCACGCCGAGGATCGCCTGGTCTTCGCGGACCTGACGTTCGTGCCGCTACTCGAGGCGCTGCAGGACAAATTGCCGACGATCGAGCGCACTGTGGTTCTGACCGACGCGGCGCATATGCCCGCGACGAAATTGCGCAACGCGGTCGCTTACGAAGAGTGGCTCGCTGAGGCTGACGGCGATTTCCGCTGGGCGGAGTTTGACGAGCGCACCGCCGCCGGCCTTTGCTACACCTCAGGCACCACCGGCAACCCGAAAGGCGTGCTGTATTCGCATCGCTCGAACGTGCTGCATTCGATGGCCAGCACGGGCGAGGATGGGTTGAGGGTCGCCGGCGCCGATGCGGTTCTGCCGATAGTGCCGATGTTCCATGCCAATTCCTGGTCGCTGGCTTTCTCGTGCCCGATGAAGGGCGCGAAAATGGTGATGCCGGGCGCGAGGCTCGACGGCGCCTCGGTGTATGACCTGCTGGAGAGCGAAAAGGTCACCATGACCGCCGCGGTGCCGACAATCTGGCTGATGTTGCTGCAATATTTGCAAAAGGAGGGGAAACGTCTGTCGACGCTCAAGTTCATTGGCATTGGCGGCTCGGCCTGTCCCCCGGCGATCATTCGCGCGTTCGAGGTCGATTACGGCGTCCATGTTTGCCACGCCTGGGGCATGACGGAAATGAGTCCGATCGGATCGACAGGTTCCATCAAGCCGCACCTTAGCGGCCTGCCGCTCGAGGAAATGCTCGCGCTAAAATCCAAGCAGGGCTGGGCGCCGTTCGGCGTCGAGATGAAAATTACCGATGACGAGGACCGCGAGTTGCCCTGGGATGGGCGCACATTCGGCCGTCTCAAAGTGCGCGGATTTGCCGTGGTTCAGTCTTATTTCAAAGGCGACGGCGGCCAAATTCTCGACAAGGACGGCTATTTCGATACGGGCGACGTCGCGACGATCAACGCCGACGGCTATATGCAAATCACCGATCGCGCCAAGGACGTGATCAAATCCGGCGGCGAATGGATTTCGAGCATCGAAATCGAAAATCTTGCGGTCGGCCATCCCGACGTCGCCGAGGCGGCGGTTATCGGCATTGCCCATCCCAAATGGGACGAGCGCCCGTTGCTGATCATCGTGCCCAAGCAGGGCCGGAACCCGACGGCGCATAGCGTGCTCGATTATTTGCAGAGCCGCGTCGCCAAATGGTGGATCCCCGACGATGTTCAGGTCGTGGCGGAAATACCGCATACAGCGACCGGAAAGATCAACAAGCTGAAGCTGCGTGAAACATTCAAGGATTACCGGCTGCCAACCGGCTGACGCCGGGCGCGGATTAAGGAAAAAGCGTAAAAGGGTTTGCGCTTGATCTTCGGCGCAGATAGTTTGCGGCAACAGAATTTCCGCCGGGAGGCGGTTTTTTAGGTCACTTTCGAGAGGGGCATCAAATGAAAAGCGTTGTGGTTCTAGGTCTGCTCAGCCTTGGTTTGGGCTTCGGTCTATCGGGTTGCCAGACCGTGCAGGAATCGCACGTGAGCGCCGAGATCACCTGCCAGGATTCCGGCCTTACGCCTGGAACCAAGGCCTATCGCCGTTGCGTCAGCGCCAACTTCAACCAGAACCGCGCCAATTCCGAAGCAACTGGCAACGCCGTTGCGGCCGGCGCCGCCGCGGGACTGATTGGCGGCGCTCTCGTGGGCGCCGCGGTGGCCGATCCCTATTACGGGCGCGGATATTACTACGGCGGCTGCGGATATTACGGCTGTTATTGACGATCGTTCTGCGCGATGCCCCAAACACCTCAAAAACTGCGAGGGGCATCGCGGGAGAAATTGCATCCGCCGCAAGAAAAGCGCGATAAGCCTTGCTAACGGGGTTTGCCTCGGCTACATAGGGCGCGTTGGTTTCTCATAGCTTCCTGCCACGGTCGGAAGGTTTTTTGAGAGTGGGCCCCGGCCGGGACCCGCTCTTTTTTATTGCCGTTGGGACGTCATGCCCGAAGCGCGAACAGAATCTGGACCCAATGCGCCGATCGCTGCGCTCGACGAGGCGCGTTGCATCGTCGACCACGGCGCGGCGCGGCGCATTGCGCAGATCGCGGCGCCTGTGCTGCGCGATATCGGTCTGCGGCTGGTCCGGGTCAAGATCTCCGGCGCCGATGGCGCGACAGTCCAGATCATGGCGGAGCGGCCTGACGGGTCGATGACGATCGACGATTGCGAACGGGCGAGCAGCGCCCTGTCGCCGGTGTTCGATCTCGAGGACCCCGTCAGCCAGGCCTATCGGCTGGAAGTCTCTTCGCCCGGAATCGACAGGCCGCTCGTGCGCATCAGCGATTTCGAGCGCGCCATCGGCCATGAGGCGCGGATCGAAATGGCGGCGCCGGTGGGAACGCGCAAGCGCTTTCGCGGAACGATCGAGATGGTTGAGGGCGGCGCCGCGACTCTGCGCCTGCCCGGCGAGGAGGGCGAACTCGGCGCTGTGGCGGTCCTGCCGATCAGGGACATGGCCGAGGCGCGGCTGGTTCTTACCGATGAACTGATCCGCGCGGCCTTGCGTCGTGAGAAGGCCGCCAAGAAACAGCAGCGCGGCAACGCGCATGCCGAACCGCCGATTGAAGCGAAATCGCCTCGCTCGAAGGGCGCCCGCAAGAAGACCTGAACCAGGAGAAGACCATGGCCGTCAGCGCCAACCGACTCGAACTGCTGCAGATTGTCGACGCCGTCGCGCGAGAGAAATCGATCGACAGAAAGATTGTGCTCGAGTCGATGGAAGACGCGATGCAAAAGGCTGCCCGCTCACGCTATGGGCAGGAGACCGAGGTTCGCGCCGACATCAATCCGAAGACCGGCGAAATCCGCTTCTCGCGCCTGCTGCTGGTCGTCGACCAGATCGAGAACGACGCCACCCAGATCGCCCTTGCCGACGCGCAGAAGAAGAACCCTTCGGCGCAGATCGGCGACTGGATCGCCGAATCGCTGCCGCCCTTCGACTTCGGCCGCATTCCCGCGCAATCGTCCAAGCAGGTGCTGGTGCAGAAGATCCGCGAAGCCGAGCGCGACAAGCAATATGATGTTTACAAGGATCGCATCGGCGAAATCATCAACGGTCTGGTCAAGCGCGTCGAATACGGCAATGTCGTTGTCGATCTCGGCGGCAGCGGCGCGGGCGAAGCGGTGGTGCGCCGCGACGAACTGATCCCGCGCGAAATGTTCCGCCCCGGCGATCGCATTCGCGCCTATGTCTATGACGTGCGCCGCGAGCAGCGCGGCCCGCAGATTTTCCTGTCACGCACGCATCCGCAGTTCACCGCCAAACTGTTCGCTCAGGAAGTGCCGGAGATTTACGACGGTATTGTCGAGGTCAAGTCTGTCGCTCGCGATCCGGGCTCACGGGCCAAGATCGCCGTTATTTCCAATGATTCCTCGATCGATCCGGTCGGCGCTTGCGTCGGCATGCGCGGCTCGCGCGTTCAGGCCGTGGTCAACGAACTGCAGGGCGAGAAGATCGATATCATTCCGTGGTCCTCGGACGCCGCGACGTTCATCGTCAATGCGCTGCAGCCGGCGGAAGTGATGAAAGTCGTGCTCGACGAGGATTCGACTCGCATCGAGGTCGTCGTTCCCGACGATCAGCTCTCGCTGGCCATCGGCCGACGCGGCCAGAACGTGCGGCTCGCCTCGCAGCTGACCGGCTGGGACATCGACATCCTGACCGAGGCGGAGGAGTCCGAACGCCGCCAGAAAGAATTTGTCGAGCGCACCAACGTCTTCATGGGGTCGCTGGACGTCGATGAGACGGTGGCGCAGTTGCTGGCGTCCGAGGGCTTCCGCTCGGTCGAGGAACTGGCCTATGTCGAGCCGCGCGAACTGGCGCAGATCGAGGGCTTCGACGCCGACACCGCCAATGAAATCCAGGCGCGCGCGCAGGGGCACCTCGCGCGAATCGAAAACGAATTTGACGAAAAGCGAAAGGCGCTGGGCGTGGCTGACGATCTGAAGTCGATTGAGGGCGTCACGACGCCAATGCTCGTCAAGTTCGGCGAGAATGACGTGAAAAACGTCGAAGACCTCGCGGGCTGCGCCACTGACGACCTCGTCGGCTGGAGCGACGGCGAGAAGAAGCACCCGGGCTATCTCGACGGGTTCGAAATCTCGCGCGAACAGGCGGACGCCATGATTATGGCGGCGCGGGTTCATGCTGGCTGGGTTGAAGCCCCCACCGAGAGCGTCGAAGCGAGCGGCGAGAGCAATGCAGGCGAGGCGCAATAACTGGAGAAAGCAAGACTGTTGACCTCGCGCTCGAAACGCAACCTCGAAGGGCCAGAGCGGACCTGCATCGTCACCGGCGAGAAGGGTCCGCCCGAGGCCATGCTGCATTTCGCCCTGTCGCCTTCGGGCGATGTCGTTGCCGACCTCAGGCGCAAGCTTCCCGGCCGCGGCGTCTGGACCCGGTTAAGCCGCGAGATCGTTGGTCAGGCGGTGCGAAAACAGGCGTTTTCGCGCGGCTTCAAGGAAAAGGCGGTGGCTCCGCCTGATCTGGCTGACCTGGTCGACCAACTGATCGAGCGCGACGCCTTGCAATTTCTCTCCATCGTCAACAAATCGGGGTTGGTCATTACCGGCGCCACAAAAGTCGAGGCGGCGATAAAAGCTGGCGCGATCGTCGCGCTGGTTCACGCATCCGACGGCGCCCCTGATGGCATCGCCAAGCTGGAGCGGCTTGCCAACGCCTGCTTTGGCGATAACGCGGGACGCCTCGCGCGAATAAATCTCTTCGCCTCGGGTCAATTGGATTTGGCATTGGGGCGGACAAATGTGATACATGCGGCGCTTGGCGCTGGAGAGGCGAGCGAAGCGTTCCTTTTGAAGGTGCGCAGACTTGCCGATTACCGCGCGATCGACTTGGCGAATCCGCCGGTTTTGGCTGTCGCGGAGAGTGAAAGCACGCCACGAGGCGAAGCTGTATAATTAGGGCGCAAGCCCGAGTGTTGGAAAGACGCATGAACGATACGAACAATAGCGGCGAAAAGTCACTGGGCGCCGCTCCGTCGAAGACTTTGCACCTCAAGCGTGCGGTCGAGCAGGGAACTGTTCGCCAAAGCTTTTCTCATGGCCGCAGCAAGGCCGTGGTCGTGGAGAAGGTCAAGCGCCGCATTCCCGGCGTCGGCGAAGCGCCGCCTACAGCTGCCGCCCCCGCCATCGTCGCCAAGGCGCCCGTCGCTGCGCCTATCGCTCCGCGCGGGCCGACGGTCGGCGCCCCGGCCGCGCCGGTCGCCGCGCCGCCCAAGACCGGCGTTGTGCTGCGCACCCTGACGGAAGAACAGCGCGAAGCGCGAGCCAAAGCGCTGGTCGATGCACGGGAACGCGAGGACGAGGATCGCCACCGGCAGGAAGCCGAGGCGGAAATTCGCCGCGAACGCGAAGCGCGCGAGCGTGTCGAGCGCGAGGCCGCCGAAGCCCGCAAGCGCGACGAGGAACTGCGCCGGACGCAGGAAGCCAGCTTCAAACGCCAATCCGAGGACGAGGCGCGACGCCGGCTAGCCGGGGGGCAACCCTCCGCCTCCCCTGCCGTGACCATGGGCCGCAAGCCGCCGTCCGCGACGGCCCCCGCCGCTGCGCCAACCCCTGGCGCTGTAATCGCCAAACCCGCTGTCGCCGAGGAAGACAACACGCGCCGGGTCATTCGCCGACCGGTTGCAACGATCATCCAGCCAACCAAGGTTCCCCTTCCCCCGCGTCCCACGCGCGGAGCCGACCAGCGCAACCGCGGCCGTCTCACCGTCACCAGCGCGACCGCGGGCGAGGAGGAGCGCACGCGATCAATCGCCGCGTTCCGACGACGCACCCAACGGCTGAAGGGTCACGGCGTTAAGGAGACCAAAGAAAAACTTTCGCGCGAAATCGTGCTGCCTGAGTCGATCACCATTCAGGAACTGGCCAGCCGCATGTCCGAACGGGCCGTCGACGTCATCAAACTGTTGATGCGTCAGGGTCAGATGGTCACGCTCACCGACGTGCTGGAGGCCGACACCGCACAGCTGATCGCCGAGGAAATGGGTCACAAGGTGCGTCGCGTCGCCGAGTCCGACGTCGAGGAAGGCCTGTTCGGCCGGCCGGATGAGGATGGCGCGTCAGTTCCGCGTCCGCCGATCGTCACTATCATGGGTCACGTCGATCACGGTAAGACTTCGTTGCTCGACGCAATCCGCCACGCCAACGTCGTCTCCGGCGAGGCGGGGGGCATCACCCAGCATATCGGCGCTTATCAGGTGAAAGCGCCCGATGGCACGAAGATTACCTTTATCGACACGCCCGGCCACGCGGCCTTCACCCAGATGCGCGCGCGCGGCGCTAAGGTTACAGATATCGTCGTGCTTGTCGTGGCAGCCGACGACGGCGTCATGCCGCAGACGATCGAGGCAATCCGCCACGCCAAGGCGGCTCACGCGCCGATCATCGTCGCCATCAACAAGATCGACAAGCCGGAAGCCAATCCGGCCCGCGTCAGCCAGGAACTTCTCCAGCACGACGTGCAGGTCGAAGCGTTCGGCGGCGACACGCTGGCCGTGGAAGTCTCGGCCACCAAGCACATCAATCTCGACAAGCTGCTCGAGGCGATCGCGCTTCAGGCGGAACTGCTCGATCTGGTCGCCGATCCCGACCGTAGCGCCGAGGGCACTGTCGTTGAAGCGCGGCTCGATCGCGGCCGGGGTCCTGTTGCAACCGTGCTCGTGCAGCGCGGTACGTTGCGTGTGGGCGAACTGGTCGTCGCCGGTTCGCAATGGGGCCGTGTGCGCGCGCTGATCGACGACTCTGGCGAGAATGTCGAATTCGCGCTCCCCTCGACGCCCGTCGAAGTGCTGGGCTTTTCCGGCGCGCCTGAGGCGGGTGATCGGATGGCGGTGGTCGAGACCGAAGCACGCGCCCGCGAGATCGCTGAATATCGCGACCGGCAGAAGCGCGAGAAACTTGCCGCGCGCGGCGGCGTCGTCCGCACGTCGCTCGCCGATATGATGAGCCAGTTGAAGACTTCCGGCCGCAAAGAAGTGCCGATCATTCTCAAAGGCGACGTGCAGGGCTCGGTCGAAGCCATCGCCACCGCGCTGGAGAAACTGGGCACGGATGAAGTCGGCGCTCGCGTCGTGCATTACGGCGTCGGCGGCGTTACTGAATCCGACGTCACGCTGGCGGAAGCGTCAAAGGCAGTGATCATCGGCTTCAATGTGCGCGCCCACAAGGAAGCGCGGGATCTGGCCGAACGCCAGGGCATCGAAATCCGCTACTACAACATCATCTACAATCTTGTGGACGATGTGAAAGCGGCGATGTCGGGTATGCTGGCGCCGACCTTGCGGGAGGAAATGCTCGGCAACGCGCAAATTCTCGAAGTGTTCAATATTTCCAAGGTCGGCAATGTCGCGGGTTGCCGCGTCACCGACGGCAATGTCCAGCGCGGCGCGCATGTGCGGTTGATCCGCGACAATGTCGTCGTGCATGAAGGCAAGCTTTCGACGCTCAAGCGCTTCAAGGATGAGGTTGCGCAGGTGCAGGCGGGCCAGGAATGCGGCATGGCGTTCGAGAACTACCAAGACATGCGCGTCGGCGACATCATCGAATGCTACAATGTCGAGGAGATCCGTCGCACGCTTTAAGCGGCGACGCTGTGCCCCCTCTCCCGCGCGCGGGAGCGGGCTGGGGTGAGGGACTGATGACAGCCAATGTAACGCGCGCCGCTGACGGCTTTGAGCGGCGCTCCTTCACGGTGAAGGAAGTGCTCCGCATGGAGAAAGCCGGCATTCTCGCCGCCGATGAAAACTACGAACTTGTCGAAGGCGAGATCGTCCCGATGCAGGCCAAGACGCACGCCCACGAATTGATCAAATCCGCAATGATTCTTGGGCTTTCCCGGGCGCTCCCGGATCGATTGTGGCTCGGCGTCGAGAGCACAATGTATCTATCGGCCAATACTCTTCTCGAGCCCGATTTGGTCGTCTATCCGAGAGGCATCAAGCTTGAGTCGGTGAAAGGCTCCGATATTGTCCTGGCGATCGAGGTCGCCCTTACGACGCTCGCCTATGATCGCGGTCTCAAAGCACAACTTTACGCGCGTTACGGCGTGCGCGAGCTTTGGGTGATCGACGCGAAAAAGCGACGGACTTATGTTCATACGAATCCGAAAGATGGCGTGTGGCGGAGTATCGAGACGTTGGGACCGGAAGCCGAATTGCGATGCGCGGAGGTTCCCGGATTTTCGATCGCGTTGAATACCCTCTGAGGCTGCCTCTCGTCTCCAGATTCAAACTCGCCAACTTCGCAGCCGCGCGTCACCGCAGCATTGCAAAAGAAGGGCTTTTCAGGCCTCGATGTCCCGACCAGATCACAAGAACGCCGGCCCCTCACAACGCGTGCTGCGCGTCGCCGAGCTCGTACGACAGGCCGCAGCCGAGATTCTGGCGCGCGGCGATATCGACGACCCTGCCTTGCGCAAGCAGGTCGTGACGATCCCGCGCGTGACGATGTCGCCCGATCTGAAGCTCGCCACTCTCTATGTGATGCCGCTCGGCGGCCGCGCGCTCAAGGAAACAATCGCCGCGCTGGAGCGCAACAAGAAACCACTGCGCACGGAAATCGCCCACAAGATCAATCTCAAGTATGCGCCCGATCTTCGCTTCATGCTCGATGAGAGCTTTGAGGCGCAGGCGAAGATGGACGCGCTGCTGAAATCGCCGCAGGTGCTGCGCGATCTCGCCGGCAAGGACGAGGCGGAATGAGCGCGCCGCGCTCGACGCGGGTCGGGATCAACGGTTGGGTCTGCCTCAACAAGCCGGTCGGCGTTACCTCGACACAGGCGGTCGGGCGATTGAAATACCTCTTCAACGCCAAGAAGGCGGGCCATGCGGGTACGCTCGACCCGCTTGCATCCGGGGTCCTACCGATCGCGTTCGGCGAAGCGACCAAAACCGTTTCGGTCGTGCAAGACGGCGCCAAGACCTATCGCTTTGGCATCAGATGGGGCGAGGAGACCAACACCGACGACGCCGAAGGACGCATCGTCGCGAGGTCCGAACAGCGGCCCAGTACGTCGGCTATCGAAGCCTTGCTGCCGCGCTTTGTCGGAAAGATCACTCAGGTCCCACCGGTCTATTCCGCCATTAAGATTGACGGCGAGCGCGCTTACGATCGGGCCCGCGACGGCGAGACGATCGTCATGGAGCCGCGCGAAATCACGGTGCACTCGCTGCGCCTCTCATCGGCGGAGCCCGATCTGGCGATGCTCGAAGCTGAATGCGGCAAGGGCACCTACGTCCGCTCGATCGCTCGCGATCTCGGCCGGATGCTGGGCTGCTTCGGTCACGTCGTGCTGCTGGTGCGCACGCGGGTTGGCCCCTTCACGATCGAAAATTCGACGGGGCTTGACGATCTCGCGGAGAGGCCGGAGCTTCAGGCGACCGCATTGCAGCCGATCGAGGCTGGCCTTGCGGAACTCCCCTGCCTGGCAATCGATCGCGATGGCGCGGCGCAACTTCGGCGCGGGCAGAAACTGCTCATTCGCGGCTCACACATACCGCCCGAGGGTCCCGCCTGGGCATCGTGCTTTGGCGAGCCGATTGCCTTCGGAACGATCGAGGCTGGCTCCTTCGCTTCGACGCGGGTGTTTAACCTGCGCGCCTGAGCAGCCAGAAGCTTACGCAGTCTGCACGAACTTGACAGCGATTCCGGTGGCGAGCACACGTCGCAGATAGGTGCCATCGATGTCCGCGCCTTTGACATCGTCCAGTTCAAAATCAAGCGCGATGATCGCATCGGCCTCATAGGCCTCCGCTTCGCTGATCAGGGCCGCGACCGCGTCGCGCCGGCCTGCTTCCAGACTTTGATTGATTGAGCCGCTCCAGCGGGAGCATGCCTTAATCCGGCCGATCGACAAATGATGACGTCCGTCATCCAACTTATTCGAAGTGCTAACTTGCATAACAATACCAGAACCACACCAGATTGATCGAAACTAACGCGCGGCAATTACCGCGTGCTTAACGAATGGTCGATGCTCAGGCATTCGCTGGACAGCGTTACCAAATCGCTAGCGCTTGCAGCGTCGCCATCCGCTGGGACTTACGGGACGCTCGCGGCCACAATGCGAAAAAGGCGGCGCCGACTAAGGCGCCGCTCTTCACTTTGTCTTACCGAATGTGTCAGTCTGCGGCGGCTGTTTCGGACGCCTGCTGCTTTTCGAGATCGACGCCGGTCTCCTGATCGACCGCACGCATCGACAGCTTGACCTTGCCGCGATCGTCGAAGCCGACGAGCTTCACCTTGACCTTGTCGCCCTCTTTAACGACGTCGGTCGTCTTGGCGACACGGCCCTTCGACAATTGCGAGATATGGACAAGCCCGTCCTTCGCGCCGAAGAAGTTGACGAACGCGCCGAAATCCACGGTCTTGACCACGGTGCCCTCGTAGATCGCGCCGACTTCCGGATCGGAAGCGATCGACTTGATCCACGCCACGGCGGCCTTGATCTTAGCACCGTCGCTGGAGGCGATCTTCACCGTGCCGTCGTCTTCGATATTGATCTTGGCGCCGGTCTTCTCGACGATCTCGCGGATCACCTTACCGCCGGTGCCGATCACTTCGCGGATCTTGTCGGTGGGGATCTTCATCGTCTCGATGCGCGGGGCGAACTCGCCAAGCTGCGAACGCGCGCCGGTCAGCGCCTTGCCCATTTCGCCGAGGATATGCAGACGGCCATCCTTGGCCTGCGCCAGTGCGACCTTCATGATCTCCTCGGTGATCCCCGCAATCTTGATATCCATCTGCAGCGAGGTGACGCCTTCGGTGGTGCCGGCGACCTTGAAATCCATATCGCCCAGGTGATCCTCATCCCCCAGAATGTCGGAGAGCACCGCAAAGCGCTTGTCTTCGAGGATCAGACCCATCGCGATGCCGGCCGTCGGGCGCTTGAGCGGAACGCCGGCGTCCATCAACGCGAGAGAGGAGCCGCAGACCGTCGCCATCGAGGACGAACCGTTGGATTCGGTGATCTCCGAGACGATGCGGATCGTGTAGGGGAATTCGGCCGCGGCCGGCAGCATCGGGCGAATGGCGCGCCAGGCGAGTTTGCCATGACCGATTTCGCGCCGTCCCGGAGCGCCCATGCGGCCCGTTTCGCCGACGGAATAGGGAGGGAAGTTGTAATGGAGCAGGAAGCGCTCCTTGTAGGTTCCCTCGAGCGCGTCGATGAACTGCTCGTCCTCGCCGGTACCGAGCGTCGCCACCACCAGCGCCTGCGTCTCGCCGCGGGTGAACAGCGCTGAGCCGTGCGTGCGCGGCAGGATGCCGACCTGCGCCAGGATCGGGCGCACCGTCGTCAGATCGCGCCCGTCGATGCGGCGCTTATGGTCGAGAATGTTCCAACGCACGACCTTGGCCTGCGCATCGTGGAACGCTTCGGCGACCAGCTCCTTCGAGAATTTCTCGTCGCCTGCCGGACATAGCGCGGCGAAGACCTTCGCCTTGACCGCGTCGATCGCGTTGTAGCGATCCTGTTTCTGGGTGATCGCGTAGGCGGCGCGAAGGTCATGCTCGCCGACTTCGAGCACCGCCTTTTCGACCGCCGACTTGTCGGCGATATGCAGTTCGCGTGGCTCTTTGGCGGCGCTCTCGGCGAGGCGGATGATCGCCTGAATGACGGGCTGGAATGCGGCATGGCCCGCCATCACGGCTTGCAGCATGACTTCCTCGGAAAGCTCTCGCGCCTCCGACTCGACCATCAAAACCGCATTGGCGGTGCCGGCGACGACGAGGTCGAGCGCCGAGTCTTTCATTTCGTCGAGGGTCGGGTTGACCTTGATCTCGCCGTTGCTATAGCCGACGCGCGCCGCGCCGACGGGTCCCATAAAGGGCACGCCGGAAAGCGTCAGAGCCGCTGACGCGGCGATCAATCCGAGAATGTCGGGATCGGTCTCGAGATCATGGCTCAAAACCGTAATGATGACCTGCGTCTCGCAGCGGAATCCGTCGGGGAATAAGGGGCGGATCGGTCGGTCGATGAGGCGCGAGGTCAGCGTCTCCTTGTCCGAGAGGCGCCCTTCGCGCTTCAGGAAGCCGCCGGGAATGCGTCCCGCGGCGAAGGCCTTCTCCTGATAGTGGACGGTCAGCGGGAAAAAATCGATCCCCGGCTTGGCGGTCTTGGCGGCGACGACGGTCGCCAGCACAGTGGTCTCGCCCCAGCTGGCGAATACCGCGCCGTCGGCCTGACGCGCGATGCGGCCGGTCTCCAGCACGAGCGGACGTCCGCCCAGTTCCAGTTCTTCGCGGTGAATCTCAAACATCTCTCATCATCCCTTCCGGATGGTGAAAGCTTCTCGGCCAGAGGGTTTCGCCTTTAGGTCGGTCAGAGCAAGATTGCCAGAGGCTGGCCTCGGGCCTGTGGGCCTCCAGCCTCTGGCGATCCTGCCATGACGCGCAGCTTTCACACCAATTGGACGGCAGCCCCATGCCACCGTCCTCGTCTAAGCCGCCCTCGAAAGGGACGGCGCAATTTTCTAGCGGCGAATTCCGAGGCGCTCGATCAACGCCTTGTATCGGGCTTCGTCGCCCTTCTTGATATAGTCCAGCAAGGAACGGCGCTGCGAGACCATTTTGAGGAGGCCGCGACGCGAGTGATTGTCCTTGACATGACTTTTGAAATGCCCGGTCAGATTGGTGATGCGTTCAGTGAGAATCGCCACCTGCACTTCGGGCGAACCGGTGTCGCCAACTTTGAGCGCATATTCCTTGATGAGCGCGGCCTTGCGCTCGAGCGTGATCGACATCGGATGGTCCTTTGGTTGGACAGAACGCCGGGCGAGTCTGTCGGGGATGGCCGAGCCGGGATGTCGTCCAGGTCGGTCAGATAAGCCAAGGGCAAAGCCCCGGCTGCGCCGCCTTATACAGCAAGTCGGCGGGAAGGCTATAAAAATGTGCGGGGGCAGCGCCTTCGCCCCGCGACGCAGGATAAGGGGGTCTATCCGCCGATCTTGCTGAAGTCGGCGACATTATGCACCGCCCGGCGCAATTCGCTGAGCAGGCGCAGGCGGTTGAGGCGCAGGGCTTTGTCGTCGGCGTTGACGGTGACGTCGGCGAAAAAGGCGTCGACGGGCGCGCGCATCGCGGCGAGTGCTCGCATTGCGCCTTCGAAATCTTCCCCGGCGACGCAATGCGCCGCGTGACGCCCTGCGCCAGCAAGCGTCTGGCTTAACACAAACTCCTTTGGTTCAATCAGCAACGAAGGATCATAAGCCGCCTCGAACGCCCCGGCACCGTCCTTCTTCTCTTCGGCGCGCACAATGTTGGCGGCGCGGCGATAGCCAGTCAGCAGGTTCGCGCCGTCCTCCGTATCGAGAAAACGCCCCAGCGCCTCGACCCGCCGCACGATCATCAGCAGATCGTCCTGGCCCGGCAGCGCGAACACGGCGTCGATGAGATCGTGCCGTGCGCCCTTGTCGCGGAGGTAGATTTTCAGGCGGTCGGCGAAGAAGGCGAGGAGGTCGGCAAGAACGGGGCCTTCGTCAGCCTGCGCAGCCATGTGGCCTCGAATCCGGCTGCCAATCTCTCTCGCATCCGCGCCAAGAGCTCGCAGCTCGTGGCCCGTCGCAATATTTTGTGAAGCCTGCGCCAACTGCAGTTGGCGTTGCCGCGCTACATTCGCGTGTATTCGAGAGAAACGAAGTGGCGCAACAAGCTCCTCGGCGACCTCTACGCGCAACTTATTCTCGAGAATGATCCGTATCACCCCCAACGCCGCCCTGCGCAGCGCATACGGGTCCTTGCTCCCCGTCGGCTTCTCATCAATCGCCCAAAACCCAACCAGCGTATCGAGCTTGTCCGCCAGCGCCACCGCGATCGATACCGGCGCCGTCGGTATCCGGTCGTTCGGCCCTTGCGGCTTGTAGTGCCCTTCCACCGCCGCCGCGACACTGGCGTCCTCACCCTGCGCGCTGGCGTAATAGCGCCCCATCAGCCCCTGCAATTCGGGAAACTCGCCGACCATTTCGCTGACAAGATCGGCCTTGGCGAGAAGCGCGGCGCGTTCGGCGAGGGCAGGATCAGCGCCGACCATCGGCGCCAATGCCTTCGCCAGCGCAGCGATGCGTTCCACCCGCTCGCCCTGCGTTCCGAGCTTTGCGTGAAACACGATGTTGAGCGCCCGCAGTTTCGCCAGCCGCTGATCGAGCGGCTTCTCCGCCTTGTCCTTGTAGTCAGGCAGCGGCGCTAAATCCGTCTCCCAGAAATGCCGGGCGTCGGAGAGGCGCGCGCGCACGACGCGGCCGTTGCCGGCGGCGATCGCCTTGCCGCCGTCGCTGGCGATGAGGTTCGACACGAGGATAAATTTGTTGGCGAGCCGGCCTTGCGCATCCTTCAGCACAAAGCATTTCTGGTTGGCGCGGATCGTCGCGCGGATCACTTCGGGCGGGATTTCGAGAAACGCCGGCTCGAATTCGCCCATCAGCACGACTGGCCATTCGACAAGGCCAGCGACCTCCTCAAGCAGCGCCTCGTCCTCGACGAGCTCCAACCCTCCAGCCATTGCCAGATTGCGCGCATCGTGGGCGATGACCTGCTTGCGCCTGTCGGCGTCGAGCACGACCTTGGCCTTCGCAAGACTGGCGACATAGTCATCGAAGCGCCTGATGGGAATCGCGTCGGGCGCCATGAAGCGATGGCCATAGGTCACATCGGCCGAGCGCACGCCGCCGACCTCGAACGCGACGATCTCCGGCCTCTCGTGGGGACTCGAGAACGTGCACAGAATCGAGCGCAGCGGTCGCACCCAACGCAGCGCATCGGACTGCACGGAAGCCGCGCCCCAGCGCATGGACTTCGGCCACGGAAAACTCTTGATGATCGCGGGCAATATCTCGGCGATCACTTCCACTGCGGCGCGTCCCGGCCGGTGCAAGTGCGCGACGTAAAACTCGACGCCCTTCGCATCTTTCTCGATCCGCGCATCCTCAATGCGCGCCAAACCGCTGCTCTTCAAAAATCCGGCAACTGCGGCCTCTGGCGCGCCGACGCGCGGGCCCCGACGCGCTTCGCGCCGGTCGGCCTGCGTGGCTGGCAGTCCGACAACATGCAGCGCAAGACGGCGCGACGTCGCAAAACCTTGCGCGCCCTCATAGACAAGATTCTGCTCGACCAGCGCGTTGGTCACCAACTTCTTCAAATCCTCCGCCGCCTGCCTTTGCATGCGGGCAGGGATTTCTTCGCTGAAGAGTTCGAGGAGTAAGTCAGGCATTTGTGGGTCTCAAAGCGTAATCAGTGTTGGAGCCCGGAAACCCTTCGCCCGCTTGCGAGAAAAGTGGCATCACGAAGCGATGAAGGATGAGCGAAGTCGCGACCGAACTCTCATCCGCCGCTTTGCGTCACCCGGTCCCGCGAAGCGGGAGAAGGCGAAGCGCCGCCGCCCGCCGTCTTGAGCCAGGCTGCGCCGCAAGCCTTCGCAAGCTCGCGCACGCGCATGATGTAGCCTTGCCTTTCGGTCACCGAGATCACGCCGCGGGCGTCCAGCAGGTTGAACGCGTGGCTTGCCTTGATGCACTGATCATAGGCGGGCAGCGCCATCAGATGCCGGTCGCCCGCCTCGCCCTTCTCCAGGAGTGCCGAGCATTCGGCCTCGGCATCCCTAAAATGCTGAAACAGAATCGTCGTGTCCGCGTGTTCAAAGTTGAAGCGCGAATATTCCTGTTCCGCCTGCTTGAAGACGTCGCCGTAGCTGATGCGCCCGGCGCCTTCGAGGCCGTTGAAATTGATGTCGTAGAGCGAATCGACGCCTTGCACGTACATCGCAAGGCGCTCGAGGCCATAGGTCAATTCCCCGGAAACCGGCGCGCATTCAAAGCCGGCGACCTGCTGAAAGTAGGTGAACTGCGAGACCTCCATGCCGTCGCACCAGCATTCCCAGCCGAGTCCCCAGGCGCCCAGTGTCGGGCTCTCCCAGTCGTCCTCGACAAAGCGGATATCGTGCAGCGCCGCGTCGATGCCGATCTCAGCGAGGGAATCGAGGTAGACCTCCTGCAGCCGCTCCGGCGAGGGTTTTATGATCACCTGAAACTGATAATAGTGCTGCAACCGGTTCGGATTCTCGCCATAGCGGCCGTCCTTGGGGCGGCGCGAGGGCTGGACATAGGCGGCCTTCCACGGATTCGGGCCGAGCGAGCGCAGCGTCGTGGCGGGATGAAACGTGCCGGCGCCGACCTCCATGTCATAGGGTTGCAGAATGACGCAGCCTTGGCGAGCCCAAAAACTCTGCAAGGTCAGGATCAGCCCCTGAAATGAGCGTGTTGGGTCAAGCGAAGGATCGGTCATGATGGAGAGAAACTCGGTGGATTGAAAGGCGCGCGGACCCTAGTCAGGCGACTCCGCCGGGTCAACGCGGGGCGTCGCTGGGGCACGGCCCTGAACTCGGGTTAACGGGGCTATCGGAAGGTTGACGAGTCGGATTCAAGCGATGGATGCGTTGGAGGCATTCATGTTTGGGGACGACC
>Ga0209698_10000717_pt1 | contig 37894 bp, 29 predicted proteins | sample LitLauG_LLR_2012_FD_187203 | JGI IMG/M metagenome (GOLD analysis project Ga0209698, IMG submission 187203) | Freshwater sediment microbial communities from Pennsylvania, USA - Little Laurel Run_MetaG_LLR_2012 (SPAdes) (version 2) | ecosystem: Environmental > Aquatic > Freshwater > Creek >... | reverse complement strand
ATCTTCCCCGCGCTGTCCCGCAAGACGCCGGCGTAGCTGATCATCGGAGGCACGCTGTTCGGTCCAGCCGTCGAGGCGTTCTGCGCGGCGGCCAAACCGGCCAAGGTCAAAGCTACAAAAAGATTCGCGAGCTTCAGGGTGAGCGAATTCATAATCGGTTTCCTCCGGAACTTGAGGGGCAAGTGTTTTGGGCGTCCATCTACAGCCAAGTCAGGCCGCACAATGTGACAGGTATTCCCCCTACTCGGAGTATCGAAAACGGGAGAGAAAACCCGACAGCCGGCATGAGAAAAAGGGCTGCTAATTCTCGTCACAGCAGGCGACGATGCAAGAACCGTGTAGCCCGACGGATCGGCCACGAGGCGAAGGGACCCGATTCGGTGCGGACGGTCTTGCTGCAAGGATCGCTCCCCCGCCGAAGTCGTTCGTCATCGGAATTCGATGGGGGAGCGCTAGTCAAGCTGCGGTCTTCAACGTTTTCAATGCCACCGACAGATCCCCCGGCACGCTGGGGTCTGACGCCATGTCAAGCCATAGCTTGTTGGTGATCTGTCCTTTAGGGCGTGGGTCCGCAAGCTGAAGGTACTCGCTCTTGACAGCCCAATGCAGCAGCATCACATCCAGCCTCTTGTTTGCACAGTGCAATCCGACCGCATCATCGAGGTTATAGATGTTGCGGCAGCCGGGCTGTCTCCGGACGCTGCCCATCCAACTCAGCGGTATGGTTTGCTTGAACGTCATCTCAACTCCCTTCCCATTCCTGCTTTCCGTAGCGCGGTTCCGTCTGGCCGGTGCGGCCACATGCCAAGTCTAGGGTACGTTCTCCATAGTTTGGTTTGCACGGTGACGACTTCAGGGCCGAGAGGCAGCGTTTGCTTTTGCTGCCCGTTCTTTCAGGTGCTTCCAGGTTTCCGGATGACGGCGCCAAACCAAGGATTGGTCTTCGTCCGCGCCGTACAACTCCGGATGCATGTAAGATCCACGCTCGGCCTCCGGCTTTTCTTCTTCGACCGGAATACGATGTGCGTTCGCCCAAGCATCCTGTCGAATACCGGTGACCTGCCAGGAAACACGCATCCCTGGAGTGCCGCCTGCGATTTTGAAGTGATTACCGGAGATTTCTTCCGCGACGTAAAGATTAGGTCCCGGCGCGCCAATGGCCGTGAGTTGATAGCGGAAGTCGCGGTTGAGAGCACCGAACCAATCGGGCATTTCGATGACCGTCTCGCCCTTGGCGTCGAGCGTGGCCACGCCATCGTAAATGTCCTTCATGTCGGGCGATTCGACGAAAGAGTGGGAGAGATACTTGTTGGCAGGATCCAGAGGGTGGTCGATCTTGAAGGAGCCGCCGGCTTTTATCAGGGTTCCGTTAACATCCACTGTGCCGTTGAAATAAGCCGCGTAGCCTGAAGATTGAGCGACACCGGCGAGGATTGCATCGCCATTGCTCGAGTTATACGCTAAGAGGCCTTCTCCCCCGCCGGAGGTCGATTCGGCGTCTACGCCAATCGGTCCTGACCCGTAAACCCCCTCATTGTTTCCCGAGCCATTGACACCTGTCGTACCGGTTCCAAGAATACCCGTGGGGCCCGATCCCCAGACTCCAATGCCGTTGCTCCCGTTTGCAGAGCCGAAGACTCCAGTTCCGTAGGTCGTAGAAGTGGCCCCGTAGACGCCCGCGTTGGGTCCGTTGCCATAGACACCATCACCCGTTGCGCTCTGCCCCACTACGCCGTATGAACTTGTGCTTATGCCCGAAACTCCGTAGCCGTTTGTGCTTTGACCTTGCACACCGGTTCCGCTTGTGCTCGATCCAGACACTCCTGCGACATTCGTCGCCCCTGAAATATCTTGCGCCACGATGGGCGGATATCCGCCCGACGTGACGGCAGAAACGTTATCTACCGAAATGCCTCCCACATTCGTACGCTTCACAATGGAGAAAGGGGTGGCATTCGCATCTGGCGGAACAACCCAGTTCAGGGCCAGCGTACCGCTGCCGGTGATGGGCGAGCCCGTAACAGTGAAGTCCGATGCCGGCGCGATCAAGGCCACGCTCTTCACTGTTCCACCACTATTTGCATCGGCGGCGCAGGTCCAGGCCTTGCCGTTCCACTTGAGAATCTGGTTCGCAGTACAGGAGGAGAGCAGACTCAGATTCAGCGTACCGCTGGTTCCACCGCCGGTGAGGCCGCTGCCGGTTGCGGTCGTCACACCCGTGATCGTCCCAGTACCCGGAAACAATTGCCCCGTTGCAAAGGTGATCTGACCGTTGCTCCCGATCTTCAAGCCCGTTTCCGCCGGAGCATTCGTGCCGGTTGCAAAGAGAAGATTGAGCGTGGCCGAAGCTGAAGCAGTATTGTTGCCCGCAGGTTCCGCCTGCAACTGGAACGTCTGCGGCACCGCGGTTGCTGTCGTGCTGTTGAACACAGACGCGACCAGACTTTCGGGTCGCGAGTTTTTGCCGGCCGTGGCGGTTGCGGGTGCGGTGGCAGGGAGGTTCAGTTTGCCCGCAACGTTGATCGCGGTCGTGCCCGTTTGCGTCAGGATGGAGTTCTGGATGTTGGTCGCGGTGGTGAACAATGGGAGCGCGTTCACCGTCCCGCCGGTGGTCGTGACATTGGAGGTCGCGGGAGGTGGAACGGAACCTGAGACTGTTGTTGGAGTACCCGCGGTGGGTACTGACAATCCGTTAGCCACTGTCGGCGCCGCCAGCACAAACGCGGATGCCGGCAGCCCCCCGACTGTCTCGGCATCCGCGGCCTTCAACGCATAGGGCACGCTCATCAGCAGGACACGTGGCTGCTCCGTTGCCCCGTTGAGGCTAACTCCCAACCAGCGCGCCTCGCCCGACGTGAAGAGATCGAGCGGCAACCCCTCCGGCTTCGTCGCACCGAGTTGCGCTGTGAAGTTACCCTTGTTGTCGGCGGAAACGCTTTGCGTTTCGATCCACAGCGGCGCTCCGCCCTGTTGATCTCGATAGATGGCAAAAGTCACGCCGGTGACGCCAGCGACGGCTTTGCCGTTCGCATCCGCTGCCCGGCCCGAGAAGTTCACCAGCCGTGGAACCACTGGCTGTGAATTCTGGGGAGTCCCCGTCGTTTGACCATTCAAAATTGAGATCGCCGCCATCACACCCGCTGCGCACAGCCCGATGAATTTCGATTTCATGTCGTCTCCGCAATCTTGTTGAATCCGCAGTGACAGAAACACCTATCGCTCGCTAGGGACGGCCCTGCGACGAATGAGATACGGCCACGACGGCCGCTCCCGCTCTGCCCTGGTCCCGCAATACTGTCTGGATGGTCTTCACCTCTCCGGCAAGTTGCGAGATTTGCGCTTCTTGGGCCGTCGCCTCGGCTTGCTGGGCGCGGATATCCTTCTGTTGAGCGCGAATCTGCCGTTGCTGGGCGCGGATCATCGACTGTTGCTGCTTGGTCGCCTCAATCAGCAGAGCCGTGAGACGGCTGTAGTCCACGCTCTGTGCATCCTTACCGTTTTCCTCCCAATTGACGATCTCAGGGACGACAGCGCCGACTTCCTCCGCGATGACGCCAATCTCGTGTTTACCGTTGGCTTTCAGGTCGTAGGAAACGCCGCGCAGCTTCTGCACTTTGGCCAGCGCATCGGGAAGGGTCTTGATGTTCGTCTTCCACCGCCGGGAACTGTATACAGCCCAGCCATCGGCGACGGCATAGCCCAGACCCTGTCCGATCGTGAGGATGTTGCTTGGGGCAGAGGTGCCGATGCCGACGTAGGCTTGAGGAGTTCCCGTCGACGAATTCGCGATACTCCCCAGCACCACGGAATTGCTCTGGGAAACTTGCGCAAAGGCGCCGACCGCCGTCGTGTTGTAGAGGTCGCCGCTGGTTTGACCGGAGCTGTATCCCAACGCCGTGTTGTTGTAGCCGGTAGTTGCGCCTCCGGCAGCCGCTCCCAGAGCGGTATTCCCGCTGCCGGTGCTCAGGCCGACCAAAGCGATGTCGCCGATCGCCGTGTTCTGATTCCCGGTGGTGCTGTAGTACATCGCGGCGTGGCCCATGGCGTTGTTCGCTGTGCCGGTCGTGTTGGAAAAAAGGGCGCTTCCCCCGTAGGCGTTATTCCCGGAACCGGTGGTGTTGGAATACAGGGCCTGATATCCGCTGGCAACGTTCTGCGCTCCAGAGCTGTTGGAATAGAGGGCTTCGTACCCGTTCGCGGTGTTGTTGGGCCCGGTTGTGTTGGAGTACAGCGCAGAATAGCCGACCGCCGTGTTGCTGTTGGCGGTCGTATTTGAGTAAAGGGCCGATGCCCCAAGGGCGGAATTGAGACTCCCGGTCGTGTTAAGGAGCAAAGCCTGGTACCCGACAGCGGTGTTCGAGGCCCCGGAGGTGTCCGAATACAACGCGAGCGCGCCTGTTGCCGTGTTACCGCTGCTGCTCGTGGTTGACGCGAGGGCCTCAGAGCCGACCGCGTTGTTAAAAGTCCCGGTGGTGTTGGCGACTAGAGCGCTGTCGCCGACGGCAGTATTTGCGTATCCCGTCGTGTTTGCAGTCAAGGCGGACGCTCCGCTGGCCGTGTTCTGATATCCCGTCGTGTTCGAAGCCAGGGCGTAATTCCCATTCGCCGTGTTGCCAGTGCCGGTCATCGTCGTGTTCCCGGCAAACCCGGTAAAGGCGTTGCCAGTCGTGGTTGAGCCAAAGGCGAATAAAGCGCTGCCGATCTGATACGCGCTGCCGGAGACCACTCCAGTCGCGCTGACGTTACCGTTCACCGTCTGATTGCCGGTAAACACATTGCTCGCCGCCAGCAGCGGGACCTTGGTTGCATCCACGTTGAGCGTTATCACTCCACTCGTTCCTCCACCAATGAGCCCCGTCCCCGCCGTCACTCCCGTGATCGTTCCGTTGCCGGTTCCGGGAAACGTCTGCCCAGTGGCAAACGTAATTTGGCCATTACTGCCGATCTTCAGTCCGGTCTCCGCCGGAGTTGCCGTACCCTGTCCGAAGAGGAGATTGAGCGTTCCCGTCGCGGCTGGCGTGTTGTTACCAGCGGGCTCGGCTTGCCATTGAAATGTTTGTGGCACAGCCGTGCCGGTGGTGCTGTTGAAGGAGGAAGCCGCGAACTTCGCTGGCTGAGAGTTCTTCCCGGTGCTCGCCGTGGCCGTTCCGGTTGCGGGCAACGAAAACGTTCCGCGCACCGTCGCTGATCCCTTTACATCCAAAGTGGACGCCGGTGTCGCGGTCCCGATGCCAACCTTTGCCGATGTGCCAGACCCCGTCTGCGTAACGGCGGAGTTCTCGATGTCCGTCCCCGTGGAAAACAAGGGGAGGATGTTTGCCGTGCCCCCGCTGGTCGTCACCGCCGAGGCGGGCGGAGGCGGAACCAACGGCGATGCGGACGGGCTATCGCCGTTTACACTGGATGCCGGACTGATCGGCGGCGCTGCCAGCACAAACGCCGACGCCGGCAATCCTCCCAGTGTCTGCGCGTCGGCCGCCTTCAGCGCATACGGCACGCTCATCAATAGGACGCGCGGTTGCTCCGCACCGCGGTTGACCGCGACCCCCATCCAGCGCGCTTCGCCTGAGGTAAACAACTCCAGCGGCAAGCCTTCTGGCTTGGTCGCGCCGAGTTGCACCGTAAAGTTGCCCTTGCCATCAGCAGTTACGTTCTGGGTTTCAACCCATAGAGGCGCGCCGCCTTCTTGTTCGCGATAGATGGCAAAGGTCATGCCCGCCGTGCCGGATACGATCTTTCCGTTCGCGTCCGTCGCATGTCCGGCGAAGTTCACCAGTCGCGGAACAACCGCCTGCGGTTCCTGAGCCGAGCTCACGGTCTGAGCGTTCAGAGTTGAGTACGCTGCCATCAGCACTAGCACGCACAGCACGATCAGTTTCGATCTCATGTCCTCTCCTTGCAGCTTGTCGATCTGGAATGACCGCAGATCTAGTCTTTGTTTGCTACCGATGTCTCTGCAGCGGGCGAGACGCGGCCAGTGTTGCCGTTGCTGTCGTATCCTGCCCATGGAGTACTTTGTGAATTGCTTTTACTTGCGTTGCGAGTTCTGCGATCCGCGCCTTTCGCCCGATGGCTGCCGCCTTCTGGGCCCGGATTTGCTTCTGCTGGATACGAATCTGGCGCTGCTGGGCGCGGATCGTCGCCTGCTGCTGCTTGCTGGCTTCAATCAGAAGTGCCGTCAGACGCGCGTAGTCCACACTTCGCGCATCCTTGCCGTTTTCCTCCCAACCGACGACTTCCGGCACGGCGGCTCCGACTTCTTCGGCGATCACGCCGATCTCGTGTTTACCGTTGGCTTTCAGGTCGTAGCTGACACCGCGCATCTTTTGCACCTTGGCCAGCGCGTCAGGAAGGGTCTTGATGTTGGTTTTCCAGCGGCGAGAGCTGTAGGCGCTCCAACCGTCCGCTATGGGCGCACCCAGGCCCTGTCCGATCGTAAGAATGCTGCTGGGTGCCGACGTGCCGATGCCGACATAGGACTGGGGAGTGCCCGTCACCGAATTCGCGAGACTGCCAAGGACCACCGAATTGCTTCGGGAAACTTGGGCAAAGGCGCCAACCGTCGTGGTGTTGAAAGCATCTGCGCCGGCTGTCCCGGTTATTTGACGGGAGCTGAAACCAATTGCAGTGTTGTTAAACCCGGCGCCTACGCCTCCGGCATACGCTCCAAAAGCCGTGTTTCCGCTCCCGGTATCAATCCCTGCCATAGCGCTGTCTCCAACGCCTGTGTTCTGATTTCCCGTCGTGGTGTCGGTGTACCCCGCCCACAGTGCGGTGTCACCCATGGCGTTGTTCGAAGCACCCGTAGTATTCGAACCCAGGGCAAACGCGCCGTATGCGTTGTTACTTGCACCGGTAGTGTCGGGGTAAAGAGCGTAATATCCACTCGCGGAGTTATTTGCGCCCGTGGTAGGGGAGTTGAGGGCCCAGACGCCGATGGCGGTGTCGTTGTTCGGGGATTGGGCCGCTTGCATTACCAGGGACCCAACCGCTACGTTCTTGTCGCCGATCGTCGCGCCTCCGCCCGCCGACGCTCCGAGCCCGGTATTGTAGTTCCCGGAAAATGCGCCGAGTGCTCCAGCGCCATCCGCCACGTTATAGCTGCCATCGATGTTGCTGAACAATGCTTGAGCGCCGTCTGCGGTATTGGCACCGCCGCTCGTGTTCGCGCTAAGGGCGAAAAAGCCGATCGCCGTGTTGTCAACGGCATTGGAGCCGCTGCTCGCATAAAGGGTTTGATAGCCCACCGCCGTGTTTGAACCACCAAAGGTGTTCGCTACCAACGCTCCGTTGCCGATCGCGGTGTTGTAGAAGCCGTTTGTATTTGCACTCAGAGCCTGCATCCCCTGGGCGAAGTTGTGGTCGCCGAACATCGTTGTGTTTCCGGCAAACCCGGTAAAGGCATTCGGGGGACCGGTTGAGCCAAACGCGAATAGACCGCTGCCAATCTGATACGCACTACCCGAGACGACTCCCGTCGCACTGACGTTCCCATTGACCGTCTGATTCCCCGTGAACACGTTATTGGCCGCCAGCAGTGGAACTTTTGTCGCGTCCACGTTCAGCGTCACCGCTCCGCGCGATCCGCCTCCGGTCAAGGCCGTCCCCGCAGTCACGCCGGTGATCGTGCCTGGGCCTGTGCCGGGGAAAGTCTGTCCGGGCGCAAATCCGAAGAGGCCCTTAGGCCCAATCCGCAGACCCGTGTCGGCCGGAGTGGCAGTACCGGTTCCGTAAAGCAGGCTGAGTACCGCGGACGCGTTCGCCGTGTTGTTATTTGCTTGCTCAGCCTTCCACTGGAACGTCTGATTGACGGCTGTGGCCGTCGAGCTGTTGAAAACCGAGGCGACGAAGTTCTCCGGCTGGGAACTCTTGCCGGCCGTCGCCGTTGCCGTCCCGGTTGCGGGCAGTAACAGCGCGCCGCGCACTATGGTCGATCCTTTCACATCGAACGTCGCGGCTGGGGTCGTATTGCCGATACCGATCTTCGCCGTCGTGCCCGATCCGGCCTGGGTTATGGCGGAGTTCTCGATGTCAGTTCCCGTGGAGAATAAGGGCAGAGTGTTGGCAGCGCCGCCGCTGGTGGTAACTGCCGAAGCGGGCGGCGGAGGGGTGCTCGACGCCGACGTGGTTGATCCTGTGAGCGATGAAGAAACTGTCCCGTTCGGCGGGGCCGCGAGGACAAACGCCGACGCCGGCAGTCCATTCAGCGTCTGCGCGTCGACCGCCTTGAGGGCGTACGGCACACTCATGAGCAAGACGCGCGCTTGCTCCTCTCCCCCATTGATGGAAACGCCCAGCCAGCGTGCATCGCCGGAACTGAAAAGATCGAGCGGGAGGCCCACTGGCTTGGTGGCCCCAAGCTGTGCTGTGAAACTGCCTTCCTCGTCGGCGGTGACGGTTTGCGTCTCGATCCAGAGCGGCGCGCCTCCGTCCTGGTCGCGGTAAATGGCGAAGGTCACGCCCGCGACACCGGAGATTGTTTTTCCGGCAGCATCCACCGCGTGCCCGGCGAAGTTCACCAACCGTGGAGCAACCGGTTGCGCGGCGGGAGATGCATCTTGCCCGTACATCATCGACGACAGGATCGCAATGCCACAGAAAGTTCGGAGTGTTCTTGGGAAGGTTCGCATGTCGCTCTCTTCTTCTTAATTTGTTTGGGTATGTCCTGATACCGCTGCAAGGCCACGCGGAGTCACTGGCGGAGCTTCTGACCTGAACTTGCGGAATTGCTGCTTGATCCGCCCGTTTACCTTCGCGTCCATGCTCTGCTCGGCGCCTGCGCCGAACAGTTCCGGATGCAGATACGTGCCCTGTTCTCCCTCAGGCTTGACCACTTCGACTGGAATGCGATGAGCATTCGCCCATGCATCCTGACGAATGCCGGTCACCTGCCACGAAACCTCCATGCCCGGTTGTCCACCCGCGATGCGGAAGCTGTTGTTGCGGACTTTCTCTGCGATGTAGAGGTTGGGGCCGGGTGCGCCAATTGCGGTCAGCACGTAGCGGAAGTCGCGATTGAGACTCTCGAACCAGTCCGGCAGTTTTACGATGGCTTCGCCTTTGGCGTCGAGCATCGCGTTACCGTTGTAGATGTTCATCATGTCGGGCGACTCGACGAAGGAGTGGTAGAGGTACTTGTTCGCCGGGTCCAGAGGGTGGTCAATTTTGAAAGAGCCGCCGGTCTTCGAGACATTCCCGTGAACATCGAGATCGCCAAAGATCACTACCTGGCCGGCGAAATCACCCGCGTAGCCACCGTTCGTCGCCTCGGCGTAAACGCCAATGCCGCCGTTGTCGCCTGCGCCTCCGACGCCGATGCCATTCGAATCGGAGTTCGCCTCACCAACGACACCATAGTTCGCGTAGTAGCTGTAGCCGTGAACCCCGGCCACCTTGTATCCAATCCCATAGATCCCCGTCCCGCCCATGCCGTAAGCACCGTACCCAGCTGTGCTGTCGCCGGTTCCCAGCACTCCGTAATTTAGACCGCCACCAGTGGCAGCCCCAATGACGCCTGTAGAATTCGGCGCCGTACTCGATCCGTATACCCCAACTCCTTCGTTCCCGGTGCTATTCCCTGTGACCGCCGCTGCGGTTGGAAGTGGATTCGCGGCAGAAACAGCAGTGGCGGTGACCTGGCCGGCGGCAAAATTTCCCGAGGCATCGCGCTTGACGATGGCATTGGGAGTCGCATTGGGATCGGGCGCGACAGTCCAGTTCAACCCGAGCGTGCCCGCCCCGGTAACGGGAGACCCGCTGACGGCGAAATCAGAACTTGGCGCGGAGATCGCGACGCTCGTGACTGTGCCGGAGTTCGGAAAGGTCTGGCCGGGAGCAAACCCGATGATTCCGTTTGGGGCAATTCGCAGGCCAGTATCCGTGGGAATACCTGTGCCGCTTCCGTAAAGAAAGCTGAGTATGGCAGAGGGACTGGCGGTGTTATTGTTGCTGGGTTCCGCCTTCCACTGAAAGGTCTGGTTGACGGCCGCGGCACTCGAGCTATTGAAAGCTGAGGCGACGAAACTCTCAGGCTGCGAATTCCTGCCAGAGGTAGAGGTCGCTGTTCCCGTGGCAGGTAGCGCAAGCGTACCTCGTACGGTCGCACCTCCCTTGACGTCGAGCGTGGTCGCCGGTGTCATGGTTCCGATCCCGATCTTCGCGGTTGTGCCAGATCCGGATTGTGTGACCGCCGAGCTCTGGATATTGGTCGCGGTAGTGAACAGCGGCAGCGTGTTCACGGTTCCGCCGGAAGTCGTGACGTTCGAGGTCGGCGGTGGGGGAGTAAAGATGGAGGCGCCAGTATCGCGGTTCGCAGGACTGCTGGCCGCGCTGCTTGGCGAAGCCGCCAGAGCAAATGCCGACGCAGGCAGTCCATTCAGCGTCTGCGCGTCGGCCGCCTTCATCGCGTACGGCACCGCAACCAGCAGCACGCGCGGCTGCTCCGGCTGACCCGCGACTTGCACCGCGAGCCACCGTGCCTGACCGCTCGCGAACACATCGGCCGGCAGGCCTTCTATGTTGCTCGAACCCAGAGTAACCGTGTAGCGTCCATTCTTGTCAGCTCTTACGTTTTGGGTCTCCAGCCACAGTGGTGCTCCGCCTTGCTGATCCTGGTAAAGGAGGAACGTCACTCCCTTGATGCCGCTCTGCGGCTTGCCGTTCAAATCACTCAGCATGCCCGAATAGTTGATCAGGCTCGGAACTGCGGCCGGAGCGGAGACGCCCGAGGATGCGTTTTGCGCAACCGCACTGCTGAGGGGAAGCCCAAGTGTCAACGTTAGTGCGGCCGTACGAGACAAGACACGAAGCATGATCATTCCTCCCGACACAACGAGGCAGAAGTGGGCGCGCCGCCCATTCGGATTTGTCCGGTGTGCGATCGTGGCTGGCGCACGCCCCCTGTGCGCCAACCACGTATCTCCCCTTGCTCTAGTAATCGAATTTGGAAGCGAAAAGACGACAACAGCAGATTCTGAGTTTTGGAAATCTCACGTTTATCTCTCTGCAGGGTTGCAGATCTTTGCACTTACTGCCTCGCCGCGACGGAGACACCGATTCACGTCCAGCAGAGGAACGGCTCGTGGATAAAAAAGGCGTTCGATCCCTGACGAAAGCCTACGCGCTAAACGGGTAGCGCTCCAGAAACTGCTCTTCGGCGATGACGTCGAGTTCGTCAAGCAGCGTCTGCAGCAGATCGGCAATGGGATGATCATTCTCGCGAAATGATGCAACGTAGGCAGACCGCTCGTCCCGCGGCAGACTCAGCATCTGATCGAGGTACGGGCTGACTTCCTTCCAGAGTTCGGGGGGGATTTGCGGCATCGTAGGGAATTAGACAGAGCGACGAACCGAACCCCGGACTACAGCGTTGTGGGGAAACAGTGACAAGCGATTCATCTTCTTTTCAATGTTTTTCGCACACACTTCAGCAGCCCGATCCAGGCCCTCCTAGCGTTCCAATGTTGTAGAAGGTATTCGTCCCTGAGAACGAGCTGGGCACCGCTTCCAATCCTGTGCTGCTCAGAGCACCGAACCCCCCATAGAGCGTATTCCCGGTGACGTTCGCCGGATTGCAGGAAAAGAAGACGTCGTAATAACCCCGGATTCGGTTGTTGCTAATGGTCGGTGTGTTCGCGCCGACCATCACTCCGCTGTAGGCGTTGATTGTGTTCCCCTTTGCTTGTACAGCTCCCGAGAGCTCTAGGCCGGTCGAACCGGCCACAACGAAGTTCCCACTGATGGTCCCCGACGCTCCAGTGAAGTTGATACCGGAACCCAACGCGTAAATCTGATTCCCGGAGATCGTCAGTGATAGAGATTGCGGTTGGGGTGGAGTGACCGCGACGATGCCCCAAATGATCACTTCGAACGAACTGTTCAGGACGTTCACGGTGTCAAGACTGGAGTTGTAGTTCTCAGCCAGCAATCCGTAGCTTTCCTCGCAAACTCCATTAGGCACCGGCAAAATCGAAACGTTGGAGTGGTTCACTGTCCCCGAAGCCCCGCTGCCATAGTAGATACCAACGACGATGGGTGGGTAACAATCTGTGCCACTCAGCGTCTGCATGATGTTCATGCCTGTAATGTTCACTGGCGAAGCGGTAACTACAATGCTCGGCCGGATCAGTTCGCCTCCGCCATCGGTAAGAGTGGCGTCCGCCGGAGATCCCACGATCGTGGCAGAACCCAGGTTGCCGTAAGCAATTCCTTGCAATGTAAGAGCTTTCGAAATGACGACCTGCTCGTTGTATGTGCCCGGGCATACTTTGATCGTCGATCCCGCCGCCACACTCGAAGAATTGACCGCAGCAGAAATCGTGGAAAAGCCTCCGGCGTGACAGAATCCGACGTAATACGTTGCAGCGGTCGCAGGCAGAGCCGCCAGCGAAATGGCAATTCCCATCAAAAGCACGAGCTTTTTCATAGCGATCTCCTGTTTGCCTTCGGTCAGCAGCCCGATCCCTGCGGGGTCATGACGTTGTAGAACGTGTTGGTGCCGGAGAATCCGACGGGAATGAAATAAAGTCCGGTGCTGTCCATTGCGCCCCAGCCGCCCATGAAGATGTTTCCGGTCACGGTACCGGCATTACAAAGGAAGTCAATGCCGATGTAAGCCCTGATTTTGTTATTGGTGATGGTTGGTTTCGGCTGCTGCACGTAAGCGCCGTAGAAGCCATCGATCGTGTTGTTGGTTACCAGGATGTATGCGTTCGTATCGAGATTTACTCCCATGTCGCCGACCGCCATAACGTTCGAACTGATCGTCCCCGTCGCTTGCGAAACGTACACTCCGTTGCCAGAGGATGGCGCGCCGAAGATCTGGTTGCTGGTTGCGGTGAGGGAGAGAACAGGAGCAAAGCCGGGCAGCTGGCCGCTGTGCGCCCAGATACCCTGGTCCAGCACCTCAAACGTGCTGTTTTGAATCGTCACCGTGGTCAAATCAATGTTCTCGTTCTCCGCCCAGATACCAACTGAAGCCAGGCAACCTGGCGTCACCGTCGGCAGGATCGACATGTTGACATGGTTGACTGTCCCTGACCCGCCGCTGGCGTAGAAAATCCCGGTGATAATCGTTGAGCAACTGGTGTCCGTGTAGTTCGCGATGATGTTTATGTTCGTGAGATTGACCGTCGCGCCTTCAACCAGGACGCTAGGCCGATTCAGCATGCCAAGATAGTCGAGGAGACTCGAATCGGTGATCGATCCAACGATCGTCGCCGCATCCGATCCGCTGCTGGTGATACCCTGCAACGTAAGCGATTTGGTGATGACCAACTGCTCCACGTAAGTGCCCGGACAGACCCTGATCGTGGATCCAGCCGGCACACTCGAAGAGTTCACCGCCGACGAAATCGTCGGGAAACTGCCCGTGTGGCAGGATCCTACATAGAAGGTCTGGGCCAATGCGGAACATCCCAGCAACGAGAATGCTGTTAAGAACGGAAAAACAATTTCTCTCATTTTTCTCATCGCAATCTCCTCTACAAAAATGGCCCGCGACTCCCGATGCAGCGCCCCTTATTGGAGTATCGGAAACGGGAGGGAAATTACGACAGGAAAAAATGGGTCTACTACAAAAGGGAGGCAAGTTTATTCAAAGACGTGATGTCCTTCCTGATGTGGGCTTAGGACGGGCATGGGAACTTACAGTGTTTGGTTTTGGGAGGAGACGCGTAGGGAGCTGTCAACCGGCCGGTCGTCAGTCGTCATTGGCGTCATGGCAAATCGAGATCGAGCGCGTACACATCTCCGCGCGTAAATCTCTTGCGGACAATGATCGAGTCTGGCGCAGCAAATCCATCAAAGAGGCATTCCACCGAATCGGTCTCAAGCATATCCTCAAAACTGAGAACCTTTTCCTTTTGGAATGTGCCCGCTCGTAACCGATAGACCGGCTGGCCCGGCTCCAATGTGTTCTGATAATAGAGGTAGCTCGCATCCTTCGACCACGCGACCATCGAAAAAAATGTCGCTTTGGCGATCGTCCGCCAATTCTTAGTGCGTGGATTGAATAGAAGCAATTCGCCCTCATCATTGGATTTTGCGATGAAGTACTTTCCGTCCGGCGACCACTGCGGAGAAGTCATTCCCTCCGACCCCGGAACCTTCTTGCTCTCCCCGGTTTTCCAGTCAGTAATATAAATCCCTCTCGGTTGAGTTGAATTTTCCGGCGCCTCGATGTTCATCGCGACGGCAATCCCGGTTCCATCCGGCGACCAACTGGGATTGTGTTGCGCGCCCTGGAGCTTCACAAACTCTTGTGGCGCGCCGCCCGCTACGTCGAGAATTCGGACTCGTGTCGGCTGGTTCTGCTCATGGACCTCCATGACGATTCGCTTTCCGTCAGGTGCCCAGCGCACTTGTGCGGCATGCAGCGGCAAGCTGGTAAGCTGAAATCTCTCTCGTCCATCGGGCCTGCTCTTCCACAGCGTCCAATCCAGATTCTGAGCAACAATCCAGTTCCCGTCTCTCGAGTACCAAATCGCAAATGCCTTCCTTGGCGATGGAAGTGGGAAATACCTCTTAGTGCTGAGGTCAAAGCGGACAAAGTCGAACTCATCATTGCTGCTCATCGCGAACGCCCGCGTTCCGTCCGGCGTAAGCGCGCTCTTTTCCATCGGCTTTACGTTCGAAGTTAGCTGGACCGCCTCCGGTTCTCTCCAGTGCAGGGCGAACCGCTTTTGTCGCACCGCCCACAGGTTTGGAATTCCGGTCCGGCTCGATGTGAAGAGGAAATACTCGCCGTCCTTCGTCCACTCTCCACAGCATTCGAAGCTCGATGCGCTCGAGCCCGCGGGAGAAAGATGCGGGTTACTTCCATCGTGGGCAGCCTCCCAGATGGTCACCGCGTTGGTCTGTGGATCTGTTACCGAATACGAGAACCTTGAACCGTCGGGATGCCATCTCATCCAGCGCGGATATCCGTTCGTGTGTACCAGGATGCGATCGTCATTCCCGTCTCGCCGTACGATGTGGATGTCTTGCCCGCTCACATAAAGCAACTGCTGACCGTCGAGACACCAGGTCGCATCGTCTACCGTCGTATTCCCCACGCGTACTGGACTACCACCCTGCACGGGCCAAATCCACAATGGCAGACCGGTTCCATGATTCACAAAGCTCCCGATCAGGAACTCACTTCGATCGGGTGAAACGCCGAATATCCGCGTGCCTTGAAATGGCGTGTCCACGGCATGCGCTTCGCCCCCCGAGGTCGAAACCTGCATCAAGCTGTCGTGGTCCCCATGCCTTTCTAAGAAAAAAACTCGCACGCCATCCGTGGCCAAGCTCGCGTAACTGTCCAGTTGCTCCGTCAGTGCACCGCTCAAGAATCGAGTCACACGAGGTGGCGGGGGATGCGACAGGAACGCGTATGCGACGAGTACCGTTGCTCCCACGAGCCCCGATGCAGCCAGCCGCCTGGCCATTGTCCAGCGCCGTTTCACGGGTATGCTGCGATCGAGTCCATCCTGCTCCGGGCTCGCAATTTCCCGGCTTCCAGCCGACTCCCGAATACGCCCTTCTCGCGGATTCGATGTCCGCCCGGCCGCCCAGCGATTCGAATCAATGTCCCGCTTCAGGCGTTTCAGGTCTGCGCGTAATTCCGCAGCGGACTGGTAACGCAGATCGCAGTCCTTTTCCAGCGCCTTTGTAACAATCGGCTCCAGCCCCGCCAAGGCCGTTGGGTTTCGTTTCGTCACCGACTCGGGATACTCGTTCAGAATCTTGTGGAATACCACCGCCGTCGTCTTCCCGCTAAAGGCAATCTGGCCCGTAGCCATCTCGTAGAGCACGGAACCGAAGGAGAAGATGTCGGTGCGCGAATCGAGTTCCTCGCCGCGGGCTTGCTCGGGGGACATGTAGGCCACTGTGCCCATCGCGATGCCCGGCGTGGTTAGAACTTCTGGTGGCGCCTTGGCCAGGGTTTCCGGATCGGTCGATTCAGCATCTGCTTCCAACTTCGCCAGTCCAAAATCCAGCACCTTGGTCTCGCCCCGCAGAGTAATAAAGATGTTCCCCGGCTTGAGGTCCCGATGCACGATCCCCCGTCGATGTGCGGTGTCGAGGGCATCTGCAACCTCAATGCCGTATTGCAGAGTCTTGTCGGGCGGCAACGCTCCCTTGAGAAGGCGAGAGGATAAGGTCTCCCCTTCGAGGTGCTCCATAACCAGAAATTTGAGACTGTCCTGCTGGCCTACGTCGAACAGCGTGCAGATGTTGGGATGCTGCAGCGCCGAAATCGCCTTCGCTTCGCGCTCGAACCTCTGCTGCCGCGACGGATCCGACGAAAACTGCCGCGGCAGAAACTTAATCGCTACTGTTCGCTCCAGGCGAGTGTCTTTGGCGCGGTAGACCTCGCCCATCCCTCCGGCCCCGAGTTGTGCTTCGATCTGATACGGTCCGAGCCTTCTGCCTACCAGGGAAGCGTGTTCGATCGGACTTTTCTCTAAGAACTGTTCTTGGGCAAGAGATTGATGCTCGTTGAGCAGCGTGTCCAACAGGGCCGCGAGGGAAGGATCTTTTTCCCGGAACGACGCCACAAAACCGACCCGTTGATTTTCCGGCAGGCTGAGTGCCTTGTCCAGATACGGGCTCACCTCTTTCCAGCGTTCGGGAGGAAGTTCGGGCATGGTTCGGGCTAGAGTTCGAGATCGGGGCGGATGTAGCGGTGCAGGTAGATGCGAGCTTTTTCCCACTCGCGCTGCACCGTTCGCTCGGACACTCCTCGAATCCTGGAGATTTCACCGAAGGAAAATCCGCAGAAGAACTTCAAATCCACCACTTCGGCAAGTGGCGCGTCGACCTTGGCAAGTTCGTCGAGGGCATCGCTGATCTCGGAGAGTTCGCGCGGATCAGCGGCGTTGTCCGCAACATTCGTATCGAAAGCCGTAATCTCGAACTCGCCGCCACGCTTCTGAGCGCGACGATTGCGCGCATGGTCGATAATCAGACCGCGCATAACGCGCGCAGCATATCCCAAGAAGCGGTTCTCGTCCGGAAAATGTGCGCCGCTGCGGGCAGAGATATCCATGTACGCTTCGTGAAGAAGCGTCGTAGCCCCCAGACTAAGAGGAGCCCCTCGCCGGCGCAGTTCCCGCCTGGCCAAGCGATGCAGTTCGGAGTACAGAACCTCGAACAGAGAATCTTTCGTGAAACGGTCGCCCTGCTCGACGGCCTCTAGGAGTACGGAGATTTCGGACGGCACGCTTTCCCCCAAGCAAACGCCGCACGCGAAAGAGTCTCCTATTCCCGGCGCGAAGTCAAGTACGCTCCTTCCGCGAAAGCGCCGCCAGACGGGCGAAACACGTTATTCCCTCGAGGAGATTACGCGAATGTCGCATGTGCTTCCGGAACCGGCTTCGATGATCATAATTACCCTCGTAAACAGCGGCCGAAAAAGAAGGTTGGTAGCGCTACCGGGAAACGTTACGCCCACCTGCCGAATTTTCCATTTCTACTGGCAAAACCCGCGTCGCTATTGGCTTTCAGCAAGACGGCCAAAATCACTTTACCAGTATAACTGGGAAATTTTAACCCTCAAAATGGCCGATTTTTAGTAGGCGATAGTAGGCGAAGACGCTGTGCCCGTCGAACGCTGGCCCTTCAGGAGACCGCCCCTTGGGCTTATCTGTTTCTCGCCCGGCCTTAGAACCTTATCGCTCTGCCTCAGAGATGCCGAGAGAGGCACGATCAGGGTCAAGCGGGACAGGTGGAGACCCACTACTCCGATCTAGTAGTCATTGGAGACTTGTCCAGCATCCGGCAGACGCGAGGTGTTGCCGACCAGGTGAACGGTCTCGGAGCATTCGATGCAGTCATTCACAATGCCGCGCTGGGATATCGCGAAGGACGCCGGGTTCAGACGGAAGATGGCCTGCCCCACGTGTTCGCGATCAACACTCTTGCGCCATACATTCTCACTGCGCTGATTCACAAGCCCAAGCGCCTGGTGTATCTGAGTTCGGGGCTGCATCAGCAGGGAGATGCGAGTTTGAAGGATCTGCGTTGGGAGCATCGTTCATGGCAGGGAATGCAGGCGTACTCGGATAGCAAGTTGTGCGACGTTCTCCTCGCGTTCGCAGTCGCGCGTTTGTGGCCGGATGTTCTGTCCAATGCCATCGAGCCCGGCTGGGTTGCGACAAAGATGGGCGGCCCTTCTGCGACGGATGACTTGGATCAAGGCCATCGAACGCAAGTGTGGCTCGCGGTGAGCGATGATCCAGGCGCGATGGTGAGCGGCGCATACTTCTATCACATGCGTCAGCGGATGCCGAAAGCCGAAGCTCGCGATGTCGCCGTGCAGAACGAGCTTCTGGAAGAGTGCCGAAAACTGTCTGGAGTTGAATTGGAAGCATTGAGCGTGTCATCGGCTAAGTAGGTGCTAGACGCCGACCGCGAGTTCTCCGCATCGTGGACGGTTATTTCGCCTTGCAGATGCCCATCTCTTGGCTCACAGCATCTGGACCCCGAGACAAGTAACCGCTTCCGGTGTATCGCGAAAGATGTGGAATTCGCTTCCATGTATCGAGGGCCGACGTATAGGAAGCGCAGGCGTTCGTGATCAGGTTCTCGCGAGCAGGCACGTCGTCTGTGATTCTGGCTTGTGTGACTGCGACATCGCCTAAGCCGGAATACGCTTCGGCTGCCGCGTATAGGGCAGGGAAGTCATTGTGCTGGACCGATAGAGGTAGTTTGGCTGTAATCAAGCCTTTCTCGTAGTGCTCCTTGGCCTTGGCCGGGTCCCCCATTGAGAGAAGCACGTTGCCGATTTTCGTTTCCACCATGGCTAAATCACAGCGCGCATCGTCGAAGTTTCCTTGATCTGGTGCCAGGCCGGCGGCGGATGCTTCGAGACTCTTCAACGCCTCGCGCAGATCGTGGGTGGCTGATTGAGCTTCTCCAATCCAGGCCTGCATAGCGGGAGGACCTATCCCGACATCGGCTTCCAAGTGCAACGACTGGTAGCCGCTCAGGGCGTATTTCATGAGCGGCAGAGCTTCGGCGTAACGGCCGCCGACAGCCAGAGCTCTGCCATACTCGAAGCGGCCGACCCAGACATCGGACGCCAGCATCTTGTTTTCAGGATCGAGCTTGGCCAATCGTTCGAATTGCTGGATTGCGCTCTGGAAATCCTTGCCCGCGGCTCCGACGTCGCCTTGTATCAGCTCTACGTCGCCCCGACGGCTTTCTGCGGCTGCCACTTCGCGGACGAGTCCCGGGTCTCCCGTCTCTTTCGCCAGTGCCTGAAAGTCGGCGATGCCGAGGTTCATGAGGCGGATCGCCTCTTCTGGTGATCCGAAGCGTCCCATCTCGTGAGCCAGCACGACGGTGATTTTTGCCAGCGCTCGTCGTGCGCCAGCGTAAGAGGGGCTGATGTTGAGAATTTCTTGCCGCAAATCGCGAACTTTCGTGTAGGAATCGATGGCATCGAGGCGGTCACCGACGGCGTCCTGAATGTCGGCCCGGATCGTGTATTCCTGCGCGAGTTCGTTATTGAGATCGAGGTTATTTGCGTTCGTGCGCAGCAATGGCTCGGTGACGGCGAGGGCGCGATCGATCTCGGCACGTCCCGTAGTTTCGTAGATGTCGAAGAACGCCCGCCAGCGATACGCCATCGCAAGGTTCAGTTGGTCTGTGACGTTGTCAGGGTTTGCCTTTGCAACCGCTTCGAATAGCGCCATGGCCTTGCGGTTGCTGATTTCCGCCGCACCCACCTGCCCCAGATTCGATTGCGTGGTATCTCCCTGAACCGTGGCCAAACGCTGGTATGCCCAGCCCAACTCACGTTGAAGGTTTACGTCTCCCGTGGAATCGGATGAGAGCTTGTCCAGATACTGCACCGCCCGATCGAGCAACAGCTTGCGAGACGGAGTCGCGCCGGGGAGACCCTGGATGGAATCGTGGATCTCGAAGATCAGCGAGTTCGCCAGTTCGCGAACGTCACTAAAACGTTTCTCCGCTTTGGCGCGCTCGTTTCTGGCGATCTCGGCCTGCTTGCGGGCAATGCGGGCCTGGCGAATCGTAGCCGCTACGCCGCCCAACAGCGTTAGAGCGAGCAAAGTTGAGGCGGCGATAGCCATCCGATTTCTACGAATGAATTTGGTGGCGCGATAGGAAAAGGATCCCTTGACGGCAATAACTGGCAGACCTTCCAGATGACGGCGTATGTCTTCCCCAAATTGTTCGACCGAGGTGTAGCGTTGGTGCGGTTCCTTGCGCATTGCCTTCAGGACAATGTGGTCTAGGTCGCCGGCCAGGCGCCGCTGCAACTTTGCCGGGGAACCTTCGCGAACATTGGCAGAATGATCAGGAGTGGCTGTTCGCTCTTCTGCTGTTGCAGGAATGAGCTTCAGCACGGCAGAACTGGGTTTGGCGGGATCGGTTTCGCAGACGGCTTGTGCGAGTTGATGAGAGCTGCGCGTGTCAGCGGGATATGGCGAGCGACCGGTCAACAGTTGATAGAGCACAACGCCCAGGGAATAGATGTCAGAGGCTGTGGTGATGGGTTCGCCGCGAATCTGTTCGGGACTGGCGTACTCCGGAGTCATCGGGCGTAGCAGTGTGATCTCGGGCAGTGAATCGGGGTCGATCAGTTTTGCGATACCGAAATCGAGCAACTTAGGGATGCCATCTGCGGTCACCAGAACGTTGCCCGGCTTGAGATCGCGATGAATGATCAGGCGCTGGTGCGCGTACTGCACGGCAGAGCAGATTTCATGGAATAGCTGGAGCCGCTCAGTGATCGACAGTCGACGTGCATCGCAATAACTATCGAGTCGCTCGCCCTCGATCAATTCCATGACCAGGTACGGAATTCCATTTTCTGTCGTTCCGCCGTCCAACAAACGCGCGATATTCGGATGATCAAGCGATGCCAAAATCTGCCGCTCGTGACGGAAGCTCTGCAGCAAACCGGAAGCGTCCAAGCCGGCGCGAACCAACTTGATGGCCACGGCTTTTTCGTATTGGCCGTCGGCTCGTTCAGCCCGATAGACCGCGCCCATACCGCCATGTCCGATTTCCGCGAGGATCTGATAGACGCCGATGCGAGATCCGATGCGAGCGGAGGTGGCGGTTTCTAACGCGGTCTGCAGGCTTGCTGCCGGGTGCTTCAGGAATACGCTTCCCGCATCCTCGTGCGAGCGAAGAAGAGATTCCACTTCGTCGCGAAGTTCCGGGTCGTCAGCGCAGTTTAGATCGAGATACGGGGACCGCTCCGAAACCGGCAATTCGATGGCGTGATCGAGAATGGTGCGGACTTGCTGCCAGCGTTCAGCCTTCACGTCGATGCACTCCGGGCAAGTTCGCGGTGCAGCCAGGCTCGCGCGGTGATCCAGTCGCGTTTTACGGTGGAGGCCGAAATGCCCAACACCTCTGCCGTGTCTTCAATGGACAATCCGCCGAAGAATTTCAATTCCACCACTCGGCTCTGTTGCGAATCCATCTCTGCAAGACTCTTCAACGCATCATCGAGAGCGATGATATCGACGTCGAGCGCCTCAGCTTTGTCCCCAGCGTCATCGAGACCGACCTTGCAGATATCGCCTCCACGTTTTGAAGCGCGATGGCTGCGCGCATAGTCGACTAGAATCTGCCGCATGAGCTGCGCGGCGACGGCGAAAAAATGGGCACGATTCTGCCACTGCGGAAGGTCTTGCTCGGCCAAACGTACGTACGCTTCGTGAACCAGCGCTGTGCTCTGCAGGGTGTGATCGGAGCGTTCTTTTTGGAGATAGCGGGTGGCAATCCGATGCAGTTCGTTGTAGACCAAAGGCATCAATGAATCGAGCGCGGCCTTATCTCCGCCACGCCAGCGCACCAGCAATTCAGTAACCTGTTTGGAAGGGTCGCCCGCCAAGTCTCTCCGCCCCAAGACGCACGTGGGAGATGCGTGTGGGTGGGAGAATATCCAGTTCTTTCGCTCGTGTCAATTAATCCGGACAACGGCAATGTTGGCCGATTGTCGGCTCTTCGAGCACGTCGAAATCAGAGAGCCTCGGCTTCTCCCTGGCAGGGTTCATGGGGAAGATAGCTGTCGACCCTCCCCATTCAAAGACGAGTCCGGACCTACTACGGTGTTACGGTGAAAACCGTGGGACTAGGGGCACTTCCGCCTGCTGTTTTCACCACGATCTTTCCGGTCACCGCTCCGGTAGTTACAGCCGCAATGATCGAGGTGCCGGAGTTCACCGTGAAGCTCGTGGCCTTGACGCCACCGAACGTAATCTGGGTCGCTCCGAGAAATCCCGAACCAGTGAGGGTGACCTGAGTGCCCACCGGACCGCTGATGGGGAGGTGCTGCAAACGACCGGCACGACGAAGAATTTCTGGCTGCTGGTCAGAGTCCCGAAAGGTGTGGTTACGGTAACGAAGCCTGTCGATCCGTTGCTCGGGACCGTTGCCGTCAGGTAGGTGTCAGACACGACTGTGAACGTGGCCGAACCCGTCCCGAACTTCACCCTGGAAGTTCCCGTGAAGCCCTGTCCGAGGATCTCGACGGCCTGTCCCGCGCTCCCCCAGCGAATAACCAGGGACACGAATGCCGGCGCACCATTGTCGAGGCTGTAGATCACTCCTCCGCTATGAGCGCCGCCTCCCTCGGCAACGCCATAAAGTTTCCCGTTCGTATGCTGCATCGGAGTAGTCTGCGCCAAGTAGCCGTGCGTGCCATCAAATGCGTACAGCAGGTTGTAGGTGCCGCTGCTAGTCACGCTGAATAGATTTCCATTGGGCACGGAGCCGCCACTCTCGCCCGCCGATGTAGCGCCATAGAATTTGCCATCGCTAGCCGCCACGATGCCGGCAAACGGGTCCATGCCGTCATGGATAAGGTCGAGGCCGAACTCGTGCAGCTTGGCGTACTTGCCGGTAAGAGAGAGTTTGAAAACAACGCCGAACCCTCCCGACCCATTGGCGCTGGTGGTTCCATAGAGAAGACCGTCATTCCCCTGGGTGACTGCTCCGACTAGGTTGCTGCCATTTGCAAAATCGCCATCATAGAGCGCCTTTATCGTCCCGGCAGGCGTCATCCGAAATACTGTTCCCTGCTCGGTTGGCCCGCCCGCCATCGTCGTGCCGTACAAGTTTCCGTCACTGCCCAGCGTTAGAGGCGCCGAACTGCAGGCTGCAATCCTCACGTCACTCGTGCTATTGATGGTCTTGAACTTACCTGCGGACGTTATCGAGTAAGCCGTCCAGGGCGCGTTGAAACCGCAGGTTGTGCCATAAAAATTCCCATTCTTCCCCTGCACAAGACCCGGACGAGGCTCCGATCCATCCGATCCGCTGAAGCTGTGCAACGTGGTCAGCACTCCAGCCGGTGTAATTTTGAATACGGTGCCGAGATTGCTGGCCCCGCCAAATCGCGTCGTACCATAGAAGTTGCCATCCGTGCCCAGGACAAGGCCTCCATCCGGATTCTGGCCATCCGGTCCCGAAAAATTGTGGATGGTGGTGACCACACCCATCGGCGTCATCTTGAAGACCGTTCCCATCCCGGACGTTCCTCCGCTGTCGACCGTGCCGTACAAATTGCCGTCACGCCCTTGCGCCAGGATCTCGGGATACGTGGGCGAGCAGCCTTCCACCGTGCAATCGAAGTCATGCAGATCGGTGTAGACCTGAGCACGGAGCAGTTGCGGCGAACCGGAAAAAGCGAGCGCGATCGCAAGAATCGCTGCTGAGATTATTTTTTGCAAAGTACCCATAGTGACTCTCCTCAACTGTTTTTTTTGGTGGCAAGAGCCGGCGTGGGGAGTCGCCGGCTGGAAGCTTCGATCTGATTCGTGGGCTACTGCACGGTGAAGTTCGTCGCAGACGCAGCGGAGCCGCCCTTTGTAGTGATCTTTATTTTCCCTGTGACTGCGCCGGTGGGCACGACTGCGCTCACCGACGTGTCAGAGTTCACCGTAAAGGTCGCTTTCACGCCACCAATGGTCACTGCGGATGCCTGACTCAAGCTCATTCCGGTGATCACGACGGAACTTCCGATCGGACCTGCGCTGGGACTGAACGAAGTGATAGTGGGAATCACTTTAAAAGTCTGCGGCGTAACCAGATTGCCGCTGGGTTCCAGAACGGTTACTGGGCCGGTGGTTGCTCCCGCAGCTGGGGCTGCGATGATGTAGTTATCGCTTAGCACTTTGTACGTGGCCGGGCCAATGCCGAACTTCACGCCCGTGGCAGTGGTAAACCCTTGTCCGATAATTCCGACACCGGTCCCCACTTTGCCCGACCAAACGATCACCAGCGACGCAAAGGGCTTCAGCGCCGCGTTGTAGCAGTAAAGCGTGCCGTATCCCACGTTAGTGGGTCCCCCATGATTGGTCGTCCCATAGATGATCCCGTTCGTATGCAGCACCGGAGTGCTCATTGGAGTATCGCCAACGGCCGTTTGGAAGCTGTAGAGCACCGAGAACACAGTTCCTGCGGTATTGACCTTGAACAACGAACCCAGCCCCGCGCCGCCACCCGCTTGCGCTACTCCATAGAGAAACTTGTCGCTTCCCTGCACCAGACCCGACACGGAGTTACTGGCTTCGCTCAGCAGGAAGTTGTGCAAGACGGTGAAGCTCCCGCCGCTCAGCGACATGGAGTAGATGATCCCCTGCCCATTGGTTCCCCCGAACGGGGTCGTACCGTAAAGTTTGTTGTCTGCGGCTTGCATGACCGGCCCGGTGGGCAATTCCGCCGTAAAGCTGTGGATGATCGTGAGGGCGCCTTTCGTCGTCATTTTGAAAACCGTTCCGCGATTGTAGGTGCCACCGTATTGCGTCGTTCCGTACAGATTGCCATCATTGCCGAAGATCAGCGGAGCCTGGGTTTTCGACGGAAGTGTCGCGATGACGGAGAACACACCGGCCGAAGTGATCTTGTAAGCCCGCCCCGGATTCGTGCCGTTGTAGGTCACCCCGTAGATGCTTCCATCCGGCCCCTGCACTGGAGGAGCCCAAGGATACGCGCTGTCGGTTCCGTCGGTGAAGCTATAGAGTTGGGTGAAAACTCCTCCGCTACTGATCTTGAACACGCTACCTTTGCCGTTCAGTCCGCCTGTCACAGTCGTGCCGTAGAAACTGCCGTCCAGCCCCAGCGTTAGTCCCGACTGCGGAGTATTGCCATCGGGTCCAGAGAAACCGTAGATCTTCGCGATTGTGCTGGTAGGCACTGACCACCCGAAGACCGAGCCATTCCCAGGAAAGGTAGTCTGAAGCGTGCCGTAGAGATTCCCATCCTGTCCCTGCGCCATGAGCGCCGGATTCATCGGATTGGACCCTTCCGAGTGGTAATTGAAGTTGTAGATTTCGGTGTACTGCGCGTGCAGTGATGCAGTCGCAAAAATGATGGCTGCCAACAGCACGGTGAGATATCGACAAATCGCCTTCGTCATAGACCTTCTCCTTGGGCCGCGAGGTTTTCCCCTGAAACTCGCGGCCCGGCGGCTGGTAAACTTCCTGCCTACTAACTAAGGCGGAAAGGTCGTGGCGAACTGGTTCAAAGTATAGGAAAATCAAAATCTCGTGTTTGGGTGAAAGAGGCATTGGCGCGTCGGCGGTGTCGTCTGTTGGAAGATTCAATTCTGGTCGATCCATACGGACCCAAGTTTTGTGTGTTGTTTAGAGCTAAGCGAGGACAGAATGCAGACGTTTTGCATCTCCTGTCGCCGGGATTAAAGTGGAGATCGTGATATTGGTGGCGACAAAGTCTGACTAGCGACTAGCCATTGGCGCTATTCGTCGCGTCCATTTCATTCTTTTCCCAGTGCGGTCGATGAGTGGATCATGTCCGAAGTCTCGTTTTACAGAATCCGCCCAGCGGAGGGGCTTGGGGCGTGGCCTTTGGTTCTGCCCTAGAAGAACTAAAGATAACTGCTGAATTCTGCCCGACGGCGCGAGGACTAAACAGCCCAAAACTCCGAACCGCGTGTTGATAGCGCTCCGGTATGTGCTGGGTCCAACGATCGACGAACTCCTTGATTGAACAGTGCACCTCGACCCGGCGACACAGCTTTTTGTCTTTGTACCAAAACTTGACGGTTCTTTGCCCGATCCAGGTGATGCGGCGCTGCGCAATGGGAGGCCGCCTTATGTAACGGCCGGCGTACTGCAGGAAATGCCACTTGTCCTCGAACGATTGAATCTTGACGCTCCACCAGCATCTCTCCAGATGAGTCAGCAGGTCTCCCATCTGGCCGGCGGTTAGCTCCGTCCGGAGCTGCGCGGCTTGCAGTGCTGCTCCGAGAAGCGCGATCACGGCCCTCTGCCAAGCCCTCATCAGCAGGTCGCGATCGTAGTACACGCGAGCAGCCCAGATTTCGGAGGACTCGCACAACCCTCCGCCGGTGACCATGGTGTGCACATGCGAGTTGAATTCTAGCCGACCATTGAAGGTGTGGAGAATGGCAATCACGCCAACCCGTACGTCACGCCTAACACCCACCTGTGTCCGTATGACGTCCGCGGCTAGAGCTGGTAGAGCCTTAGCCAGCGCCGGATTATCGCGGAAAAAGGGCCAAAGCAGATCCGGCATGGTAAATGTAATGCCTTTATAAAGCGCGTCTGGCAGAGCGGCCCATCGCTCGCGTAGCCACTGTACGTTGGCGCGGTAGCCACAGCTAGGGCAGGCTCGCGATTTGCAGGTGTGGTACAGGACGAGTTCATGGTTCCCCGAGGAGTAAACCTCGGCGCCTAGTGCTGCGGTACGGCACGGCAAATCTCTACCATAGGCCCAGGCAACTGCGGATCGGCTATCCTCTCGCTTCCAATGCGAGATAGTGCGAGACAAAATCAGTTTGAGCGGATCTCTGTATCTCACTGCAGTTTCAACTCATGCTGAGAAGGGAGTCCGGCGGACAGATCTTCTCCGTTAAGAACCACCGTCCGTTTGTGGCGGCCGACCCGGACCGCAACGGATCCAGGCTGTCGGGCCTCCTGGCGCTGCAGGACGTCAAGTACCGCGAGAACATCGAGGCTGGCTTTTTTCTCTTTTGGCTGAGGAATCGACCGACGGATCACCCTGTTGGTGGCTCGCTCTTCGCTGTACCTGACGAACTGTTCCAACTGCTCGGCCTTGGGCAACTTGCAGAGTTGGTGCGCACGATTGATACTCAACGCTCCTTCTTTCAACGCTCTTACGAGAGTCGGGTGCGCCGTTTGGCGAATCGCCCTGACGTTGCTGACATTACGGTCACCAACGCCGGCGGCGCGAGCAATCTCCTTTCGCACATCAATGCGGTCAGCTTCTGGCAAATTTGCCAACCCCTTCAACTTGCCACCAGCGCGCATTTTGTCAAGTGCGTTCTGCTGAAGAGTGGTCTCCAAAGTTAGCGCCAAGCAAATGCGTACAAAATCATTCCATCCGCTCCGGGTTTGGTGGTGGGAGAGGATGAATTGCAGGGATTCGTCGTCATTGAACAGATATTCGATGCAGTTGATTTCAATGAGCCCGTTGAAAACCGCCGACTGCCAACGCCCAAAGCCTGAGGATCGTTCCGCTCGTCGTGATCAGAATTGGAGTGGTAACAGACAAGTGGCTCTGCCTGGCGGTTTGGTTGAACTCCTTTATTTCGCCGGTCCAGCCGAATTCCGCCAATGCCCGATGCAGCCTGAGTTGTTGTGGGTGCCGAACCACCGGACGCCCTTCCGGTCCGCTCGGCGCGGCCGGACTGAAAGACTGAGGCGGAACGAAAGAAGCAACCTGAACGGCCGCGCTCGCACCGCTCGTAACGAACTGTCCTGGATCGTCGCGGCTCTGAAGCGGATTTTCTGTTGGGTGAGGTGCATACTCAGGTGCATACATGTCAGCCGAATACCCTGTTTCGACCCGACTAGGGACACCTGAGATGGATGTAACTGATTGATTCGGCGAAATAGGCAGGGGACGGGTTGAATTTGCTAAACCGTTGTACGGGCTAACACCTGTACCGAGGGTTCGAATCCCTCCCTCTCCGCCAGTTTAAAATCAACAACTTGCCCATCGCTCTTGCTCTGCTTCAGTAGATTGACTTCCACAACCGTTCGAATCGTGCAGTAATCATGCAGTAGATCATGCAGTGAATCAATGGCCCGATCCGGCCTTGCACCATCGAACCAAACCCTTTGAAACCGGGCGGATTTCGCATCGCAGGCGAAGAAACAGAACCGCCGCAAGAAACTGCCGTAAATCGCTCTCCATTCGCTCCTAAAATTGCCACCGCCACGTCGAAGACTTCAGCAAGATCGTCGGGTTCATACGATCTGAGAGTGGAGCACCGTCTGGAAGGCGATGCGAAACTTCGTCCGTAATCACAAGATACTCACGTCAGCAGGCGCTCTTTTGGCCTGTTTCATTCTGTGGTCGGTGGTCTGGTCAGTTACGGCCTCGGCCCGAGGGGAGCTGATCACCCGCTACGACATATCCCGTGGGCACTACGAAGTGCAGGGCTATGGCCTGCCAGTCCCTTGGCGACCCGAGTACTCTCGACTTCTGCATGAGCGATATGGAATCGAGTTCCGCACTGTGGCTCTTTGCATCGTCTCTACAGAATTGGTCGCTTACGCCGACAGCTACAATGGCATGAGCACCGCTGCCGCCAACCGCAAGTTCGGACACGACGTCTTCAAGGAATGCGCCGAGGAAGCCCGTAAGAATTGGGAGCAAGCCCGCAAATTGGCGAACGCACAATCCCATTAGGCAAGCCTCTGCGACGGATCTATGCCTTGAGATTCTGAAATTCCATCTCGCTCACCCAAGTCACGTTTACAAAGACATCGCCTTCGTCAGCAAATTTGCGGTTGAATGCCGTGAGATAGGCTAACGTTTCCTTGGCTGCCCGAGCGACAAACGAATCCCACACCTCGTTGCTTTTGCGCTCAACCTTCTGGAAGTAAGGTAGGCTTTGGACCGACCCATTGTTAGTTAACCAAACTTCGGTTCCGAGCACAGCATATTCCACACGCAAGGCAAAGATCTACGGCGCATGGTTGGACGAGAGCACCAGCAGAGCGCTAAAGCTGATCTCGATGTTGTTCCAGGACGATACGCACCAATTGACTGCGCGTACGAACTCCTGTTTTGGAGAACAATTGCTGAAGTGTGGCTTTGACCGAGCTCTCCGACACTCCGATTCGTGCCGCGATCTCTTTATTCGCAAGCCCTTCGAACACGCAAGAAATCACCTGCTGTTCCCGTTCCGTGAATGGCCGTGTGCGACTGTCTGGTTGAGCGCCGACCTCAGTTCTCAGGGCCGTTTGCAATTGTTCTTGGTCCAGCCACACCTTGCCGGCCATCACCTCACGAATCGCTTGTGCCAGCAATGCGGCAGAATCGTGCTTTCGAAAAACTCCGGAAATCCCAGACCGGATCAACTCCGCAGCCACGCCCGCATCCACACCTGCCGTGACAACGAGAACTTTTCCCTGAAATCCTTGATCTCTTGCCAACCTCAAAAACTTCCGGCCATCGCCCTCCCCGAGATCAAAATCAAGGAGTACCACGTCGATCGCTCTGCGTCGCAGAATTTGCAGAGCCTCCGCAATTGTCCCGCAGTGAGCGGTCACATCGAATCCCGATTCCGCCGCGAGCAGTCGGCTTGCACTCTCTCGAAATAAGGTGTGATCGTCTAACAATAAGAGATGGACTGTGTTCGCCGCAGTTTCAGGCATTCACCACCTGCTCTTGTGTGACACCCAGGGGTAAGACCACGGCGAAGCAGCAGCCTTCCGACCTCGGCTCGTACGAAAGCTCTCCGCCAAAGCTGCGCATGATCGCGCGAGAAACGTATAGCCCGAGACCGCTGGACTCGGCACCACGTTGGAACGGCCGGAAAAGGTGCTCTGGCGAAGCGACGCCAGATCCTGTGTCTTCGAATCGGATTGCGACGTTCCCTTTCTCCTCTTGCGCCGTAATTCGAAGCCGCTTCATCCCACTAGAGGCCATGGCCCGGCGACTGTTCTTCGCCAGGTTCAAGAAGACCTGAATAAGTCCGTACCGGTCCGCCCAAACCAAGGGCAACGGTTCTCGAACGTCCCACTGCATCTCGATCTCGGATTCGTGATAGGTGGTTTCGATCAATATCCGGAACTCGTCTAGCACCGACCCAAGCTCCACGACCTCACCATTCTGAGATGCCGAAGAGCCCAATTCCAAAGCGGACACTCTTTCGAGGCTCTGGATCAAGTTCCCCAAGGCCTTGAAGTCTTCGTTCGACTCAAGTTCCTCAACTCGGGAAAGGTTCTTATGCACGACAAGCACGGCGCCGCAAAGGTTCCGAATTTCATGGGCCACTGCGCTCATCAGGATTCTCGTGTTCTTCAATAAATGTTCTAGGCTGAGATCCTCGCGATTCCGAAGGTCCTCAGAAAGATCCACAATGATGGCTGCTAACCGGGGCCCCGATATTGTGCTGTAGGTGGAAAACCAAACACCAGCCAGAAAGACTTCCCCGTCGCTCCTCTTCCCCGTGCACTGCAGAGTAGTCCGAAACACTCGCGGCTGTTGGTTCTTGAGGACTGTTTGCAAAGCGGGGAGATAAGAATTGATTTCCTGACCTTGCAAAGGCGTCCCTTCGGAGGCGAACAAGTGTTGAGCTGCTTCATTGGCCAATAGAACTCTGCCGGCTGCGCCAATTGTGACGATTGCAGCTGGACTGCTTTCGACCAGAGAACGCAACTGTTCCTCAGCGTCCTCGCGCAGCTTGATCTGCCCTTCGAGTTCTTCAACGTGCGCCATCGTAATTCGGCGATTACGGATCATCTCCGAAATAAACAGTCCTGTACCGACAAACCCTGCCGAACTGAACAGCAAGCGGATCACAGCTTCATTCTCGGGCAAATTGCTGAATGCTTCCTGCAGAACGGCACAAACAAGCGCAACCCCTACAAGCTGAGTTCTCGACAAAAACCCGCCCAGAATCATTATGGGGAACAAGTAAAGGAATCCCAAAGAGATGTAGGGCTTCGTCGCCCAGTCAACCACTGCGATCGCTGCTATCAAGAGACCAGCAACAAAACTTAGTCTGGCGCGATTGGCCGACGCGTAGATGGACAGAGGGTCTCTCATCGGTGGTGCGTAGATTGGCAGTGGGTCTTTCATGGCCATTCTAATGGTGCGCCATCTTCGCTGGACAAGGAACTGCTTTATCAGGAACTAGCCGAAAGATAGGGTGCATCAGCCGAAAGAGGACTCTGCTGCCCGAGAGATAGCGTTCCCATGCCTACGGCCGGCTTGCACAATGGCACAAGCAATCGGCACACATCCGGCATTGGCGCTTTCGCCGGGTTGTATTGGAGGCAGGCTAGTGAATTACGAAGCGCTTAACCGGGACGTCCTGATCGCGATAGCGCTCTTCGCAGTGCTCTTGTACATCGGGCTGATCTGTGCGGGCTTTGCCGAATTTATGAGAGCCATTCCAAAAAGGGCTAACCGAAAAAAACGTTCTCGGAATCGCCGTGAAACTCGCGGATTACGGAATACGAAACGATCATTCTGAGCATTTCTCCACGAGGAGAACGATAGGCGTAACGGGCGAACAACAATGATGAAATATCCGGCTCACATCAGCGATAAGACTGCCGTGGCGTCTGCGACGATCGCAACAATGGTCGTTGCAATAGCACTTCTGGAGTCCGGCTGCAGTCGTGGTCAAGCTGCGAACACGAATGCGCCGCAGGAATCAGCTCCAAAACCAAGCGTGTCGAGCTTGGAGCTGTCACCCAGCCAACTGAACTCCATCAAGATCGAGGCTGTGGGAAGCTACCCGTTCCGCGTTGAAAAGGAGGCGGTCGGAAACATTGATTTTGCCGACGATCTATCGGTCCAAGTCTTCCCGGCCTACCAGGGAACCATTATCAAGACTTTTGTGGAACTTGGCGTCAGGGTTCAGAAGGACCAGCCTCTCTATACGATTAAAAGTCCCGACCTCATTCAGGCCGAGTCAAATCTGATTGGTGCGGCGGCGACTTTCGAACTGACCAACAAAGAACTGGCGCGCGTCCAGGGTCTCGGTGGTATTGCCGAGCGGGAGAAGGAGCAGGCGACATCGGATCAACAGACCGCTGATGGCGCGCTCAAAGCCTCACGCGATGCCGTTCTCGTCTTTGGCAAGACGAACGCCGAGATCGATCAAATGATCGCCCTGCGCAAGACAGATCCTGCGCTCGTCGTACGCAGCCCCATTTCCGGCACGGTCACGTCCTTTAACGCCCCACCCGGACTCTTGGTGCAACCGGGGAATCTCCCAGCGCCTTACTCGGTCGCCAAGGTGACGATCAAATGGATGCTGGCGAATGTTAGCGAAACAGAGATCCCATTTTTTCACCTGGGCCAGCCAGTTCAAGTGAAGGTCATGGCCTATCCGGATCGCGTGTTTCAAGGCAAGGTTTCGAAAATCTACGCCACGGTGGATCCGAACACTCATCGAGTAACCATCCGTTCCGAGATTGCGGATCCGCACGATGAGCTGCGTCCCGGAATGCTCGCCAACTTCCTCATTCGCGTTCACGATCCGGTGGAAGCCATCGCCATACCGGCCAATGGCGTGGTCCGCGAAGCTGACGGCACGATGACCGCTTGGGTGACAACCGATCGCCACCGTTTCGAGCAAAAAATCATCACGATCGGTCTGCGCAACGACGACCGGGTTCAAGTTCTCGATGGCTTGCGGCGCGGAGAATTAGTGGTAACGGACAACGCCGTGTTTCTCAGCAACATGTTGTCGGCGCCACCAAGTGATTAAGTTGAGCGCAGTTCTATTTCAGTAAAGACGAGCCATCATGTTCAAATCTCTTCTCGCATTTTGCCTCAGCCGCCGCGCCATTGTGGTGCTGGGATTACTGCTGTTTGCCGGCGCCGGGCTGGTTGCCTTCAAAATGCTCAACATCGAGGCGTATCCCAACCCCACTCCGGTAATTCTAGAAATCACATCGCAGGCGCCGGGCCTCTCCGCTGAGGATATGGAGCGTTACTACACGATTCCCACGGAGATTGGGCTCTACACGACTCCCGGCATCGACGTTATACGTTCCACTTCGTTTTATGGCCTATCGTTTGTACGCGTCAGCTTCAAATATGGCGTGGACTATAACTTTGCCTATGCCCAGGCGTCGGTTGCGATGCAGCAGAACGTCAGCCTGCCCGGTGGACAGGTTCCGAATATCCAGGCGAATAGCTCGACCGGAGAAATCTATCGCTATCAGGTCGTCGGTCCCAAGCATTTTGGAATCACAAATCTGCGCACGGTTCAGGATTGGATCGTAGCGCGCCGCCTCTTGACCATTCCCGGCATCGCAGCCGTCAACAGTTGGGGCGGTCCGACGAAGGAATTCCAGGTAGAGGTGGACCCGCACAAGCTCGAAGCCTACAGCGTCACCATTCCACAAATCCTAACCGCGCTGGGCAATGCGAACGTCAATGTGGGCGGACGCGAGATTCGCATCGGCCAGCAGTCCGTAAACATCCGCGGCGTCGGTCTGATTGATGACGGCGGCAACTACGACGTCGCCCAGGGTTACAAGGTTGACGACATCGAAAACGTGGTGCTGACCCAGGCGAACGGTGTCCCCGTGTTGGTGAAGGATGTCGGTAAAGTTTCGGTTGGTTACAGGCCGAGGCTCGGCATTCTCGGACGGGACAATCAAAGCGATGTGGTTGGGGCGATCGTGGTGCAGCGGCGCACGGAGAAGACCGCCGACATGATTCCACAGGTCGAATCGGCAATCGAAAAACTGAATCGCGACGGGAGTCTGCCGCCCGGAGTCAAAGTAGTTCCTTTTTATGACCGATCCTCGCTGATTGCCCTCACTACGCACACGGTTCTGCACAACTTGATATTCGGGTGTCTGCTGGTGTTCTTGATCCAGTGGATTTTCCTCGGCAATCTCCGTAGCGCCGTCATCGTGGGATTAAACATCCCGTTCGCGCTGTTTTTCGCCACTATCCTGCTGGTGATTTTGGGAGAAAGCGCCAACTTGCTGTCGGTGGGCGCAGTGGATTTCGGAATCATCGTGGATTCGGCCGTCATTCTGGTCGAGAACATCTTCCGGAATTTTCAGAGAAACCAGGAAGAACGACAGGGTCTACTGCAACGTTTGGCGGAAGGCCACTGGGGGCCGGACGCGACGAGACTCTCCGCAGAAGCTGTAACACTGGGCCACGGATGGACGGATCGCCTGCGGCTGATTCTAATCAGCGCGCTTCAGGTGGATAAGGCGGTGCTTTTTTCTGCGCTCATCACCGTGGCCGGTTTCGTGCCGCTGTTCACCATGCAAGGTGTCGAGGGTCAGATATTTGGTCCGATGGCGCGCACTTACGGTTACGCACTGGCCGGGGCTTTAATTGCAACCTTCACCGTCACGCCCGTCATCGCCTCCTTCCTTCTCCCTGAGCGAGTGAAGGAAACCGAAACCATCGTCGTACGCTTCCTGCACCGCATTTACAATCCTGCGCTGCGCTTTTCTCTCAATCACCGCGCTCTCGTGGTGGGAATCGAACTAGCCATTTCTCTGGGAACCTTTCTTCTAATCGCTCCGCGGCTGGGCAGCGAGTTTCTCCCGCACTTGGAAGAAGGCAACTTTTGGATTCGCGCTTCCATGCCGACCACGCTTTCGCTCGAAGATGGTGAGGCAGCGTCGCGAAAAATGCGCGAGATTCTGCTGCGGCACCCTGAAGTCTTAACTGTGGTTTCTCAGCATGGCCGGCCCGACGACGGCAGCGATGCCTCTCCATTTTCGAATGTCGAACTATTCGCGCCGGTGAAGCCGCTTGACGAGTGGCCACACGGCTTGACCAAGGAGAAGCTAACCGAGCAGGTGCAAGAGGAGTTCGACAATGAGCTGCCCGGAATCGTCTTCAATTTTTCCCAATACATTGAGGACAACATCGAGGAAGGAATCTCGGGAGTGAAAGGTGTCAATTCGGTCAAGATCGTCGGCCCCAATCTCGAAACGCTAACGCAGTTGGCCGAGAAAATCCGCGACCAAATGAACCAGGTTCGCGGCGTTACCGACCTCGGCATCTTCCCCGTACTGGGGCAGCCCAACCTGAACATCAAGGTAGACCGTGCCAAGGCCGCGCGCTATGGCCTCAATTCCGGAGATGTCAATTCTGTGATTCAAGCGGCGATGGGGGGAGCCGTCGCGACTTCGGTCCTGGAAGGTGACCGGCAGTTTGATCTGGTTGTCCGCTATACTCCGGCATACCGCGACACTATCGAAAAAATTCGCAACATCAAAGTTGCCTATACAACCAGCAGCGGCGCCAACGCCTATATACCGTTGAGCGAAATGGCCACGATCACGCTGGATACATCAGCAGCCTGGATTTATCACGAGAGCGTGCAGCGCTTCATCCCGGTCAAGTTCAGCGTCCGGGGCCGCGACCTTGGCGGCACGGTCGAGGAGGCGCAACAGCGAATCGCAAAGAACATCCAACTTCCATCTGGATACCGTCTGGTTTGGGCCGGAGAGTTCGGCGACCTTCAAGAAGCCAAGAAGCGGCTGGAGATCATCGTGCCCATCAGCTTCATCCTGATCGCCGGGGCGCTCTACAGTTTGTTCAACAACTTTCGCGACAGCATCCTGGCGCTCGCGGGGATTCCGGACGCGGTGGTTGGCGGCATCCTTGCGCTCTACCTCTCAGGCCAGAATTTCAGCATCTCGGCCGCCATTGGTTTCGTTTCGCTCTTCGGAGTGTCGGTCATGGACGGCATCCTGATGATTACTTTCTACAACCATGAAAGATCTCAGGGCCTAGCGCCGGTGGATGCGATGTACCGCGCCGCTTCAACCCGGATGCGCCCATTGCTGATGACCTCACTCTCAGCCTGCATCGGCCTGTTTCCCGCGGCAATTTCCACGGGTATCGGCAGCCAGGTGCAGCGTCCGCTCGCCACTGTGATCGTGGGTGGCATGCTGCTGGGCCCCGTTATGCTGCTGCTCGCCGTGCCCGCTCTGCGAATGATATTTCTAGGCCGCGACGAGCACCCGCACGTGCAGTCAGAGGATTCACTATGAAGGTCACCTGCCTCCTCTTTCTACTTCTGACGGTGAGTTGTGCCGCGTTAATGCAGGAGACAAGTTATGCGGCCTCACCACAGCACGCCTCTGACAAGAATCACACGCGCCTCCGTGCAGGCCTGAACGCCGAAAATCGTCCTAAGCAGACTGCGACAAGCCAGAAACGTCCCTTGCCTGGGAAGGCGACCAGTCTTCGCCAGCTGGAATGGCCTAGATCCGGCAGCGCTGCAAAAGGCGGGTTAATCCGGAACGAAACAGCCAACCGTGGCTTGCCCGTTCGTCCGGCCAGTGTTCGGCCCAGCGTGGCGACGCTCAACCTATTACCCAACAATGTGCACCATCGACCGAACCCGGCAGTCGTTAGTGGATCGGGGAACTCCGGTGACAGAAACGCTGGCGTCAATGGAACTGGTATGCACCGCAGGCCTTAAGGAAATCATTCGTATGATTCGCACACGCAAATCGTGCCTCACCAGCTTCATCGCGGCCTCGGTCCTGCTGCTCATGGCAGGATGCGCGGTTGGACCCAGGTACAAGAAGCCGGTTGCTCCCGACGTCGGCGGTTACACCTCCGCACCGATTACCTCCACGACCATCACGCCCAACGTCGCCGATGGAGAAACACAACACTTGCTTGAAGGGCACGACATTCCGGGCGAGTGGTGGACATTGTTTCACTCGAAGCCACTCAACGATTTGATCGAGCGCTCACTGAAAGCCAATCCCGACCTGAAGGCAGCGCAAGCAGCACTGATAGTCGCACGAGAAAATATGCTGGCTCAGCGAGGCGCTTACTATCCCAGTGTCACGGGCGGTTTCTCGGCGACCCATGCCAAGTCATCGGCAGATATTTCACCGGTAACCAACACCAGTGCCCTGACCTACAGCCTTTACACGCCTCAGGTGAGCGTTTCTTTTGTGCCAGACGTGTTCGGTCTGAACCGGAGAACCGTGGAGTCGTTGCAAGCGCAGGAACAGCAAACGCGTTTTGCCCTGGCCGCAACGCATATCACGCTGAGCGCAAACGTGGCTGCTGGAGCCATTCAAGAAGCATCATTGCGGGGACAGATTGCAGCGACCCAGGAACTCATCACCATCAACACCAACATGTTGAAGATCCTGCGGGATCAGTATGCGAAGGGATATGCGAGCGAGCTTGATGTCGCGGCACAGGAGTCTCAGCTCGCGCAAGTGGCCGTCACCTTGCCTCCGCTGCTGAAACAGTTGGCTCAACAACGGGATCTACTGGCTGTGCTGGCGGGCGGATTTCCCAACAAGGACCTGGCTGAAAAATTTGAGCTGTCGAGTTTGCAACTGCCGCAGGAACTGCCGCTAAGCCTTCCTTCACAACTCGTGGAACAGCGCCCGGATGTGCGCCAGGCCGAGGAAAACCTCCATTCAGCCAGTGCCCAAGTTGGAATTGCACGCGCCAACCGTCTTCCGAGCTTTGCGCTCACTGCTGATGCTGGCAGCATGGCGGTGGTTCTCGGCCGATTGTTCTCGGGCGGCAACGGCTTTTGGGATGTAGCTGCAGGGCTCACGCAGCCCATCTTTGATGGCGGCACCCTCATGCATCGAGAGCGCGCCGCCAGAGCCGCTTATACACAGGCTGACGAACAATATCGCGGTACGGTCCTGACCGCGTTCCAGAATGTTGCTGACACGCTGAACGCGCTGCAACAAGACGCGGACGCGTTGAAGGCCGCCGCAGCCGCAAAAGATGCCGCCAGCATTACTCTCGACCTAACCAAGAAGCAGCTTGAATCCGGATACGCCAACTATCTTGCGCTTCTGAGCGCGGAGCAAGCCTATCAGCAAGCCCTGATGAACCTGGTGCAAGCCCAGTCGAATCGATTTGCCGACACCGCCGCGTTGTTTCAGGCTCTTGGCGGCGGATGGTGGAACCG
>Ga0209698_10000716_pt1 | contig 37916 bp, 31 predicted proteins | sample LitLauG_LLR_2012_FD_187203 | JGI IMG/M metagenome (GOLD analysis project Ga0209698, IMG submission 187203) | Freshwater sediment microbial communities from Pennsylvania, USA - Little Laurel Run_MetaG_LLR_2012 (SPAdes) (version 2) | ecosystem: Environmental > Aquatic > Freshwater > Creek >... | reverse complement strand
CCAGGCATCCCAACCCCAAATGAACACCCCCCGCACGCCACTGGACCCGCCCGATGCCACCGCATGCAGTTCGTCGCGGAAGTACGCGTCGCCGTCCAGTTCGGCGATATGGCCGTTCGCATCAACCAGGCGAACCGCTGGGTCGGTCACGATCGAGTCGAAGTTGCCCATCAGATCGTCCTTCGTCATGACCGGCAGATCCCGCATGTCGTCCGCCTGGAGCGCTGCCAGGTCGACGTCGCGGAGCCGATCGCGATGCCAGGAGGATCGCTCCACCGCCACCCGGACGAGCTCACGCAGTTGGGCTGTGCGCTCGGTGTGCAGCCGCTCAGCAGACCACGCCACCCGCTCGAAATGCTCGCCGATCCGTGACAGCAGGTACTCGACATGCCGCTGGCGCGTGGCCTCATAGGCCTGCATGCGGCCGGACCCTACCACCGGTATCACGCACAGCTCCCACCGCGTTATGGCAGCGGTCCAGCTGCGGGGGCGGCCAGCGAATTAGGTGCGGCGGTATTCAGAATCGGTTATGGTCCCGGCCGGGGAAGCAGGGCACCGTCACGGAGGAGGGGCTATGGGTCGCTGGAAGCGTCGTACAGATCGCGTGTTGAGCATCCGCGTGTCGGACCTGCACAGCTTCGACGGGCGCATACGCCTGCGCGCCGCATTCGCCGCATCGGCCGCGGCTGCCACGTTCGCTCTGATCGCGCCGGCGATGGCCAGCGCGATAACCATCTCCCCGCTGCCCGGAACGCCCGACGCCTCCCCGCAGACCCAGATCAGCATCCTCGGGACAGCGCCCGGCAAGATCGCGTCGGTGACCGTGACCGGCTCTGAAAGCGGTCCTCACGGCGGCTCCCTGCAGTCCTACGTCGGGGGGCAGGGCGCGAGCTATGTGCTGAGCAGCCCGCTCGCCGAAGGCGAGTCTGTGACGGTCGTGGTCAGCCTCACCGAAGGGTCGCCGGTCGAAGACACCTTCAGCGTGGCAAGGCTGGCTCCGCCGCAGGGCAAACTCGAAGTGTCGGGCGAAAAGCCCGAAGAACAGGAACACTTCGTGTCCGAGCCCGCGCTGCACCCGCCGCGGGTAACCGTCAAAACGTCGACCCCCGGTCTCGCGGGTGACATCTTCCTCGACCCGCTCCCCGCGCCGATCATCCACGTCGGCCGCAAACTGCTCGAATTCGAACCTGTCGGGCCGAACGGATTGATGATCCTGAACCCGGCGGGCCAGCTCGTCTGGTGGCACCAGTTCCCGAAAGGCTCGGTGGGCTCAAACCTCGAGCTCACGCAGTACGAAGGAAAGCCGGCGCTCGCGTGGTGGCAGGGCTCGGCGACCGAAGCCGCGTTCGGAGAAGGCGAAGGCATCATCGCGAACACCTCCTACGAAATCCTCGCGCACATCCCGACCGGCAACGGCTACAAGGCCGATATCCATGAGCTACAGATCACGCCGCAGGGCACCGCGTATCTCGAGGCGTACTCGCCGGTGTGCACCCCCGTCTGCGACGAAGCGCACCCGCCGGTCGTGGACTCGGTCGTTCAGGAGGTCGACATCAAGACGGGACTGGTGATGTGGGAGTGGCACGCGCTCGGTGCGATCCCGACGAGCGACACAGAAGTCCCGCCCGCGGGCGGCGTCTTCGACCCGTACCACCTCAACTCGATCCAGCTCCTGAAGGGCAACAACGTCCTGATCTCGCTCCGCGACACCTCCGCGATCTACGACGTCGCGCAGAGCGGCTCGATCGCCTGGGTGCTCGGCGGGAAGAAAAACTCGTTCACGATGGGCAAGAGGGCGTACTTCTACTTCCAGCACGACGCGCGCCTTGAAGGGAACCGGTTGACCATGTTCGACGACGAGGCGGGCCCGCCGATCCACGGGATCTCGCGCGGCCTCGTCCTGCGCCTGAACATGGCGACGAAACACGCGAGCGTGCAGCACGAATACACGCGTCCCGAACCGACGGTCACGGTGGCCGAGGGAGGGGTCCAGCAGGTCCCGGGCGGTGACGTGATGGTCGGCTTCGGCTCGACGCCGTACTTCTCGGAGTTCAGCAAGTCCGGCGGTGCGCACCGGGAAGGGACGCTGCTGTTCGACGCGTCGCTTCCCACGGGCGACGGCACCTACCGAGTCTTCCGCTTCCCGTGGAGCGCGACGCCGAGCACGCTGCCGGCCGCCGCGGCCGTGCGCGAATCGCCCGGCCAGGTCGCGGTATACGCGAGCTGGAACGGCGCGACGTCCGTCGCCGGCTGGGAAGTCCTCGCGGGCGAAGACCCGCAGTCGCTCGCCCCGGTCGCAACCGCCCCCCGCAGCGGATTCGAGACCAAGATCGTCCTCCCGACCACGGCAACCACGTTCGAGGTCAGGGCACTGAACGGCGAAGGGAAACCGCTGGCCACGTCCGCAGCGGTGACCGCGCCATGAACAGCAGCAGCACACGTGCACACCGCCCGAGAGGGCCAGTCGCGGTCCACCCTCTCGATGGGCGACAGACCGCGACCAGCAGCTCACAAAGACAAACAGGAGGGGTGATGAAGAGCATGAGGATCCTGGGGCTTTGCCTCGCGGCGGTGTTCGCGATCAGCGCGGTCGCCGTCAGCAGCGCCGCCGCATCGACGCCGGAATACAAGACCTGCGCGAAGGCCGCAAAGGTCGGGAAAACGTACACCGGTGCCTACACCGACAAGAACTGCTCCGAACTGAACGCCAAAGGCGAAGGCAAATTCGAACGTGTCGCCGTCAAAACGCCGGACAAGTTCAAGGCGAAGGCGGCCGCGACCACGATCTACCTGTATGACCCGACCACGAAAACGCTGAAGCTCAAAGTGATCTGCACCAAAGGCAAGGACGAAGGCGAAATCTTCAACTCGACCGAAGCCAAACTGAAGATCACCTACGAAGGCTGCGAACCGCTCGAAACCGAACTCAAAGGCAAATGCACGACGGCAGGCCAGGCCGCCGGCACCATCGTCACCGAACCGGCGATCGAGAAGCTCGCATGGGTCAACAGCGGCGAAACTGAAGTCGGCGTGAGCGTCGCGGCCGCGGCCGAAGGTGGCCCGATCGAGAAAATGACGTGCGCAGGAGCCGAGACGGCCGAACTGCGCGGCGCGATGACCGGCAAAATCGGCCCGGTCAACACCGTGTCCAAGACGCAGACGCTGACGTTCAACGCGAGCTCGGTGACGGGCGAACCTGAACTCCTGGGCACGTGGTCCGGTGCGACGTTCACCGAAGGTGGGCTGTTCACCAAACTCGGGGGCTTCGCGGTCTACGAACACGTTCCCACCGGTCAGCAGACGGTCGAGCCCCAGAAAGGCGGCTCGGTCCTGATCGCAGGCTAGCGACACCGATTACGGGCGCTGCGCGCGGGGCATATGGCCTCGCGCGCCGGCGCTCTTTGCCGGCAGGTCCGGCCGCCCGGCGCGGGCGGACCTGCGGGTGCGCCGATGAACACACGAGGGGAGAGCAACGTTGCGTCCTAGGACATGGCTCATATCACTGACGATCGCGATGCTCGCCCTCGCACTGACCGCGGCTGCCGCGAGCGCTGAAGAATTCGAAACGGAACGCGTCGCCGCCTTCAACCTCGGGGTCCAGGCCTACATCTACGGCCAGCCCCTGCTTGACACCGAACGGGTCTATGACTCGACGACGAGCGTCACGGTGCCGGACCACATCGGTGACGCGCCGGCCAACCAGTTCTCGCATTTCGTCAAGCTGGCCACCGAAAAGGAGGGTGTCGTCGTCGCCCCCAACGCGGACACCCTCTACGGGATCGCGTGGCTGAAACTCGACCATGCGCCGATCGTGATCCACGTCGGCGAATCTGAACCGGACAGGGTCAACGTCGCGGAGATGCTCTCCCCCTACACGGAGAACTTCGCGAACATCGGCAGCGGTGTTTCCGGGTTGATCGCTCCCGGCAGCTACATAGTCGCGGGCCCGGGCCAGCTCGAAGGCGAGGAAGAATCGCAGGGGCTGAAGATCATCCGCTCGCCCTACAGCCGCGTCTGGGTGATCGCGCGCACGCTCGTCAAGAGCCCCGAAGACCTGCCGGCGGCGCTCGCGATCCAGGAAGAGACGCAGCTCGTGCCGCTTCGCAAGTGGGCGAAGTTCGGACTCGGCTACAGGCCGCCGGAACCGAAAACCATCATCACAAAGCCGACGATCCACACGATCCCCGGAACACAGGCCAAAGAAGACCAGCTCCGCTACTGGGCGGCGCTGGGGCGCGCGCTCAAGAAGTTCGCGCCCCCGGCCGCCGACCAGCCGATCCTCGAACAGATGGCGGCTATGAACATCGGGCCGGGCAAAGCCCCGACGGGCAAGAACAGCAGCAAGGGGACGCTGCAGGGACTGCGCGAAGCGGTCTCCGCAGGGCCGCTCGAGGTCGGGATCCACGTCAAAGGCCTGTTCGAAGCCGGCTTCGCGGCTCACAACGGATGGCTCGTAGCGAGCCTCGGCCACTACGGGACGAACTACGTCGCGCGCGCCGCAGCCGACAAGCTCGGCCTCGGTGCCCCGACCCCGAACCTCTCGATCTACCCGCTCGCGCTGACCGACCGCACCGGCGCCAAACTGACCGGCGCGAACCGCTATGTCGCCCACTACCCGGCGAGCGACTTCCCGTTCCCGATCACGGGGTTCTGGTCGCTCACCATGTACGAAACGAACGGGTTCTTCGTGGCCAACGTGCTGAACCGCTTCACGATCGGCAACCGCTCCAACCTTCAGTTCAACCTGGACGGCTCGCTCGATGTCTACATCCAGCCGGGGGAGCCGGCCAACGAAACCCAGCGGGAAAACTGGCTGCCGGCGCCCGCCGGCGAATTCGAGCTCGTGATGCGCCTCTACGGCACCTACCCGGAAGCGATTCCGGGCATCATCGAAGGCGGCCCGACGCACTGGCAGCCGCCGACGGTTCTGCCGTGCCTGCCGAGCGGCAAGACCGCGGCCGGCTCCAGCTGCGCGGAATAAAAAGCCTGGCCGGGGATCTAGTTGACGGGCGCCGGAGGGGCGCCCGTCAACTCTGAGCTCATCCCCTCCACCAGCGCCACCGCCTCGTCGGGGCCGGTGAACGGCGCGATCGCGATGTAGGTCAGCAGCGGCAGCAGCCTCGGTGCCTGTGTCGTCCTGCCCGCCTCGACCTCGCGCTGGAGGATCTCGAATATCGCGCCCGCGATGGCCTGCGAATACAGGTGCGGGAGGCCGCGCGCGTCCGGGCGCTGCCGGTAGCCTTCCTCAAGGAAGATCGTGAAGGAGCGCGTGATTTCCTCGGCCCTGCGGATCGCCTCCGGGCCCGCCGCGTAGCACTCGACGAGGCGCAGGTGCGCGATCGCCGGGTTGCCGGCGATCAGCATCAGCAGTGTTCGCAGTGCGCTCCAGACCCGCTGCGGCCAGAGCTCCTCGGCGAAGAAGGACCCGACGCACAGGTCAAGGATGTCCTGCGTGAAGTGCTGCTGGGATTCCAGGAACGCGTGCTGCTTGTCGCGGAAATGCTTGTAGAAGGACTCCTTCGCGACGCCGGCGGTCGCGACGATGTCCGCGACGGTGGTGTCGGCGTAGCCCTTCGCCATCGTCGCCTCGGCGGTGGCGAGGATGATCCGCGTTCGCTGGCTGCGTGCCACGGCCGCGGGCGGGAGGCGGTGGCGCCCCCTGGGGAGGGGCTCGACGGCGAGCGCCGCCGCGCCCACCGGCAGATCCTCGTGAGCGGTCCCTGCGGGCAGCAGAGCATCGGGGCCGACGCTCCAGCGATCGCGCTCCGCAGGCGCCGCATATGAGCCCATCCACGCGACGATGTCGTCGGCGAGCAGGGGTAGCCGGTCCTCGCTGTGGGTGCGCAGGTGCCGCGCCGCGAGCGAGCGCACCGCTCCGACGAGCGCCTTCGCGGGCACGTCGAGCGTGGTGCTGCCGGCGGGCGGATGGGCGAGCAGTGCTTCGGCGCTGGCCTCAAAGTCATCCAGGGCAGCCGCGATCTCCGCGAGCAGTCGGGGTCCTCCGGCGCGGGCCTCGATGAACTGCACGCGCGCGGCGGAAGGTTCGGCCTCGACGCCCTTGAGCAGCTCCTGGAAGGCATCGCGGGTGGCGTGATACCAATCCCGGTCGCCCATCACGCGCCGCATGCGGTCGAAGGTGCGCTCGTTCGCGGCGCGGTAGGCCGCGAGCAGGCAGTCTTCCCGGTTCTCGAACTGCTCGTAGAACGTCGCGCTCGAGACCCCCGCGTGGGAGCTGACCTGCGCGATGCTCACGGCCTGATAGCCGGCCTGGGCCGACAGCTCCACCATCGACTCGATCAGGCGCTCGCGCTGTGAGAGGCCGCGCTCGGACTGTCCGCGGGCCTGGGACGGCGCACGATGCCGCCGGGTTGCGGAGGTCGATGAGTGGCGTGCGGGCTGGGGCATGGCTCCCTGCCAAGATACCGGACCTCTTGACCGGCGCACACGATCGTTTTTCAGTGGCGACCACATGCGTTCAGAGAGCGCCGCACGCGGGACCTGAGTCACGCGGCTGCGCGAGCAGGATCGTCAGTGTTTTAGGCGATTTTCGCCGGTCAGACGTACCTATTGCGCGTGCCCAGGTTGACAGCCGTGCGGGAATCTGCTTAGCTGCCACCCGCGTTCAACTATGGAGGCCACGACAAGGTGCGCGGGATGCCGGCAGACAAATCGGGGGTGAGGCGCGTGCGGGAGTCATGCTCGCCCGCCCGTGTGGGTTCCCGATTTCCCGATCATCGGCAGGGAACGGCCGATGATCCTCTTTGCGCGCCCGCGCGTATGCCATGCGTTGGGCCCCTCGGGACGCCGCGAGGCGGGACGAGCGGGGCGGAAGCATCCTCCTCGCGCCGCTCGGCCCGCTCGTCGCGGCGCTGCCGACATCACGATCCAATGCAACCGGGAGAGGGAGCTGCTTGAGAATGAGGGACATCAGGAACCGGAATCTCCGCGCTAGTCATGCGAGGCCGCTCGCGGTCGCGATGACGATCGCCGTCGCGATCGGCGCGATCGCGGCACCGCAGGCGTTCGCGAAAGCGGTCGTCAACCATGAATTCGATGCGTTCGCGGACTGCCCGATCACCGTCAAGAAACTCGCCTACTGCGTCTCGGCGACCGTCACGGGCGGCGAATTCAAGGTGGGCAGCAAGACGGTCATCATCAACAAGCCGATGACCCTCCAGGGCGGGCAGATCAACAACCAGGAAGCCCTGGTGCCCGCAGCAGACGGGAACACGCTCACGAAGACGGCGCTCACCGTCCCGGGTGGCCTGGTCGGCGTCGCGGGTCTCGGCGGGGAAGTCACCGCCACTACGGAACTGGTCGGGCCGGTGCTGATCAACACCAACCACCTGTTCACCGGGGAAGGGACGGCGGTGACGCTTCCGATCAGGGTCAAACTCGACAACCCCCTGCTCGGGCCCGAATGCTTCATCGGCTCCGAACTGGAACCGATCACGCTCAGGCTGACCACGGGGACGACGCACCCGCCGGCACCGAACGCGCCGATCACCGGCAGCCCCGGAACGATTCACATCCGCGGCGAAGGCACCTTCGCGACCGTCGAAGGCGTGTCTCTCGTCGACAACTCGTTTGCGTCACCCGGGGTCAACGGATGCGGAGGAGCGCTCGCATTCCTGCTGAACCCGCTGGTCAACCTGTCAGCCGGCCTGCCCGCCACCGCTGGGCACAACACGGCGATCCTTGACCAGTCGGTGTCGCAGGCGGCGGTCAAGTACGTCAAGAAATCACACGTCATCCCGAAGGCCAAATAGGGAGCGTAGGACCTATTTGATCGCTCGTCCCTCGCTCCGCGCCGGCTTTGAGGCGGCCGGCGCGGAGCTTTGGGGGAAAGAACCTGCCGGTCTCCGCTTCGCCTCTTCTCTGCCCGCCTCCGCCGCGCGTTCGATGGTGGGATGCTTGCGGCCGATGAGCGAACCGCGACAGCGACCGACGCCGGGAGCGGACCAGTGGCCCTGATCCGCAGGGAGCAGGCGGGGGCGACGGTTGTGCTGTCGTTCTCGAGGCCGCCGGTCAACGCGTTCAACGCGCAACTGGTGCAAGAGCTGGCGGCGATGCTGCAGGATGTGGCCGCCGACCCTCCCGCTGGAGGGCTCGTGCTCAGCGGCGACGGCGGGGTGTTCTCCGCCGGCATCGACCTGAAGGAGGCTCCCGGCTACAGCGAGCGGCAGGCCGCGCGTGCGACCGCGGACATCAACCGCGCGCTGCGGACGCTCTACGCGCTGCCGACGGCGACGGTGGCCGCCGTCGACGGCCACGCGATCGGAGGCGGGTTCGTGATGATGCTCGCGTGTGATGCGCGGATCGCGGCGGACGGGCCGGCGAAGCTCGCGCTGACGCAGGTCCGCACGTCGATCGCCTACCCGGAGGTTCCGCTCGAGATCGTCGCGGCCGAGCTCGATCCGGGCCTGCGGCGGCAGTTGATGCTCAGCGGCGAGGCGATCGCTCCGGCGGTTGCCCTCGAGCGTGGAGTGATCGATGAGCTGCACACCCGCGAGGAGCTGATCGCACGCGCCGTGCAGCTCGCGCGCTCGCGCGCTGCGGCCCCGTCCTATGCCGCCGTGAAGGTGCAGCTGCGGCGGGCAACCCTTGCGCGGCTCGATGCGATCGCCGCCGGCTGAGCGCGGGGAGTGAAGCAGCGATGCCGGGGGTTGCTCGTTGCGACGGCGCAGGCGCTCCGCTGCGGCCGTGCGGGCACGGCGATGCAGCATCCGGGGACGGGGGAGAGCGTCCCCGGATGCTGGGCGCCGTCTAGATGACCGAGCTCACCTCGACCGGTTCTTCGCCGGTCTGTGTGAGCGTCGCCTTCAGGCCGCTCTGGCCGAAGGTGCCACCTTCAAGAGACATTTCAAGGACGTCGGGCGCGGACCCGAGGAACGCTTCCGGGCTCTGGTGGCCCTTCGTCTCCTTGAATGCCAGCGTTCCGCTCGTGAGCATCTTGTTCGCGCTCGCCGGCACGAGCACCGAGCCGCGGATGCTCGCGGTGTTCGCTCCGCAGGCGAAGTCGGCGAGCGTGCTCGATCCTTGCACCGGGTAGAGGTCGATGCCGATGGTGTTCTTCGCGGCGCTCGCCCCGAGTTTGATGACGCCGAGTGCGCCTGCAAGCTGCCCTGTGCGCAGTTCTCCTTCGCCGGCGCCGGCGCTCTGGCACCGGATGCCGGCGTGCGCGCACCCGGTGAAGGTGAGGAGCACGTTGCCCACGGTTTTGACGCCGGTGTAGTCGCCCGTCCCGGACGCGCCGGTGCACGTCACCTTGAATGCCTTCGTCGTTTCGATCGTGGCGGACGCGCCCTTCAGCCTGGTCGTGAAGTGGGACTTCACGGTGCCCGGAGCCCATGAGTAGCTCTTGTTGCCGCCCGCGGTGGTGCAGGTCGCGCTGCCGAACGCGCCGGCGCCCTTGGCCACCTTGACGCAGCGGCCGAATTCGGGTGCCTGCTGCGTCGGGCCTTCGGAGGCGACGTTCTCGACCTCCACGCCGCAGGCGCTCTTGGACGGCAGGTTGCCGCTGTCGCCGGAGTAGGAGGCCTGCCAGTAGTAGGTCCCGGGCGAGAGCGTCAGCGGGCTCGAGGGCTGCACGACGCCGCTCGCGACCGCGGATGTGCCTGCCCCCGCGACGAGTTTGGTGCACGCGGGGTCGGAGTAGGCCGCGTAGGAGACCGTTCCCGTTGCCTCCACCGCGTTCGGGCCACGGAGCGTCGCGCGATCGGAGACGGCGGTGCCTTCGGGAACGTTCAGCGTTTCGCCGGAGCGCCCGGCGCCCCACAGCGAGGTCTGGATCGTCGTCGGATCAGCTTCCCCTTCGGGTTCTTCTTCGGCTTCGCTGGTGACGTGCAGGACCTCGCTCCCGCAGGTGCTGACGGACGCGTTGTTGTTCGGGTCGCCCCCGTAGGAGGCCTGCCAGTAGTAGGTGCCCAGCGGCAGCGTCTGCGCGGCCGACGGCGGTGCCGTGCCCCCGGCCAGGGCGACCGAGCCGGCGCCGGCGACGAGGTTCTTGCATTCGCTGTCGGAGTAGACGCTGTACTGGACGGTCCCGGTAGCGCTCGGTGCGAGCGGGCCAGTGAGGAGCGCGTGGTCGCTGACGGCGGTGCCCTGGTGGACCGTGAGTGTTTCACCGGCGCGCCCGCCGCCGGTGAGCGTGGTGCTGAGCTGGGTCCCGCTGACCAGGCTCTTGGCCTGGATGAACACCGCGGAGTCGAAGATCTGGTCGCTCGCGTCGGAGATCGCGAGCTTCATGTGGTTGGACTGGCCGGGCGTGACGGTGGCCGTGCAGGTGAGCATCGTGGTCAGCCCGTCCATCTGCGAGGCGATCGTCGGCGCCGGCCTGACGTTGTCGCGGAACAGTTCGGGGTGATGCGGCGTGGGGTCGCCCCCTTCGACGTCATTGCCGTTGTTGATCGTGTTGACCGACACGGCTTCGTTCCCGCCAGGGACGAGCGCGCAGTTCGTGCCGTTGACGAAGAACGCGAAGACGTCGTTGTACGGGGTGTTCGAGTAGTCGCTGTACTCCTCGGAGGAGAAGACGTAGCTGAACTGGACGGTCGGGTGCTGCGGCACGAAGTCGAATTCGAGCACCGACGCGTCGTAGGTGGGGAACCCCGACAGCAGGGTCAGTTCGGCGTCGCCGGGCATTTCGAAGTTGGTGGAGTTCTCCCAGCCGCTCGGGCCTTCGGGTTTCCCTCCAGTCGCCTCGTAGCAGGTGTTCGGGCCCTCGACTCCCCGCGAGCACGCTTCGTCGGTGGGGTAGGTCTGGACCTTGCCGGAGCTCATCACGATGCCCGATTCGAAGCCGATGCTCGCGGCGCCGCCGGTGAAGGTCCCGGCGCTGCGGCTCGCGCCGGTCAGCGTCGCGTTCGAGATCGAGACTCCGCCGCCGACGAGGGTTTCGGCGAGGCCCGCGGGCGTCGCGCCGTTGTTGAGGTCCGTGACCGTGACGCCGCTCGCCCGGCTGACGCCGCTCAGCGCGAGCGTGGTCGCGAGCGCGAGCGCGAGGGTCGCGATGCTCAGGCGGGTCATGCGTGCGGTTGCGGCGTTCATGTCGACGGCTCTCCCTCGGTCGGTGTCGCGCGTTTTCGGCTGTGAGACCAGGAGAGATACTCAACCTCACGCGGGTCCTTCAGATGTGCGGACCGACACCCGAACGGGGGCGGCAAATCCGCAGCGAATCGGCATCCGGCATCGGTTTTCTACGCGTCCGGGGTGCAATGCGCGCCGAATCTGCGGGCAATCCCGCTCCCATACGCTTGAGACGCCTTCATATTGACTAGAGTTATGACTGGGGTTCTAGCTGCCCCCCGGCCAGAACCCACTGAGGAAGGGTCGGACCGTCCCGGATGCTCTCAAGCACACACCCCGGTCTCCAACCCGAGCGCACGGAGATCGGAACGAGCGCCGGGACGGTCCAGATCCTGCCCCGGCGCGCTCAGATTGATGCGTTGCGGTTCCACTCAACCCACGCGACACCGGTGCGGCCGTCGTCGGCCCGCACTCGGCACATCGCGCGAGGGAACTGCGACACGCGCCCATCGGGCGCCTCCAGGCGCAGCGGCCCGAACGCCGTGGGCTCAACGGTGAGCCTCAGCTCGCCGAGCGTGATCACTGCGGCCGTGATCAGGCCGTCGCCGCCGACCTGCTCGGTCGCGGAGAGGACGTCCAGCTCGACGACGCCTCCCTCCGGCGGCTGCAGGTAGCCGGCCCCGATCGGCGGGGTGCCCGGCAGGCGGAACTCCACTCCGTGGAAGCGGGTCCCGTCATCGAGGTGTCCCGCACACCACATCCACTCCGCCGCCCACCAGTCGCGGGTTCCCCACGAATGATCGCGCTGGCCGACACCGCGCATCTCGATCGACTCCTCGCCCACGCGGATCGAGCCGTGCACGAGGCAGGGGATCTCGTAGCGGGTCGCGACCCTGTACGCGTACGGCTCGCCATGCGTCTCCCAGGTTAGGTCGAACGAGACGCGCACCGGCTCGCCGGCCTCGCCCCTGAGCAGCGCCGCCGCGTCCGGGTGAGACTCCCCGAGTGCGTCCAGGCTGACGCGGAAGCGCTCGAGCGCGCTCTCGCAGACGTGCTCCGCGAGAAGGCCGTCCCGCGACACGGTCAGCTCATCGCCGGCCGGTAGCGGCGCGGCGAAGTCGATCACCGCGGCGGTGGGCCTGCCGGGACCGACGACGAAGGCGGTGACCCACGAGACACCGAGGTTGGGATAAAGGCCCAGGCGCGCGTAGACGCCGCTCTGCCCGTCCGCGGACACGCAGTCGAAGTACCAGCTCTCGTTCCAGAGCTCCTCGGGGCCAGCCGCGTGGCGGCCCTCGTCGGACGCGTCGGGCCGCAGGGCCGCGGGGCGCCCGGAGCCCGGCTCGGGGAGCAGCTCCAGCGCGCCGAGGTCGATCGCCTGCTGGGCGTAGCGCGCGAGGCTGGTCAGGAACATCTCGTCGCCGCGCTCGGTGCGCTCGACTATCACCGCCGGCGCGACCGTCATCAGCACCCCGAGGAAGCACTCGCGCCTGTAGCCGAGCCAGCACTCCTGCCACTCAAAGCCGCGGACGCCGTTCGCACGCAAGGCGTCCCAGTACCCGCGGATCAGCGCCTCCTCGTTGACACGGCGGTCCTCGACGGTGAGCGAGCTGCCCAGGAAGTAGGAGGCGTCGGTCATGACCGGACCCCAGCCCACGGTCTGCCAGTCAACGACGACGAAGCGCCTCGGCGCGTCCCCGGCGCCGAACAGCATGTTGTCGAGGCGATAGTCGCCATGCACGAGCCCCAGCGGCGGTCGGCGGTCCGCGACCCACCCGTCGAGACTCGCCACGAAGCGGCTGCACACCTCCCGATGCTCGGGTGTCACGCGGTCGCCATAGCGCTCCAGGAAGACCGGCAGAAGCTGCGTCAACAGCGCCTGTCCGAGCACGTTCTCCTGGTTCAGCCAGGGTGTCGCGCCGAGCTGCGGGTCCGCGAACACGGGCGCGTGAATGCGCGCGAGCTCAGCAAGCGCGAGGCGCGCATCCTCCACGCTGCAGCCCGCGATCTGATCGCCCTGTGTGGCCGGAGCGACGTCCTCGAGGAGCAGCGTGAACCAGCCCTCGTTCGGGTCGATCGCCGCGACGTGGCAGCGGGGGAGCGGGCCGCCTATGCGCGGGGCGAGCTCGCGGTAGAAGCGCACCTCACGGTCGTACACGCCGAGCCCGACTCCGGCCGCGCGGCTGCTCTCGTCCTCCGACGCCGTCTTCAGGACCACCGACCCAGGCCCGCGCTCGCCACCGGGCGCATACTCGATCACGATCCGCCGGCTCTCGCTCATCTGACCGGTGCCGATCGACTCGATCGCGAAGTTGCTCACCGGCCCGGTGCCGAGCGCGGCACTGAGCCACTCGCCGGTCACGTCATCCGGGCGCCGCAGGACCGCAGCCTCCTCCCTCATTCGCGTATCCCATCACATCCACCGAGCGGCGACCGCCGTCGTCGCCGGGCACTCCACGGACCGCGGAAAACCACCCACCCGAGCGCCGCGGCAGGCGCGCGGCGGCGCCAACGCCCACCCGCGGGTCTACATTTGGCATGCGATGGAACCGCTCGCGGGCATCGACGGACGGACTGCTGACAGCGTGCTGCTCGTCGAGGACGAGGAGTCCATCTCAGAGCCGTTCTCACGCGCGCTGGCACGCGAGGGCTTCGCTCCCGCCGTCGCACCGACGATCGCGCAGGCCCGCGCTGCCGTCGCCGAGTCGCCGCCGGACATCATCCTGCTGGACGTGATGCTGCCCGACGGCGACGGCCGTGACCTCGCGCGCGAGCTCGCGGCCGGAACCCACATCCCGATCATCATGCTCACAGCGCGCGGCAGCGAGATCGACCGCGTCGTGGGGCTCGAGCTCGGCGCCGACGACTACGTCGTCAAGCCATTCGCCTCAAGCGAGGTGATCGCCCGGATCAGGGCGGTGCTCCGGCGCACCCGAGCAAATGCGCTTCCCGCCGCTGAGGACCCCAGCGGAGACGTGCGGATCGACGTTGGGGCGCGCCGCGTCTGGCTGCGCGGCGAGGAGGTTGCGCTCACGCGCCGCGAGTTCGACCTGCTCGCCCGGCTGATGCGAAGCGCCGGCGCCGTCGTGACGCGCGAGGAACTGATGACCGACGTGTGGGACGTCAACTGGTTCGGCTCCACGAAGACGCTCGACGTGCACATGGCGGCGCTCCGCCGCAAGCTCGCCGAGCAGCAGGGTTCGCCACGCCACATCCACACGGTACGCGGGGTCGGCTTTCGGTACTCCCGCGACGCGGAGGTCTGAGCCGTCAGTCTGCGGACCCGCCTGCTGCTGTCGCTCGCGTACGTGCTCGTCCTCGCGGTCGTCTCGCTCGGGGTGCCGCTCGCGCTGAGCCTGCGGGACCGCGTGAACGCGGAGGTGCGCTCGCAGGCGCTGAGTCAGGCGGACGTGGTCGCCGCCACCTCTGCCGATCTGATCAGCCCCCCGAACAGCCAGGGTCTTGAAGCACTCGCGCGCTCCAGCGCGGCGACCGTGAGGGGGCGCGTGCTGATCCTGAACGCGAGAGGGCTGGTGCTCGCCGACAGCGCGAGCAACTCGACAGTTGGGCAGAGCTACGCGAGCCGGCCCGAGGTCGCGGCCGCTCTCCGCGGCCGCGCCGTCCAGGTCCAGCGCACCAGCCACAGCCTCGGGGAGAGCATCCTCGCGACCGCCGTCCCGGTGGTTCGCCGCGGCGCTCCGGCCGGGGTCGTCAGGGTCACGCAGAGCGTCGCCGCCGTTCAGCGCGCCGTGCGCAGCACGGTCACCAAGCTGATCCTGGTGGCGGGGATGGTGCTGCTGCTCGGCCTGCTCGCCGGTGCGCTGATCGCGCGCCAGATCTCGCTGCCGCTCAGAAGGCTCGAGGCGGCGGCGCGGCGCATCGCCGGAGGCGACCTGTCGGCGCGCGCTACCGTCGAAGGAAGCACCGAGCAGCGCTCGCTCAGTGAATCGTTCAACGAGATGGCAGACCGCAACCAGCGCCTGATCGGCGCCCAGCGCGAATTCGTGGCGGATGCCTCCCACCAGCTCCGCACCCCGCTTACCGCACTTCGATTGAGGCTCGAGGAGGCGCGTGCCACCACCGACCAGGATTCGGTCGCCGGTGACCTCGACGCCGGGACGGCGGAGGTTGATCGCCTCGCGGCGATCGTCGATGAGCTGCTCGTGCTCAGCCGCGCCGAGGACCGCGAGCTTCAGGGCGAGAGCGTCGGCCTGCAGGGCGCAGCGAGCCGCGCCGCCGAGCGGTGGGGCACCGCGTGCGAGGCGCGCAGCATCAGCCTGCGGGTCGAGTCCGAGCGGCCCGGGACTGCCTGGTGCGCCCCGGCCGATCTTGACCGGACACTCGACGTGCTGATCGAGAACGCCCTGCACTACTCGCCGGAGGGCTCCGAGGTGAGCCTGGTGGCCGGGCCGCGCTCGATCGAGGTTCGCGATCGCGGAGCCGGTCTGGCTCCCGGTGAGCAGGAGATCGTCTTCGACCGGTTCCATCGCGGGCGCGCCGGCAGGGAAGGCCCCGGAGGGAGCGGGCTGGGTCTAGCGATCGCGCGTACGCTCGCTCGCGCCTGGCATGGCGACGTCACCCTCTCCAGCCGTGCCGGCGGCGGCGTCATAGCGGCGATCGAGTTCCCGGAGGGCCCCCGATGAACGGCCCGCGCCGAACCGCACTCGCGTTCCTGCTTGCGATCCTCGGGATCGTCCTCGCCGCCGCGATCACATGGGGAACGAGCCAGCTCGTGAGCCAGCACATCGGGCTCGCATCCGAACCGCTCACCGCCGGCTCCGCACTGCTGCCGCGTTATCTCACCGTCACGAGCCCGGCCGGAAACGCCGCGCCGGCCCCGACGAGAAAGACGCCGACGGTGACGGTCACAAGGCCGGTTCCGGTCCGCGTGCCCACCGCGACCGCGACGGCGCCGGCGCCGTCACCGCCGGTTGAAACCCCCGCCGCCCCGGAAGGCTCCACGCGCCGGGAAGGCTCCACGGGCGGGGAAGGCTCGGGCAGCGAGGGCGACAGGCAGGTCCACCGCGACGACTGACGCCCGCCGGGTGGTCCCGGAAAGCTTTGCCAAACCCTAACCCAGGCCTGGGTCTCGGCTTGGTGGCCTGCCGCAACAGTGATGGCACCCGAAAAGAAGGAGTGCCTGATGCGACGCAAGGAGTTGATGACGGCGGCAGGGGTGACCCTTGCCGGATTGGGAGTGCTCGTCGGCCTGGCTATCGGCTCCGGCGGGACGGCACCGGCCGTCGTCCAGCGCGCGCAGCCCGTCGAGGTCCGCACCGAGGTGATCCACCGGACGATCAACGTGTACCGCAAAGCCAAACCTCCGAAGGTGTCCGGCACCGGGCCGGGCGGGTCGGCCGGGCGCACGTCGGCAGTGCTCACCGCCGGCGCCCCCGCAGGGGCGACGTATGCACCGCGTACCAGGGTCAGCGGTACGAGCGCCTCAGCTCCCGGCTACTCCTCGGCTCCCAGCGTCACGACGCGCAGCAGCGGCGGCGCGGCGAAATCGGGTGGAGGCTCCTCCGCGCCCGTCTCAACCCGCTCGAGCGGCGGCGGTGGCGGCGGCGGCGACAACGGCGGCGGCGGTCACGATGACTGATGAAGCGCCGACGCGAAGTGCGCGGAAGAAGAACGGCCACACATCGCACGCGGTCGGCGCGATGTGGGCCGCTGCCGCAGCCTTCCTCGCGCTGCTGGCGGTTCTCGCCGGCAGAGTCGCAGCCGGCGATGACCCGGCTCTGCGGGCTCGGGCGGCCGCGACGCCGCTGCCGGCGCGGCGAGTCCTGGTCCGAAAGATCTACGAGAAGACGGTGATCGTCCACCTGCCCGCGGCCGCGCCCCCCCAACCGACACAGGCCTCTGCCCAGGTCAGTGCCCCCGCCGGATCCTACGAATCAGCGCCGGTCACGCGAAGCTCATGAGCCACACGTGCGACATGACATTCCGTTCGATGGGCAGCGACATCCGCCTGATCATCGAGCCGGCGCTCACACCCGGGACGCCCGAGCCCGCTACCGCGGCCGAGGCCGAGCGTCTCTACGTGGAGGACTTCGCGCGGCGGCTGTCGCGTTTTCGAGAGGACAGCGAGCTCAGCGAGCTGAACCGCTCAGCGGCCACCGAGGTACCCGCGTCAGCGCTCCTGAGGGCCGCAGTGTCCGCCGGCCTGTGGGCTGCAGAGCGCAGCGGCGGCCTGGTGGACCCAACACTCGTCGGTGAGATCGAGGCGATCGGATACCAGAAATCCATGGATGGATGCACTCCCGCCTCGCTGCATGACGCACTCGCCGGCGCACCAGCGCCGCGGGCTGCTCGCCCAGGGGCGAGCGCCCGCTGGCGCGAGGTGAGCGTCGACGACGCCCGCGGCACCGTGACGCGCCCGCCAGGAATCAGGATCGACACGGGCGGTGTCGGAAAGGGCCTCGCTGCCGACGCGGTCGCGCACCGGCTCCGCGGCTACTCGCGCTACGTCGTTGACTGCGGCGGCGACATCGCGATCGGCGGCGTCGGAGCCCAGCTCGAGCCGGTCGGAGTCGAGGTTGAGCATCCGATCTCCGGCGAGTGCGTGCAGGTGATCCGGATGGCGTCCGGCGGGATCGCGACGTCGGGCATGAACGTGCGCATCTGGCGCAGGCCCGACGGCACCTTCGCCCACCATCTCCTGGACCCGTCGACCGGCGAGCCTGTGTGGAGCGGCCTGATCGGCGCCACGGCGCTCGCGCCGAGCGCCCTCGAGGCCGAGACGCTCTCCAAGCTGGCGCTACTCGGCGGCCCCCGCGGGGCACGCGAGGCGCTCGCGCTCCACGGCGGGCTTGTCGTCCACAACGATGGCGACGTGGAGCTGATCGGCCCTCTCGCAGAGCGCTCGTCGCCCGTGCTCGCGAGGGTCGTATGAGCCGCGCCGCTCCCGCCAACTACATCTGGTGGCTCGCCGGCCGCTCTGCCGGCGTCGTGGCGCTGATCCTGATCACCGCCTCGGTGCTGCTCGGGCTCGCGATGGCCGCGCGCGTCTTGCCCGCGCGCCACCGCAGAGGTGCGGCGAAACTGCATCAGCCGCTGGCGCTCGTCGCGCTGGCCGCGATCGCTGCGCACGGGCTGCTCCTCGCGGCCGACCCATGGCTGAAGGCCGGCCCGCAGGGGATACTGATCCCCTTCAAGCTCGGCTACCGGCCGCTGTGGACGGGCATGGGGATCATCGGCGGCTACCTCGCGGCGGTGCTGGCTCTGAGCTTCTATGTGCGCAGGCGCATCGGCACTCGCGTGTGGCGTCAGATGCACCGCCTGACGGTCCTCGTCTACGTGCTCGCGGTAGCTCACACCCTCGGCTCCGGAACGGACGCGTCGATCCCGCTGGTGCGCTACTTCGTGCTGGCCAGCGTGCTTCCCGTCCTGTTCCTGTTCGCCCTGAGGATGCAGCTCGGCGGGCCGCGCCCTCGCCCGGCGCGGCCCGCGGATCGACCGGCACCCCTCAGCACCGTGGCCGCCCCGGGCGGCGAACGCCAGGCGCCGCCCCACGCCCAGTCACAGCACGGGAGCTGGCAGCAGGGCCCGGTCGAGGTGTCAGCCCAGAACGCCGGATAGCTACGCGCGGGGGTTCACTCGGACCCCCAGAGTTCCCCCTTTCACGTCGTCGTCCGCGACTCGCGGGCCGGGCGAATGCTCCCCTGCGGCCGGCGGCGAATCCGCCGGAAGCTAGCTGAACTTGGTGGAGGGGCGCTCCTGCCTTACCCCGTCCACGTCGATGTCGAGCTTCTCGTTGTAGAACGCGATCATCCCCGCGATCTTCTGGCTCTCCGGGAGCGGCGCGGGGTAGGACCATGCGAGGTCGCTCAGCAGCTCGCCGTTCGCGCGCACGCTCCAGGTGACCGCCCGGCCCTTGTAAGGACAGTGCGTGATCGTCTCAGACGCCTCGAGCAGATCCATGCGCACATGGGTTCTCGGTAGGTAGTAGCGGACCGGCAGGCCAGTCTCGAAGAGCAGTCGCGGGCTCGAGGAGTCGGCGACTGCGACGCCGTCAACGCTCACCTGTACATGTCGCGAGCTCGCCAGGATGTCCACGCGCGTGAACGGATCGCGCGGATGCGTGTACACCTCCTCGTCCTCCTCGAACCAGGATTCCATCGCGTCCCACTGCAGGCGCACGGTGCCGCGCAGCTCCGGCATCGGCGAGTCGGCGTAGCGAAGCGCAGCCCCCTCGGCGAGGCCTCGTCCCGCGCGCACGCTGAGCACCTGCCCGTCGCCGCGGCTCGGTGAGTGCGAGGGCTCCGCCCCGTCGTCGATGAGCTCAGCGACGACGTCCGCATCCGGGAAGTAATACGTCGGGTAGTACGGCGCCTCCCACACGAGCAGCGGCCGGATGCTGTCGACGACGAGTGCGCCGGCTAGGTAGGCACGCACGCGCTTGGCGCCCTGCTCGACGCGGACGGTCCCGCGCGCGGGACTCATGCGGACTCCTGCAGCATCACCGCCACGCTAGCGGGATTCGGCCCGGATCCCGGGCGCCCCCACGACTCGCAGACGGCACGTGCGCGGCGCGCAGGACCGCGGGCTTCACACGACGCACCCGTCGCGCCGGCGGCGCTCACGCCCGCCCTCCGGGCGCGAACAGCATTCCGAGCGCGGAGAACGGATGGAGCTCGGTCAGCTCGAAGTCGATGACCCCGCTGACCACGAGCGGAAGCTCTCCCAGAAGCGCCCTCGCGCCGGCGAGATCCGCGCACTCCATGATCAGCACGATGCCGGGCCCGCCCGGCGAGTACATCTCGCGGATCACGCCGCGTGAGTACATATCCCAGACCGCCCTGAGCTCGGCTTCGCCATGCGTCCTCAGCTCCGCGGCGAAGTCGATGCCGGCGCGCGGTCGTGCGACCGCGAGGACCTTCATCGGTGCGGGGCGTTGACCGGCGCCATGCTCGCCACGATAGCCGCCGCACGGCGCGCACGGATGGTTGCACTCCATCCGGCCGGTGCCCTAGCTTCGCGAACACATGTTCGACGATCGCGTCAGCCACCCCTGGCTCGAGGAGCTCAACCCGGAGCAGCGCCGCGCGGCGACGCATTCCGGCGACACGCTGCTGATCCTCGCCGGTGCCGGGACTGGCAAGACGACCACGCTGTGCGCGCGCGTCGCTTGGCTGCTCGCCGAGGGCACGGCTCCAGACCGGATACTGCTGCTCACGTTCACGCGACGTGCGGCGCGCGAGATGACGGAGCGGTCGCGGGCCCTCGCCGAGCGGGTCGCACCCCAGGGAGCCCCCGTCCTGGGCGGCACCTTCCACTCGGTCGGGCACCGGATGGTGCGGATGCACGCGTCCTCGCTCGGGCTTGACCCCGGGTTCGGGGTGCTGGACGCCGGCGATGCGGCGGACCTCCTTGACTTCGTCCGCCAGGAGCGGGGCTGGGCAGCGTCGCGCCGGCGCTTCCCGCGAGCTCAGACGATGCTCGACATCTACTCGCGTTCGGTGAATGCCCAGACGCCACTCGCCGAGGTGCTCGCGGAGTCCTTCCCGTGGTGCGCCGAGCATCGCGAGGCGCTGGCGGAGATCTTCAGGGCGTATGTGGCGCGCAAGCGCGAGCTCGGAGTGCTCGACCTCGACGACCTGCTGCTTTACTGGCGGGCGCTCGCGCGAGACGAGATCGTGGGCCCGCGCCTGGCGGCCGGCTTCGATCACGTGCTCGTCGACGAGTACCAGGACGTCAACGGACTTCAGGTCGACATCGTCAGGAGCCTGCGCGCCGGCACCCCCGGGCTGACGGTTGTCGGCGACGACTTCCAGGCGATCTACGGGTTCCGCGCCGCGAGTGCGAGCCACATCCTGGACTTCCCTGAGCAGTTCCCGGGCTGCGAGACCGTGACGCTCGAGTGCAACTACCGCTCCTGCGGCCCGATCCTTGAGGTCGCGAACGAGGTCGCGGCACAGGACCGCAGGGGATTCCCCAAGCGGCTGTGGAGCGAGCGCGAGGGAGGCGTCGAGCCGGAGCTCGTGATGCCCCGCGACGAATCCGCGCAGGCGGGGGAGGTCTGCGACCGGGTGATGGCCGCCCGCGAGGAGGGGATGGAGCTGCGCGAGCAGGCCGTCCTGTTCCGCACCGGCCACGACTCTGATCCGCTCGAGCTCGAGCTGACCCGGCGCGGCATCCCTTTCGTGAAGTACGGCGGCCTGCGGTTCCTCGACGCGGCGCACGTCAAGGACTTCATCGCTCTGCTCAGGCTGACCGACAACCCGGCGGATGAGATCAGCTGGTTCAGGCTCATGCAGCTGCTGGACGGGGTCGGTCCGATCCGGGCGCGGAGGGTGCTCGACGAGCTTCGCGGGCCGGGCGGCGGACGGCCCGAGCTCGCACGCTGGCCGCAGGCGGCGGCCCACATACCGGAGGGCTCACTGGAGCATGCGAACGCGCTGATCGAAGCGCTCTCCTCGACGGGCGCCGGGTCGCGCGACGCGGCCGGCGTGCAGGCCGAGCGCCTGTGCGCGGCGATCACGCCCCTGATACGCCTGCGTTATCCGGACGGCGCGGTGCGCAGCGGAGACCTCGAGCAGCTCGTCGCGGCGGCGCGGGGCTCACAGGACATCAGGCACTTCGTCTCCGAGCTCGTGCTCGACCCGCCGGCCTCGAGCGCGGACCTCGCGGGTCCGCCGCACCTGGACGAGGACTACCTGGTGCTCAGCACCGTGCATTCTGCGAAGGGGCTCGAGTGGGACGCCGTGCACGTCATCTGCGCGTATGACGGCAACTTCCCGGCGGACATGAGCACCTCCAGCGAGGAGGGCATCGCCGAGGAGCGCAGGCTGTTCTACGTCGCGCTGACACGCGCCCGCCGCAGGCTGCACGTGTACGTGCCGGTGCGCTACTACCACCGCCCGCACGGCGGCGACGACGCGCACGGATACGGTCAGGCGTCCCGGTACCTGACCGACGACGTGCAGCGGCTCTTCAGGCACACCCGGATCCACGAGCCCTCGGACCCGATCGGCTCGCAGGCGATACCCGAGAGGAGGATCGAGGTCTCGGTGGACGCGCTCTTCAGCTGAGTGGGGGCTGCGTCGCCTATCGTGGTTCGAGAGTTTCGCACGCAACCATGGACGGCTACTTCGACGACAGCTCGATGCTCCGGCGGGTCCACCGTGAGCGTGTGCTCGCCCTCTCGGGCCAGCGGGCGCTGCTCATGCAGGCGGCGCATCCGCTCGCGGTGTTCGGGCTGCTCGCGCACACCAGCGCGCTCGACGAACCGTACGACCGGCTCGCGCGCACTGCCGAGGTGATGGGGACGATCGCATTCGGATCTCGTGCGGAGGCCGACAGGGTGACCCGGCGGGTGCGCGCGATGCACGGCAGCGTGAGCGGCAGCCTCGAGCACGACGTCGGCCCCTACCCGGCGGGGACGGCGTACCGCGCGGACGACCCCGAACTGCTGCTGTGGGTGCTGTTCAGCCTCGTCGACTCGGCGCTCGTCGTCTACTCCAAGTACGTGCGCGCGCTCACCCGGGAGCAGGAAGCGGCCTTCTGGGAGGACTACCGGGTCATCGGCCGGCTGTTCGGCATCCCCGCCGCGGAGATGCCGGCGACGATCGACGAGCTCGACGAGTACCGCTCCCGGATGCTCGCCTCGGGCCGGCTCGTCGTGACCGACTGGGCCCGCGAGAGGGCTCGCGAGATCGTCCTCTCCCCGCCGGTCCCGTGGCTTGCACGGCCGCTCCTGGAGGGCGCGAACTTCGTCACGATCGCGCTTCTGCCCGACGAGATCCGCGAGCAGTACGGATTCTCGCCGCTGCCGCCCGTGCTGCTGCGCAGGGCGCTGGTGAGCACCGGCGCGGAGTATGCGCGCAGAGCCGTGATCCCGTTCCTGCCGAGGCGCCTGCGCCTCGTGCCCGGGGCCCGCGCAGCCTGAGCCCGGCGGTACACTCGCCCGATGAGCGACAACGACGACGACCTCTTCGGCGCCGAGCACGTCCGCGTCTACCGCGAGACCGCCGGCGAGCGGGGATACCACTGGCGCGGCACCACGATCCTGCTGCTGACGACCGAGGGACGCGTCTCGGGCGAGCAGAGGACGACGCCGCTGATCCACAGGACCGACGGGGACACCTGGGTCATCGTCGCCTCCAAGGGCGGCGCCCCCGAACACCCCGGCTGGTATCAGAACCTGCAGGCGAACGCGAAGGCCTCGATCCAGGTCAGGGGCGAGGAGATACCGGTGAGGGCCGCCGCCGCAGAGGGCGCGGAGCGCTCCCGGCTCTGGGACATGATGGTCGAGGTGTGGCCCGCCTACGAGGACTACCAGGCGAAAACCGACCGCGAGATCCCGGTCGTCGTCCTCACCCGCCGCTAGCTCCGGCGCAAAATCCCCTAAACCCGATTGGGTTTCGGTCCGCGACGTGCGAAGATGGACTCAGACAGCGCACGAGACGATCTCTACAAAGGAGACAGCCGATGGGATTGCAGCTTGGCGACGTGGCCCCGGACTTCGAGGCCGACACGTCGGAGGGTCACATCCACTTCCACGAGTGGCTCGGCGACTCGTGGGGCGTCCTGTTCTCGCACCCCAAGGACTTCACGCCCGTCTGCACGACCGAGCTCGGCTACATGGCGAAAGCGAAGCCCGAGTTCGACCGCCGCAACGTGAAGATCATCGGCCTGTCCGTTGACAACACCAGCGACCACGAGCGCTGGGCGAGGGACATCGAGGAGACGCAGGGGACGGCGCCGAACTACCCGATCATCGGCGACTCCGACTTCGCGATCTCCAAGGCCTACGGGATGCTCTCCGCTGACGTGTCGGGACCCGCTTCCGAACGTACCCCGGCGGACAACCAGACCGTGCGCAACGTGTTCGTGATCGGCCCCGACAAGAAGATCAAGCTGATCCTCGTCTACCCGATGACGACCGGCCGCAACTTCGACGAGGTGCTCCGCGTGATCGACTCGCTGCAGCTGACCGCGAAGCACAAGGTCGCGACCCCCGTCAACTGGAAGCAGGGCGAGGACGTGATCATCGCCGGCTCGGTCTCCAACGACGAGGCCAAAGAGACCTACCCGGACGGCTGGAAGGAGCCCAAGCCCTACATCCGGATCGTGCCCCAGCCCAAGTAGGGCACCCGGTCCTGCGACGTTCCCCGCGGCCCGCGCCGCGGGGAACGCTTCGCGCAGGCTCCGGCCGGGGCGGCTGCGGCCCTCTGATACCTTGCCGCCCGTCAACCGCGGCGGCTGATTCGCCCACGGCGATGCGCCGGCCGCATGGAGGAGGGGCTTTGCTGAGCACGCGCTTCACCGAGGAGTTCGGGGTCGAGCACCCCATCGTCCAGGGCGGCATGCAGTGGGTCGGGCGCGCGGAGCTCGTCGCCGCCGTCGCGAACGCCGGCGCTCTCGGCTGCATCACGGCGCTCACGCAGCCGACACCGGAGGATCTCGTGAAGGAGATAGAGCGCTGCAGGGAGATGACGGACAAACCGTTCGCCGTCAACCTGACGATCCTGCCGACGCTCAAGCCGCCGCCCTATGCCGAGTACCGACAGGCGATCATCGACTCCGGGGTGAAGATCGTCGAGACCGCGGGCAACAACCCCGTCGAGCACATCGAGCACTTCAAGCCCGCGGGAGTCAAGGTGATCCACAAGGCGACCACTGTCCGGCACGCGCTGAAGGCGCAGAGCATCGGCGTGGACGCCGTGTCGATCGACGGCCTGGACTGTGCCGGGCACCCGGGCGAGGACGACGTCCCCGGGCTCGTCCTGATCCCCGCGGCGGCGGACAGGCTGACGATCCCGCTGATCGCCTCAGGCGGCTTCGCGGACGCACGCGGCCTGGTCGCGGCGCTGGCTCTCGGAGCGGACGCGGTGAACATGGGCACGCGATTCATGTGCACGGTCGAGTCTCCGATCCACCCTGCGATCAAGGAGCGCATCGTGCAGGGCGACGAGCGCCAGACGGACCTGATCTTTCGCTCGTTCCGCAACACGGCGAGGGTCGCGCGGAACGCGATCAGCCAGCAGGTGCTCGAGCTCGAGCGCGAAGGGCGCCCGTTCGAGGACATCGCTCCGCTCGTCGCCGGAGCGCGCGGGCGCAAGGTCTATGAGGACGGCGACCCGGACGCCGGCGTGTGGACGGCCGGACTCGTACAGGGGCTGATCCACGACGTGCCGACCTGCGCCGAGCTGATCGAGCGGATCGTCCTCGGCGCGGACGACATCATCACCCAGCGGCTCGCGGGATTCGCCGAGCGGACCGCGGTGGCCTAGCCGCGCTTCGCGGCGGGCTCGCCCGGGTCGCGCCGCCCGTCCCACGGGTCGCCGCGCTCGAGGCCGCCGAGACCGGTCCACATCAGGCCCATCACGGCGGTCACGAGCTGCTCGCGCTCAACGTCCGGGTGAGCGTGCCACCACCGCACGGCTCCGTGGAGCGCAGACTGCTGGATCGCGAAGATCGCCTGCCCGACGGTGCTCGCGGGCTCGATCCCGGCGCGCTTGGCGTCGGGCGCGAGCAGCGCGCCGAGCAGCCGGTTGGCCTCCGCTCCCTGCCGGCGGTGGTCGGCTGCCACCTCGGGGTCCACGGGCGCGTGCTCCGGGAACAGCAGGCGCCACGCCGAGGGCTGGGACTCGGCGAAGCGGAAGAACGCGTCGGTTGAGGAGCGCATCCGCTCCTCCATCGGCGCGTCGGCGGCGATCAGCTCCCGCAGATGCGCGAGCAGCGCCGCATGGGTGTCCTTCAGCAGAGCGTTGAAGAGCGCCCGCTTGTCGGCGAAATGGTCATAGAGCACGGTCCTCGAGACGCCCGCCGCCGCGCCGATGCGGCCCATCGAAGCGCCCTCGTAGCCGTGCAGGGCGAACTCCTCCAGGGCGGCCTGGACGATCAGCGATCGCCGCTGCGGTGCGCGAAGGCGGCGCTTGGTGGTGTCGGTTGCCACGGTGGGCAATGTAACGCCGCGAGCCGGTTGTGCGTATCATCCGACACCGGTGTCGGCTACAGAGCGGCCGCCCGATCCGGGCGCAGCAGCTTTTCGGCCCCGAGCGCCCAGAGTTTCGACACGGAGAGACTGATCAGATCATGGCGACGGACATCTTCAGCCCCGAGCAGCTGGCATTCGCGGAAGCGGTCAGGGACTTCGCGAAACGCGAGTGTGGCACGCGCGAGCAGCGCGACGCACTGACCGAGAACGGCGCGCATGCGCACAGCGCGGAGCTCTACAGCAAGGTCGCCGACCTGGGCTGGCTCGGCGTCGCGGTCCCGGAGGAGTACGGCGGCTCAGGCGGCGGCGCGGTCGACATGTGCCTGTTCCTCGAGGAGATCGCCTACGGCATGATCCCGCTCGCGGGCTTCTCGATCAGCGCGATCAGCGCCGGCCCATACGAGCGCTTCGGCTCGGAGGAGCTCAAGGCCGAGGTGCTGTCCGGGATCGCGTCGGGCGCGGTCGCGGCGATCGCGATGTCCGAGCCGGGCAGCGGCTCCGACGTCGGCAGCCTGACCTGCGCCGCAGAGCGCTCCGGCGACGGCTTCGTGCTGAACGGTCAGAAGACCTGGTGCTCGGAGGCGCACATCGCCGACACGATCCTCGTCGTCGCGCGCACCGACCGCAGCGGCTCCAAGCACAGCGGCCTGTCGATGTTCTCGATCCCCACCGACACGCCGGGCATGGAGATCAGCGGCATCCCGACGATGGGCGGGCGGATCGTCAACGACATCTTCCTGACGGACTGCCGAGTGCCCGCGGAGCGGGTCGTCGGCGACGTCGACAACGGCTGGGTGCAGCTGATGTCGGGCCTGAACATCGAGCGCCTGATCATCGCTGCGGGCTCGCTGGGCTCGGCGCGGCGGATGTTCGACGACGTGCTCGCCTACGTGAAGGAGCGCAAGCAGTTCGGAAGCCCGATCGGCTCCTTCCAGAGCATCAAGCACCGGCTCGCCGACCTCGCGACCGAGATCGAGCTCGTGCGGCTGCTGACCTACGACGTGGCCGTCAAGACGGACGCCAACCCCGGGGTGATGCTGCCGCGGGAGGCATCGATGGTGAAGCTGAAGGCGACCGAGGTCGCCAAGCAGATGGCCCTTGAGGGCATGCAGATGATGGGTGGCTACGGCTATGCGAGTGAGTACGACATGGAGGCGCACGTGCGGCGGAATCTCGTCGGCACGATCGTCGGCGGTACAAGTGAGATCCAGCGCGAGGTGATCGCGATGACCTACGGACTGTGAGGAGTCAGTAAATGGCAGCTACAGATGCACTGGTGTTCGACGCGATCCGCACCCCCCGCGGCAAGGGGAAGGTCAACGGCTCGCTGCACGCGACCAAGCCCGTCGACCTCGTTGTCGGCCTCATGCACGAGACGCTCTCGCGCAACGTGAAGCTCGACCCCAACCGCGTCGACGACGTCGTCCTCGGCTGCGTCTCCCCGGTCGGCGACCAGGGCGCCGACATCGCCAAGACGGCCGCCCTGAAGGCGGGCCTGCCGGACACCGTCGCGGGAGTGCAGGTCAACCGCTTCTGCGCATCGGGCCTCGAGGCCGTCAACATCGCCGCGCAGAAGGTCGCCTCAGGCTGGGAGGACCTCGTGTTCGCGGGCGGCGTCGAGTCGATGTCGCGCGTGCCGATGGGCTCCGACGGCGGCGCCTGGGCGATGGACCCGGAGACCAACTACGACACGTACTTCATCCCGCAGGGCGTCGGCGCCGACCTGATCGCGACGATCGAGGGCTTCACCCGCGAGGACGTGGACGCATATGCCACGCGCTCACAGGAACGCGCCGCGGCGGCGTGGGACGAGGGCAAGTTCGCGAACTCCGTGATCCCGGTCACCGACCTCAACGACCACGTCGTGCTCGACAACGACGAGTTCATCCGGCGCGGCACCAGCGTCGAGACGCTCGGCAAACTCAACCCGTCATTCCAGGCGATCGGGGAGATGGGCGGCTTCGACGCCGTCGCGCTGCAGAAGTACCACTGGGTCGAGAAGATCGGCCACGTGCATACGCCCGGCAACTCCTCGGGCATCGTCGACGGGGCATCGCTCGTGACGATCGGCAACGAGAAGGTAGGTGAAGAGCTCGGGCTGACGCCGCGCGCGCGGATCCTCGCGACCGCGCTGTCCGGCGCGGACCCGACGATCATGCTGACCGGGCCCGCGCCCGCCAGCCGCAAGGCGCTCGAGAAGGCCGGCCTCACGGTCGACGACCTCGACCTGGTCGAGATCAACGAGGCGTTCGCCGCGGTCGTGCTGCGCTTCGTGCGCGACATGGGGCTCGACATGGACAAGGTCAACGTCAACGGCGGCGCGATCGCCATGGGCCACCCGCTCGGCGCGACCGGGGGAATGATCCTCGGAACGCTGATCGATGAGCTCCACCGCACCGGCGGCCGCTACGGCCTCGCGACGCTCTGCGTCGGCGGAGGAATGGGCATCGCCACGGTCATCGAGCGCATCTAGAGCCGCTCGGGACAGAACCAGAACAGAGAAAGAAAACAGATATGAGCGAGAGCACAACAATCCGCTGGGACAAGGACGACGACGGCATCGTCGTCCTCACGCTGGACGACCCCAACCAGTCCGCCAACACGATGAACGCCGCCTACGCCGCGTCGATGGCCGCGACCGTCGAGCGCCTGCAGGCCGAGAAGGACGACATCACTGGCGTCATCATCACCTCCGCGAAGAAGACCTTCTTCGCGGGCGGGGACCTGAACGACCTGCGCCTTGCGACCCCCGAGCACGCGGAGGAGATCTCCGCACAGGTGCGCGAGGGCAAGCGCCAGCTGCGGGTCCTTGAGACCCTCGGCAAACCGGTCGTCGCGGCCATCAACGGAGCAGCGCTGGGAGGGGGTCTCGAGATCACCCTCGCCACGCACCACCGCATCGCCGTGGACAGCCCCAGCGTGCAGCTCGGCTTCCCGGAGGTGCAGCTGGGCCTGCTCCCCGGCGCCGGTGGCGTCGTGCGCTCGGTGCGCATGCTCGGGATCGTCGACGCCCTGATGCAGCTGCTGATGCAGGGTCAGCGCCTTCGCCCCGCGAAGGCGAAGGAGCTGGGCCTGATCGACGAGATCGTGCCCACCAGGGAGGACCTGATCCCGGCCGCGAAGGCGTGGATCAAGGAGAACCCCGAGGCCGTCCAGCCGTGGGACGTGAAGGGCTACAAGCTCCCCGGCGGCAGCCCGTCCAACCCGAAGCTGGCGCAGAACCTGCCGGCGTTCCCGGCGAACCTGCGCAAGCAGCTGAAGGGCGCCAACTACCCGGCTCCGCACCACATCATGGCGGCGGCCGTCGAGGGCGCGCAGGTCGACTTCGACAGCGCGCTCGAGATCGAGGGCCGCTACTTCGTGGACCTCGTGACCGGCCAGGTCTCCAAGAACATGATCCAGGCGTTCTTCTTCGACATGCAGCGCGCGGGAGGCGACCGCGAGCGTCCCGCCGGCATCGAGCCGTTCGACCCGAAGAAGGTCGTCGTGCTCGGCGCGGGCATGATGGGCGCCGCGATCTCGTATGTCTGCGCGAAAGCGGGCATCGACGTGGTGCTGAAGGACGTCTCGCTCGAGGCGGCCCAGAAGGGCAAGGCTTACTCGCAGGGGCTGCTCGAGAAGGCGATCGCGAAGGGCCGCTCCACGCAGGAGAAGGCCGACGAGCTGCTCGCGCGCATCACGCCTACGGACGACCCGGCGCAGGCCGCCGGCGCCGATCTCGTGATCGAGGCGGTGTTCGAGGACCCGGCCGTCAAGGCGCAGGTCTTCGCCGAGATCGAGCCGCACCTGGCGGAGGGAGCGCTGCTTGGCTCCAACACGTCGACGCTGCCGATCACGGGCCTCGCGCAGGGAGTCAGCAGGCCCACGGAATTCATCGGCCTGCATTTCTTCAGCCCTGTCGACAAGATGCCGCTGCTGGAGATCATCAAGGGCGAGGAGACCAGCGAGGAGACCCTCTACCGCGCGCTCGATGTCGCACGCAAGATCAAGAAGACGCCGATCGTCGTAAACGACAGCCGCGGCTTCTTCACGAGCCGCGTGATCGGGACGTTCATCAACGAGGGCATCGCGATGCTCCTCGAGGGGGTCCCCGCGTCTTCGATCGAGCAGGCCTCCTCACAGGCGGGCTACCCCGCGCCGGTGCTTCAGCTCTCCGACGAGCTGAACTTCAACCTCATGCGCAAGATCCGCAAGGCCACGATCGCCGCGATCGAGGCCGAGGGCGGCACCGTCCCGGCGCACCCCTCCAACCAGGTCGTCGACCGCATGCTCGACGAGTACGACCGAGGGGGCCGTCTCGCGGGCGCAGGGTTCTACGACTACGAGGACGGCAAGCGGACCGGTCTGTGGCCGGGGCTGCGGGAGGCGTTCCCGCCGATGGATGACCCATCGGGCCTGTCGCTGAAGGACCTCGAGGAGCGGATGCTGTTCATCGAGTCGATCGAGTCCATCAGGTGCATGGACGAGGGCGTCGTCGAGTCGGTCGCCGACGCGAACATCGGCTCGATCCTCGGCATCGGCTTCCCCGGCTGGACAGGTGGGGTGCTGCAGTACATCAACGGCTATGAGGGCGGGCTGCCCGGCTTCGTGGCACGGGCACGCGAACTGGCCGCGAAGTACGGCGAGCGCTTCGAGCCGCCCGCGTCGCTTCTGGAGAAGGCCGAGCGGGGCGAGAGCTACAGCGACGAGCAGTCGCTGGTCGGCGCCGCGTAGCCGCGGCCACGGATCCGATGCGGCCGAGGGCCGGTCCCGTGGGGCCGGCCCTCGGTGTTTCAGGTGTGCAGATTTCGTGACAGTTCAGCTCGCGGCGCCGCCGATCTGCCGCGCCGGCCTCAGCGCGCCCGGATCGCGGCCTGCGCCGCGGCCACACGCGCGATCGGCACGCGGAACGGCGAGCACGAGACGTAGTCGATCCCGGAGTTGTGCAGGAAGTCGATCGAGTCCGGGTCCCCGCCATGCTCGCCGCAGACGCCCAGCCCCAGTGCGGGGTTGGCCTCTCGCCCGAGCCATGCTCCCATCCGCAGGAGGCGTCCCACTCCGGGTGTGTCGAGAGTCTCGAACGGCGAGCGGTCGAGCACCTTCACGTCGATGTAGCGGCCGAGCACCCTGCCCTCGATGTCATCGCGTGAGAAGCCGAGCGTCGTCTGCGTGAGGTCGTTGGTGCCGAACGAGAAGAAGTCGGCGTCGCGCGCGATCTCATCAGCGATCAGGCACGCGCGCGGGAGCTCGATCATCGTGCCGATCTTCGCGTTCTCCACGCCGGTCTCCGCCGCGACCCGCTCGATCAGCGTGCGGGTCACGCTCAGCTCTCGCTCATATGCGACGAGCGGCACCATCACCTCGACGTGGGCCCCATCGATGCGGGCGGCGGCGGCGAGAAGCGCTCTGACCTGCATTTCGTAGAGCTCGGGGAACAGGATCCCCAGGCGCACGCCGCGCGTGCCGAGCATCGGGTTCGTCTCCTGAAGCTGTTCGGCGCGCCTGCGCGCGTGCGACCCGGCGGGCAGGTCGCTGGGGTGGGGGAGGAACTCGTGCAGCGGCGGGTCGAGCAGCCTCACGGTCAGTGGCCTGCCGCCGATCGCGCGCAGGATCCCTTCGAAGTCCGACTCCTGCAGCGGGCGGAGCTGCTCGATCGCCTCCGCGCGCTCCTGGTCGGTCTCGGCGAGGATCACCGCCGCCATCAGCGGCTGGCGATCGCCCAGGAACATGTGCTCCGTGCGGCACAGCCCCACCCCTTCGGCCCCGAGTTCGATCGCGCGCTCGGTGTCCTCCGGCGTGTCCGCATTCGCGCGCACGCCGAGCACCCGCAGCTCGTCGCACCAGGACAGCAGCAGCTGAAACTCCGGGGTGACCCCCGGCTCGACGAGTGGAACGTCCTCGAGCGTGATGCGGCCCTGGCTGCCGTCGATCGCGATCAGGTCGCCCGGGTGCAGCACGCGCTCGCCGATCCTCACCTCCCGGGCAGCGAGGTCGACCTCGACCGCGTCGGCGCCCGTCACCGCCGGCCGGCCCATGCCGCGTGCCACGAGGGCGGCGTGACTCGCCTTGCCTCCCTCGCTGGTGAGGATCCCGCGCGCGGCGTGAAAGCCCGCGACGTCGTCGGCCTCGGTGAACGAGCGCACCAGGATCACCTGCCGGCCATCTGCCTGCGCCTGGACGGCCTCGGGGGCGCTGAGGACGATTTCGCCCTTCGCCGCGCCCGGTGACGCGGCCACGCCCGTGGCGACGACCTCATAGTTCGCGGCCGGGTCGAACGTGGGGTGCAGCAGCGCGTCGAGCGTCGTCACGTCGATCGTCTGGATCGCGGCCTCGCGATGGAGCAGTCCCTCGTGCACGGCGTCCACGGCAAAGCGCACCGCCGCCTGCGCGGGGCGCTTTGCGTTGCGCGTCTGGAGCATGTAGAGCCGCCCCTCCTGGACGGTGAACTCCGTGTCCTGCATGTCGCCGTAGTGGCGCTCGAGCTTGCGCAGGATCTCCATCAGCTGCTCGTGCACGTGGGGGAGCCAGGCCTTCAGCTCGCTGATGTCGCGCGGAGTTCGCACGCCTGACACCACGTCCTCGCCCTGCGCGTTGGTCAGGAAGTCGCCGGAGGGCTCCGGCGCGCCGGTCACCTCATCGCGAGAGAAGGCGACGCCGCTTCCGCTGCTCTCGCCGAGGTTTCCGAACACCATCTCCTGCACGTTTACCGCGGTGCCCCAGTCGTCGGGGATGCGGTTCAGGCGCCGGTAGGTGACGGCGCGCTCGCCCTGCCAGGAGTCGAACACCGCCCGGATCGCCCTCGTCAGCTGCTCGCGGGGGTCGGCGGGGAAGTCGTAGAAGCCCTGGAAGACGTAGGTGAGCTCCCGCAGCGCATCCGCGTCCAGCTCGGTGTCCAGGCGCACGCCGCGGGCCGACTTGGCGTCTGCGATCGCGCTCTCGAACCGCTCGCCCGGCACGCCCTCGACGACGTTGCCGTACATCTGCACGAACCGCCTGTATGAGTCCCACGCGAACCGCGGGTTTCCTGAGCGCTCCGCCAGACCCACGACGCTGTCGTCGTTGAGCCCGAGGTTCAGGATCGTGTCGAGCATCCCGGGCATCGACCGCCTGGCACCCGAGCGGACCGACACCAGCAGCGGGTTGGCGGCGTCGCCGAGCCGGTGGCCGGCCCGGTCCTGCAGACGCCCGAGCGCGGCGTCGACCTGCTCGGGCAGGCCCCAGGGAAGCTCGCCGCCTTTGCGCATGTATTCAACGCAGGCGCTGGTGGTGATCGTGAAACCCGCGGGCACGAGGTCGGCTCCGAGGATGTGAGTCATCTCGGCGATGCCGGCTCCCTTGCCTCCCAGCAGGTCGCGCTGGTCACGCCCGCCGTTCGCGAAGTCAACAACCCAAGAGCTCTCGCGCATCGTCCACACTCCAGTTTCTGGTGGCGCCGCGGCCGTCGGCGCGCGTGGCGGCGAACCATACCCGGGCACATCCGCACGCGCGGGTCGGGGGCCGGCGGTGCGGGAAATTCCCCAACACGGGTGCCCGTAGAATCGGTACCCTGAACCCGTGGGGCTATGCGTGAACTCCTACGTGGTACTGGGCTTCCTGAGGGTCGGGGCTCGCTCGGGATATGAGATCAAGCGCGCGGCGGACGCTTCCACGAGGTTCTTCTGGGTGCTCTCGCCGCCGCAGATCTACAGCGAGCTGAACAATCTCGAGGAGGCCGGCCTGGTCAAGGGGCACTCCGAGCCCAGGGGCGAACGCGCCCGGCGGCTGTTCGAGCTCACGGCGGCCGGCGAGGAGGCGCTCGTGGAATGGCTGAAGGAGAGCGGCCCGATGAACCTCGAGGTTCGTGACCCCGCGCTGCTGAAGCTTTTCTTCGCGGACGCGCTGCCGCCCGGCGAGATCCTCGGCCACGTGCAGGCGATGCGCCGACGCGCCGAACGGATGCTCGAGGTCTTCGAGCAGGACATCCTGCCGCTCGCCGAACAGACCGATGCCAACGGCATGCACTACCCGCTGATCACATCCAGCTTCGGCCACGGCCTCTACAAGTGGATGCTGCAGTGGAGCGTGGAGCTCGAACGCAAGCTCGCGGACACCCCGGTGCGCGCCGGCGCGCCGGAGTAGGCCTGCGCGCGGGACGCCGGCGCCGGGCCAAAGCCGATCCGATGGCGACCGAACGAATCAGCGCCGGCGCGCAGCAGTCGCTCGCGCAGGCGGCACGGCGGCTCGCGCCCGCAGCGGGAGCGCTCTCGGAGGAGATCGAGCGCGACCGCGCGTTGCCCGCGCCGCTGCTCGCCGACCTCGTCGGCGCGGGCCTGATGCGAATGTGCCTGCCGGCGTCGCTGGGGGGAGAGGAGGCCGAACCGGCCGAATTCCTGCAGGCGATCCAGGAGCTCGCGCGTGCCGATGCCGCGACGGCGTGGTGCGCGATGATCGCATCGACGACGAGTCTGCTCGGTGCATACCTGCCCGCGGAGCAGGCCGCCGAGATCTTCGACGGCGGACGCAACATCAGCGCCGGGGTGTTCGCTCCCCGCGGTCGAGCGGAGCGGCGCGGCGCCGGCTTCCTGGTGAGCGGCCGCTGGTCGTTCGTGAGCGGCGTTCAGCACAGCAGCTGGGTGATGGCAGGCTGCGTGGTCTACGACGGCGAGAGCCCTGAGCTGCTGCCGAACGGGAGCCCCGACGTGCGGCTGATGGCGATGCCCGCGGAGAGCCTTCAGGTGATCGACACCTGGTCGGTGGCGGGTCTGCGCGGCACCGGCAGCCACGACGTCAAAGCCGACGAGGAGCCCGTCGGCGCCGAGCGGTCGGTCTCGCTCTTCACCGACACACCTCGAGAGGGTGGCGCGCTGTACTCCTTTCCACTGTTTGGCCTGCTTGCGATGGGCGTCGCCGCCGTGGCGCTGGGCATCGCCCGAGGAGCGATCGACGACCTCGTGGCGCTCGCGGGAGGCAAGACCCCGACCGGGAGCCTGAAGCCGCTGGCCCAGCGCACGTCGGTGCAGGCCGACGTCTCGCGCGCCGAGGCTCGCGTGCGGGCCGCGCAGGGACTGCTCCTCGGCGAAGCACGCCGATCATGGGCGGCGGCGACGTCCGGCGAGCAGGTGACGAGCGAGCACCGCATGAGCCTGCGCCTGGCCGCCACCCACGCGATCGGCGAGGCGGCCGACGCGGTCAACCTCATGTACAACGCGGGCGGCGGAACGTCGATCTACGACAGCAGCCCGCTGCAGCGCCGCTTCCGCGATGTGCATGTCGCCACGCAGCACATGATGGTCGGCCCCGCGACGCTCGAGCTCACCGGCCGGATCCTGCTCGGCCTGCCGACCGACACGACCCAGCTCTAGGCCGCGGCCGGCGAGCGACGCGGCTAACCCGAGGCCGGCGCGCGGGCTTTCTGCGGTTCCGCTCGCCGTGATGTCCCGTCAACGTACGCATCGCTGACCAGCGCTACGCATGCCGGACGACCGGCTCGCAGCGTTCGGGAGCTCAGCAGGGCAGGCGGCTTGGACATCCGTCCATGTTTCCTGGATTTATTTGTCACACCGACTTAACGCGCAACCGGTCGCGCATCCATATTGTGCGACGCGTTGGAAGGCATAGGCGGGTAGCAACCCTCGCGCGGACCGGGGAGCAGCGGCGTTCGCGCGGGTGGGGGAACACGGGCAGGGAGGCAGAGGGTTGAAGACAAACGCAACCGGCACGGGAGCCACATAAACCATGAACGCGCACACGCTGGAGTCGGCGCCATCGACGCAACCACTTGGCGATTCGCACGATCGCAGTGGAGAAGTGACACTGGCGGACCGTGAATTCGCCACAAGGATCATCCCTCGAAGTGCGTCGGCCCGAGAGCGTGGCAGCGCGTTCCCGACGGTCAGCGTGGTCATTCCCACCCTCAACGAGGCCCTCAACCTGCCGATCGTCCTGAGCGAACTTCCCGACATCGTCGACGAGGTGGTGATCGTGGACGGGCTCTCGACCGACGACACCGTCGACGTCGCTCTGCGGCTCAGGCCGGACGCGACGATCGTGATGCAAACCGGGCGCGGCAAGGGAGATGCGCTGCGATGCGGCTTCGAGGCTGCCACGGGCGACATCCTGGTGATGATGGACGCGGACGGCTCCACAGACCCGGGGGAGATCCCTCGCTACCTCGATGCGCTGCTGGCGGGAGCGGACTTCGCGAAGGGGACGCGCTTCAGCGGCGCCGGAGGCAGCTCGGATCTGACTCGCGTGCGGACGACCGGGAACCGGATGCTCAGCGGAACGGTCAACCTGCTCTACGGGACCGGGTACACCGATCTCTGCTACGGCTACAACGCGTTCTGGCGGCACTGCCTGCCGGCCATGAGCATCGACTGCTCGGGCTTTGAGATAGAGACGCTGATCAACATCCGTGTCGGCCGCGCCGGGCTAGACGTGAGGGAGATCCCGAGCTTCGAGCGCGACCGCATCCACGGGCAGAGCAACCTCCGGGCGTTCCGCGACGGTGGCCGGATCCTCAGGACGATCCTGCGCGAGCGCGTCCGCAAGGCACCCGCGCGACATCCGCACCGAGGCGAGCACGACACGCAGCTGAGCGGCGAGCTCGGTTTCGCCGGCGAGACGGTCTAGGGGGGCGACATGAAGCAGGGAACGAACTCAAATTCACAGTCGATGGCCACGCGAGGAGAGAAAATGTTGCGAAGTGTGCGAGCAATGCTTTGTGCAGGGGCGTGCGTCGCCGGCGTTGCGTTGACACCTGCCGCGGCGAGCGCGCTGCCGATCATCGACCATTTCGCACTCGACTCCTACCACGCGGGCAAAAAGAGCTTCACGCCGCCCGCCGTGAGCGCGGTGAAACTCAACGGCGGGCTGTATGTAGCGGTCGTGCAGGGTACGTTCAGCTACTACAGCGCGATCAACTACCAGGTTCCGCAGTCGCCATGGACGATCGTCTGCGGTACGCCGCTGCCAGCCCCCGAATTCGGCTCCGCGGGCGGCTCGGGCGAGGTCGGATTCGACTCCGAGTTCATCTTTGCCAGGCCGTGGCTGCCGGTTCCCTGCGCACACGCGAAACTACCGGTCAAATGGGTGAACTTCCAGATGAATCCGGGCACGGGCATATGGACCCACCCGTCGGTTCTGACGTCGGCGCCGTTGACGGCCCCGACGGCCGGGCACACCTACGAATACGCCCTGGCCAGCAGAAAAGCCCACCATGTCGCGTTCCGCCTCTATGACATCGGCACGCGCGACAACTACGGCAGCCTGAGGATCAGCCTTCGGCATGCCGTCCCGTCGGACTGCGCAGGTGGCAAGTACGCGGCCTACGGGCAGGCGAGCGAAGCGGCATGCGTGGCGGCCATCAACCCGACCGCGAAAGGCAAAGGCAAATAGACGCTGGAGCCGCCGGCGTCGTGCGCCGGCGGTCATCCTCTGAGGGCACGGGCGTGCGCGCGGGTGTCCGCGCGGCTCCCGTCGCCCGTTCCGGCCGCGCTCGCCGGATGCGGGCGACGGCGCTCGCGGCGGCAGCTGCGGCGGGGATCACGCTGTCGGCGGGTGGTGCGGCGCTCGCGGCGGTCTCCGCTTACGTGCGAATCGATCAGAGCCCGATCCTGCGAGTCCTGCGCAGCTCGGACGTCCCCAAGTACAAGAACGAAGAACTGCCGTCGGGAGCTCTCAGCCTCTCGCAGTTCGTTGCCGACGTCGAGCCGACGACCGCCGCCGCGGCGGCGGAGGCCAGAATCCTCTCCCGCGCTGGCTTCATCTCATCGGCGATAAGCGAATTCTACGGGCCGGGCAGGCTGTTCCTGAAATCCACCGTCGCGGAGCTCGGCTCGCCGGCGCTCGCGTCAGGCGCGCTGGCGGCCGACGCCGCCAATGCGGCCCGCGCCCAGGCGCCGCCACATGATCGCGTGGCGCGTGCCGGCGATCACGCGTTCGGGCACGCGATCCTCCTCACCTTCGCACCCCCTGTCGCGGGTTGGGC
>Ga0209698_10000715_pt1 | contig 37930 bp, 34 predicted proteins | sample LitLauG_LLR_2012_FD_187203 | JGI IMG/M metagenome (GOLD analysis project Ga0209698, IMG submission 187203) | Freshwater sediment microbial communities from Pennsylvania, USA - Little Laurel Run_MetaG_LLR_2012 (SPAdes) (version 2) | ecosystem: Environmental > Aquatic > Freshwater > Creek >... | reverse complement strand
TCTTCCAACTCCTCCAGCGTTTCCGACCCGATCTCGTTGCAGGGATCCCGGTGCAGCGCGACTTCCACCGCCCCGTTCACGATCTGCCACGAAAGGGTCTTCCCTTTGAACTCGCTCATTTAAGTCTTCATCGATGACGCGTATTCTCTGCGACTGGCACTGCCGGCTTCAATTCGCCTTTTTTCAAGCGCTGTAATGAGTCGAGAGTCTGCTCAAGTTCCAGTTCGTTGATGAAGCCGCCGCGATACAGTTCTCGCAGGTACTCCGTAGCCGGCCTGTCCTTTTTTCGATTATTGCAGCTTAAGCACGCCGCGACGACGTTGCGGTAGCTATTATCGCCGTCCGGACGCGATATGACGTGTTCGATGACCCAATTGGAGTCGCCATTAGAGTCGTTGTCTCTAAGGACGCGGCGGCAATAAAAACACTTCCCACCTTCTCGGGCGAGAATCAAACGTCGGTTCTCAGAGACTGCGAAAAAATCCGTATCCTCAAGCGATTGCGTCGCTTCGCTCTGAACTTCGAGGATGATGCCAGGTATTTCAGACGGCAAGTACAACCGTATTCTCGTACCGCTCCTCTCCGAGTCCAAGACCTTAAGGCATCGTTTAGCTTCCAGCGATTGCAACTTTTTCGAGCAGGTACTCTCAGACATGGGTTTCCCGTGCTCACCAACGCCAAAAGCCATCCGGCGACGCGCAGACTTAAACCCAACGACAATTTCGGTCTGGCCCAGGAGCCTGCTATGCCGGAATAGGTACAAATAAATAGCTTGTTCGTAGCAGTCAAGTTTCGGCGCCACATGATCGTGAAACTGCTCGATAACTTCCTTCAAGTCCATGAACTGACACCCGTCTCATGCCGTCTGCGCCGTCCGGTACATCGCATCAATCTCACTTCGAAACCGCTCGGCAATCAACTCCCTCTTCAACTTCCCGTTCGCGGTCAGCAAACCGCTGTCGATGGTAAAGGCCTGGTCCACAACATGAAAAGCGCGCACCTGTTTGTAGTGTGGCAGTTCCAGGTTGACCGCATCGATCGCGGTCTGCACCTTCTCGCCACTCAGCTTCCCGGTGACCAGCGCGGTCAGAAATCCGCGCGCATTTCCGACCACCACCACCTGGCTGGCCTCCGGCACGTGCTGGAGAATCTTGTCCTCGATCGGTTCCGGCGCGATGTTGTGCCCCGATCCGAGGATGATCAGGTTCTTGATCCGCCCGACAATCTTCCAGTTCCGCGCCGCGTCTACTTCGCCCTGGTCGCCCGTATGAAACCAGCCGTCGCGCAGGACCTTGGCCGTTTCCTCCGGACGGTTCCAGTAGCCGGGGAAAATGTTCGGCCCGCGCACGATGATCTCTTCGTTCTCGGCAAGCTTCATTTCGATGCCCGCAATCGCCGGCCCCGCGCGCCCCGGCACCACCGCGCCCTCCGGATCATCCATCGTGCAAATCGCCGTCGTCTCGGTCAGGCCGTACACCTGCAGCACCGGGATGCCCAGCATCATGAAAAACAGCTGCGTTTCGACGTTCAGCGGGGCCGAGCCGCAGATCAGGGCGCGCAGGCGTCCACCGATCATCTTCTTGCGGATCGTGGGAAACACCAGGCGGTCGGCCATCGCCAGCCACAGCGCATCACCAGTCCGAGGTTTCCCTTCCTGCCGCCGCATCCAGGCGCCCTTGGCTTTGCTGTATACCTTCAGCGGGAGACCGCCCGTTTTCCAGAGTTGCTCATCGACCGCCTTCCGCATCCGTTCCAGCAGTGCGGGCACATTCAGGAAATAGTCCGGAGCAGCGGAGCGCATATCCGCCGCAATCTTGCCCAGGTCCGTGTTCAGCGTAAGCCTGCTGCCGCGCAGCAGGCATGTCAGCAGCATGATCCACGAACCTGCAAAGCAAAACGGCAGGTAATGGAACACTGCGTCCTGTCCTGGACGGCGCTTCATCAGCCGATCGAGCCGCCCGGAGGTGCAGGCCAGCATATGGCCGACATTGCCCACCGACAGCATCACGCCTTTCGCCTCGCCCGACGTGCCCGAGGTGTAGATGATCGTTGCGATGTCCTTGTCGGCCACCGGAAGCGCCGGATTTTCCACGGGCCCTCGCGACGAAGCAAAGACGTGCTCGAAAGAGAAAAGCGGGGGCGCGTCCGGCCATTCCTTCATGATCGCATCGGCGAGCGACGGGTCACCGCAGGCAATCACCGACGGCCAGCAGTCCTTCATCATGGCCACGAGTTCCGCCGGAGCCTGGCGCGCGTACAGTGGAACCACCGTCAGCCCCTCGGCCATGATGGCCAAATCCATCGCCACCCAGCGCACCGAGTTGTGGGCCAGAAGTCCGCAACGATCGCCCCGCTTCAGCCGCAGGCGCCGCAGATAAGCCCGCGCCACCAGTACCTGCTCCAGCAACTGCCGGGCGCTGACGGCCGCAGGCACGCCGTCCCGCAATTCCTGGAGCACGACAGTGTCGCCGCTCTTCTCCAGGCTGGCAAAAATTTGATCCAGAAAAGACATGCTCGTGTCAGGAAGTCTGTGACAGAATTCCTTCGTGTACCTTTGTGTCCTTGGTGGTTCACGCTCTTCTTCAAACCACCAAGGACACGAAGGTTCACGAAGGAATCTGCGCTATCCGTAGGCCGCGACCAACTGCTTCAGCCCCTCGCTCATCGGCGGCAGATAATCTTCCCAGCTCCACTCGCCGCGCCGTGTCGGAAATTCCGGATACCGCCGCTGCACTTCTTCCTCGAAATACACGCCCATGCGCGCCATGAGCCTCAGGTTGCGCACCACCGTGCGAGCAATCCCATCGGCAATCCGCTCGCCGTCGCGCTCCAGAATTTCGAGCGCAGCGAGCGTACGCTCTTCCAGATCGGTATCGGTCACATGCATCAGCAGTTCCTGGTGCCCGCGCTCGTTCATCAGGTTCCGGATGCGTTCATCCATGGTGATTCCCGCCGACGGCACCAGCGCCGGCATCGAGGTCACAATCCCGTGATAGCGCGACGAAACCATCAGCCGGCAAGCCCGCAGAATGCTCACCAGTTGATACATGTTGTGTTCGTCGGAGGTCAGCACCGGAACGCCACCCAGCTTTTCCGAGATTTTCCGGCAGGGACGCGCGTCCATGCGCTCGGTGGCCACCATAATCACGAACACGTTCTTCTTCCGACGGAATGCCGCCACCGCATTCGCAATCGAAGTCAGGTAATGTTCGTAGGCACGGTCTGCCTCCGGCCCGGAATTGTGGAAGTACGGCCCGCGGTAGTGGCTTTCTTTGTAAACACCCGTCAGGCTGTGCACCGCCAGTTTCCCGACCGAGGCCTTCACCGGCCACTCAAACGGATTGATCGGGCAAACCACCAGCACCGGCGTTTTCCCGTCCCAGCCCACATCGCGCAGAGCCTTCTGTCCGTACTCCGCACCCAGGGGCTCGAACGTCCAGGCCGTGTCAGTGCCCAATTCCGTAGGCACGCCCAGTGCGCGGAGAATTTTCCGCGATTCGTCATTGCGCGTGATTACCAGCGAGTTGCTGCAGTACCGGCCGCACATCTTGGCTACCAGCGGATCCATATGTCCCGCTTCCGCGCCGTAGCCGATCGAAAGCTTGTTCTCCGCCGCCGCGATCCCCAGCGACCCGATCATCATGGTGGCCAGCGCATTGGCGAACTTCGACTTGAACATCGAGCCTTCGCACGCCACCACTCCGTGATGCCTGGGAACTTCGTTCGCCAGGAAGGGCGGGAAAATATCCGGCAGCCGCACCTGCGATGTACCGTCGAAATAACCGCGCGACCGGTCGAAGTTGAACGTCATCATACTGAGATCGACGTTGTCCGGGCCCAGAATGCGCCGGACCTGGCGCAACATTTCTTCCACTCGCACATCCGAACCGGTGTTGCGCGTGCCGTTGTAGCCCGCAAACAGCAGGCGGAGCTTCTCGCCCGGCTGCCAGGGCTGGCGCTTTCCCAGCATCCACTGCACTTTCTTTTGCTCGATGATGGTTGAGACCCAGGCTTCCAGAACAAAGTCCATCATGCCGCCGAGCCTCCCGCCCTGGTGCTGGTGGGCCACTCCTGATAGGGGTAGTGAAAATTGCGCTGGCGGCTGAAGCGCAGCAGCGAGAAGCTGTATTCCGAAAACGGCACCGGCTTCTTGCCGAGCTCGCTGGTGACGCGCGTATTGTCGAACACCGTGTTCCAGACCAGGTAGGGCAGAAAGACTTTCAGCAGCGCGGCGCCGTGGCCGGCCCGTCCCTTGCCATTGGCGAGCACCTTGACCACTGCGCTGAACGAGCCTTCCAGAACCGGCACAAACAGCGGCGGGCGCGCGTTCTGTTCCGCAGCCAGCGCCTTCGTCAATTCCTGAAAACTCTGCGAGTCGTTGCCGGAGGAAAGATGATACGTGTCGTGCAGCGGGGCCGGCTTCATGTGCAGGGTGGAGATCGCATCCGCCACGAAGTCCACGTTCACAATGTCGATCTTGTCATGCGGGCGGAACGGCAGCACCGGCAGCCCGGCGAGAAACACGAACGACCGCACCATGTCGAACTGCGTCGTTTCCGGATAGCGGCTGTCCCCCAGCACGATGCTGGGACGAAAGATCGTCAGCGGAACTTCCGGCAGCAATTCCCGCACCATATGCTCGCAGAACTTCTTGGTGCGCGCGTAGGGATCGTAATCCGACCGCTCCCAGTCAATCGACCGGTCTTCCGAGACGACTTCGTGGCTGCGCTTCCCCGCCACCGCCACCGTGCTGACCATCGAAAAGCGGCGCAATCCGTGGTAGTAGTGGGAACGCCGCGCCAGTTGCACGACTTCCAGCGTCCCGCGCAGATTCACGTTCAAGCAGCTTTTTTCGGATTTCCGGTTGAGCGATGCGGCACAGTGAATGACAGAATCCGTCGTGTGCACCAGGCGGTCGTAGCTGTCTTGATCCAGGCCGAACTGCGGAGTGGTCAGATCGCCCAGAAAAATCCGAATCTTGGCCTGCAGGTGCTCGTAAAACCTCGGGAATGGCATGTGCAGCTGCAAAGCGTTCCACAGCCGCAACTCCGCATCATGCAGGTCGCGCCCGCGCACCAGCAGGTTCAGCGTTGCATCGTGCCGCTCCAGCAGATTGGCGGCAACATGCGCGCCGATGTAGCCCGTAGCCCCGGTCAGGAAAATTGCCATCTTGACTTAGAACCCGTGTTCCATAGAAAAATGTTCTCTTGTGTGGCGCGGACATTCCTGTCCGCGTGTTCGCAGCGAAGATGCGGTCGTCGCGGGCAGGAATGCCCGCGCCACACCGGCCAGCAACGTCACCATGTCCTCCCGTTCGTACCGGTTCTGACAACGTCACCGCGCTCGTCTGCCGGCATCCGCAGCGCGCGCGGTGCACGCGCTTCCAGCGGCCGCCCTTCGATCAGCGGATACGTCCAGCGCCGCAATGCCGGAATGTGAATGTTGATCCAATACTCCCACCAGTCCAGGCTCGCCGTGTTGTACCCGAATATTTCTTTTTCTTCCGGCACCAGCGCCTGCGACAGCTTCTCCACGTTATCGGCGATAAAGTCATGCTCATTGTGCAGGATGAAGGGCTCGAACAACTGGATCAGCTTCTCCACGCGCTCCAGGTTGCGCTCCGCTTTCGCGAGGGGCTTCTTCATCGGCAGCGGAGACATGATCCGCTGAATCGACTGGATGATCATTTTCTGCGCGGGCGCCGACATTCGCTGGTAGCGCAATTTGGATACCGGAATGGCATCCATGCGCAACCGCAGCCAGCATTCCAGACCTTCCTGCGCCCGGTAATGGCGGCGGTGTCCGAGCGATGTCAGCTCGATCGACCGGCCCATGTCGCAAGGGTTCGTGACTGAAGTTGCCAGCTGATAAACCGGGTCGTGCCGGCGCTCGACCAGCGCTGCCGCAATCAACGTCATCCCCGCGCACACCGCATCGACCGGAATGATGTCGAGCCGCTTGCGCTCGTTCGACGGCAGTTGCCGGAACGCCGTGCCCAGCAGGTACGAGAGCGAGGCCGAAGTATTGATTCCCTCGTTCCAGCCGCGAAATGGCTTCTGCACCGAAGTCTCGACAATCGCCGGGCGCACGATCGCAACCGGCGACCCGTTGCTGTACTTCGCGATCAGCGACTCCGCCAGGCTCTTGGTGAACGTGTAGGTATTCGGCCAGCCCAGTTCCTGAGCCCGCTTGACGCCCGCCTCGGTCAGGTGCGTTTTCAGCCAGCGGATGCGATTCTTGCGAATCTGGTTCTCGAGCGCGTGCCCGTGCAGACCCTTCGCCGCGTGCTCTTTGCTCAGCGCCTGCCTGGTCAGCTCCGCGGTAACTTCCGGCCCTTCGACGCTAGCCACGGCCGACTTCACCAGTTCATGCAGGCGGCGCCATTCCTTTTCCGCATCGAAATCCGCAACGCCCGCGGGCGTGTAATTGGGGACCACGCACTCTTCCACGCCGCCATCGCGCTGCCCAGCCACGTAGCAGGTCGAAAGATGCAGCAGAGCCGAGTGATTGGATCCGCGGATGAATTCCACCAGGTGAACCGTGGAATCGACATTGACCGCAAGCGCGTCCCGCAAGTCGGGATTGAAATCGGTGAGCCCGGAACTGTTGACGACCAGGTCCAGGTTTGCGCGCAGCCGGGTCGCAGTCTCCGCATCCAGGCCTAGCCCGGGCTGCGAAACGTCGCCCTCGACCACTTCGATCTTCTCGGCCAGCAAAGCTCCCAGCCGGTCGCCATACTTCTCAAATAGTGGGTCGAAGACGGGCGACTCCTCGATCATCTTCTCGAAACGGCCTTGAGCAGGATTCGTCTTCTGCCGCCGGATCAGCAGGTACAGCTTTCCGACCTCCGGCAAATCCATCAGCGTGTTGGCCAGCCACACCTTCCCGATGAATCCGGTAACGCCGATCAGCATCACCTGCTTGCCCTTCAGAGCCTTCCGCACCGAAAGAGGCTCCGCCCTCCGTGCTCCGTCGAAATACACAATCGGCCTTATCCGTGTGCGTTTCACCCGCTCGACCGGCACAATCGCCGAGGCCAGCGCTTTCGGTCCGCGCAGACCGAGCGCCCGCACCCAGCGCGCGGGGCTCTGCTGACCATCCGGCCCTGCCTCGCGAATCCGCGCAAAGATTCCGCGCGGCCGGATCACCGGACTCATCAGCCGCCCCGTGGAAACACCGTCCCGGAAATCCAGCCGGTTGGCGATAATCCAGCGCACGCCTAAATGCCGCGCCAGCGGGCGCATCACATGCTCCAACCCCTGGCTCACCAGCACCACGTTGGCGCCCGTCGACTGCAGGGCCTGCAGTTCCCGCACGCCTTCCGGTTTCAGCAGCGGCTTCAATTTGTATTCGAATTCTTCTTCGCCCAGCAGGTCGAGCCGGTCGCGGGTAATGCCGCGCAGCACCGAGTACACGATCCGCGTCGCCGCCTTCCGGTTGGCCGCGTACAAAAACGGACGCAGCAGCGCCATGGACAACACCAGGCTGCGGCGGAATAAGCGCGATCCGTAGGTCTGGCTGTTCCAGGCAAAGAAGGCGATCGGCCGGACCGTGGTCAGTTCCAACAGACTCCCTTCCACTCGCCAGTAAACCGGCGAGGCGGGACGGCCATTGACGGGATTTGAGCTGATCTGGGACAAGCAGTTTCTATCGCCTGACAGTGCCCCCAAGCGGGAGGGCCGAATCACTCATTTTAACCAATCCTGGCCAAAGGGCGAAGTCTAAACCTATGGACCCCGCGGCGGCCCGCCGGAAGGGCACTCGCCTCAGATAGAATGTCCTCGTAAACCACTGGAACTTAAGAACCAGCGGCCTTTTTCAGGAGTAAGACCAATGCCCCTCAAAGATATCCTCCTCCCCGAATTCGACATGGAAATGGACAACACGCGCCGCACGCTCGAGCGCGTCCCGGACGACAAGTTTGACTGGAAGCCCCACGAAAAATCCGGCACGCTCGGATGGCTGGCTGGTCACGTGGCCAACCTGCCGCAGTGGGCGACGATCACCATGCAGCAGGACTCGCTCGACATTGCACCTCCCGGCGGCTCCAACTTTGTTCCTTCTAAGCCTGCCAACCGCAAAGAAATGCTCGAAATCTTCGACAAGAACCGGGGCGAGGCGCGGGCCGCCCTGGCGGCCGGCAGCGACGCGACTTATGCCCAGCCCTGGGCCCTGCTCATGGGCGGCAAGCAGTTATTCAGCGAGCCGCGCAGCGCGGTGTTGCGCCGCATGGTGTTCAACCACATCATCCACCACCGCGGACAGCTCACCATGTATCTCCGGCTGCTCGATGTACCGGTGCCGGGTTTGTATGGTCCCTCGGCGGACGAGCAAACTTCCTTCTAGCGTGCGATCTAATCAATAGCCGGAAGCGATAAGAAGGCCTCTAGGAGGCGATTAGAACGATCGCAGGCCGCGCGATGACCTTGGGGCCGTCCCGGGGGCCGATCGTCGACCTACGAGCCTCCTGGTCGATTACAGGGGCATCCTGGACAGCGGCCGGACCTGGAATCGACATTGGAGAGCCACGGATTACCCCTGTTTTCAACTATATCTAAATGATATAATTTTGTAAGTTGTTGATTTTAGGCCGTGAGGCCACCGATTCCCGGAAGCACTGCGAGCGCTGGACGGGCGAGGACGCCCGCCGCTCCATCGAAGTCCGGTTTAGCTCCCGGCGTGCAGTGCCCAACCCGCTAGCGCCGCCGCGCCGATCAGCCACGCGGAATTGATGCGGAACCGCAGCAGCGCGAACACGCTCACCAGGAACAGCACCAGGGTCGTACGATCCACGAGTGCCGTTTTCCCAAGCTGCCAGATCACGACTGCCATCAATGCCAGCGAACCAGCAATCACGCCGTCGAGGGCGGCCGAAGCCAGCGCCGACCGCCGGATCCGGGGAATCAGCGGACCGCTCACGGCCACCAGCAGGAATCCCGGCAGAAAAATCGCCACGGTTGCCACCGCAGCACCCATCCATCCCCCGAGCACATACCCGATAAACGTCGCCGTCGTGAACAGCGGACCGGGCGTGAATTGACCGACGGCAACCGCGTCCATCAATCGCTGGTTGGTCAGCCAGTGCAAGCGCTCCACGAACTCCGACTGCACAAACGGCAGCAGCACATAGCCGCTGCCAAACACCACTGATCCAATCTTCAGAAACGACAAGAACAATCGCCCCAAGCCAAACGATACCGCGACTCCCGTCGTCAACCAGAGCGCGGGCACAACAAAAATCTTCCGTGTCCCCAAAATCGACAGCGCCAGCAACCGGTTCCGCATCGCCAGCGAAGCGGCCGAAATGATTCCCGCAACGACTAAGACCGCAATCGGGCTGACTCCCAGGACACAAAGCACTGCCGCGAGACCCGCAATCACTGCGAGTAAGGAGGTCCGCACACCCGTCCGCGCCAGTTTCCCGAGTGCCCGAACCACGATCGCCACCACCACCGGCTTGATCGCATAGAGAACGCCCGCGGCCTGCGGCAGTGCGCCATACCGCACGTACGCCCACGCGATGAGCGTCACAATCAGTGCGGCGGGAATAATGAAGCAGGAACCTGCGACGATCAGTCCGCGCCAGCCACGCTTGAGTTGACCGACAAAGATCGCAACTTCGGTGGAACTCGGCCCGGGGATCAGATTCGCGGCGGCCAACCGATCCAGGAATTCAGCTTCTGTAATCCAGTGGCGACGCCGCACGAATTCTTCTTCCATCATCGCGAGATGGGCCGCCGGCCCGCCAAACGCAACCGTTCCCAGTTTGAGAAAGACAAACGCAATCTCCGCAAGCGAAGCCTCCCGGATCGATCCCTGGTCACTCCTGGGGAAATCGGCCAGGCGCGGCAAGTCTGTGCGCGCCGCTGGACGAATCCGCGCGTCCGACATTCAACTCCTCGCTTTCCCGAACGCCCACGCCACAATCGTCCTCCCGCGCGGGCCGCCTGACTTCTCCACCTTTTTCAGTAGTGGCGACTCCAGATCGTCGGTGTCCACCACCATCTCGCAGGCCGCAATCTCTTCGTCGGTCGCACCGTGATAACACAGCTCGCATACGCCCACGCCTCCTTCCGTCCGTACCGGAGGTCCAAAGGTCCGGCAAGTCATCGGACGAGCGCTGTACAACTCGCACAGCCCCGTCCCGGGATCGAGCACGGGACAGACTTCCTCATTGCCGAATTCCGCAAAACGTTCCTCGGCCTCGTCACTGTCATCCAGCACGCCCGTGCGCGCATTTCCGGGGAAACCTACCCTCAGCCGCGCCTGTGACTGCCGCACCCGTTCCCGAATCCGCGCAGCCCGCGGAGGATCACTCTTCTCCATCTCAGCCAAGCCAGCCTGCAGGCGGACCGCGTCCAGGGCATTGATTGCGAACACACCCACGCAGCACTGCGTGCATCCAGGACGGCATGCCAGCCACTCGCCGCTCTTCCGCGCGGCGCCGGCCAGAGCCTTGTCGATGATCTGAATCAGTTTCTGGTCCGCAACGGGCAAGGGGCGAGAAGGCATGCTTGCGAGGATATCGCAGGGGGATTTTTTGGCGCCATGGCCAGTGTAGCGCCGGCACCTTGTCGGCAGTCGCGAGGGCACCTTTGCCCTCGCAGGTGGGGGCGGGGTCGCCCCCACGACAGCCAGCGAGGCGCCGGCGCTACTTTGTTGGAAGGACTTACTTCCTGCCGAATACTTCTTTCAGCAACGAGGTCGTCTGCGCGGCGGGATCTTTCCGTATCTTCTTTTCTTCTTCTCCCAGCATCAGGAACAGCCCATCGAGCGTTTTACCGATTACGTATTTGTTCAGATCGAACTGGCCCGCCAAGGCACTGCCACCGGGCGCGCTCGCGAGCACATTGTTGTACTGTTGCACGACCCCAACCCGCTGCATGGAGCGTTTTACGATCGGCGTGAACGCTGTCGTCAGATCAGCCGAACTGGTGCGCTTGAAGTACTCGGTGGCGGCGGTATCGCTTCCGGTCAGGATTTTGCGCGCATCGTCGAAACTCATCTTCTTCACGGCCGCGATAAAGATCTGCTTGGCCTGCGGGGTCGCCTGCTCGGCGGCGCGGTTCATGCCGACTTCCAACTCGTCCACTTTCGCGCCCATGCCCAGCATCCGCATGCCTCGCCCAACGGTTTCCAGTTTGGGCGGCAACAGGATCTTGATGGCCTCGTTCTTCAGAAAGCCATCGGGCTTCCCCGTCAGCGCCACCGCCTTTCCGGTGCTGACCTGCAATGCTTCCTTGAGTCCCGCGATAATCTTGTCGTTACTGAGCCCGGCCGTGTTGCCTTGATTCAGGGTCTCATCGGCTTTCTTGAGGATGTCTCCGAGTTGAGCCTGTACCAGGCAGGAGAGGAATAAAACAGTTGTAAGAAATGCGGTCCGCATATAATCGCCTCCCAAGTTCAACAGCTACGTCTCCGGAACGGATCTTACTCCTGAAGGGGACGCTACTCCGCCACCTTCTTCTTGCGCACTTTCGGCGGCCGGATATCCACCCACTTCGGACCGCTCAAGAACGCCGCCCATCTCAATTCCGTAATGGGATTCTGTCCGCTCAAGGCCTTCTTCACCGCCATTTCCGCAACCGCATTCACGACCCAATCAAAGTTGTCCCTGCCAACCGAAGTGACTTCCGCGTCGGGCGCGGGGTTCATGAAGTCAATGGCGTAGGGAACGCCACCCTCCACGGCAAACTCCACCGTGTTCAGGTCGTAGCCGAGCGCCCGGCACAAGGTGAGCGCGTCTTTCTCCATCCGTTCCTTCAGCTTCGCCGGGGGCGGGGGATTCCCTTTCACATAGCGCTCGTGATGGGGCGCTTTCGGATCGTACTTCATGATATGCACTTTCTCCTGGTCGACGACGTAGCAGCGGTAGTAATCCTCAAACTCCACGCCCTGCTGCAGCGTCATGCAAAGATCGCCGGTCTGGTTGTAGTTATGAAAGAACTCTTCGGCATTGTGGACCTTATAGACATGCTTCCAACCGCCGCCCGCATAAGGTTTCAGAAAAGCGGGAAACCCGACATAGGCGAAGATCTCTTCCCAATTCAGCGGGAAGATCAGGTTCCGCATGGACTGGCCGGTGGTGTCGGGCGGATGCTTGTGATGGGGCAGGATCACGGTCGGCGGGATCGCGACGCCCAGTTTGTGGGCGAGCGCGTAATTGAAGAACTTATCGTCGGCCGTCCACCAGAACGGATTGTTGATGACGACCGTCCCGTGCAGCGCGGCGTTCTTAAGATAGGCGCGGTAGAACGGGATGTCCTGCGAGATGCGGTCGATGATGACGTCGTATTTCCTGGGCTCATCCATGCGGATGCCGCCGATTTTGACGAACTCCGCCGTCACGCCCTCGACTTGCATCGAGTTGATCTTCTCGACCAGCGCCGGCGGGAAGGTATTTTCCATGCCGTAGAGGATGCCGATTGTTTTCACTGGGACTTCTCCTTCAAAGTAGCGCCGGCATCTTGCCGGCCTCGCCGGTGGGGGCGGGACGCCCCCACGACAGCCGCCGGGGACGGCGGCGCTACGTCAAAAATATTTGCCGGCCATGCGCTGCCATAGCGGCCAGTCGTGCTTGCTGTTGTCGTTCCAGATATCGAGCCAGTTCGGAATGCCGCGCTCCTGCATGATGGCCGCCATCTTCACGTTGGCGTCCAGGCACATGTCCCAGTTGGAGGATCCGAGCACGATTTTCATCTGGCGGTAGCGGCTCAGAAACCATTCATCGCCCATGCGTGGCAGGTAATCCGGAGGGTTATTGAAGTAGCAGTTGTCGTCGTAATAGCCATCCAGAAAACTCTTGATATCGAACGAACCGCTCATGGTCACGCACGCGGACACCAGATCCGGATGCTTCATGGAAAAATTAAGCGCGTGATACCCGCCAAAACTGCATCCCGTGACGAAAATCTGCGGAGCCCAATTCTTCGACTTCAAGAACGGCAGAAATTCATGCAGCAGATAGCGCTCGTACTGTACGTGCCGCCAGATGCGTGCTCCCGGATGCACGCCCTTGTTGTACCAGCTCTCGCCGTCCACTCCATCCACGCAAAACACCTGCAACTGCCCGGCTTCAATCTTGCCGGCCAGCGCGCCGATCATCCCCGCGTCTTCATATTCGAAGAATCGCCCCATCGACGTCGGAAATACCAGCATGGGCTGCCCCGCGTGTCCGAAGACAAGCGCCTCCAGGTCGCGTTGCAGTTCCTGGCTGTAGTTCTTGTGATATTCGCGGTTCATGCTGCGCCGAGATTGTAACCGAAATTGGGCCTTCGGCTTTTGGAGCTTTTAGGCTGTTGCCCAACGCTAGAGCCTAAAGCTTGGGTTATGCTCTAGACAAGCATCTCGCGATGGGGATCGAGGAAACAAGTCAGCCTTCCGACCGTGGGTGGAGAACGCCCGTGCTGCACCGCTTTGCCGTGTTGCAGGAGCGCGAAGAGCAGGTGTTTCTGGTCCTTGCTCTTGTGATTGGCGCTCTCACGGGTGTGGTGGTCGTGGCTTTTATCATGCTGACGGAGCGGATGGGGATGCGGTTGTATCCGCCGGGCGGCAGTCCGTGGCGCCGTTTGCTTTTTCCGACGGTCGGTTCGCTCGGCATCGGCTACCTGCTCTTCCGCTATTTTCCCAATGCGCGCGGCAGCGGAGTCCCGCAGACCAAGGCCGCGCTGTATGCCCGGGAAGGCCGCATCACCCTGCGTACGGTGCTGGGAAAATTTTTCTGCACGTCGGCAACCTTGGCCTGCGGAATCCCGCTGGGACGCGAGGGGCCGTCGGTCCAGGTAGGAGCCGGGATCGCTTCGGTGCTGGGACGCCTTCTCGGGTTGCGTCCGGAAAGGGTGAAAGCGCTTCTTCCAGTCGGTGCCGCAGCGGCCATCGCAGCTGCGTTCAATACACCGCTGGCGGCGGTGTTGTTCTCGCTCGAGGAGATTGTCGGAGACTTGCACGCGCCGGTGCTTGGGTCGGTGGTACTAGCGTCCGCCACTTCGTGGATGGTGCTCCGGCTTCTGCTCGGCGATAACCCCCTGTTCAAAGTGCCGAGATATCAATTGGTCCATCCGCTGGAATTTGCGGTCTATGCGGTGCTGGGCATTGCGGGCGGCCTGGTTTCGGTCGTCTTCACGAAACTCCTGCTGGGCTTGCGTCAACGATTCCTGCGCCTGCCGGCCACGACTATCTGGTTCCAGCCGCTGGCGGGTGGACTGTTAGTCGGTCTGATGGGATGGTTCGTACCGCAAGTTCTGGGCGTGGGTTACAGCTACGTGGGCGATGCTCTGAACGGAACGATGGCCCTCAAACTGATGCTATGGCTCGTTATTCTGAAGCTGCTCGCCGTCACGGTGAGCTATGCCGCTGGGAACGCGGGCGGAATTTTCGGGCCGGCGCTGTTTATCGGCGCCATGCTGGGAGGGGTCGTCGGTACCGTCGCCCATCGGTTCTTTCCTGCTCACACCGCCACATCGGGAGCGTACGCCCTGGTTGGGATGGGCGCGGTTTTTGCGGGGATTGTGCGCGCTCCCATGACCTCTGTCCTCATGATTTTTGAAATGACGCAAGACTACGCGGTGATTGTCCCGCTCATGATCTCGAACCTGGTCAGCCTGTTCATTGCTTCCCGATTGCAGCGCAAGCCGATTTACGAGGAACTGGCATCGCAGGATGGCATCCATCTGCCGGCGGTTCAAACGCGCCAGCGACAGAGCCAGCGCCAGGTGATGACGGTGATGCGCAACGCCCCCGAGTCGCTGCCCATCGAAATAACGGTTCAGGAGGCCCTTGAGAGGATGCGCTCCAGCGGGGCTCGCACCTGGCTGGTCAGCGATCGCCGTGGACTGGCGGGAGTGGTCCACCTCACTACCCTTCAGCGGGAGCTAGCCGTGAACGCCGCCAGGCGCTTAAAGGAGGTCGTGGATGGCTCCCATTTTCCGCACGTTCACTCCGACCACGGACTCGATCTGGCGCTCGAACGCATGGGCGCGAACCGGATCGATATTCTGCCGGTCGTTAGCCGTGCCGATGTGCACCAGTTGTTAGGCGTCGTGTCTTTGCACGATATTCTGGAATCCTATGGCGTCAGCCAGAGAAATTGATCAATGCATTCGATGAAAGACCACCCTTATCTTGCGATCTGGGAATTTGAGATTCAACCCGAGTGCCGTTCGCAATTCGAGCAAACCTACGGACCGGATGGAGCGTGGGCCCGGCTCTTCCGCCGAAGCACCGACTTCTTCGGGACGAAACTCATCCGCGATCTCAATCGGCCCGGACGCTATCTCACGCTGGACCGCTGGACTTCTCGCCAAGCCTTTCACTCCTTCAAACAAGCGTACGCCGCGGAGTATGCGGCCTTGGATCAGCAATGCGAAAGCCTGACCGAACGCGAAGCGATGGTCGGCGAGTTCGAAGAGGCGCCGGCCAAGTAGCGTTGGCACCTTGCTGGTCTTTGCCCGGAGCCGAACAACTGGGCGAGGGTAATTTTGCCCTCGCAAGTGAGGGCGAGGACACCCTCAGGGTAGCCGGCGGGACGCCGGCGCTACTTCAAAATCACCTAGAATAGATTCCATGCGGGCCTTCATTCTCGAACATCCGCGTCCGGTCGACGAGAATCCTCTTTGCGAGGCCGACCTGCCGATCCCAGCTCCCGGTCGGGGCGAGGTGCGCGTCAAAGTGCGCGCCTGCGGGCTTTGTCACACGGATCTGCACACCGTCGAAGGCGATCTCCCAGCGCACAAGCGCCCGGTCGTGCCGGGTCACCAGATCGTGGGGGTGATCGACGCCCTCGGCTCCGGAGTCTCCGTGCATACAGAAGGTGATCGCGTCGGAGTGGCCTGGCTGCACTCGACCGACGGCACGTGCGAATTTTGCCGCCGCGGACTGGAAAATCTCTGTGCCAACGCCCGTTTTACGGGATACGACGTCGACGGGGGCTACGCGGAATACGCCCTCGCTCCCTCCGAGTTCTGCTATCCGATCCCGGCCAATTTTCCGGACGAGAACGCTGCGCCCCTGCTCTGCGCCGGCATTATCGGCTATCGCTCCTTCCGCCTCACCGCCGTCCACCCCGGCGAGAATCTTGGGCTCTATGGCTTTGGAGCCTCGGCGCACCTGGTCATCCAGCTGGCGCGTCACGAGAAATGCAATGTGTTCGTCTTCACTCGCAACGAAGAACATCGCGTGCTCGCGCGTGAACTGGGAGCGGTCTGGACCGGGAGAGCCGAAGACAGGCCCCCCGAACCGCTGCACGCCGCCATTCTCTTCGCACCCGCAGGAAACCTGGTGCCCCACGCCTTGCGCGTGCTGCGCAAGGCAGGCAGGTTAACGCTCGCCGGCATCACCATGTCCCAGATTCCGGCGCTCGACTACTCGCTTCTCTACCATGAGAAAGTGGTTCGCAGCGTCGCCAACAGCACCCGCCAGGATGCCCGCGAGTTCCTGACCCTTGCCGGCGAGATTCCGCTTAAGCCGGAAGTCCAGATTTTCGACTTGCGCGAGGCCAACCTGGCCTTACAAGCCCTCAAGAAGAGCGCGATCCGCGGGGCCGGCGTGCTGCGTGTATCGTGACCGGCAGGCCCACGGGAATATGGGAGTTCCCCGGGACGGCGTCTAATGGCCGGCGGGCGGGGGACGCCGATCAATCCTCATCTGTTTCAACTTCGATTGCAGGGTTGTCCGCTTCAGTCCCAGCCGGACCGCAGCCCCTCGGGAGCCGCCAATCTGCCCGTGGCTAGCCTGAAGCGCCCGCAGAATCTGTTCGCGCTCCGCTGCCTCCAAGGTCTCGCTTACGCCGACTTCGAAGGGCGGTCTCAACTCGCCCAGAGGCGCCGCCAGCACGGACCCATGCGTCAGAATCACAGAGCGTTCGACGAAATTCTCGAGCTCCCGCACATTCCCCGGCCATTCCCAATGCTTCAGTGCGTCCATCGTTTTCCTGGGGATACTGGTGATCTTCTTGCTCATCCGCTTGGCGAACTTCTGCACGAAATGTTCGACCAGCAGGCGGATGTCCTCGTGCCGCTCGCGCAGCGGCGGCACCCGCACGGGGAAGACATTCAAGCGGTAATACAGATCGCTGCGAAACTCCTTCTTCCGGACACTGTCGGCCAAGTCGCGGTTGGTGGCTGCAATCAACCGGAAATCCACTTTCAGCGTCTGCGTTCCTCCCAGGCGCTCGAACTCCTGATCCTGCAATACCCGCAGGAGCTTGGGCTGCAACGCCAGCGGAATCTCGCCAATCTCATCCAGAAACAGCGTTCCCTTGTCGGCCAACTCCAGACGACCGTGTTTCCTGCTGATGGCCCCGGTGAACGCCCCCTTCTCGTAGCCGAATAACTCGCTTTCCAGCAGACCGGAGGGGATCGCGGCGCAGTTCATCTTGATAAAACTGGCGCCCGCGCGCCGGCTCAAGCGGTGCAACGCACGGGCTACCAGTTCTTTTCCCGTCCCTGTTTCGCCGAGCAGCAGGACACTCGCGTCGCTGGCCGCCACCTTCCCGACCTGCTCCATCACTTCTTTCAGGGGCGCGCTCTTCCCTACAATTTGCTCGAACCCAAGCTCGGTATCGATTTCCTGCTCCAGATAGCACTTTTCTTCCGCCAGTTTTTCCTTGGCCTGGCGCAGGTCTTCTTCGATGCGCTTGCACTCGGTGATGTCGTGCAAAACGCAGGCCACGCGGTCGATCCGGCCTTGCTCCTCAATCGGGAAGTATGAAATCGATAGATCTCTTTCGCCCAGATCCGGGTACGTGTACCTCATCTCATAACGGATGATCTTTCCCTGGAACGACTCATCCAACTTATCCTTGATCACCGACTCAAAGACTCCCGGGTTGACTATTTCTGCGATGTGACGGCCGATCAGTTGCTCGCTCGTGATATTCCGGTACTTGAGGAAGGCGCGATTGGCAATTACGTAGAGGTAGTCCCGGTCCACTACGGCGATCATCTCTTCCAAACCTTCCATGGCTTTTTCGTACTGGAGTATCCGGTCCTCTGCGCGTTTCTGTTCGGTGATGTCATGGGCGAGGCCGAATACGATCGGTGGCGCGATCCCCGCGGTTTGAAGAGTATTGTCGTACTTCCAGATCCTCCGCTCGCCCGACCGGGCCACCACGATCATCAGCCCGTCGGCGTCACCGTCGCGTTCGATCTGTGGAAGGTACCAATCGAACTGGCCGCGGAACTCGGGGGCAATGATTTCCCGCATTGGGATCTGCAGCATTTCTTCCACGCTGTATCCCAGCAAGCGCGCAAACGCCGGATTTACGGAAAGCAGGCGCCCTTGCAGATCGTGAATGAACAATAGATCGCGGCTATGTTCCAGCAGCTGGCGATACCAGTCGTGATTGCCGCTTTCGAGAGACCACTGAATTGGGTCCCGCTTGATTAGCGTCTGTTCAGGAAGGGGGCTCTTACCTTGCTTCTCCAAATCGACTCCGTCAGTGGGAACGTAACTGCCGCTCTCATCACTGCTTGTTCCCGCTGGCTTTGTCGCTGTGAGCAATCTTCATTTGGGTCACAGCGATGTGACCAATCCCTGTGGGACTGAGCGTGCCAGGTTGGTACAATTCCGCATTATTGAGGACATTTGCATCGAAATCCATCCCCGCTGCAACCAGCACCTGACCATTATTCAGAAGCGTCGTTGTGAGACTCTGCCTGGCGGCGTTCATGCTCCCGGTCACCGTGAAGATCCCCGTGGCCGGATCATAAAGCTCGGCGCTGGCAACGGCATCGCCGTTGTTATCCTGGCCTCCAGCAAGCAGAACCATCCCATTCTCCAGCAGCGTGCCTCGTGCCCCGTCGTAGCGCGGAGTGTTCATGCTGCCAGTCACCGTGAAGGTTCCCGTGATCGGGTCATACAGCTCGGCGGCAGCGACGGCATCGCCGTTCCTGGCGAAGCCTCCCGCGATTAGAACCAACCCGTTGTCCAGCAGCGTCGCGGTGTGCATTGCCCGGCCAACATTCAAACTACCGGTCAGGGTAAAGGTCCCGGCCGCGGGGTCATAAACCTCGGCGCTGGGAAGGGTTTTGGAATTGCGGTCGAACCCGCCTGCTATCAGTACCTTGCCGTCGTTGAGCAGGGTTGCTGTGTGTGCGTCGCGGGCCGTATTCAGGCTGCCGGTGGAAACGAAAGTGCCAGTCGCGGGATCATAAAGCTCGCTGTCGGCGGCGTCGCTGGCGATTACTCTACCGCTGCTGTTCCAACCTCCCGCGATCAGCACTGTGCCGTTGTTCAGGAGAGTTGCAGTGTGCGAAGTGCGGGCGGTGTTCAGGCTGCCGGTGAATGTGAACGTGCCTGATACCGGGTCATAAAGCTCGGCGGTGCCAATCTGGTTCCAGGTGCTATCCGAGCCACCTGCGATTAAGACCTGGCCGTTTGCCAGCAATGTCGCCGTGTTGAAGATGCGAGCGGTGTTGAGGCTGCCCGTGGTTGTGAACCTGCCCGTCACCGGGCTATACAACTCGGCGCTCGATAGCGGATGGTATTGAAAACCGTCCACACCTCCAACGACGAGTACCTTGCCGTCATTCAACAGCGTCGCCGCGTGGAGCATGCGTGCGGTGGCAAGGGTACCCGTCGGAGTGAAGTTAGCGGTCGCGACCGCGGCGTTCACCCGGTTGCTAAAGAGGGCTCTGATCTTGCTTCTCCAAATCGTCTCCATCGGTTCAGCCAACGCAGATAAAGATGAACCTTACGCTACAATGTGATAAAAGGAATTAGAGGTGGGAGTTCTTGCGTTTACGAATTCCGAAACCCGAGAACCCCAATCCATCGAGCTAGGTTGAGCAAATCTGGAAGTTGGGTGGAATCAGAATGTGAGAGCACCAACCGGGAAGTTTCATCCTCTGTTACGAAAGCCGAACAATACGGTTGGAGTGCTTCGCGCTATCCTCTCGCAACGAGGAGCATGAAATGTTGTCTGCTGGAATGGCGTTACGCAAGATTCGCGACTCCCTAGGCCTCACCATGAGGGATGTTGAGGACGCGAGTGCGATTGTTTCGGAACGACACGGCAGCCAGGAATACCTGATCCCCCCGAGCAGACTCTCCGACATAGAAACCAAGGGAATTGTGCCAAGCGTATTCCGCCTGTATTGCCTGGCAGCGATCTATCGCAAACCGGTGGGGGAACTGTTGCAGCTGTTCGGGATCGAACTGGACGAGACCAACGCCGATTGGGATGCGTCGCGGCCCGCCAGTTCCCACCTGGTCACATTAGAGAGCGGACGCGACATGTGCAGGATGCCGGTCAAACTGGACCCGGGGTTTGATTTGCGCCTGACCACGGACCTGGGACGCATGGTGCAGCAGTGGGGCACGGTCCCATTCTCTTTGCTGGGCCATTTGGCTTCCCAGGACTATACCTACGCCTTCATTGGCAACGAAGATTTCACCATGTATCCGATCCTCCAGCCGGGCTCCTTTGTTCAGGTGGACGAATCGAAGAGGGCGGTGGTGGAACGCCAGTGGCGATCAGAGTATGAGCGCCCGATCTACTTTGTGGAGACCCGGGAAGGGTTCACTTGCTCCTGGTGTTCCCTGCGGCCCGGCTCGCTGGTCTTGCAGCCACACCCTCTTTCTCCAGCGCCGGTGCGAATTCTCAAACACCCCCAGGAAGCCGAAGTGATCGGGCAAGTCGTGGGCGCCGCTATGAGGATTGGGAACCTGCGCTCGGGCGAACTGCAAGAAACGCTAAGGTTTGAAGGACGGAAATCAGATGCAACTGCGACTCCTTTGGACAGCCTGAGGGCAGCAACCGGCTCAGACTCTCATTCAGTGTCGAGGCGTAAGACGTCGGGCTAGCTCCGTCGGCGTGGCTGGATTGCCCCAGGTCCTCCTGCAAAGAACTTAATCGAGTCTGCAGGATCGTATTCACTAACCTTTTATGAACCTTTGCGAACGCTTCCTGCGCCGCTCCAGGTCCGTGCGTCCGTTCAAATCCCCAGTGTTCGTAGCTTCCGGTCGAACCTCGCAGTCCCGCAACGTATTTCAATCTTCCCCAGGTCCCAGGAATTTTCTCCACGGTTGTTTGACGAAGGTCGTCGTAAGCAGACTTAAGCGCCATACTCCTCACCTTTTCGCCTTCCACTACAAATTCCGGAAAGCTCACTTCGTTCAAGTCCCGGCTATCAATTTAGCCCGCCGCACAAGACTATCCTCACCAAATTCATTTCCTGGTGAAAAGAGGACAGCTTGTGAAAACACTGACCAAGGTTACGCTCCTTCTGCTTGTACTTGCAACCTTAACCGCCGTTCCCATCGAGCTTCGAGCGGACGGGAATCCGCTCCCGATCTGCGGCCCGAAACACGACCAACCATGCCCGAATTAGTCAGGCGTCGAAGTCTCGGCTTGAGCGCTACCGTCTCAGGTGATACATTCCTGAGACGGCAGCATTCGGGCACATGATTTCGCTACGCATTGTCGGGCTCTATCTCTGGGTGGCCCCGCACGTATTGCTGGCGGCGGTGGCGGCGGTGATGTTCCAGAGGCGCCGGCACAGAGATTTCCCCATTTTCTTCAGCTACCTTCTATTCGAAATCCTTCAGTTTTGCGTGCTCTTCGCAATGTATCGCCAACTGGTGCCGGTAGCAGCGTCGACCTACCGGACGATCGATCTGATCGGGCGCGCGGGAAGTATTGCGTTACGCTTTGGCATCATTCAGGAGATGCTGGAAGCGCCGGTTGCGCGTTCCGCTCCTCTGCGCAGAACCGTAAATCGGATGCTCCGGTGGTCCGCTGCCGTTCTTGCTTTGCTTGCCCTTGGGTTCATCGGAACCGTGTATTCCTGGAGTCTGCGCGAGATGACCGTTCCCGCTTACGCGATCAACCAGGCGCTCAATGTCGTACAGTGTGGTCTGCTCGCGCTGGTGTTCCTATGGCACCGCTATCTGGGCCTCAAAATGCAGAAGTTTGCAGTTGGCATTGCGCTGGGCATGGGTTTGGTAGCAGGCCTTGAACCTCTTCTGCACGCTTTAGCGGATTCCCGGGCAGTGAGTCCTGGCATCGTGAATCTCCTGCCCACGGGGGCCTATCACGTTGCGGCGCTGATCTGGTTGTACTTCGCGAGTGTGCCGGAAGAGCTTACTTCAGATTCTGCGGTTGCTTCTTTTCCAGAGGCGCGTAAGTGGGCCCTGGACCTCGGGAGATTCACATGGCACTGATTCCGATGATTGCTTCGGGCACGGCGGCGGTGGTCTTCCTGCTTTTTCTCTGTTACCAGGCCTGGCGGCAATCGGGGAATGCCGTGGGCATCGAGCCACTCTCGCCAGTGGATTTGGAGGCCTTCCGGAATCTGACCGACCCCGAAGAGGTGCGCTTCCTCCGGACTAACCTTTTGCCCAAGGAGTTCAGGAAGGTTCAACGAATGCGGTTGCGGGCCGCGGAGGCTTACCTTTCCGTCATCTCGCAGAATGCGGGCAGGCTGGTTGCCATGGGCCGGTCGATGAGCGCTCATGCGGACGCCGAAACAGCGGCTGCGGGACTCGATGTCGTCTATCGCGCGTTCCAGTTGAAATTGTGGTGCTCCTTGTCGCTCTTGAAATTGAACGTCACCATGATGTTTCCCACCCTCTTGTCTCCTTCCAGCAGAATCGCGGACCGGTATCTCGATGTAAGTTCCCTGACCGCGTCTCTACCCAAGAAACTGGCCGCCTAAACGCGCGGCGCGTAATCGAACACCAGCTCGGATGATTTCGCGGAACAGATCGCTTGCTGGCTTTACGATTTCAGTTCTTATCTGTCACACTGACGGCGGACCACTGATCTCATGGGCAAGATTCACGTCCTTCCGGAACGAGTTGCGAATCAGATCGCCGCGGGCGAGGTGGTGGAACGTCCGGCCTCGGTCGTGAAGGAGTTGCTTGAAAACGCGCTGGATGCGGGTTCCACGCGCATTCGCATTCTGGTCGAGGCGGGCGGAAAGAAACTGATCCAGATCACCGACAACGGCTGCGGCATGGTGCGCGACGATGCCATGCTGGCGTTTGAGCGGCACGCGACTTCAAAAATCAAAGACACGGACGACCTGCTGAGTGTGGCCACGCTGGGATTTCGCGGCGAGGCGCTGCCCTCGATCGCTTCGGTGGCGCGGTTGCACCTGGAGACGCGCGCGGCAGAGGAAACTGCCGGCACCGTGATTGAGATCAATGGCGGCAAGATCATCAAAGTGGAGGAAGCGGGCCTGCCGCCGGGAACTTCGATCACCATTCGCGATCTGTTCTTTAATACCCCGGCACGGAAGAAATTTCTGAAATCGGAATCGACGGAATTGTCGCACATTGCGTCGCTGGTCACGCACTATGCGCTGGCGCATCCCGATAAGCATTTCGAGTTGCACTCCGCAACTAACGCGCTGCTGGTGGCCCCGCCCGTGGCCGACCATCGCGAGCGGGTGTACCAGGTATTTGGGCGCGAGACGCTCGACCAGTTGATTCCACTGGCGGCGGTGCAACCCCTGGAACGTGTGGGCCTGCCGCAGCCTCCTCCCTGGCGCAGATCTGATCAGGACGGGCGGGGCGCCCGCCGCTTTACTGGCGCGGTCGAGGAGGACGGCTCGCGGGCAGAGCCTGCCCTGAGCTTGTCGAAGGGAATGCCCCCGTCACACGAATTTGGCGAGCTGCGGCTGCATGGGTTTGTTTCCAAGCCTGAAATCCAGAAACTCAATCGCAATTCGATTTTCATTTTTGCGAACGGGCGGCTGATTCGCGACCGTCTCATTCAACATGCGCTGACTGAGGCGTATCGAAATATCCTGCCGCCCACGGTGTATCCGGTGGTGCTGCTGTTTCTGGAAATGCCGACTGCCGAGATTGACGTCAATGTGCATCCGTCGAAGACCGAGGTGCGATTCCGGCAGGGGACGGTAGTCCACGATTTTGTGCGCGAGGCGGTACGGGCGGCGCTGATGAAAGCACGGCCGGTGCCGCAGTTTTTGTCGGAGATTCATGCGCAGCCCAGCGCGACCCAATCGCTCACGCCCGGCACTCGCGGAGGGGACGGTTCGCAGCGGGCTCCGTGGCGCGACCTGTATGAGCCGGCCGCAACAGGTTTCGCGCTCCAGGCTCCTTCGGTTGCGGCTTCGACCGCTCATCTTCAATTTGGGGGTGGGATTCCGGTCGAGGCCAACGCGGCGGTTTCGCTGGCGCGGGCGCCGGAAATGGCGATTCCCGATCACGGCTGCGCGCCGCCGATCGAACAAGAGCCGCACACCCCGCCGACGCTCGAATCGCTGCGCAAGTTGAGGCCTCTGGGTCAGATCCGGAACTCGTTCATTCTTGCGGTCAATGAGGATGGGCTATGGATCATCGACCAGCATGTGGCGCATGAACGCGTCCTGTTCGAGCGAGTGCTGCGGCAGCGCGCCGCGCAGCGGGTCGAGAGCCAGCGGCTGTTGATGCCGCTGGTGATCGAACTGACTCCGGGGCAGCAAGCTATCTTCGGTGAGATCGCCGACGAATTAACCCACAACGGCTTCGAAGCGGAACCGTTCGGCTCGCGCAGCGTGGCGGTGAAAGTCGCCCCCGCCGGAGTGGATGCCTCGCAGATCGAGCACATGCTGAGCGAAATCTTCGAACAGCTCACGCGCGAAGATCAGGCCATCAACCTAGAGGCAGTGCGCGCGCGCATTGCAGCGTCCATCGCCTGCCATGCGGCGATCAAGGTCAACATGCCGCTCGAGCAAAACAAGATGGAGTGGCTGCTGGCCGAACTGGCTCAGACGCAACATCCTATGACCTGTCCTCATGGCAGGCCAGTCGTGTTGCGCTACTCCATGCAGGATATTCAGAAGGCGTTCAAGAGGATCTAGATGAGAGCTCTCAGCTCTCAGCTCTCAGCTCTTAGCTCTCGGCTCTCGGCTCTCAGCAATCGCGTCAGGCTAGGAGTTTAGATCCCAAAGCTGACAGCTGAGAGCTGACAGCTGAGAGCTAAGAGCTGATAGCTGACAGCTGAACCCGTGTGTTCTAATCGAAATCATGACCGACCCGGAGCTCCAGCATGCGCGCGAGCAGAAGTGGCATCTTGACGGGCATGCAGTACGCACGCTCGACGAGGCGCGCTCGTTTCTCGAGTCGGTTGGATTCTGCCTGCTGTATCCCTTGCGGCCGGCGGTTCTGGTGCCGACTTTCATCGGCGCCTGGGTGGGAGGGAACGACCGGTTGCCGACGCAGCAGCACGCCTATGCCGATCCACGCGCCCGAGAAGCGACGGAACTCATGGTGCGGACGCTGCGCGACAAAGCAGCCTATGAGGCTCCGTTGTTTGACGAGAACAACGCCTTCCTGCTCTCGGCGTCGGTGTTTCCTTATTTCTATTCGCTGGTGGGCGAGCGCAATCCAAAGCAGCCGCCCGTATCCGGACCGCGGTCTCCTTATTCCCCGCTGGCCTGTGATGCTTTCGAGATCATCCGGCGGCGCGGGCCGATCGCGAAGACGAAATTGGGAGAGATGCTGGGCGGCGCGCTGTCGGTCGCGGGCCTGGACCGCGCTCTGAGCGAACTGTGGGCCAAACTCCGCATTACGCGTGTCGATTACACGGAGGCAGAAGGCTCGGTATGGGACGAACTGTCTCGCTGGGCGCCCGACGCGGTGCGCGAGGGCGTGGGTATTTCGGTCCCGGAGGCGCTTTCCGCGCTGCTGTCGAAGTATCTGGACTGTGTAGTGGCGATGGAGCAGGCGGAGGTCGAGACTTTCTTCTCGAATTTCGTTCCGCGGTCGCGCGTGAAAGAGGCGATCAATGCACTGCTTTCGGCGCGGGAGTTGAGCTTTGTGCATGTTGCCAGTAGGTCCCTGCTGCAAGTGACGCCGCCGAAACAGGCCTACGTACCCCGGCCACGGCCCGAGCGAGTCGGCTGAGGGATCGAGGAGATCCCTGAACGGAGCAGTTATCTTCGGTTTTTCAATGCGTGTACAATCTCCCTTCGCACGATGACTGATCCCTCCCAACGCAAACTGATTATTGCCATTGACGGCCCGGCGGGCGCGGGCAAGAGCACCATCGCGTCGCGCCTGGCGCGCAAACTCGGCTACGTGAACCTGGAAAGCGGCGCCATGTACCGGGCGCTGGCGCTGAAGGCGATCGAGTGGGATGCTTCCTTCGAAGACGAAGAGGCGCTGTTGAAAATGGCGCAAGCTTCGCGGATTGCGCTGGAACCGACGATTGGCGGGAACCGGGTGTTGCTGGACAAGAGCGACGTTTCTTCCCGGATTCGCGAACGCGATGTCACGGAAGCGGCCTCGAAAGTGTCGGTGCACCCCAGGGTACGCGAGTGGATGGTGGCACGGCAGCGCGAGATGGGACTCGGGGGCGGCGTGGTGATGGAAGGGCGCGACATTGGGACCAAGGTTTTTCCGGATGCCGACCTGAAGATTTTTCTGGATGCCGATCCAGTCGTCCGCGAACAGCGCCGGCTGGACCAACAGAAGGTGAAGGGTGCCCCGGCGCAGGCCATGGCGGAGGAACTTCGCGCGCGCGACCTTCGGGACCGGACGCGGGCGACGTCTCCGCTGGTGGCGGCTTCGGACGCAGTTCTGCTCGATTCGACGCACTCGAGCGAGGACGAGGTGCTGGAGCGGATTGAGGGGCTGGTGAACGAGAAACTGGCGGTGCGGCGCTCTTGATTCTTTGTGGCGCAGGCTGGGCCGTCCCTCCGGGACTTAGCATCATTTCTTCCACTTTTCCCAGCGCTGAAGCGCTGGGCTAAGCTGGATCGCCCCTCCGGGGCTCTATTGTCGGGCGCCTTCCTTGCCCCGGACGACTATGGATATTTATGGTGGTTGAAGTCGTTCAAGAGTGGCGAGAAGAATTATCGGCATTTTACATGTCGGGAAATGGCGGCAATAAGGTGGTGGCAATCCTTGAGTTAGACCTGGCCATCGTGATCACCAGCACCAACTACAACACACGCGGCATGCACGAGCAGACGGACAAGATTTTGACGGACTATGTGCTGGCGGCGGTGGAGAAATAAGGGTGAAGGTAGTTATTGATGTTCTAATATGGGAAAAGCGGCGGCCGGCTCAAGAAACAACTAGAAACTCTAAGTTCTCAGAAGGACGAGCGCGTCGGACTTAGAGAATGCTCGGTAGCAACGCGGTTGCAGTCATGACTGAAAGGTTTACAAAATGTTTACACTCCAATTCTTGACTTGACGGATACTGCCAGAATGGCAGCGAGTCCGGGGTTTTTGGAGATGCACGTACTTGGAGAGCAACCGGGGAGGCTCCCAATGAGTATCGTGATGGAGTTCGACGCAACCAACAACATCCTGCGAGTGACTCCAACCGGCCGGTTGACGGACGCCCTTCTGGAGGATGCGTACGCAGCCGTGTCAAGATATGTGGCGTCCCATCCGCCGTGTCGAGGCATTAGTGACTTCTCTCAAGTGACGGAAGTTGAAATTTCCAGTAGCGTCATTCGGAGGCTGGCAAGGATTTCCCCGGCATTCCCGGAAGGATACATGCGGATCGTGGTCGCGCCACAGGGGCACGTTTACGGAATGGCGCGCATGTTTCAGTTACTGGGCGAGGAAACCCGGCCTCATTTGCACGTCGTTCGCACGATGGCAGAGGCGCACCGTTTGCTCGGAGTGGAATCACCCGAGTTTACCCCCGTGTTAGCCAGTCGCGAGTGATCTACTTCGGAGCGGGGCTGGAGTTGCCCATGTCGACAACCACCTTCCACGAGCCATCTGTCTGCTTTTTCCAGATTGACGTGTATTTGCCGTAGTAGGCGACCGGCTTGCCTTCTTTGTCCTTGGACTTGAAAACGTAATTGCCATACGTGTATCCCAGGTCGCCGGAAGCGCTCATGTCGGCCTTGACGGGCGTCCAGGTGAGGGACGTACCATCGGGCCAGGCGGGCTGTTTGCGGATTATGTCGCGGGTCGCGATGCCCCCACCGTCTTCAAGTTCGACTCCATCGTCGGCAAAGTAGGTCACGAAGGCGGCACGACCGTCTTTGGCAACGGCGCGGGCGAAGTCGGCTTCGAGTTGGATGAGAAGGTCAGAACCCTTTGCTGATTCCTGTTTCGTCGCGAATCCTGGAATCGCCAGGACGGTTGCCAGCAGAAGTATGGCGAAGGCAGATGGCTTCATGAAGGTTCCTCGCTCTTTGGAATTTTGCGGCGATTCACGGTAGCACAAGAGGGGCAAGCATCGTCTCGCACGAGCGGACGGGCGAGGACGCCCGTCGCTCCATCGACTTGTGAGTGTTCTGACTCCCGATTGGCCTGCTACACTTTTTCTCCAGCTATGAAACCCGTGAGACTTTTCATCCCTGCTCTGCTGGCGTCTGTGCTGGCAGCGAGTACGCTTGCTTCCGGGCAAACTGCAGCAGAGCCCGCCAACGTCCCGGCAAACAATCCACCCGCGCCCGAGGAAAAACATCTGAAGAACATCCGCCAGCTGACCTTTGGCGGGTCCAACGCCGAGGCTTACTTCTCCGAAGACGGGAAGAAGCTGATCTTTCAGTCCACCCGCGACAATCTGCAGTGCGACCAGATCTTCACCATGAATGTGGACGGGACTGATCAGAAGATGGTCTCGACCGGCAAAGGCCGCACGACTTGCAGCTACATCTTTCCGCACAAGGACAAGATTCTTTATTCCTCGACGCATCTGGCGGATGCAGCCTGCCCGCCGCGTCCGGACTTTTCCAAGGGCTATGTGTGGGCCGTGTATCCAGGGTTTGACATTTTCACGGCCAAGCTGGATGGCTCCGATCTGAAGCAGTTCACCACGACGCCAGGCTACGATGCGGAAGCGACGATTTCAGAGGATGGAAAGAAGATTGTCTTTACGTCCATACGCAACGGCGACCTCGACATTTACTCCATGGACGCCGACGGCAAGCACGTCAAACAACTCACGCACGAACTGGGCTACGACGGCGGACCATTTTTCTCTCCCGACCGCAAGTGGATCGTGTACCGCGCTTACCATCCGAAGACGGACCAGGAAATTGCGGATTACAAGGAGTTGCTGAAACAAAGCCTGATCCGGCCGACGACCCTGGAAATCTGGATCATGAAGGCTGACGGCAGCAGAAAGAGGCAGCTGACAAATCTGAACGCAGCCAGTTTTGCGCCGTCGTTTTTCCCCGACGGCAAGCGGATTATCTTTTCGACTAATGTGGGATCAACCGGCGGGATGGGCAATTTTGAGCTCTATGCCATCAATGTGGACGGCACCGGCCTCGAGCGCATCACCTACACCGACGGCTTTGATGGTTTCCCCATGTTCAGTCCCGACGGCAAGCAACTGGTGTGGATTTCTCATCGGAACGGGAAGGGGCAGCACGAGACGAATGTTTTTATTGCCGATTGGGTGCCGTGAGAGGTTGGCGGACCGCTATTCTGCCGCCCCTCCGGGGCTCGCTCGTTTCCCGCTTTTGAACCCACGGCTTACGCCGTGGGCTGTATTCTTGCGCCGCTTCGCGGCTGTGAACCGCAGTTGTGTCCCACTTTTCGCACGCCGAAAAGCTACGACACAGATTCCCCTGTCATAGTCGAACGCGAAGGAATTGCCGAAAGGGAAACATCGAGGCAACGATCTACTGAGTCCCGCGGTTCGTTCGATGGAACGTGCGCGCCTGCTTGATCACCGCCTCCGCAGACGCCAGCACTCGGTCGCGCAGACTTGACGGTTCAATCACGATCACGCGCGGGCCCAACGCCAGGACGATAAAGCAAGCCTCGTCTTCGCTGCCAAACTGCACTCGGAGAGTCGTCCAACCGGCGGCGCCGGGAGGTTCGCCAAGCTTCACGGGCGAGGCAATCCACCACGTCTCCATTCGTTTGGCGACGCTCGCCTCGATGTGAAGGGTCGCTTCAAAGCGGCGTAAGGATTCCTGAAATGTTTCGGTGGATGACTTCCAGTAGGCGGCGAGATCGAAATCCGCCGGACGCGTGCTGGGGAGTTCGAGGACTCGGGCCCTGGTCATTCTTGACACGCGGTAAGTGCGAAAGCCGCGGGGCGTGAACGCCACCAGGTACCATGCGCTGCCCTTGGCCACCAGGCCGAGCGGGTCCACGGTCCGGTCCTCGCCCTCCGAACGCGGACGCCGGTAGTGAAACGCAAGTTTCCGGTCGCGCGCGACTGCATCCTGCACGATTGGGAGCATCGCAAGATCTTCGGTCGAGCCGCGCCAGGCAGTGGTATCGACGTAGAGGCGCTGGCGAATGGAAGCGGCTTTCTCGCGCAGGGGGGCAGGAAGAGCGGCCATCAGTTTTCCGAGAGCACGCTCGGCCGCAGCCGCCAGGCGCTTATCGCCGATGACGCGCGGCTGGGCCATCAGCAGGGCCCGCAGTTCCGACTCGTCGAGCCCCGGCACCTGGGTCCGCCAGTCTTCGTCCAGTTGCCACCCGCCGCGCGATCCACGGAGTGCGAACACGGGCACACCGGCTGCGCTGAGCGCGTCCATATCGCGGTGGACGGTGCGTTCCGACACCTCCAGCTTCAGTGCCAGATCGCGTCCGGAGAGCCGTCCGCGGGCCTGGAGCAACAGCACAATCGATAACAGCCGGTCCGCTCGCATAAAAAATCGATCTTGCCTAATCATATATGACATTGGATGTCATATATGTACCCATACTCTCACAATCGCGCATGTTTGGGACAGCTTGCCCTCATGCCAAGGAGATTTTCTATGAAGATGACCGACTTGTTTTCAGCGGAACTGGAACGCGAGGCTGTGCTGACGCGGGGTGCCCTGGAACGTGTGCCGGAGGGACGAAATGACTGGAAGCCGCACGAGAAATCGATGCCGCTGGGGTCTCTCGCCAATCTGGTCGCCAGCATGCCTTCCTGGATCGCCATGGTGATTAACCAGGACGAACTGGACCTGGACCCGCCCGGCGGCGCACGTCCGAAGCCCCCGGAGTGGCGCACGCGGCGCGATCTGGTGGAGGCGCTTGCGGGCCACGTTGCGAAGGGCCGCGAGGCGCTGGCGAATACGACCGACGATCATCTGATGACCCACTGGAAGCTTCTGGTTGGCGGGCGCGTCGTCAGCGACCAGCCGCGCCACCTGGTGATTCGCGAGGCGGTGTTCAACCACCTGGCGCATCACCGTGGCCAGTTGACCGTCTATATGCGATTGAACAATGCGTCGGTGCCGGCAATTTACGGCCCATCCGCGGATGAAGGACAGTTCTGAACAGGGGCCGCGAGCTGACTGTCTTTCAGACTCGTTGACCGGAACAGCTCCGGAGCCGGGGCTGTTCCGGAACACTACAGACGATCTTCGGGAGCCGAACTGCGTCGATCGCACTCCCGCAGCAATTGCTCTTTGATTGGAACCGAAAGCCGCGAGGTGTGGAGGACTTCGCGCAAGAGTGGCGGTGGGAAGCCGCGGCTGAATTCGAGCGCGCGGGCCAGCGAAAGAAATTCCGTCCGCAGAAGGGCGAGACGGATTTCGCGGCGATGCGACCATTTCGTGTGTTTGACAACTGCCTGAATGAAAGTGGCGCCAGCGTGTGGACGAAGCACGGCTTGAATCACGAAGGCTTCGGTCAGGCGCGGGTTCTCGAGGGCGGTCCGCATCACTCGCGTTTCGCCGTCGAGCAGGAGCGCGCCCGCGACTCGGCCGGACGCCCGGCGTGCGAGGGACAGGCGTTCGCCGATCGTGATTGTCTTCAGGCGGGCGATCAGCATTTCATCGGCGGCTACTTTCACGTCCGCGGGAACGCTGGGTGAGAGCGCGACTTTGAGCAGATCGAAGGTGTAGAACTGGCGGGCGAGCGGCACCGAAACGCGGCGTGGCGTGTGCGGATGGCAGACCAGCGCCACTTTCACTTTGCGCGGCTTGAGCGCATTGCGTTCTTGGCCAGTTGCTCAAGAACTTCGGGTGGCAAATCGGTGCGTTTGAGCAGTGCCAGGACCAGATCTTCCGTGAGGGCGGGATCAGCAGCCACCCGCCGCAGATCGTCGAGCGGAGCGGAGTGGATTTGGGATCCAATCGAGGCCGGCGTCGGAGTGTCCGAGGCGATGAACTCCGCATTTTTGCTTTCGGGCATCACAAATTTGACCACTGGCTCTTCATCACTGGCCCTCAGCGGCTAAAGCCGGCATCATTTCCGGCTCTGGTGGCACGGTTTGAAGCCGTGCCCTTCCCGAAAACGTCTATGAAACCAGATCCCGAATTCCATGAGACCGGATGCCAGATCTACATTCTTCTCGCCCGCGCCAGGGCTCCTTCGACCGGAGCCGCGGGGTTGGGATGGATCTCAATGCGGGGGAAGGCTTCTCGAAGCCTATTGTAGAAAACGTTGCGGACATCGTTGGACTGACGAAAGACACTGCCCGTCGTGGCCACCGGGACATAGGGAGGCTGCACCGCCAGGCGGCGAATGACGGTGGCCGTCAGGTCGGATAAACAGCGGGCGGCGTCGGTGAGCAGCGAACGCGCGACCGAGTCGGACTGCTCGGCGGCCCGGAGGATCACAGGGAACAGGCGCGGAAACTCGGGCGGAGGCAGCGAGTTGGCTTTCTGCACCAACTCGTCGAGGTTGGTGAGATTCCAGGCATCAAGCACCAGGTCGGCGAGTAGGGTGGTTTCCCCTTCATCGTGGGCATGCAGGATCGCGGAGATAGCGCGGCGGCCAATCCAGTCGCCCGACCCTTCGTCCGAGATCGCGAATCCCCAACCGCCGGCGCGGGCGGTGCGGCCGGAGGCATCACGGCCCCACACGATCGATCCTGTGCCCGCGATTGCGATCACTCCGGGACCCGAGCCAAACGCGGCCTCGAGAGCAATGACCATGTCGCCCACAACTTCGATGGCAGCCGGAGTAATTTCTGCAAGGATGCGGCGAACCATGGCGGCTGTCTCGGGGCGAGCGGCGCCGGCGGCGCCGATGCAGATCGCACGGATCTCCGCGGGAGAAATCTTCGCGTCGGCGCAACTCTGGCGAATCGCGGTGTGCAGCGCTTCCCTGGCCTGCGCCTCCCCCATGCGAACCACGTTGCTGCCGCCGGATACCGAGGTCGCAAGCATGGTGGTCTGGTTGCCGAGAGCGCACCGGGTCTTGGTCCCTCCGCCGTCAATTCCCAAATAGAAAGACATGGCGCAGTTCTACCACACCGGAGCAAGTGTGACGCGGGCATTCCCTTCGACAAGTTCCTGGCAGGCTTTGCCCGCGCAACCGTTGCCAAGCTACTCACTGCCTCCTTCTCCGCCGCTCTCAGACCCTGCCTGTACAATGCTGCCACCATGGGAGACGCGGCAAGCCGCGTCTCTACGACTGGGAATTGGAAGGATCCGGCTTGGGACTGAATCGCACAGACCTGCTGATTATTGCCGTCTATCTGGCCGGCATCACGCTGTTTGGCCTGCGCTTTCGCAAGCGGCAGCGAACCATGCGGGATTACTTCCTGGCGGACCGCAACATTCCCTGGTGGGCGATCGCCCTTTCAATCGTGGCGGCGGAAACCAGCACTCTGACCATCATCAGCATTCCCGGACTTGCCTATGATTCGAACCTGACCTTCCTCCAAGTGGTCATGGGGTATATCGTCGGGCGGGTCATCATCAGTTTTGTGTTGCTGCCGCATTATTTTCGCGGCGACCTGTATACGGCTTATCAGCTGATCGAGCGCAGATTCGGCCCCCGGCTCCGCACGGTGACCGCGGGACTGTTCCTGCTGACGCGGGCGGCGGCTGAAGGCGTGCGCGTGTATGCCGTGTCGATCGTGGTTTCGATTGCGCTCGGCACTGGCGAGATTGCCTCGATCGCAATCATCACCCTGCTCACGCTGATCTACACGTTCGAAGGCGGGCTGGCGGCGGTCATCTGGACCGACGTGGTGCAGACGTTCATTTACGTCGGCGGGACCGTCGTGGGGCTGGTCACGATTCTGCATCTGGTCCCGGGTGGATGGAATTCAGCGCAGGCTGCAGCGGAGAGCTTTCACAAATTTCAGGTCTTCGACCTGCCGGTGCTCGCGCACTGGCCGTACCTGGATCTGCTGAAGCCTTACACGCTATGGGCGGGAGTCATTGGCGGGGCAATTTTTACGACCGCCAGCCACGGCACGGATCAACTCATCGTGCAGCGCTTGCTGGCGGCGCGGAATCAGCGGCAGTCGGTGCTGGCGTTGCTTTCCAGCGGCGTGGCGATCCTGTTTCAGTTTGCTCTGTTTCTTTTTGTGGGCGTGATGCTGTTCGCCTACTACCGGGTGCCTTCGGTGACGTTTGGGCGCGCCGACCGCATTTATCCAACGTTCATCGTGAGCCGCATGCCGCATGGAATTTCGGGGCTGCTGATCGCGGCCATCCTGGCAGCGGCCATGTCGAACCTGAGCGCGGCGCTGAACTCGCTGTCATCCAGCACGATGATGGACTTTTACTTCCGCTTTCATCCGGACGTTGATGAAATACAACGGCTTCGACTATCGAGACTAGCAACGGTCGCGTGGGCGCTCGTACTCTTCGGACTGGCTGTCATCGCCCTGCACCGGGTCGGGCGGGTGGTTGAAGTGGGCTTGCAGATCGCGTCCGTTGCTTATGGTGCGCTGCTGGGAGTATTTCTTCTGGGCGTGTTGACGGAGCGGGCGAATCAGACGGGAGCGATCGTGGGGATGATCGCGGGATTTGGCATTGAACTTTATCTGTGGCGGGGATCTTCCGTGCCGTGGACTTGGTGGGTCGCGATTGGGACTTGCGCGACGTTTGGAATTGGATATGTAGTCAGCTTGGCCTCCTTACCGGCGCCACAGCCTTGAACCACAGAGGACACAGAGAACACGGAGGAACCCAACGCCCAGGCTTTTCTCAGCGAACTCTGCGCGCTCTGCGGTTAGAATCTCTCAACTCACGCATCCAGGATGAACGACACCATCACTACCAGACCCGAACTCGCCCGCGACCTCGGACTCTCCCATGCGGGAGCGGTCGTGGTCGGCACAATTATCGGGAGCGGCATCTTTCTGGTTCCTTCGGAGATGATGCAGGCGGTCGGCTCGGCCCGAGTGGTGTATCTGGCGTGGGTGGTTGGCGGACTTCTCTCTTTCTTCGGGGCGCTCACTTACGCCGAACTCGGGGCCATGAAGCCGCAGGCGGGTGGAGAGTATGTGTACGTTCGCGACGCGTACGGTCCGCTGGCCGGCTTTCTCTATGCGTGGACCTGGTTCCTGATTGCCAAGCCGGCGTCCATTGCGACGGTTACCACTGGAGTGGTGCGGATTCTCGGCACCTTCCCGGGCTTTTCTTTCTTCTCCCATCCATTTGTCACCCACCCTTTCACGATCAGCTATGGGCAAGTAGTGGCCATTGGCGCCACGGTCCTGATCTCGTGGCTGAACTACATCGGCGTTCGCAAGGCGGGAGACTTTCAGTTTCTGTTCACGCTGCTCAAGGTCGCAATCATCCTGGGAATCGTGGCCGTCGGTTTTTCCTATCACGGCGGAACCTGGGCAAATTTTGCTACCGAGTTCGCGGGAGCAAAAGGCGGTGTGGCCGGATTTTTCGCTGCATTGGTGGCGGCGCTGTGGGCCTACGACGGGTGGAACGACCTGAACATGGTGGCAGGCGAAATCCGGAATCCGCAGCGCAATGTTCCTCTTGCTCTGATCTGGGGTGTGGCTACCGTAGGTGCGCTCTACATTCTGTTGAACGCGGCCGTGCAGTACGTGTTGCCCGCAGCAGCGGTAGCGGCTTCGGAGCGGCCCGCCTCCGATGCCGTGTCGCTCGTCCTTGGACATGCGGGCGCCAGCCTGGTTTCGGCCGGCATGGCTCTGTCGATGCTCGTGACCCTGAATGGAACCATTATGAGCGGAGCGCGGGTTCCATTTGCGATGGCTCGCGATGGGTATTTTTTCAAGTCGATCGCGGAGGTTCACCCCCGCTTCCGCACTCCGTCCATGGCCATTGTTGTGCAGTGCGCGCTGGCGATTGGGTTGCTTCTTCTGGGAGGCAGCTTCCGCCAGTTCTTCTCGCTCGCGATCTTCGCTGAGTGGCTTTTCTACATGATCGCCGGCAGTACCGTGTTCGTCTTTCGGCACCGCGAGCCACAGGCGGAGCGACCCTATCGCGTCTTCGGATATCCGGTGGTTCCGGCCGTGTTCATCGTAGTTTCCGCCGTGCTCCTCTACTACACCTTCACCGACAACCTGCGGAATTCGATGGCGGGAACGGCGGTGATTCTGACGGGCATTCCCGTGTTCTACTTTTTTGCGCGGCGGAGGGCGGCCGCACCGAAGTAATCGGCCAGCGGGTTGCAAACCAAGGGTGGTTACCAAAGGACACGCGCAGCCGACACGTTTACCCCCTGCCCAGACTCCCCTAAGGTGAAGACTCCAACCCTGAGCGCGCTCCCCGGCTTGGGTCCCCTATTGGAGTCAATGGGATGCCTACGTACGATCGCGGTTTTCAACTCGGCCTGTTACCGGAAAAGAAGTGGAACTGGCGCACCTTTGCGGCCAGTTACATATTCATCATCGCCCTGGTCATTTTCTTCGTCATGCTGAACTTGATTATGCCCGAGACGTTGAAACTGGCGTTCAATTATCACGTGACGGAACTGATTCCGCGGCCTGCCCTGAAGCCGGAACCGCTTCCGAAACCGAAGCCGCTTCCGGTGAACGCCAAGTTGCTGCCGCCGGCGCCGGTTTTCGAGACTCCGAAGCTGGTCGTGCCGCATGAAATCCGGGCGCCGAAGCCGCAGCCTCAGGAGATTGAGCCACCCAAGGTGGCCATGAACAACTTTGCACCGGCCGTCCTGAAGGCGGTCGGGGGAGCGCGCCCGGTGCTGATTCACACAGGCGACTTCCAGGGCAGTTCGCAAGTCCCGACCGTGAATGCTCCGATTCAGAAGGTGCAGACGGGCGGATTTGGAGATCCCAACGGCCTCAAGCCGAGTGCGAACAGCAAGCCGAACGGAAAACTGATTGCTTCTGCGGCGGGCTCATTCGATATGCCGGTGGGGCCGGGACAGGGAAATGGTTCGGGCGGAGCCAAAGGAATCAAGGGAACAGTGGCGAGCGCCGATTTTGGCAATGGCATCGCTACCCCCGGACATGGAGATGGCCGCAGCAGCGGGCGCGGGAACGTGCAGAGCTCCGGTTTCGGAGCGCAGGAAGTGGCGCAGCTGACGCCGCACGCCCAGCGGATGGATACCGGCCCCGCGACCACGGGGGTCGAAATCACCTACAAGCCCAACCCGGCTTATACGGATGAGGCTCGCAATCAAAAACTCGAAGGGGAAGTGCTGCTCGAAGTGATGTTCGGAGCGAACGGACAGCTGCATGTGAATCGCGTGGTTCGCGGCCTGGGCCACGGACTGGATGAGACTGCCATCGCCGCCGCGAACAAGATGCGTTTCAAACCGGCAATGCGAAACGGGCAGCCGATGGATTCGACGGCAGTCGTGCACGTGGTATTTCAACTGGCGTACTGAAATTGGAGATGAGAGTCATGCGTACTTTGAACTGGATCATTCTGGCCCTGCTGGTTGTCACGATGACGGCAGCGGCCCAGCAACCGGCGTCCGCGCCGCAGAACACACAACCGGTTTCGGCAAGCCAGACCACGCCGTCCCAACCCGCCGCACAAGCGCCCCAGGGCCCGCCGACCACCATGGATCAGGTGGTCGACCGCGTGATCTGGCGTGAGAAAGAGCTGGTGAAGTTCCTCTCGCCGCGCACGCCGCTGGTCGAGACCTATCTCCAGAATCTTGCGCAGGACACCCAACTGGGACCCATCCCGCAGGATGATCACTACTTCCTCGGACGCATGGACCTGAGTGAATCCATCGACCGCTCCGACTTCCTGAAAGACGAAAAGGGCAAAGAGGAGGGGATGGAGAAGCGCATGCTGGGCGGCTTCACCAAAAAGTTCAAGTTCCAATACCAGCCGCTCGGGTTTTCGTGGATGATGTTTGCCGACCGCGCGGACTTTGACCGCCAGCACTACGATTTCCGCTCCGTGCGCCGCGAG
>Ga0209698_10000714_pt1 | contig 37949 bp, 36 predicted proteins | sample LitLauG_LLR_2012_FD_187203 | JGI IMG/M metagenome (GOLD analysis project Ga0209698, IMG submission 187203) | Freshwater sediment microbial communities from Pennsylvania, USA - Little Laurel Run_MetaG_LLR_2012 (SPAdes) (version 2) | ecosystem: Environmental > Aquatic > Freshwater > Creek >... | reverse complement strand
GCAGCGGCGACCGACAGGTCCGGCCTCACACTGGACATGTACGCGCTCGCCGCCTACCTCCTGCGAACCGCGAACGTCGGGACCTTCAACGCGATCGCGGAGATGGATCTGTCGTTCACCCAGATCAAGGCGCTCTGCGCGCTCGAGGCCGACGGCGAAGAGCGCTCGGTCAAGGCACTCGCCTGCTCGCTCGGGCTCTCCGTGGCGGCCATGAGCCGCGCGGTCGACGGACTGTTCGAGCGCGGGCTGGTCGATCGCGAGGAGGACCCGGAGGACCGCCGCGTGAAGCGCGTGAGGCTGACCCACGACGGTCTCGCCGTCCCGCGTGGCCTCAGCGAGGCGCGCCTGTCCGCCCTCAGCGAGCTCGTCGGCTCGCTCGACGCGGAGCAGTCCGACGCTCTCCAGCTTGCCCTCGGCCTGATCCTCGAGCGCCGCGAGGACATCGCGGCGTTCCGCCCCGCAGCTGTGCAGGCACCGCGATGAGCGCGCGCATCCGCGGGCTCCGCATGACGGAGGACAACCGCCGCTGGTGGGCGCTCGGCGCGATGTGTTTCGCGCTCTTCATGGTGATGCTCGACAACACCGTCGTGAACGTCGCGCTGCCCTCGATCCAGCGCAGCCTGAACGCGTCGACCCCCGCGCTCGAGTGGACCGTCAACGCCTACACGCTCTCGTTCGCCGTACTGCTCGTGACCGGCGGAAGGCTCGGCGACCTGTTCGGCCGGCGCAAAGTGTTCCTGGCCGGCGTCACCATCTTCGCGCTCTCGAGCGCCGCGATCGGATTCTCGCCCTCGGACACCTGGCTAGTGGCATGGCGCGCGGTGCAGGGCGTCGGCGCCGCGCTGATGATGCCCGCCACGCTGTCGATCATCACCAACGCGTTCCCGCCCGCGGAGCGGGGCAAGGCGATCGGCACATGGGCCGGCGTGTCGGCGATGGCTCTCGCGATCGGCCCCGTCGTCGGGGGTTTCCTGGTCGAGAGCGTGAGCTGGCAGTCGATCTTCTTTCTGAACCTGCCGGTCGCCGCGTGCGCGATCCTGATCACCCTGTTCGCGGTGCGCGAGTCGCGCGACGAAACGGTGGAGCAGAGCATCGACGTCCCCGGCGTCTTCGCGCTCACAATCGGCCTCGGGGCGCTCGTCCTGTCGCTCGTGCAGGGCAACGAATGGGGATGGGGCTCGACGCGCGAGATCGCGCTCTACGCGACTGCGCTGGTGGGCCTGACGTCGTTCGTGCTGATCGAGCGCCACAGCCGCTCGCCGATGGTCGACTTCCGCTTCTTCCGCTCCCGCACCTTCGCCGGCGCGAACATCGTCGCGTTCATCGTCAGCTTCGCGATGCTCGCGATGTTCTTCTTCATGGCGCTCTACATGCAGAACGTGCTCGGCTACTCGCCGCTGCAGGCGGGCATCCGCTTCCTTCCCTCGACGATGATGATCATGGTCATCGCGCCGCTCGCCGGACGCCTCACCGACCGCGTGGGCCCGCGCCCGCTGATGACGTTCGGCCTGCTCAGCGTCGCCGGTGCGGTCTTCTGGCAGTCGCACCTGACGGTTCACAGCAGCTACGAGTCGCTGCTCCCGGGCTTCGTCCTGATGGGGATCGGGATGGGCTTCGTGATGTCGCCGATGAGCACCGCGGCGATGAACTCCGTCGAGCAGACGAAGGCGGGCGTGGCGTCCGGGATCCTGTCGATGAACCGCATGGTCGGCGGCACCTTCGGCGTCGCGATCCTCGGCGCGATGGTCGCCACGCTCGGGCGCCAGCAGATCGACAAGCTGCTCCCGCAGCTCCCTGAAGCGGCGAGGGCGCGGATCGCGTCCGGTCTCGGTTCCGGGGGCGTCACGCACGGCGTGCCCGAGCACATCGTGCAGGCGAGCCAGCAGGCTTTCGTCTACGCGCTGCAGTACGGACTGCGCCTCGGCGCGGTCGTCGCACTCGTCGGCGCCGGCCTCGCCTGGACGCTGATCAGCCCCAAGGCGGCGGCGGAGCCCGATGCGCAGCCGGCGCCGGCGAAGGTGCCCGCAGAGCCGATCAACGCCTGATCGGGCCGGCCCGCGCCCCGGCCTGACTCCAGCGCCAGCGAGGCCCGGGTAGGATTCCACGGACACACGCCGATCCCGAAATGCGAGGTTCCAGAGCACGTGGCAATCGATCTCCAGCAGGTTTCAGCCCTTGACGTCGAGCCCGGGGAGCTGCCCGCGACGATGGCCGCCTGGGTCATCCGCGAGGAGCGCTACGGCCAACCGCGCGACGCCTTCCAGATAGAGGAGATCGAGGTCCCCGAGCCTGGGGCGTTCGAGGTGATCGTCCGCGTTATGGCGGCGGGCGTGAACTACAACAACGTGTGGGCCGCACTCGGCAAGCCCGTGTCCGTGATGCGCTACGGCGACCACCCTGAGTTCGGCCACCACATCGGCGGCTCGGACGCGTCCGGCGTCGTGTGGAAGGTCGGCCCGGGCGTAACACGCTGGAAGCCCGGCGACGAGGTCGTCGTGCACTGCAACCAGGCATCCTACGAGGACCCCGAGGTCCACGGCCTGGACCCGATGGCCGCGCCGTCGCAGAGGATCTGGGGCTACGAGACGACCTGGGGATCCTTCGCCCAGTTCACGAAAGTGCAGGCGCAGCAGCTGCTCCCCAAGCCCAAGGCCCTGACGTGGGAGGAGGCCGCCTCCTACGGGCTCGTCTACTTCACCGCCTACCGGATGCTGATCACGCGCTGCAAGATGCAGGCCGGCAGCCGCGTCCTGATCTGGGGCGCAGCCGGGGGACTCGGCGTGTTCGCGACGCAGATCTGCGCCGCCGCCGGCGCCCAGTGCGTCGGCGTCGTCTCCTCACAGGAGAAGGGCGAGCTGGTCAAGCGACTGGGCGCCGTCGACTACATCGACCGCGCGGAGTTCGCGGGGATGATGCGGACCGGCACCGAGACCCCTGAGGAGGACAAGGAGCGCTTCAGCGTCTCGCGCGCGTTCTCCAAGCGCGTCAAGGAGATCCTCGGCGACGCGCCCGACATCGTCTTCGAGCACGTCGGCCAGGCGACCTTCCCGACCTCCGTGTTCACGGTCAAGCCGTTCGGCAAGGTCGTGATCTGCGCCGGCACCACAGGCTTCAACCTCGACTTCGACGTGCGCTACCTGTGGATGAAGCAGAAGGAGATCCTCGGCTCGCATTTCGCCAACGCATATGAGTGCATGAAGGCGAACGAGCTGATCGAGAGCGGCCAGATCCGGCCCGTGCTGTGGCGCACCCTCGGCTTCGACGGCGTCGCCGAGGCCCACCAGCTGATGCTCGACAACAAGCACCTCGGCAAGATCTCGATCCTCGTGGGGGCGGACTCCGAGGGCCAGGGCAAGACGGCTGAGGGTCCGGGCGCGATCCGCGCGGAGGTCGGCGCCTGATGGCCGGCGTCGTGATCGTCCCCTGGTACGCGACGGGTTTCCGCGCCGACCAGTTCGAGAAGGACCTCGGCGAGATCGCCGCCGTCGCGCTCCGCTACGGGGCGAGCAGCTACTCGGTCTACCGCTCGCGCGATGACCGCTACAAGATGCAGCAGTTCGCGGGCTTCGAGAACTACCTCGACTGGGAACGCTATTGGGAAGGCCCGGAGATGACCTATTTCCGGGCGAGCCACTCCAGCTGGTACCAGGTGCCCCAGCTCTACGGATGGTGGGATCAGTCCGTGTCGGGCGCGCTGTCCCCGGAGGCAGAGCCGAGCTCGAACGGCCACGGCAACGGCGCCAGGGCCGGCGAGAGCGCCTAGCTCAACCCTGCTCCAGCGGGGCGAGCGTCAGCCCCGCGCCCTTCAGCTGCTCCCAGTAGTGCTCGGCCAGCTCCTGGTGCCCGCTGTAGACGACCGCGCGGCCCGCGTTGTGGATCACCGACGCGATCTCATGGCCGCGCGCGACGGTGATGCCGGGGATGAAGCGGGCGAGCGTGCTCGCGACGTGGTCGAAGGTGTTGTGGTCGTCGTTGCAGACGATCACCCTCCACGCGCCCCCGGAACCCGTGCCCGGACCACCCGCTCGCGGCTTCTCGAGAGTCTGACCCATCGCCCGGCAGGATAAAGGCCGAGCGTCGCCCGTACAATGGCGAACATGAGCGCGGAGAACACGCCCCGCCTGCCCGAGCGCGACAGGCCCTGGATGATGCGGACGTACGCCGGCCACTCGACGGCGAAGGCATCCAACGAGCTGTACCGCCGGAACCTCGAAAAGGGCCAGACCGGCCTGTCCGTGGCCTTCGACCTACCCACGCAGACCGGGTATGACCCCGACGACGAGCTCGCGCGCGGCGAGGTCGGCAAGGTCGGCGTGCCGGTCTGCCACCGCGGCGACATGTCGGCGCTGATGGACGGGATCCCGCTCGCCGAGATGAACACCTCGATGACGATCAACGCGACGGCGGCGTGGCTGCTCGCTCTGTACATCGTGGCCGCCGAGGACCAGGGCGTCGCGCAGGAGCAGCTTCAGGGCACGACCCAGAACGACATCATCAAGGAGTTCCTCGCGCGCGGCACCTACGCGTTCCCGCCCGCGCCCTCGATGAGGCTGATCGCCGACATGATCGCCTACACCGTCGAGCACGTGCCGAAGTGGAACCCGATCAACATCTGCTCCTACCACCTTCAGGAGGCAGGCGCGACTCCCCTCCAGGAGATCGCCTACTCGATGAGCAACGCGATCGCCGTGCTCGACGCTGCGCGCGCGCGGGTGCCGCAGGAGCGCATGGCCCAGGTCTTCGGCCGCATCTCCTTCTTCGTTAACGCCGGCGTCCGCTTCATTGAGGAGCACGCCAAGCTCCGCGCGATGTCGATCCTCTGGGAGGAGCTCGGACGCGAGCGCTACGGCGTCAGCGACCCGCGTCTCCTGCGCTTCCGCTACGGAGTCCAGGTCAACTCGCTGGGCCTGACCGAGGCGCAGCCGGAGAACAACGTCCAGCGGATCGTGCTCGAGGCGCTCGCCGTCACACTCGGCCGCGGCGCCCGCGCCCGCGCGATCCAGCTGCCGGCATGGAACGAGGCGCTCGGCCTGCCCCGGCCATGGGACCAGCAGTGGTCGCTTCGCATCCAGCAGGTCCTCGCCTACGAGACGGACATCCTTGAGTACCCGGACATCTTCGAGGGGTCGAAGGTGATGGAAGGGCTCGTCGAGGAGCTGCTCGAGGGGGCACGGGCCGAGATGTCGGTCGTCGCCGAGCACGGCGGCGCCGTCGAGGCGGTCCCGTACATGAAGGCGGCACTCGTCGACTCCCACCGCGAGCGCATCAGGCGGATCGAGGCGGGCGAGCAGATCGTCGTCGGCCAGAACCGCTTCAGCGAGTCGGAGGAGTCGCCGCTGACCGCCGACGCCGAGGGCGGGATCCTCGTCGTCGACCCCGCCGTCGAAGCCGAGCAGGTCGAGCAGGTCAAGCGCTGGCGCTCCGGGCGCGACCAGGCCGCCGTCGACAGCGCGCTCGCCGATCTCGCCGAGGCAGCCCGCAGCGAGGACGGCTCGCAGAACCTGATGATCCCGACGATCGCCGCGGCACGCGCAGGAGCCACGACGGGCGAGTGGTCGCGCACGCTGCGCGAGGTGTTCGGCAGCTACCGCGCCCCGACCGGGGTCGGGGAGGCGACGGCCGCTCCCGCCGACGACACGCTCAGCGAGCTCCGGGGTGAGGTCGCACGCCTGCAGGAGACGCTCGGGCGCAGGCCCAAGATCCTGGTCGGCAAGCCGGGGCTTGACGGGCACTCCAACGGCGCCGAGCAGATCGCCGTGCGCGCGCGCGACTGCGGGATGGACGTCGTCTACGAGGGGATCCGCCTGACGCCGGCCCAGATCGCCAGCTCGGCGCTGCAGGAGGGCGTCCACGTGATCGGCCTCTCGATCCTCTCCGGTTCGCACCGCGAGCTGATCCCGGCCGTGATGAGCGCGCTGCGGGAGGCCGGCGTGAGCGCTCCGGTCGTCGTCGGGGGCATCATCCCCGACCAGGATGTGCCGGCGCTGAAGGCCGCTGGGGTATCCGCGGTCTACACGCCAAAGGACTTCGACATCTCCAGCATCATGCGGGACATCATCGCGCTCGTCGGCTCCGGGGCCGGCCGGGAGGTGCTCGCCGGCGGCGCATCCGCCAACGGCGCAGCGTGAGCGACGACGGCGCCGCGCTCGGCAGGCGCCTGCGCGAGCGGGACCTCGGCGCCGCGCCCGCCGCGCTGAACCTGCTGGAGAGCACGACGGCGGCCGACCGTGAGCAGGCGGCCGCGCTGCTCGCCGAGGTGTCCCCCGCGACGCTCGGCGGCGAGGCGCACGCGCACATCATCGGAGTCACCGGCCCGCCCGGAGCCGGCAAGTCGACGCTGCTGTCCGCGCTGCTGCACGCCTGGAGGAGCGCCGGGCTGACCGTGGCGATGCTCGCCGTGGACCCGAGCTCGCGCCGCTCCGGCGGCTCCCTGCTCGGCGACCGGGCGCGGATCGATTTCGATCCCGCGGACCGCGGCGTGCTGATCCGCTCGACCGCGGCCGGAGAGCGGCTCGGCGGGCTCGCCTGGGCGACACGCGCGGCCGCACAGGCCCTGGCCGCCGCGTTCGACGTGGTGGTCATCGAGACCGTCGGCGTGGGCCAGGCCGAGACGGAGATCGCCGATGTCGCCGACACGGTCGCGGTCGTCGTGCAGCCGGGCGGCGGCGACGTCCTGCAGTTCCTGAAGTCGGGGATCATGGAGATCCCGGATGTCCTCGTCGTCACCAAGGCCGACCTTGGCCAGCTCGCCCTGAGGACGCGCAGGGACCTGTCGGCCGCGCTGCGCTCGCTCGGGTCGCGCTCCACCGAGGTGCTCGCGGTGTCCTCGCTCAAGCCGCCTGCCGGCATCGACGAGCTCGTCGCGGCACTCGAGCGCCACCGTGGCTCGCTCGACCTCGCGGCGCGCCGCCTCGCCGCGCGCCGCGCGAGCGCGCTCACCGACTTCGCGCTCGAGCACGGCGAGAGCGGGATGCGCGCGATCGGCGGACGGCGCGCGGCCGAGGAGCTCCTCGCCGGCCAGGACCACGGCCTGGAGGTGCCCGCGCTCGTGCGCGCGCTCGAGGAGCAGATGGCATGATCGCCGGGCCGATGCTCCCCAGCTCAGATCAGCGAGGCCGCCGTGCGCACTGATCTGACCCTGATCCTCGGCTCATTCGTCGTGGCGAGTCTGCTCGCGGGAGCGCTCGGCGCCGCGAACCTCGGGACGGCGCTCGCATTCGGCCAGATCGCCCTCGCCGCGATGACCGTATACGTGATGCTCAGGCGCTGAGCGGCCCGCGTGCGGGCGTGCTCGCCTACGCTTGAGGGGACTGCAAGCGACCGGAAGGCCCGAAGATGCCAGACACCGCAACCCCCACCGGCACTCAGGCGGCCGTGAGAACACTGCGCAACCACATCGGCGGCGAGTGGCGCGAGGCCTCGTCCTCCGAGAGCATCGAGGATCGCAACCCGGCGACCGGAGAGCTGCTCGCGCGGGTCCCGCTGTCGAGCGCCGCCGACGTCGATGAGGCCGTCGCCGCGGCCCGCGGCGCCGCGCGCGAGTGGGGCGAGAGCTCTCCCCTGGTCAGGATGCGCGCGGTGTTCGCGCTGCGCGAGGTGCTCGACGCGAACCGCGAGGAGCTCGCGGCGCTCGTCACGATGGACATGGGCAAGACGATCGCCGACGCCAGGGGCGAGGTCGGGCGCGGGATCGAGTCGGTCGAGGCGGCCTGCGGCCTGCCGCACGTCCTGAAGGGCGAGAGCCTGACGGGGGTCGCCCGCGGCGTGGACGTGGACCTGATCCGCCAGCCGGTCGGTGTCGTCGCCGCGATCACGCCCTTCAACTTCCCGGCGATGATCCCGCTCTGGTTCCTGCCCTACGCGATCGCCACCGGCAACTCGTTCATCCTGAAGCCCTCCGAGCAGGATCCCCTCGCATCCGAGCGGATCGTCGAGCTCGCGCAGGGCATACCGGAGATCCCCGCCGGCGTCATAAACCTGGTTCACGGGGCGCGCGAGGCGGTCGGCTCGCTGCTCGAGCATCCCGGCATCGACGCGATCTCGTTCGTCGGCTCGGCCGCCACGGCTCGGCTGGTCGCCTCGACGGCATCAGCGACCGGCAAGCGCGTGCAGGCGCTCGGCGGCGCGAAGAACTCGATGGTCGTGATGCCCGACGCCGACCCGGATCTGATGACCACCGGCCTTTGCTCCTCCGCGTTCGGCGCAGCCGGGCAACGCTGCCTCGCCGGCTCGGTCGCGGTCCTCGTCGGCGACCGCGCCGAGCAGGACCGCTCGCTGGCTCTGATCGTGGACGCCGCGCGCGCCCTCACGGTGGGCGACGGCGCCGACCCTTCAACCGATGTCTGCCCGCTGGTCTCCCCCGCCTCCCGCGAGCGCGTCGAGGGAGAGATCGACCGGGCGCTGTCCGAGGGCTGCGAGATCGTGCTCGACGGCCGCCGGGACGGCGGCGCCGCGGGCGCCGAGCTCGGCCCGACGATCATCGACGGCGCGGCGCCGGATTCGCGCATGATCAGTGAGGAGCTGTTCGGCCCCGTGCTCGCGGTGCAGCGGGCAGCGGACCTGCAAGCGGCGCTCGATCTCGTGAACGCGAGCCGCTACGGCAACTCGTCGGTGATCTTCACCTCCAGCGGCGGCTCGGCGCGCGAGTACCGGGCACGCGTGCAGGCGGGGATGATCGGCGTGAACATAGGCGTCGCAGCCCCGGTCGCGTGGTTCCCGTTCGCCGGCTGGAAGGACTCCTTCGACGGCGACCTGCACGCGAACGGCCGAGACGCGTTCGACTTCTACACGCGCCGCAAGGTGATCACGTCAAGGTGGTAGGACGGCGGCGGCGCGAGCCGTTGCGCGGCTCCGTGTAACGGTTCTGGCGCTCGCCAGACTGTACGGGCACAGCCCATGATCGTCCTGCTCGCGTTCGCCTTCCTCGCAGGGGCAGGCACGGCCCTGTCGCCGTGCGTGCTGCCCGTGCTCCCGGCGTTCCTCTCCGCGGGCAGCGTCGGCGGCCGGCGCCGCCCGCTCGGTGTCGTCCTCGGCCTGTCGGTCACCTTCACGGTGACGATCGTGGGGCTCGCGAACGTCGTCGGCGGCGTCGGGCTCGGCAGCGACCCGCTGAGATATCTCGCGGTGTTCGTGCTGCTCGGCTTCGGGCTGACGCTGATGATCCCCGACGTCGCGGCGAGGCTGGAGGCTCCGCTGTCGAGGATCGCCCGCTTCGGGCCCAAGAACACCGGTGACGGCTTCGTGTCGGGCATCCTCGTCGGCGGGGCGCTCGGCTTCGTCTACACGCCGTGCGCGAGCCCCGTTCTCGCGGCCGTCATATCCGTCGGCGCGGCCTCGGGCCGGTCGGTGGCGATAGCCCTCGCATACTCCGCCGGCTCCGCTGTCGTCCTACTCGTGCTCGCGCTCGGCGGAAGGCGCGTGATGGAGCGCGTGCGCCGCGCGGGACGGGGCCCCCAGCTTCAGCGCGTGCTCGGCGCGATCATGATCGTCACGGCCGTTGCGATCCTCGCCGGGCAGGACGTCAGCTTCGACCAGTTCGTCGCGAAAAACATCCCGGACGTCAACCTGACCGCTTCGCTGGAGTGCTCGAGCACGGTCACCGGGCGCCTGCAGCAGATCACCGGCCACCACGCGAAGTTCACGCCCGCCAACGGCTCCTCCCCCTGCGGCGGCAGCTCGACGAGCGTGCAGACGGCGGCAGCCGGCGCGAACCAGGCGACGCTGCTCGCGGCCGCACAGACGCTGCCCGCACTCGGCCCCGCCCCCGAATTCACCGAAACCCAGCGCTGGTTCAACACCCCCGGCGCCAGGCCCCTGACGCTCGCCGCCCTGCGCGGGCACGTGGTGCTCGTCGACTTCTGGACATACACCTGCATCAACTGCATCCGCACGCTTCCGTACCTGAAGGCCTGGGACGCGGCCTACCGCAGGGACGGCCTGGTCGTCGTCGGCGTCGAGACGCCCGAGTTCTCGTTCGAGCGTGAAGCGGGCAACGTCGAAAACGCGATCTCGCAGTTCGGCCTGCAATACCCGGTCGTGCAGGACAACAACATGGGCACCTGGAACGCATACGGCAACCAGTACTGGCCCGCCGACTACCTGATCGACGCGTCCGGCCAGGTCCGCTACACGGCGGTCGGCGAGGGCGACTACGAAAAGACGGAGACCGCGATCCGCGCCCTGCTCGCGGAAGCGGGCGCCCGGGTCGGCGGGATGGGCCACCCGACGGGCGTCGTGACGCCCTCGCGCCTGACGAGCCCTGAGACCTACCTCGGAACCGAGCGCGCGGCGGGCTGGACGAACGGCCCCGTATCGGGCGTCCACTCATACGGCCCGCCCCCCACCGGCAGCCCGCCGCTGAACGCCTTCACGTTCTCCGGCACGTGGAACATCGGCGGGCAGCCCGCGAGCGCGCTCGCGGGCGCGGGCATCGACGTCGAGTTCCAGGCCAAGAACGTCTACCTGGTGCTGAGCTCCCCCGGCGGGCGGCCTCTGCCCGTGCAGGTGCTGCTGGACGGCAGGCCGATACCGGCCGCGGACGCGGGCGCAGACGTGCACCACGGCGTCGTGACAGTCACCGGCCAGCGGCTCTACACGCTCGTCTCGCTGCCGCAGAACACGCGCTCGCACCTGTCGCTGCGCCTCGCGCCCGGCGTCACGGGCTACGCATTCACCTTCGGGTAGCGCCTGCCACCGTCGTGGCGTCGCGACCGGGTCATGCGGCCATCGTGTTCAGTGCTGTTCGCGGGGTCCTGTACTGTCCCGGCGCACTGCCTGAAAACCGATCGGAGTCGCCTGCTCTCTGCGGAAGGCGAGCCAGAGAGGATGGCCCAATGGGCGCCAAGCGACACGGCGAAGTGAGGGAATCGACGATGCTGCGCAGGGTCTGGCTCCTGGCCACGGTTGTCCTCGCTCTCGCCGCCACGCTCGGCGGCGGCGGCTCGGGGCTCCAGCTCATGCCCGCCTCGGCATCGGCCGCCGCGCCGATCGCCCTGGACTCCCCCGGAAACGGGGAAGCGCCGCTGATCGCCTATGACGCAAGCACCCAGACGACGTACGTCGCGTGGTCCAATCCGGGTCCTGGCGCTGGAGTGGACCTGTGCATCCTCCCGGCGGGCGCGAGCGGCTGCCTCGGCGGGGCAGCGGTGCTGCTCGGCGACACGCACTACAAAGGATATTCCGAAAGCAACTCCCCTCGCCTCGGCGGACTCGTGGTACTGCCGAGTGGTGAGGTGGTCGTCGTAGGGACACCCGTCGTGGAAGGCAGCATCGCGTGGGCATCCCCGCCCGGCGGGGCGGCCTTCCTCACGGGCGCTCAAGGACTTCAGAACAGCGGCAACTTCATCAGCCCCGTCTCGCTGTTCTACGCCCCCGGCAACGCCGTCGCGCTGAGCAGCAGCGACGTTGCGCTGCTCGACGACTACGCAGGCTATTTCAGTGATTCGCCCTTCGCGGGTTCCTCGCCCGCGATCGGTAAACCCAACAGCAACGTCGGCGGCAAGTTCCCCCGCAAGCCCCTGCAGTCGACCGGAGCGGAGCTGGCCGCCGTGCCCGCGCCCGTGCCCGCGGCGCCGGGCACAGACGTCGTCGTCGGCGTCGGCGACAACTTCGCGGGCCCCTCAAGCGAAGCGATACCGGGATGCCTGAACAGCGCCGCATCCGGCTACGGGGTGTCGGTGGGCAAGGTCGAAGGCAAATCGGGCGCCCCGGGGACGCTCAACGCCGCGGGGCTCCCGCCCTACCAGCTGCTGGAATGCGCAGCTCTCACTCCGGTGCTCGCGAGCGGAGGCCAGGCCGGCATCGGCGTTGTCGAGGAGCAGGGCTCGGGCGTGTCCGGTGGGGGTTCGCAGTTCACGCTCGACTACCGGCCGTTCTACGCGACCTCGACCGGAGGCAGCTTCGGGGCGCCGGTGCAGCTGGCCGACGTGACGAGTCAGGTCCTCGACGGCGTGAACACGCTCGGCGCGTCCGAGGACTCGGGCACGGGCGTCTACTCGCTCTGGCAGGACGAGCAGGGCACGGTCCTGGACTACAGCGGCAACGCAGGCGCGACCTGGGAAGGCCCCGTCGTCGTGCCGAGCCCTTCCGACAGCGGCAATGTGATCGCCGGCGTCGGAAACGGCAACGCCGAGATCGCCTACGAGTCCAATCCGGGTGCGGGGAACCAGGTGTTCCTGCAGGCCGCCAACTACAGAGAACTCGCGATAGGCGGCGACAGCGTCACGACCAGCCAGACATCCGGCGTGACGTCGGGGGCCTCGATCACGATCACCCCCGGCACGGTCGGCGAGACGGACCGCGCGAGCGTGGCCGGAGCGAACGCCGCGATCGCAACGGGGACCGTCAGCTACCAGCTGTACTCGGCGCCGACCTGCGCAGCCTCCAGCAAGGTGTTCGATGGAGGCGTAGCCGCTGTGTCAGGCGGCGTCGCAGGACCCTCGGCGCCCGTCACCACGGCGCTCGGGCCGGGTAGCTACTACTGGCTGGCGTCCTACAGCGGCGACGCGAGGAACGCGGCGAACTCCAGTGGCTGCGGCTCGGAGGTCCTGACCGTCGGCCCTGCGCCCAACAGCGGCTATTCCGTGAGCATCAGCGAGAGCACGAGCGGCGTGATCACGATCACGATAACCCCCGCCCAGCCGGGAGAAGCCAGCGTCGTCGTGACCATCTCCACAGCCTCGATCGCCAGGGCGAAGCCGTGCAAGAAGGGTCAGATCAGGCTCAGGGGCAGGTGTCTGCCGGCCACCACGGTCGGCGGCAAAGCATCGGCGAAGGGGTCGGCGGGGGTGCCCCTGAAGCTCAAGGTCACCCTGTCGAGCAGGATCAGGGCGCTCCTCGCGAAAGGCAAGACGGAGCACGTCACCGCCACGCTTACCTACAGGTCCGCCTACGGCGGGACCCCGTCCGTGAGGGTCTACCACCTCACGATCAAGGGTAGGAAAGCCGGGCACCACTAGATCCCGCCGCTCTGCGGGGGCGGCAGCCTGGCGCCGTCGCCCCGGTGCGGGACGAGCGGCCGCGCCGGGCGCCTACAATGAGTGAGATGGAGGGTTCAATGGCCGAGACGGGAGCGCGCAGCTGGCTGCGCTGCTACCGATGCTGGTCGCAGGACCTTGAGGTGCAGGTTCACTACGAGGGCATCCACAAGATCGACCCTCAGACAGGTGAGCGCGCCGAAGTCGTCGACGAGCTGCAGGAGGCCGTCGTGCAGTGCCTTGACTGCATGCACGACCAGCCGCATCTGGGGTTCACCAACGGCCGGGTCGAGCCGATCGAGGACCGCTGGGAACGGATGATCGCCGGCACGCCATGGGTCGCCTCGTGCACCGTCGCCGTCGATGCGGAGGACGTCGAGAGCTGCTCGGGGCCCGAGGCCGGCGACCAGCTGTCGTTCGCCGCGTTCGGTGACCACGGAGTACGCGAGTTCTTCACCCACGTGCGCTTCCACAAGCACGAGGACGACACGCGCATCATCGTGCACCTGCTGGTCGAGCTGTATGCGCGCTCGCTCGAGGAGGCAACCGAGGTGCTCGAGTCCGCGGCGCGCGGATCGCTGACGATCACCTCGCTCGCCGAGGAGTCACGGCCGCCGGCCGCGGCCGGCGAGAGCCACGGCCACGAGTAGCCGCGGGCCCGCGCCGGATCACGCGGGCGCACCTCTGCGCTAACCCAGGCGCTCTTCGAGCGCGTCGAGCTGACGGGTCAGCTCGGGCGGGAGGTTGTCGAATTTCGACAGGTACTCCCGGAACTGCGGGATCTGCGCCTTCCACTCGTCGACGTCGACACGGAGCAGCTCGGCCATGTGCTCATCGGAGACGTCGAGCCCGGTCGTGTTGATGCCCTCCCCGCCGACGGGCGGGATCACGCCGATCGGCGTCTCGCGGCCCGCGCCGTGACCGGCGCAGCGGGCGAACACCCATGAGAGAACCCGTGAGTTCTCTCCATAGCCCGGCCACAGGAAGCGGCCGCCCTCGTCCTTGCGGAACCAGTTGACGTAGAAGATCTTCGGCAGCACGGCGCCCTCGCGGCGGCCCATCTGCAGCCAGTGCGCGAAGTAGTCGGCCATGTTGTAGCCGCAGAACGGGAGCATCGCGAACGGGTCGAAGCGCAGCTCGCCGACGGTGCCGGCGGCTGCCGCCGTCTTCTCCGAGCTCATCACGGAGCCGAGGAACACGCCGTGCTCCCAGTCCAGTGCCTCGGTGACGAGCGGGATCACGGTCGAGCGGCGGCCTCCGAACAGCATCGCGTCGATCGGGACGCCGGTCGGGTCTTCCCACTCCGGCGCAATCGCGGGGTCCTGCGCGGCGGGTGTCGTGAAGCGTGCGTTCGGGTGGGCGGACGGCGCGTCCGAGCCCGGCGTCCAGTCGTTGCCGTGCCAGTCGATCAGGTGCGAGGGGATCTCCTTCGTCAGGCCCTCCCACCAGATGTCGCCGTCGTCCGTTTTGGCGCAGTTGGTGAAGATGGTGTTGCTCTCGATCGTGCGGATCGCGTTCGGGTTCGTCTCCTCGCCGGTGCCCGGCGCGACGCCGAAGAAGCCGGCCTCGGGGTTGATCGCGTACAGGCGGCCGTCGTCGTGGAACTTCATCCACGCGATGTCGTCGCCGATCGTCTCGACTTTCCAGCCCTCGAGCGTCGGGATCAGCATCGCGAGGTTGGTCTTGCCGCAGGCGCTCGGGAAGGCGCCGGTGATGTACTTGACGTCGCCCTCGGGGGACGTCAGCTTCAGGATCAGCATGTGCTCGGCGAGCCAGCCCTCGTCGCGCGCCATCACCGACGCGATGCGAAGCGCGAAGCACTTCTTGCCGAGCAGGGCGTTTCCGCCATAACCCGAGCCGTATGACCAGATCTCGCGGGTCGCGGGGAAGTGGACGATGTACTTGTTCTCCGCATTGCAGGGCCACGGGACGTCGCTCGCGCCATCGGCGAGGGGCATGCCGACGGAGTGCAGGCACGGCACGAAGTCGCCGTGCTCGCCGAGCACGTCGAGAGCGCCCTTGCCCATGCGGGTCATGATCCGCATGCTCACCGCCACGTAGACGGAGTCCGTGAGCTGCACGCCGATGTAGCTTTTGTCCGAGCCGAGCGGGCCCATCGAGAAGGGCACGACGTAGAGCGTGCGCCCGCGCATGGAGCCCGAGAACAGGCCGGTCAGCTTGGCCCGCATCTCGGCGGGGTCGGTCCAGTTGTTCGTCGGCCCCGCTTCGGCCTCGGTCTCTGAGCAGATGAAGGTGCGGTCCTCGACCCTCGCCACGTCACCCGGGTCCGACAGCGCCAGGTAGGAGTTCGGGCGCTTTGCGTCCGAGAGCTTCTCGAAGGTCCCCGCGTCGACGAGCGTCTGGCAGAGGCGGTCGTACTCCTCCGCCGAACCGTCGCACCAGTGGATCCGCTCCGGCTCGGTGAGCGCCGCGACCTCCTCGACCCAGGCGAGCAGTCGATCGTTCTTGGTGGGGGCGGGGACGGTCGTGCTCATGATCGGGGCGGCTCCTCGGGTCGGGGGCGGTTCGGCGCGCGCTCAGCGGCGCTGCGGCCGGGCCAGTATTGGCGCCGGGAAACAGAAAAACGCCCTCTGCGGGCGATCAGGGAAGCCTACCGTAACGGGCAAGCCCCCCGATCGGGCTTTTCCCGCAGCACTACGACGGGGCTCCCGGGTTGCGGCGCGGGACGAGCACGAGACGCTTGAACTCGGCGACCAGCACTCCGTCCTGGTTCAGGACCCGCGTGTGGACCTTCACCGTGCCCCTGTCGAGCTTGGAGCGGGACTCCTTCTTCTCCAGGACCTCGGACTCGCAGAACAGCGTGTCGCCGTGGAATACGGGTGCAGGGTGCTTGAGTTCTTCGGTCGCGAGGTTCGCGATCGCCTTGCCGCTGACGTCGCTTACGGACATGCCCAGGGCGAGCGAGTAGACGAGGGGACCGACGACGACGTTGCGGCCCTGCTGGGATTTGCCCGCGTAGACGTCGTTGATGTGAAGGGGGTGGTGGTTCATCGTGATCAGGCAGAACAGGTGGTCGTCCGCCTCGGTCACGGTCTTCGCCGGCCAGTGCTTGTAGACGTCGCCGACCTCGAACTCCTCGAGGTAGCGGCCGTATGGATGTGCGCCGCTCGCCTCGCGGTCGGCCTGCTCGGTCTCGACGGATTGGGTCTCGCTCATGGCTCTCCTTGGCTGATTTGCGCGCCAGACTCTAGATGGTCGCCCCGCCTTCGGCGCCCGCCGTCGGTACCGTTCACGCTCCAGACGACACAGGAGAGCCCACTTGCGCAACCCCCGAGACTTCCTCAAGCCACTCGCCATCGGCGCCCCCGAGCCGGCCCGCGAGATCCCGTTCAAACCGTCCCGGATGATCCATTTCCTGGACTTCTCGAACGAGAAGATGGTCGCCAAGGTGCCCGACATCGCCCCGACCGTCGACATTCTGCTCGGCAACCTCGAGGACGCCGTCCCGGTCGACCGCAAGCTCGCGGCGCGCGCCGGCCTGATCAAGGTCGGCAGGGAGATCGACCTCGGGGACACCGCGCTGTGGACGCGCGTGAACGAGCTCGCCTCGCCCTGGGTGCTGGACGACCTGACCGAACTGGTCGGCGAGATCGGCCACAAGCTCGACGTGATCATGGTCCCGAAGGTCGAGGGTCCGTGGGACATCCACTACGTCGACCGCCTGCTCGCCCAGCTCGAGGCCAAGGCGGGCCTCGAGCGACCGATCCTGATCCACGCGATCCTCGAGACTGCGCAGGGCGTCGCGAACCTCGAGGAGATCGCGTGCGCCTCGCCGCGGATCCAGGGGATGAGCTTCGGCCCGGCCGACCTCGCCGCGTCCCGGCGCATGAAGACGACCCGCGTCGGCGGCGGCCACCCCGGCTACCGCACGATCGCCGACCCCGACCCGGATGACCCGGACGCTCCCCGCGCGAGCTACCAGCAGGACCCGTGGCACTACTCGATCGCCCGCATGGTCGACGCCTGCACCTCGGTCGGGGCGCTGCCGTTCTATGGCCCCTATGGCGACATCCGCGACCTCGAGGGATGCGAGACGCAGTTCCGTGCCTCCTTCCTGCTGGGCTGCGTCGGCGCATGGTCGCTGCACCCGGCGCAGATCGCGATCGCGAAGAAGGTCTACTCGCCGGACCCGGACGAGGTGGCGTTCGCGAAAAAGGTGATCGAGGCAATCCCGGACGGCCGCGGCGTGCACATGATCGACGGCAAGATGCAGGACGACGCGACCTGGAAGCAGTGCAAGGTGATGGTCAACCTCGCGGAAATGCTCGCGAGGAAGGACCCCGAGCTCGCACAGGCGTACGGCCTGGACTTCGCGTAGACCGATAGGCTTCCGCGCCGCATGAGATTCTTCGAGTTCGAGGCGCGTGAGGTCGTCAAGCGCGCAGGCATCCCGGTCACGGACTTCGGCTTCACGACCGACCCGGCCGAGGCGAGGCAGATCGCCGAGCGGATCGGCGGCCCGACGGTGATCAAGTCGCAGGTGCTCACCGGCGGGCGCATGAAGGCCGGCGGCGTCAAGTTCGCCGACACGCCCGCCGAGGCGGAGGAGTACGCGCGGGACATCCTTGCGCTGGAGATCAGCGGCCACATGCCGCGCGGCGTGCTCGTCGACCCGAAGGCGGAGGTCGAGCAGGAGTACTACGCCGGCGTCGTCTGGGACGGCATCCGCAAGCAGCCGGTGATCATCTTCTCTCCGGTCGGAGGCATCGACATCGAGCAGGTCGCCGAGGAGCAGCCCGACAAGGTCGGGCGCCGGCACTTCTCGAACATCCTGCCGCTGAGCGAGTTCCAGGCGAAGGAGGTGATCGCCTCCACCGGCGTCACCGGCTCGGCGCTGAACAAGCTCGTGCCGATCGTGCTGCGTCTCGCCCGCCTGTTCGTCGAGAACGACATGATCCTCGCCGAGATCAACCCGCTCGGCCGCCTCGCGGACGGCTCGTTCGTGGCGCTGGACGCACACATGGACATGGAGAACGAGGCGCGCGGACGTCATCGCGAGCTGCTCGCGCAGCTCGGCGTGGGAGATGAGGAGACCCGCCAGGCCCGCGAGGCCACCCCTTTCGAGCTCGCAGGCGAGCAGGTCGACGCCCAGGATCACCGCGGCGTCGCCGGGAACGTCACGGAGTTCGACGGGAACCTCGGCCTCGTGATCGGCGCAGGAGGCGGCTCGCTGACCCTGTTCGACGCTGTCCGCGCCCACGGCGGCCAGCCGGCCAACTACTGCGAGATCGGCGGCAACCCGTCGGTCGCGAAGGCGTGCGGCCTGGCCAAGCTCGTGCTCGAGAAGCCCGGCGTCGACAAGATCGCCGTGATGATGTCGATCGTCTCCAACACCCGCGTGGACATCGTCGCGCGAGGCGTCATCAAAGCCTGCATCGAGCTCGGCTACGACCCGTCGGAGAAGATCGCGATCTTCCGCATCCCGGGAGCCTGGGAGGAGGAGGGCTTCAAGATCCTCGAGAAGTACGGGGTCGACTACGCCGACCGCTCGGTGTCGCTGAACGAGGCGGCGCGCCGCGCCGTCGAGAAGATCCAGGGGCCGAGCGACTGATGTCGATACTGATCGACGCCCAGACCACCTTCATCGTGCAGGGCATCACCGGCCGCGAGGCGGTCAACCTCACGCGCGAGTGCCTGGACTACGGCGCCGGGGCCCGCATCGTCGGCGGCGTCACGCCCGGCCGCCTCGGGCGCGAGGTCCACGGCGTGCCCGTGTTCGACACCGTCGAGCAGGCCGTCGCCCACCACGGCGGCCAGATCGACGGCTCCGTCGTCACGGTCCCGCCCGCGTTCACAAAGGACGCCGTGTTCGAGGCGATCGAGAACGGCGTGAAGCTGATCGTGATCGTCACCGAGCGCATCCCCCGCCGCGACGTCGCGGAGATGGTCGAGCTCGCGACGCTGCGTGGCGCCCGCATCATCGGCCCCAACTGCCTCGGGATCATCGTGCCGGACGTCGTGAAGATGGGCGGCATCGGCGGGCCCGCGAAAAACGCCGCGCAGGCCTACGCGCCCGGCCCGATCGGCGTCATCTCCCGCTCCGGCGGCATGACGACCGAGATGTCCTCGACGCTGAAGGCCGCCGGTCTCGGCCAGTCCACCGCCGTCTCGATCGGCGGCGACGCGATCATCGGCTCGAGCTACGCCGAGCTGATGCCGCTGTTCGAGGCCGACGAGCAGACCCAGGGCATCGTCATCTACACCGAGCCGGGCGGCCGGATGGAGGCCGAGCTCGCACGCTGGGTCAGCGAGAACAACTCGCGGCTGCCGATCGTGGCCTTCATGGCGGGACGCTTCATGGACGAGATGCCGGGCATGAGCTTCGGTCACGCCGGCACGATCGTGGAAGGCAAGGAGGACACCGCCTCGGAGAAGATCACTCGGCTCGCACAGGCGGGTATCACCGTCGCCGAGCGGATCGAGGACATCCCCGGGATGATCCGCGAGAAGATCGCCGAGAGGAGCGGATCGTGAGGAAGGACGGCATCTTCATAGCGGTCGAGGTCAGCGACGGCGCGGCCTCCGACGCGGCCCTCGCCGCCAAGCTCGCGGAGGTCTGCCCCGTCGACATCTTCGCCGTGGAGGGCGGATCGCTGCAGATCGTCGAGCGCAACCTCGACGAGTGCGTGCTGTGCCGGCTGTGCCTGGACGCCTCGCCGGACGGCGCGGTGAAGATCATCAAGCTCTACGACGACGGCGCGATACTCGCCTGAGCGACGCCGCCGGGCGAACGGGCTGGCAGCCCGCTCCCGCGTGCATTACCCTCACCACAGGGCCGATGAACGAAAACTTCTCCCTCATCGTGATGTGCCTGTTCCTGCTCGGGTCGCTGGCGTTCCTGGCCGAGCAGCTGACGTCCTACCACTAGTAGCCGCCGGCCCTGGGGGCGCTAGTCGTGTTTGCGCGCCTTGCGCGTGTGTTCGCGCTCCTGCTGGCGCTCGACGACGTTGACGATCAGGCGCACGAACTGCTCGGGCCCGGACGCCTTCGCCTGCCCGTAGGTGAAGGCCTCGACCCAGTCGGGCACCTTGCCCTCCTTGGCCATCACGTTGAAGAACTCGCGCCGCATGTCGACATGGATCCGCGCGTCGTCGGGCGACCCCTTCGTGACCTTCACGCCGGGCATCTCGAGCCTGTACTGCTGAACGTCGCCGCGGCCGCGCAGATCCACGCCGACGACGAGCTTGATCGGCTCGAGCGCCGGTACTTCCTCGATGAACCTGCGCGTCGCGAGTTCGATCAGCGCCTTCGCATCCTCGGCCATACCCATCCCCTCTGGCGCCCAGCGGGCCCCCGTCGCCGTGTCAGATCTTGTGACGCTGCAGGAGCTTGCGGCCGATCACCATGCGCTGGATCTCAGAGGTGCCCTCGCCGATCAGCAGCAGCGGCGCGTCCCTGTAGAGGCGCTCGATCTCGTACTCCTTGGAGTAGCCGTAGCCGCCGTGGATCCTGAAGGACTCCTCGACACAGAAGCGGCCCGCCTCCGAGGCGAACAGCTTCGCCATCCCGGCCTCGAGGTCCGAGCGCTCGCCGGCGTCCTTCAGGCGCGCCGCGCGCATCGTCAGCAGGCGCGCCGCCTCGACCTGCGTGGCCATGTCGGCGAGCTTGAACTGGATCGCCTGGTGCTCGGCGATCGGCTTGCCGAACGTCTTGCGCTCCTGCGAGTACTTCAGGGCCAGTTCGAGGGCGCGCTGGGCGATGCCGACGCCGCGGGCGGCGACGTTCACGCGGCCGACCTCGAGCGCGTCCATCATCTGCGAGAAGCCCTTGTTGAGGCCGGCCTCCTCGCCGCCGAGCACGTTCTCGGCAGGGCAGCGGTAGCCGTCGAACACGAGCTCAGTGGACTCGACGCCCTTGTAGCCGAGCTTCTTGATCTTCGGCGGCACGACGAGGCCCGCGTAGTCGCCGGTGTTCTCGCCGACACCGGGCTCCTTCTCGGCGATGAAGCAGGTGAAGCCCTTGTGCCTCGGGTCCGCGTCGGGGTCGGTCTTGACGAGCACGAACACCAGCGAGGAGAGCAGGCCGTTGGTGACCCACATCTTCTGGCCGTTGATCTCGTACTTGCCGTCCTCGCCCTTCTTGGCGGACGTTTTGATCGCCTGCACGTCCGAGCCGAGCTCGGGCTCGGAGAGCGAGAACGCGGCGCGCATCTCGCCCGTGGCCATGCGCGGCAGGTACTTCTGTTTCTGCTCCTCGCTGCCGAACTTCATCAGCAGGTAGGAGCCGATGAAGTGGGTGTTGATGACGCCCGAGATCGAGATCCAGCCGCGGGAGAGCTCTTCCACGATCATCGTGTACGTGGTGAGGTCCAGCCCCATGCCGCCGTACTCCTCCGGGATCGTGACCCCGAACAGGCCGAGCTCCTTCATCTGCTCGACGATCGGCCCGGGGAAGGTGTCCTCGTGGTCGTAGTGCTCTGCGTTCGGGAGGATCTGCTCGTCGACGAACTGGTGCACCATCTCGGTGATCGCCCTCTGCTCGTCGGTCTTCTCGGTGTACGGGGAGGCGGCTACGGCCATGGTCGGTGACGCTCCAGGTTCGGGTTGGTCTGCTCTCGCTCTGTACAGGAGAGGATACCTGCGCCCGGCTTGCGGGCGGCCGTCGCGAGGGCTGGTAGCCTCATGCGCCTCCTGAGGCCCCGGCTAGCGACATCCGTGCGTTCAGGCGCCTGCCGGGAGCCCCGCCGGGGCCCCGCGAGGCGCGCGTGAACTTCGCCGACCTCCTCGCCGCGATCCCCGGCGAGCAGCGAGCGCTGGTGGAGCTCGCCCGCGACGGGACGCGCCGCGAGTGGACCTTCGGCGAGGTGTGCGGCCACTCGGCCGCGCTCGCCGGCCGGTTCGCCGCGCTCGGAGTCGGCCGCGGCGACGTGGTCATGACCCTGATCGGCAACCGGCCCGAGTGGGTCCTGTCGATGCTCGCCTGCTTCCGCATCGGGGCCGTCGTGCTGCCGTGCACCGAGCAGCTGCGGGCGAAGGACCTGCGCCTGCGCATCGAGGTCACGCAGCCGTCGCTGATCATCGCCGACGAGCGCAACCGCACCGAGCTGCAGGAGGCGTGCGACGGCCCGCACGCGCCGCGTGTCCTTTACGTCCCCGACGCGGACCTGTTCCGCGCGCCGCCGGCGCCGGTCGCCGATCTGCAGCCGGGCGACCCGTGCCTGATCACTTTCACGAGCGGCACCGCCGGCGAGCCGAAGGCCGTGCTGCACGGGCAGCGCTACCTGCAGGGGCAGCTAAAACAGGCGACGCAGTGGCTCGGCGCGCGCGCCGGCGAGCTCGTCTGGTGCACCGCCGCGAGCGGCTGGTCGAAGTCCGCCCGCAACGTCTTCATCGCGCCGTGGCTCTGCGGCGCCGCGGCGCTGCTGCACGACGCCCGCTTTGACCCCGAAGAGCGACTTGAGCTGCTCGAGCGCGAGCGGGTCTCGGTGCTGTGCATGGCCCCCACCGAGTATCGCGTGATCGCAAAGCGCGCCGCGCTGCGCCCGCTGCCGCGGCTGACGGGGATCGTCGCGGCCGGTGAGGCCCTGAACCCGGAGGTCCTGAGGGCATGGAGCGACGCGACGGGCCTGCAGATCCGAGACGGCTACGGGCAGACCGAGACCGGGCAGCTGACGGGGGCGCCGCTCGGCGAGAGCCCCCGTCCGGGCTCGATGGGGCTGCCGCTGCAGGGCATCGGCCTGAGCGTCGAGGACGGCGAGCTGATCGTCGACCCGGCCGGCGTCCCGACCTTCTTCCTCGGCTACCTGGGTGAGGGGGTGCACCGCGATGGAGCCCGGTGGCTGATCGAGGACCGCAGGGAAAAGGGGCCGTGGCACACCGGCGACCGGGTCTCGGCCGATGAGGACGGCTGGCTTCACTTCATCGGGCGCAGCGACGACGTGATCGTCTCCGCCGGCTACAGGATCGGGCCGTTCGAGGTCGAGAGCGCGCTCGTCTCGCACCCGGCGGTCGCCGAGGCCGCGGCGGTCGCGGCGCCCGACGAGGAGCGAGGCGCCGTCGTGCGCGCCGTCGTCGTACTGAGGGACCCTGAGCGCGTCCCCTCCCCTGAGCTCGTCAGTGAGCTGCAGGACCACGTCAAGCGCGAGACGGCCCCCTACAAGTACCCGCGCATCATCGACTTCGCGGACGAGCTGCCGAAGACCGCGAGCGGGAAGGTCAGGCGCGCGAAGCTCCGCGAGGACGGCTAGAGGGCGACGATCGCGTCGATCTCGACCTGGGCGCCCTTGGGGAGCCCGGAGACCTCGACGGCGACCCGCGCGGGCGGATCCTGCGGGAAGAAGGAGCCGTAGACCTCGTTGACGTCCGCGAAGGCGCCGAGGTCCGTCATGTAGACGGTCAGCCTGACCGCCCGGTCGAGCGTCGTGCCGGCCGCCTCGCACACAGCGCTGAGGTTCTGCAGGCAGCGGCGGGCCTGCTCCGACGGGCTCGCGCCGACGATCTCGCCGCTCACCGGGTCCAGCGGGATCTGGCCCGAGCAGATCAGCAGCCCGCCCGCGCGGACGGCGTGGCTGTAGGGGCCGATCGCCGGCGGCGCGCCGGGCGCGTTGACCGTCTCGCGCTCTGAGCTCATGCGCTGACCCTATCCGCTCGGCGCGCGCGGCGCGTGGAGCGGACGCGCAACCGGCGAGCGGGACGGCGCTGAGGGATATGCTCGCTTCAATGCGGCTGCGCGCTCGACTCCCGCTGATCGCCGCCATCGCGCTGGTGCCGTCGGCGGCGGGGATGGCGGCTTCGGCGAACGCCGCCGTGACTTTCACGCCGTGCCCGCACTCGACGGCCTACACGTGCGCGTCGGTGCCTGTTCCGCTGGACCGCAGCGGCGCGGTCCCCGGCACGCTGTCATTGAGCGTCGCACGGCGGATGGCGGGAAGCGCTCCGTCGAACGTCGCGGTGGTCGCGCTCGCGGGCGGCCCAGGCCAGGCCGCCCTGCCGCTCGCCGAATACATCCCGCAGGCGATCGCGCCCGCGCTCGGCTCCCGGGATCTGCTGGTGATGGACCAGCGGGGCACCGGCACGTCGGACCCGCTCGCGTGCGCCGCGCTCGAAAGGATCAGCAACGAACCGGTTGGACGTGTGTTCGAACAGTGCGCGCACCAGATCGGACCCGCGCGGGGCGCGTTCACGACGGCGGAATCGGTCAAGGACATCGAGGACGTCAGGCGCGCCGCCGGCTACGAAAAGCTCGTGCTGTACGGCACCTCCTACGGGACCAAGGTCGCGCTCGAGTACGCCGAACGCTACCCGCAGAACGTCGAGGCGCTGGTATTGGACTCCGTCGTGTCGCCGACCGGCTGGGAAGCGTTCCACCTGTCCTCGTTCGCTGCGATCAGGCCGGTGCTCGAAGAGCTCTGCTCGGCGAAAGCCTGCGCCGGTGTCACCACCAACCCCGTCGGTGACATCGCGCTCCTGAACGCCCGTCTCCTCAGGCACCCCCTCACCGGGTCGGTGTTCGACGGCTCCGGCCGCAGGCACGCGAGCAGCCTCTCGAGCCAGGGCCTGCTCGGGATCCTCGAGGCCGGCGACCTGAACCCCGCCCTGCGTGCGCTGCTCCCGGCGGCCGTGCGCTCCGCGCTGTCGGGCGACCCGGACCCGCTGCTGCGCCTGCAGCTCCTCGCCGAGGGACTGATCCCGAACCTCCCGAACGAAGGCGGCGGCGAAGAAGGCGAATCCGACGTCAACGAAGTGCTCTACTGGACGACGATCTGCGAGGAGACCCCGTTCCCGTGGTCGCGCAGCGCCGGCGAAGAAGCCCGGCTCTCGGAAGCGCGCGGGTTCCTGCAGAGCCAGCCCGCGAACGCCTTCTACCCGTTCGACAGGAACACCGCGTACGCGGCCAGCCCCGCCCGCGAGTGCGCCGGCTGGCCCGACGCCTCCGCGGCGCCGCCCGGGGCTAGCGCGCTGCCGAACGTCCCGACGCTGATCTTCTCCGGCGAGCAGGATCTGCGCACGCCGACCTCCGGCGCACGCGAAGTCGCGGCCCGGATCCCCGACGCTCAGCTACTGCTTGTCCCGTTCACCGGCCATTCGGTCGTCGGCAGCGACCTCAGCGGATGCGCGGCACGTGCGATGTCGGCCTTCTTCGCCGGCGTCGCGGTCCAGCCGTGCGCATCGCCGCGCAACGAGTTCTCCCCCACCCCCGTGCCGCCGCGGACGCTCGCTCGCGTTCGTGCGCCGACGCGCCTCGGCGGCCGGCCCGGCCGCACGCTCGCGGCGGTGCTCGACACGGTCGTGGACCTCACGCGCCAGGTGGTCGGCGCCACGATCCAGCTGAACGCGCAGCTCCCCGCGGGCTCGAGCTTCGGCGGCCTGCGCGGCGGCTACGCGCGGCTGACGTCCACCGCCCTGGTGCTGCACTCCTACGCGTTCGTGCCCGGCGTCGCGGTCACCGGCACGCTGCCGGTTCGCAAGGGCACGCTCGGACCGGGCATGCTGCGCATAACGGGCCGCGAAGCCGCCGCCGGCTCGGTCCGGATCAGCGCCGGTGCAAGGCGCATGAGCGGCAGCCTCGGCGGCCGGCACTTCAGCATCGCGATCGTCAGGGGCAGGCTCGCAAGCACGGGCCCGGCCGGCTGGCCATCCCCAGCCGAGCTCGGGACCCTGATCCAGGGCTCGCGGCTCGCGGGTGGCTCGCGGCTACCCTGAACGCGTGCCGAACGCGCTGGCCAGCGAGACATCCCCCTACCTCCGCCAGCACGCCGAGAACCCGGTCGACTGGCTCCCGTGGGGCCCTGAGGCATTCGAGCGCGCCCGCGAGCTCGAGCGGCCCGTGCTGGTCTCGATCGGCTACTCGTCCTGCCACTGGTGCCATGTGATGGAGCGCGAGTCCTTCGAGAACGAGGCCACCGCCCGCCTGATGAACGAGTCCTTCATCTGCGTGAAGGTGGACCGTGAGGAGCGCCCCGACGTCGACGCGCTCTACATGGAGGCGGTGCAGGGGATGACCGGCAGCGGCGGGTGGCCGTTGAACGTGTTCCTGACCCCCGAGCAGCTCCCGTTCTACGGCGGCACCTACTTCCCGCCGGAGCCGCGGCACGGCATGCCCTCCTGGCCGCAGGTCCTCAGCGCGATCTCGGAGTCGTGGGAGTCCAGCAGCCAGGAGATCAGGGCCGGCGGCGAGCGCGTGCGTGAGCGGCTCTCCGGCGGTGCGCTGCTCGAGCCCTCCGGCAGCGCACCGACTGTGCAGGAGCTCGAACAGGCGGTCCGCACGCTCGGCGAGAGCTTTGACGCGATCAACGGCGGCTTCGCGCGCGCCCCGAAGTTCCCGCAGGTGCCGGTGATCGAGTTCCTGCTCGCGCGAGGAGAGCGCGAGATGTCGATCGCGACGCTGCGCGCGATGGCCACGGGCGGCATCAGGGACCAGCTCGGAGGGGGCTTTGCGCGCTACAGCGTCGACGCGACATGGACCGTGCCGCACTTCGAGAAGATGCTCTATGACAACGCACTGCTCGCCAGGGCCTACCTGCACGGCTGGCAGGCGACCGGGGAGGAGCTCCTGCGAGAAGCGTGCGTCGACGCGCTGGAGTGGGCGCTGCGGGAGATGCGGGGCCCCGAGGGAGCGTTCTACAGCGCGCTGGACGCCGACTCTGAGGGCGTGGAGGGACGCTACTACCTCTGGACCGTGCAGCAGATCTCCGACGCCGCCGGCGCCGACGCGGACGCCGCGATCTCCTGGCTCGGCGCGAGCGAGGAGGGCAACTTCTCAGATCCGCACCATCCCGAGCCGGGCCTGAACGTCCTGCAGGACCGCGGGCCCCGCCCGGACGCAGCCGCGCGCGAGCGCATCCGTGCGGCGCTGATGCGAGCCCGCGACGAGCGCGTGCGGCCCGGCCTCGACGACAAGCGCCTGACGAGCTGGAACGCGCTGATGATCGCCGCCCTCGCCGAGGCCGGCGGCGCGCTCGGCGAGCCGCGCTACATGGACGCGGCACGCGACTGCGCGCAGTTCATCCTCGGCGAGATGCGCGACGAGCAGGGGCGCCTGCTGCGGACCTACAGCCGCGGGAGCGCCCGGATCCCGGCCTACCTGGAGGACCACGCCTATCTGCTGGAGGCGCTGATCGTGCTGTTCGAGGCGAGCTGCGAGGAGCGCTGGTTCCACGAGGCCGGGACGCTCGCCGACGAGCTGATCGACCGTTTCGCGGACGATCAGCGGGGCGGGTTCTTCTCGAGCGCGGCCGACGGCGAAGCCCTGATCGCGCGCCGCAAGGACCTGGACGACGCGCCGATCCCCTCGGGCGGGGCGAGCGCAGCTTCAGGGCTGCTGCGGCTCGCCCAGCTGACCGGCGAGGAGCGCTACGAGCGCCACGCGGTCTCGGTGCTCGCGCTGCTGCACGAGATCGCGCCGCGGCACCCGTCGGCGTTCGGGCATCTGCTGCAGGTCCAGCACTGGTACCTGTCCCCCGCCCGGCCGCTGTCGTGCCCGGTGCCCGGCCGGCCGGCGGCCTAGAGGATCGACAGGTAGCGGTCGAGCTCCCAGCGCGTGACCTGCACGCGGTAGTCGTCCCACTCCTGGCGCTTGATCTCGACGTAGCGGTTGAACATGTGCTCGCCGAGCGTGCGCAGCACGAGCTCGGACTCGGCCGTTATCTCGATCGCCTCACCGAGGCTCTCCGGGAGCTGCTCGACGCCGAGGCGACGGCGCTCCTCGCCGGACAGGTGGTAGAGGTTCTTCTCCATCGGCTCGGGCAGCTCGTAGCCCTTCTCGATCCCCTCCAGGCCGGCCTGGAGAAGCACCGCGAACGTGAGGTAGGGGTTGCATGCCGGGTCCGGGCAGCGGAGCTCCATCCTCGTCGCCTTCTCGCGGCCCGGGTGGTAGAGCGGCACGCGCACCAGCGCGGAGCGGTTGCGCCGTGACCAGGCGACGTAGACCGGCGCCTCGAATCCTGGCACCAGGCGCTTGTAGGAGTTCACCCACTGCGCGAAGATCGAGCAGATCTCCCTGGCGTGCTTGAGCTGGCCGGCGATGAAGGCCTTGCCGACGTCACTGAGGAAGTACTGGTCGTCGGGGTCGTAGAAGGCGTTCTTGCCGTCGCGGAACAGCGACTGGTGGGTGTGCATTCCGGAGCCGTTCTCGCCGAACAGCGGCTTCGGCATGAACGTCGCGTGCCAGCCGTACTTCATCGCGTACTCCTTGACCGTGATGCGGTACGTCATGCAGTCGTCGGCCATCTTCATCGCGTCCGCGTAGCGCATGTCGATCTCGTGCTGGGAGGGCCCGACCTCGTGGTGGGTGTACTCGACGTGGATGCCGAGCTGCTCGAGGGCGAGGACCGTCTCGCGCCGGACGTCCGATCCGGCGTCCAGCGTGGTCAGGTCGAAGTAGCCGCCCTGGTCGAGGACCTCGGTCGAGCGGGAGTCTTTGAACAGGAAGTACTCGAGCTCGGGGCCGACGTTGAACGTCTCGAAGCCCATCGAGCGTGCCCGTTCGACGGCGCGCCGCAGCACGTGGCGGGGATCGCCCTCATACGGTGTGCGCTCAGGCGTGATGACGTCGCAGAACATCCGCCCGACGCCCTGCTCCTCGGGCCGCCACGGCAGCACGGCGAACGTGCTCGGGTCAGGCATCGCGATCATGTCGGACTCCTCGATCGCGTTGAAGCCCGTGATCGAGGAGCCGTCGAAGCCCATGCCGGCCTCGAACGCGTCGTCGAGCTCGGCCGCGTTGATCGAGAAGGACTTCAGCTGGCCGAGGATGTCGGTGAACCAGAACCGGATGAAGCGGATTTCGTGCTCGAGGACGAGTGCCTTCACGTCCTCCGCGGTCTTCGGCTGCTCATGCATCGTGGCGGACCTTAGACGATGCCCGCCGGAGCGACTATCGACGTTTGGCCAAGAGGCCGGGGCACGCCGCTCGCGCGGGCGCCGCGACGCTCAGTGGCCGGCGACGCTCGCGACGAATTCAGCGATCTCTTCGGCTTCCTTGCCTTCGTAGAGCAGAGCCGGCATCTGGCCGAGGCCGCGAGCGCGCCCTTCGGAGATCGCGCTCAGGACGAGCGCCTTGCGGCCGGCGGCGGTGGAGACCTGTTCGCCGACGCGCACGTCGAGGCTCGGGCCGGTCTGCCCGACGGCGTTCGCGGCCTTCAGCGAGTGGCAGACGGCGCATGAGCGCGCGAACAGTTCGCGGCCTTTCTGCTCGGACGCGGTCAGGTGCACACCGGAGCTCGTGATGCTCGCCTTGTTGTGTTTGTTCGCCGCCAGGACGAGTGCGGGCACGACCAGGCCGAACACGCACAGAACGGCGATCACGACGCTCACCGCACGGTGACCGGCCTTGGATTCGGTGTAGAGCGCCTCGCGCGCGCCTTTCGGCCCGCCGCGCATGGCGATGAAGAAGACACCGAGGCCCGCCAGGAGCCAGAACAGGACGACGACGATGAGCATGCCCCGGGCAAGATATCGGTTGGCGCGCGGGAACGGCCCACCGCCGCGGCCTGGGCTCCCGCGCGGGAGCCCAGGCCGGCACCGATGAGAGCCCTCACACCTTTATTGGGGCGCAAGCTCCGGCGCTACTGTGTGTGGTGGACAGGCAATCCCTAAGGAAGTGGGTCCGCAGTGAACATCCTCCGCCGTCTCCCCCTCTCAAGGCTGCTTCTGCTCTGCGGCGTCATCGCCGTGGCCGGAATCTCCGTGACGGCGATCGCCTCGGCGGTCGGCTCGAGCCCCACCCCTCCCGCCAAGCCTCTCGCACAGGCCGTCCACGACGCGCTCGGCGCCCCCTCGGTGGAGGGCGTGAGCGCCAACATCAAGCTCACCAACCACCTCCTCGAAGGCGCGAACCTCGCCGGCAGCGGACAGGGCGGCGAACTGGCCTCCAGCCCGCTGATCAACGGCGGCTCAGGCCGCCTCTGGATCTCCAAGGAAGGCAAGATCCGCCTCGAGCTGCAGGCCGAAAAGGGCGACACGCAGGTCATCTCCGACGGCAACAGCGTCACGATCTACGACGCGGCCTCCAACACGCTCTACCGCTACACCCCGCCCGCGAGCACCGCGACGGGCATGAAGAGCACCCACAAGGACTCCGCCGTCCACCAGCCCGCCACCGTCGCGCAGATCGAAGAAGAGATCAAGAAGATCTCCGCGCACGCCAACCTCTCCGGCGCGCAGCCAACCGACGTCGCGGGCCACGCCGCCTACACGGTGCGGGTCTCACCCAAGGAAACCGGCAGCCTGATCGGCGGAGCAGAGCTCTCGTTCGACGCGGCCAACGGTGCTCCGCTGCGCGCGGCGATCTACTCGTCGACCAGCCCCGCTCCCGTGATCGAACTCGCCGCGACCGAAGTCGAATACGGCCCGGTCAGCAGCTCGGTGTTCACGCTGACGCCTCCCGCCAACGCGAAGGTCGTCGAGATCGTCCCGCCGACCGCCGCGACCGCGAAGCACCCGGCGAGCACGACGGGCCAGGAAAAGCCCCAGGTCACCACCTACGGCAAGGGCCTCTCGACGGTCGCGGTCGTCAAGAGCAAGGCCAGCAAGGGCTCGGCCGGGGGTCTGGAATCGCTGCCGAAGGTCTCGATCGGCTCGAGCACCGCGAGCGAGCTGAAGACGGCACTCGGCACGATCCTCACGTTCGAGCGCTCAGGCGTCCGCTACGTGATCGCCGGCTCGGTACCCGCGGCCTCCATCGAGGCGATCGCCCGAGGCCTCTAGCGTGAACGACGAACAGGCGCCGCCCGTCAAGGCGCGCGGTCTGGTCAAGCGCTACGACGACGTCCTCGCCGTCGATCACATAGACCTGAACGTCCACACCGGCGACGTCTACGGGTTCCTCGGCCCCAACGGCGCCGGCAAGACCACCACGCTGAGGATGATCCTCGGCCTGATCACGCCCACGGAGGGCACCGCTGAGCTGTTCGGCCTGGACCCGATGCGTGCCGGCGCACGCGCGCTCGACGGCGTCGCCGGGTTCGTCGAGGCGCCGCGCTTCTACCCCTATCTGACGGGGCGCAAGAACCTTGAACTGCTCGCCGCCCTCGATGGCGACGGAGCCGCCGGGCGGATCGACGAGGTGCTCGACGTCGTCGAGCTCAAACCGCGCGCGATCCACCGCGTCGGCGGCTACTCCCACGGCATGCGCCAGCGCCTGGGCATCGCCGCCGCGCTCCTGCGGCGCCCGAGACTGCTGATCCTCGACGAGCCCGCAACCGGCCTGGACCCCGCCGGGATGCGCGACATGCGGCTGCTGATCCGCAGCCTCGCGGACGACGGCATCACCGTCCTGCTCTCCAGCCACCAGCTCCCCGAGGTGCAGGACCTGTGTGACCGAGTAGCGATCGTCGACCGCGGACGCGTCGTCTACGAGGGCGCGCTCGCGGACCTTCGCCGCCAGGGCGGAGCCGGCTACCGCCTGCACACGACCGACGACGAGCGCGCGCTGCAGATCGCTCGCCAGACACACGGCGTCGAGCATGCCCACCCTGGCGAGCACGGGCTCAGCCTGCAGGCCGACGAGGCCCACGTCGGCGCGCTCTCGCTCGCGCTCGGGCAGGCGGGGATCGGGATACTCGTCCTCGCGCCTGAGCTCGCGACGCTCGAGGACCTGTTCTTCCGCCTGACCGAGTCCGGCACGGCCGACGGCGCCGGCCCGCAGGCTCAGGAGCTCGAGGCCCCGACGATGGCGGCCGCGCAGTGAGCAGCGTCGCAGCCACGCCCGCCGCCGCCGCGCCGCGGCATCCGCGCAGGCCGTCGACCCTGATCGTCTACCGCTGGGAGATCCGCAAGCTGATCTCCCAGAAGCGCACGTACCTCGGGCTGGGCCTGGGAATGCTGATGCCGCTGATCTTCGTGTTCAGCCAGCAGTTCCGCCCCCATCACGCTCACGAACAGGACAACATCTTCGCGGCCCAGATCACGCAGTCCGGGCTCGCGACGCCGCTGCTGATGCTGCTTTTCGAGTCGTTCTTCCTGCTGCCGCTGATCGCCGCGCTGGTCGCCGGCGACGTGATGGCGGCCGAGGACGGGAACGGGACCCTGAAGACGATCCTGACGCGCTCCGTGGACCGCGGGCAGGTGTTCGCCGCCAAGACGCTGGCCGCGATGAGCTACGCGGCGATAGCGGTGTTCGTCTCGGCTGTAACAGCGACGATCGCCGGCGTCGCCTTCTGGGGCTTCAAGGCGATCACCAGCTACTCCGACACGGTCGTCTCGGCTCCGCGGGCTCTGCTGCTCGTGTTCGCTGCCAACGCGTGCTTTCTGATCCCGCTGCTGACCGTGTCGTGCATCGGCGTGCTGCTCTCGACCGTGACGCGCAACAGCGCCGCCGCGGTCGTCGGGACCGTCGGGATCACGCTGATCCTTGCGATCGTCGCGCAGATCCCCGGCCTTGAAGGGATCCAGCCGTATCTGCTGACCAACCAGTACGCGAACTGGCACGGCCTGCTGCGAACCCCGACGGACTGGGCTCCGATCGGCCATTCCGCATGGGTGTGCGCGCTCTACGCGGTGCCGTGCCTCGCCGCCGCCTACCTGGTGTTCCTGCGCCGGGACGTCGCCGGCGGCTAGAGCGCCCGGCTCACGTGAGCCGGCGTCTCGATCACCGACAGCTCGACGTCGCCCATCAGGCGCCTTGCCTCGCGCGGGTCGATCAGCCCGGCTCCCATGCGCCCGGTGGACTCGGCGCCGCAGGCGACGCCGAAGCGCAGGCACTGGTCAGGCACCCTTCCTTCATAGCGTGCGGCGAGATAGCCGGCGAGGAACGCGTCGCCCGAGCCGCGCTTTGCGATCGGCTCGCGCGGCTCGATGCGGGCGCGCTTGAGCACGCGGTGCCCATCGACGAGCAGCTGCGCGATGCAGCCGTCCGGGAGCGTCATGATCGCCTCCCGCGGGCCGAGCGCGGCGATCTCAGCGACCGCCTGCAGGCGCTCATCCTCCCCGGCGAACTCGTGCCCGACGAGCTCCTCCGCCTCGACGACGTTCGGCGAGACGACATCGGGTTCGGCGCGGGCGGCCTGACGCAGCGGCTCGCCGTCGGTGTCCACGACGGTGATCACGTCCGAGCGCTGCAGGTCCCTGACCAGCGACGCGTAGATGTCCGGCTCGACGCCGCGCGGCAGGGAGCCGGCGAACACGACGATCGCGGCGCCCCTGGCGAGATACAGCAGCTTGTCGCGGAACAGCTCGATCTCCTGGTCGGAGACGAGCGGCCCGCGTTCGTTGACCTCGGTCTGCTCGCCGGTCGTCGGGTCCTGCACCGACGTGTTGGTGCGCGTCTCATCACGGATTCGGACGAAGTCGTTCAGGATCGACTCCTCCGTCAGCTCTTCGACCAGGTGCGTGCCGGTCGCGCCGCCCGCGAAGCCCGTCGCGATCACGGGCTGTCCGAGCGCCTTGAGCGTGCGGGCGATGTTGACGCCCTTGCCGCCTGCGGAGGTGCGCTGCTCGACTGTGCGGTGGCGCCGGCCGATCTTGAAGTTCGGGACCGAGAGCGCCTTGTCGATCGCCGCGTTGAGGGTGACCGTGATGATCATCCCCTCTGCTCCCCACCCGCGTTGCCGCGGGATCGGCCGGCAACGGATGCGCTGGCGTCCACGCAACACAGGCTAGCGGACCGCGGGGACCCGCAGGTCGAGCGGTCCAGCGCCCCCGCGCGGGTCCCGCGGGGCTTGCCCGCAGCCCGTTCAGCGGGCGGCGTGAGCGTGCGCCGACAGCTCCCACGCGAGCGAGCGAAGGCGCTCAGCCTCCGCTCGCGCGGCGTCCGCGGGAGCTCCTCCGCCGGACTGGTGGGCGCCCGCGATGCTGCGCGAGGCGCTGACCAGGCCGCCGGCGCGGCCCGGCGCGAAGGCGGGCGCGAGATCCTCCACGCGGCCGCCCTGGGCGCCGATGCCCGGGAGCAGGAACGGGGCGCACGGCATCAGCTCGCGAGCGCGAGCGAGGTGCGCCGGGACCGTCGCACCGACGACGGCGCCCGTGTCGCTGAGGCCGGACTCACCGGCGCCCTCGGCGCCGAGCTCGCCGACGATTGCGGCGATCCTCTCCCACACGGCGGAGCCGTCCTCGAGCCGCAGGTCCTGGATGTCCGCCGCTCCCGGGTTCGACGTGCGCACCAGCACGAGGATCCCGGCCCCGGTCGTCCTCGCCGCGGCCAGGAACGGCTCGATCGCGTCGGTGCCCATCAGCGGGTTGACGGTGACCAGGTCGGCCTCAAGGCCCGGGGCCCTGCCGAACGGTGTCCGTGCACCGTCGATCAGCGAGTTCGCGTAGGCGCGCGCGGTCACGTCGATGTCGCCGCGCTTGCCGTCGGCGATCACCAGCAGCCCCGCCTCGCGGGCGTGCTGCGCGACATCCCGCATCACGGACCAGCCGTCGGCGCCGAGGACCTCGAAGCGCGCGAGCTGGAGCTTCACCGCGACGCACGCCGGAGCGGCCGCGTCGATCAGCGCCAGGCACTGCGCGCGAACGGCCGCGGCGGCCGCCTGCACGGGATCCGCGATCCCCTCGGCCGCAGGCGCGGCCGAAGGCCAGAGCGCGCCCGGATCGGGGTCCAGGCCGAGAACGATCTGGGACTCACGCTCGGCGACCAGCGCCGCGAGCCTGTCCCCGAACGCGAGCGGCTCCGTCAGCGTCCCTTCACCGCGCTCTTCAGTCCGCTGCCCGCCGTGAAGCGCGGGACGCGGGACGCCGCGATCTGGATGCGCTCGCCGGTGCGGGGATTGACGCCCGCGCGCGCCGCACGCTCACTGACGTGGAACTTCCCGAAGCCCGAGACCGTCACCTCGCTGCCGCGGCGCAGCGCGTCCTCGACCGTGGCGAGCACCGCGTCGACCGCCCGCGTTGCCTCGGTGCGGGTCAGCTGGGCGCGGTCGGCGACCTGTTCGACAAGCTCGGACTTCGTCACTTCGCCCTCCTAGTTCGTTAAAAGCTTAGTTCGAAGCTAACACCGCGTGCGGACGGGCGCATGCGCAAGAATGCGCGGATGGCGATCACCCGCATCGCGTGGCTGACGACAGTGCTGGTGGCGCTGATCACCGCCCTGCTGCTGGCGCTGTCGGGCTATCTCGGCTACGCGCTGCTCGGCGTGGCCGTCGCACTGTCAGCCGCGATCAACCTGCTCTAGCCAGCGCCGCAGCGCCCTCGCCGCGATCCCGCGGTGGCTGATCGCGTCCTTCTGCTGGTCGGTCAGCTCGGCCATCGTCATCCCCTCGGGCCCGTCGTCCGGCAGGAACGCCGGGTCATATCCGAAGCCCCGCTCGCCGCGCGGCCGCGGGTCAAGGCGCCCCTCACACGCGCCCTCGAACAGGTGCTCGGAGCCGGTGGCAGGATCTACGTGCGCGATCACGCAGACATAGCGCAGCGCGCTCCCGGCGGGCGCGTCGCGCAGCAGCTTGTCGAGGTTCTCCCCGTCGCTGGCCCGCTCGCCTGCGAAGCGCGCCGAGCGCACCCCCGGAGCACCGCCCAGCGCGGCGGATTCGATGCCCGAGTCGTCGGCGATGCTCGCGCGCCCCGATCCCCGCGCGGCCGCCCGGGCCTTGCCGAGAGCGTTCTCGGCGAACGTCTCGCCATCCTCGGGCGGAAGCTCGAAGTCGTCGGGCAGCATGTCGATCTGCAGATCCCCACCGGCCAGCAGGCGCTGGAACTCACGGCGCTTGTGCTCGTTGTGGGTGGCGAGGAGCAGCTGCACAGCAAGCGTCAGGCGGCGGCCGCCGAGGCGATCGTCTGCTGCTGCAGCTCGCGCAGGCGCTCGATCCCGTCCGACGCGAGCGCGAGCAGCTCATCAAGGCTCGCCCGCGACAGCGGAGTGCGCTCCGCGGTGGCCTGCACCTCGACGAGGCCGCCGTCGCCGGTCATCACGACGTTCGCGTCGACCTCCGCGGTCGAATCCTCGGAGTAGTCGAGGTCCAGCAGCGCCTCCCCGCCGACCATCCCGCAGGAGATCGCCGCCACCGAGCCCGTCAGCGGCGAGCGCTCGAGCAGGCCCTCTCCGCGCAGCCGCTCGCAGGCGAGCGCGAGGGCCACGTACGCGCCCGTGATCGACGCGCAACGGGTGCCGCCGTCCGCCTGCAGCACGTCGCAGTCCAGGTAGATGGTGCGCTCCCCCAGCGCCTCGAAGTCCACGACGCCGCGCAGCGAGCGCCCGATCAGGCGCTGGATCTCCACGGTGCGCCCGTCCTGGCGCCCCTTCGTCGCGTCGCGCTGCTTGCGCTCGCCCGTGGACGCGGGAAGCATCCCGTACTCGGCCGTGACCCATCCGCGGCCGCGCCCCGCCATCCAGCGCGGCACGCTCTCCTGCACAGAGGCCGTGCAGATGACCCTCGTCTCGCCGACGGAGATCAGCGCCGAGCCGCTCGCGGGCCGCACGAAGCCCGGCTCGATCTCGGTCGGGCGCATCTGCGCCGCGGAGCGGCCGTAGCTGCGCTCGCTCACCGGGGTGCGCCCGCGGACGTGTTGTTCGGATCGGTGTTCATGCGGGCCATCATTCCAGAGCGCTACGGTCGGGGGATCTTGCGCGCCCTGGTGCTGTCAAACATGCTCCCCGACCGCGCCCACCCCGAGCGCGGGAGATTCGTCCGCGACCAGGTGCGCGCGCTGCGGGCGCTCGGCGGCGCGGACGTCGAGCTGCACGAGTTCCCTCCCGGCCCCGGTGCGCTCGCGAGGGCGGCACGGGACCTGCGCAGGAGCCACGGCGGGCCGTCGGTGATGAGCAGTCGCCCCGCGGCCGCTCCGATCGACGTCGTTCACGCCCACTTCGGCCTGACCGCATGGCCCGCCCTCGCAGTGCCCGGGCGCGTGCGGGCACTGACGATGCACGGCACAGACCTGAGCCACCCGCGCACGCGGCTCGCGACGGCCCTGGTGCTTCCGCTGATGGACCTGCCGGCGGTCGTCTCCGAGTCTCTTCTCGCCGACATTCCCGGCGCGCGCGCGCGCCGGCGAGCGCAGGTCCTTCCCTGCGGTGTCGACACCGGGCGCTTTTCCCCGATGGCAAGGCGCGACGCGCGCGCCGAGCTGGGCCTGGATCCGGGCCGCCCGGTGCTGCTGTTTCCCGCCGACCCGTCGCGCCCGGAGAAGCGCCATGACCGCGCCGCCGAGGTCGCGGCGCTCACCGGAGCGCACCTCCTCACGCTCGGCGGGGTTGACCCCGAGCGGGTCCCGCTGCTGGTCAACGCCAGCAACGCCGTGCTCGTGCCGTCCGAGCGTGAGGGCTTCGGGCTGGCCGTGCTCGAGGCGCTCGCGTGCGACGTGCCGGTGATCGCCACCCCGGTGGGCATCCACCGGGAGGCTCTGGCGGGGGTTGCAGGAGCGGTGTGCGCACCCTTCGACGCGGGTGTCTGGGCGGACTTCGCGCGGCACATGGTTGACGCCGAGGACCCCCGGATCGACGGGACGGCGGCCGCCGAGCGCTATTCGGCGGCCGTCATGGCGGGCCGCGTCATGCATGCATGGGAACACGCAGTGCAGCAATCCGGGTAACGCCCGGGGTAGCATGGATCGCCTGTGAATCAGATACCTGGCGCCACACCCGCGGAGCCGACGGCGCAGGCGCAGGCTGAATCCCAGCCGCAGGCTGCGCCCGCCCCTGACTCCGCTCCCCAGCCCGATCCGCAAGTGGCGGGAACGGGCTTCGGTTCGCGCGGCCGCGTGCGGCGGCGCGTGCGCTTCCTGCGCAAGGCCCGTGAGCTCGCATACAGGGACCTCGGCGGGCTCGTCTTCAATCTGCACCGGTTCGGGCAGCGCAACGACCCGCTGGTGCTCGACAAGCTGAACACGCTCGGCCATATCGACAGTGAGCTGCGGGCCCTGGAGGGCACGCTCTCGCAGCCGAGCCCAGTGACGGTGCTGCGGGAAGCCGGCATCACGGCCTGCCCGAGGTGCGCCGCGATCCACAGCAGCGAAGATCACTTCTGCCCGAACTGCGGCATCGCGATGGGCAGGCACGCTGACCTGCCGATCGCCGGAGCCGCCTCAGCGGCGCCCCCCGCGCCGCAGGGCCCGACCTCGACGCCGATGCCGCCCGCGCCGGCCC